>Ga0207433_10000584_pt1 | contig 84478 bp, 88 predicted proteins | sample YelNatPaOPGAMG01_FD_187559 | JGI IMG/M metagenome (GOLD analysis project Ga0207433, IMG submission 187559) | Hot spring thermophilic microbial communities from Obsidian Pool, Yellowstone National Park, USA - OP-RAMG-01 (SPAdes) (version 3) | ecosystem: Environmental > Aquatic > Thermal springs...
GGCGCAGCCTCTCAACGCTCATCCGCGAAGCTGTTAAGAGCTGGATTAGGAAGGAGAGGGCGAAATGAGCATGGCCTCGAGAAGCCTTAAATACGGGGTAGTTTATACCGTAGAAATCGTGTCAAATATACACATTTTGCGACAAAATGGAGGAGTTTTAAATGGCTAAGGGCTCAGAGGAAGAGGGAGTTTTAAAGGTCTACCTGAGGGCTGAGGGCGAAATTGCCAAACGCTTCTTAAAGATTAAGGAGCATTTGGGACTTAAAAACTACACAGAGGTTGTTCGCGCATTAATTAACGAGTACTGGAGAGACCATGAAGAGGAGATAACGAAAGGCGAGAGGACCTCCAAGAAGGGCTAAACCTTAACAACCCTACCGTGTTGCAGGTTTGTCAGCAAGCCTTTTCTCATAATATTCGTTAACAATAAGCTGCAGTTGAGTTAAAGTGAAGCTAAAGCACAAGGATTGCGTTAATCTTAAATTTTATACGCTTTAAACTTTAGTGTGGGCTTTGTTGACCGAAAAGGTTGAGGAAGAGAGGCTTCCTGTTTCTGAAAAGGTTAGGGTTTTGCGTTTTCAGACGCTCTTTAAGGGTGGGAGATGGTGGGCTGCAGCAGGCCTATTTGAAGCTTTTGGGAGAAAACACATAGCGTTATACCTCTGGTTCAGGCGCGAAAACGTTTGGAAGAGACGGCAGAAGTTTGTTTTCAGGTCGCGGGAGGAGTGGGAGAAAGCCAAAAAAGCCATTGAAAGCCTTGCAGCGGAGCTTTAGGATATGCTGGCTGAGAAACGTTACATTTGGCATCCAATGTTAAAGGAAAAGGCTGTTGAGGATAGGCTTTACCAGAACAGGATTCTGGAAAGGGCCCGCCAATGCAACACGCTTGTTGTACTGCCGACAGCCCTTGGAAAAACAGTCATAGCCCTACTCCTGGCGATAGAAAAGGCCGAGGAAGGAAAAATATTCTTTCTGGCGCCTACAAGGCCTTTGGTTCAGCAGCACCACCAAACATTCTTGGATAAAACGTGGTTTGACGAAGGAGAATTAGCCCTCGTTACAGGCCGTTATCCGCCAAACCAGAGGTCAGCCATATACAAAAGGGCAAAAGTTGTTTTTGCAACTCCCCAATGCGTTTGGAACAACTTGAAAAGCGGGCTTCTGAGGCTTGACGATGTTTCGCTAATAATTTTTGATGAGGCTCATAGGGCTAGGGGAAACTACGCCTACGTTGGCATAGCCACATACTATTTTAGGCAGCGCCGCAAGCCTCTGGTTTTGGGTTTGACAGCCTCCCCGGGCGGCAACGAAGAGAAAATAGCCGAAGTATGCAAGAATCTGGGCATAACAGCCATAGAGCATAGAACTGACGAGGATAAAGACGTTAAGCCTTACATACAGCCCATAGAGGTTGAGTGGCGAAAGGTTAAGCCTCCAGAACAGTATCTTGCTGTGAGAGACAAGCTTAGGCAGATGCTTGTTGAACGAGTTAAAGGTTTGCAGGCGTTAGGCGTTTTAACAGACAAGCAGCCAGCCTTCATAACAAGACGCGACTTGGTGGAGCTTAACGATGAATTGCAGCGGAGGCTTGGAAGCGGAGAAGGCGGATACCTATACCAGCTGAAAGTGGAAGCTACAGCCGCTCTTAGCATAGCCCACATGATAGAGCTAATCGAATCTCAGGGCCCTGAAACCCTTGAGGCCTTCATTGAGAAAAGCCTTAAACGTATGGCCATGGAGGGAAGCAGAGGCCACAAGTCAATTTTAAATGATCCACTGTTCATAGAAGCCAGAAAAGCACTTAGAAGCTGCATGGCAGCAGAAAACCCGAAGGTGAAAGAGCTTATAAAAGTTTTGGAAGGCCAACTTCAAGCCAAGCCGGACTCTAGGCTTATTGTTTTCACTCAGTACCGCGATACAGTAAACGCCTTACTAAAAGCTCTAAATAACAATTCATGGTTGAAGGTTGAACGTTTCGTAGGTCAAGGCGAAAGGGAAGGCGATCCAGGAATGGCTCAGGAGCAGCAGCGGGAAGTCCTTGAAAAGCTCAGATGTGGCGAAGCAAACGTGCTGATAGCCACAAGCATAGCTGAAGAAGGCCTAGACATTACAGAGGTCGACCACGTCGTGTTTTATGAGCCTGTTCCAAGCGAGATACGCTACATCCAGCGCAGGGGCAGAACGGGAAGACGCGTAGCCGGCAAAGTAACAATCCTGATAGCCGAAGACACTGTTGACGAGGCTTTTTACTGGTCAAGTATTTCAAGGGCTAGGAAAATGAAGCGCATAATAAGCCAACTAAACAGGAGGCTGCCGGAACTACTCAAGGAAACAGTTAGGCCGGCTATAACCCTGATGGACTACCAGCCGCAAACACAACAAGCCACAACAAACATACAAAGCCTTCAAATATCGGCCCCTCCGCCCAAAAAGGAGCTCTGGAAGCCCCAAACAATACAGACGAAAGGTATAAGCCAAGCCCTAAAATGGCTTATGGAAAAACTGCCAAACCAAACAATAGCAATAGAAGAGGTTGTTAAACAGGCCTATGAGGAGGAAGGCCTAGAAAAGGCGGCGGTTGAAACAGCCATATGGCGCCTAACACAGCAAGGCCAAATATACCAGCCAGAACCAGGAAAAATAAGAAAACTGTAAAAAAGGATTCACTTAATTATTTAATTGCATACCGCCCGGTCCACTTAATTTTTACGTGAATCCTTTACATGCAGAATATTCCTTGCGTCTTTAAGATCTTTATTGGTTGATATGCGGGCTATGCTTATCTGCTTAAGGACGCGGATGTTCGGCGTTGGTTTGATAATTTAGCGTTTAAATCCATTTTGACGGCTAACGCCTATGCGAGGAATCTTGGGCTTTACAGCGAATTTAACAAAACCGACTTAAAGTCCATTCTGAAAGTTGCCAGAATAGGGTTTGTTTTAATTATATTGCTGGATTACTTTTCCAAAAAAGCTGCGAAGATTTCTATCGATCGTCCTGAACATTCACAGCGTATGCCTCCAATTTTCTCTATTTTAATTCTTGAAAAATGTTTGGTGGCCATTTTGTTGATGCTTTCCAAGTCGAATCCTAGGTGGATGTCTCCCATTTCTGTTTTAACTTCTTCAAAACTGTGCTTGCAAAGGTCTACAATAATGGCTTTTCCTTTGCTTTTTAGGATCTCTTTAATGCTTTGGAAAACTTTTTCAGGTTCGATGCTATGGTGAAGCATTAACGTTGAAAATACCGCATCAAATCTGAATGGAATGTCAAAGTATTTTCTTGCCTCTTTTACGCTTCCCTTAATGTTTTCTGCCAAGCCCACGAACATTGTTATATCAACGCTTTTCCTTTCTAAGGCCATGAGCATGGCTGGGGTTGCATCCATGGCATAAAAACTAACTTTCGGAAATAGTTGACGAACTCTATTATACACTTTAATAGTGAATAAGCCTGTGCCAGCACCGACATCTAAGACTTTCGCATTGACTGGAAGCCCTGGAGGAGCGAACAAAAACTCATAAATGATATTGACTATTTGGGTTTATTCCGTTTTCTCCAAGATACTCTAGGAGTATTTTGTCTCTTTTTCCGCCTCTTCAATTGTAAAATATCTGACTTCCTTTGCTAATAATTCCGGATTAGGGGCGTTCAGCTTTCTAAAAAGTTGATTAAGCTGCACATTTTGAATGTAGTTCCTAAAGGACATCTATTTAACACAGCGGCTGTTTGTTTGGTTTAACCCCATAAACTGTTATGCTTAAAATTTTGATGTTCTTAGATTCTGAATCGTCTTTTATTATATTCTCTAGTGGGAAGGCGGTTTCTTCAATCACTTTTACGTCTTGAAATCCCGCATTTTTAATCAATTTCACATATTCTTCCTTCTTCACTGCCCCTGAAACACAACTAACGTATGCATCAGCGTTTTCTTTTATGACTGAGGGAAGCTCATTTAAAAGCACCATGTCAGAAATTATTAGTCTCCCGCCAGGCTTTAAAACTCTAAAGGCTTCTTCAAAAACTCTCTTTTTGTTTGGCGAGAGATTAATTACACAGTTTGAAATCACTACATCAACAGAACCGTCAGCGACTGGTAGATTTTCTATCTCTCCGAGTCTAAATTCCACATTCCTATAATCGCCTTTTCTGGCATTTTCCCTCGCTGCATCAATCATTTCAGGCGTCATATCCACGCCTATAACCTTTCCTTTTTCACCGACCCTTCTTGAGGCTAAAAAGCAATCAAGACCGCTTCCTGAACCTAGATCAAGGACCACTTCTCCCTCTTTCAATGATGCCAAGGCAACGGGATTACCGCAACCTAGACTAAAAACTCCTTCTGGAAGGAACCTTAATTCCTCTCCAGAATACCCAAGCTTTTTATACCCCTTTTCTCGACTCACTGTCTCTTGGCAGCACGAACTTGAGCAACAACTACTTTTCTTCTTCGCTATTTTAGCGTAATTCTTTCTCACTGTTTCCTTTATCTCGATCTCATCCATGGCGTATTCCTCGTTAACCCAACACTTCTCTAAGAATAGGCCCAAGAAAACTTTTAACTGAACTCCCAAGATTTTCTGCCTTCACCATAATAAGGCAACAAGTTTCATCCCCACTACCACAACTTATAATCGCCAGTTTATCATTAGGCTTAAGCTTAATCTTCTCCCTCAAATCCTTAGGAAGAACTATCTGACCCTTTGCATCCACTGTAACAACAGCCTCAACCCCACAACATTTAATTTCGCTTTTCATGTTTCCTCACTAAGAGAAACTTTTCAGAATATTTAAATTTTTCTGAATTCTCGGATAAGTAGAAAGACGTTTATAGAAAATTAAGGGATTTGCGACATTGATGTTTTATGCTTTGATTCTAATCTTTCTTTTTAATCACAAGCGATGTCATTATGAATAGGAGTAGCGTTATGGGCATGGTTGTTGGGTATTCTGGTATGATGTTTGTTCGCGGATTGTAATTGTTTTTGTTGTGTGGGTTTAGGTGAAGTATGAGTATGTGTTTTTTCGTATGAAAGTTCAAGGTAGTTTGTTATTGTTTGTCCATTGACTTTTATGATCCAGCCTTTATCAGTCCATAGAAACGTTTTTAGAATTTTAACGATGGGTAAAAATGTTGAGAATCCACGCGTATGCTTAAAACTTTTTGGCGAGGAACATTACTCCTAAACAATGCCGCCGAAACTCTCATCTCTATTCTTCGACGTTGAAAGACGCCTAGCCTACATGATCTATTGTGCCAGAGGTTAATGCGCTTTTCTAATGCGGAAGGATATTGCATTATTCTTAAAAAGGCTCAAGCATCTTGAAGCAACTTTAATGTTTAAAAGATAATACAAAGTCTTAAATTCATCTAAAGCGATGATCATAAAATATGCATAGTTTTCCTCGGGAACTTTCAGATTCCTTAGTTCTTTTTCTCCTATTAGTTGGATTTCTACAGCTATATTACTTTTCATATATGCTTTTCCCAATATTGGGAACCTATTATCCCTACGGCTTTATCGCCCACATGTCTTTTTATATGGCTGAATTCCTTGTACTTTACTTCTACGTTAAACTTGTAAGAAAAGAGTCTTTCTCCAACATAGGGTTCAGGGGTTCTGGAAAGTGGAGGAGGTTTTGCATTTTAGGTTTCGTTCTCGCCATTTTCCATAATGCTATTGGCCTAGCGTTTTCAATCTTTATCCTAGGAATAAAGCATGGATTTTACTTACCCCTTTATGTCTATATTCCCGTTTACTTCGCCGCCTATCTACTCATAAGTGTTTCAGAGGAGGGAGTTTTCCGCGGCTGCATCCTAGGAGGGCTCCTCAACACGTATGGCGTCAAGTCTTCAATCATCCTCTCATCCCTTCTATTCGGCCTTTACCACCTCGGATATCCATTCCTACTTGAATGGCCGTCCGGAACAATAACGATAATAACCCACATATTTTACTCGTTTACGGTGGGGCTATTCGTAGGCTACTTCTACATCAAGGCAGACAGAAATCTTTTAGGGCCGGTAAGCTACCATTTCAGCCAAATGTTCTTCAACATGCCCTATCTATGGATGGGGGAAACGCTTGGAGCCCAACCTCAATCCTTAACACCTCAGATACTTCTACAGTTAATTTCCACCCTACTCCACACAGCCCTAAACATGATCCAAATATTAATCGTCAAAAATATTCGCCTAAAGGATTAAAGCCCGCTATGGAACATTATTACGATGGAGGTTGAATCTAGAGAAGAGCGCGCGCTCATAGATCAACAAGGTTTTCTTAACATAAAGTTGAACGAAAAGTTTGGCTTGCAAAAGGTAAGCTGGTTACACTTTCATTCATTTGGATTCTATGTTGTCTAGTAATCTTTATTCTTAAATCTTCGCCAATATTATATTTGGGGCTTAAGTGAAGAGTTCAATAGTCTATAACCTCTTTCATGAATACTATTGCAGGGACTTTTACCTAAATGGTTTTCCAAATAAGATGAGTATGCGGGAGTTTGGGTTTGCCCTCTTCTCTGAGGGCGTTGTTGTCCGCCATAAAAGGTTTGAAACTTTTGATGAACTTAAAGCCTTTTTGGAGGCTAATGTTCCTGCTGATGCCTATTATTCATGTGCCTATTATGAGCATCCTGATTTTGAAATGGAAAGGAAGGGTTGGCTTGGCGCGGACCTAATTTTTGACATAGACGCGGATCATATCCCAACGGTCTGCGATAGGATCCATGAGGAGTGGGCATGCGTAAACTGTAAATTTGAGGGTAAGGGCATCACTCCAGAAAAGTGTCCGATATGCGGCAGTGAAAAATTTGACGTTAAGACATGGCCTTGCGAGAATTGCTTGGCTTCCGCAAAGGAGGAAACAATGAAGCTTTTAGACTTTTTAATTTTTGACTTTGGATTTTCAAAGGATGAAATACGCCTGTTCTTCTCTGGAAATAGGGGCTACCATATCCATGTAGAAAGCGAGGCTATTCAAGAACTGGACGCCATGGCTCGCAAGGAAATAGTTGATTATATATCCGGCATGGGATTAGATGTGACATTCCACGCTCCAGTAATAAGGAAAACCAGGAAGGATGTAGAAATTGGAAAGGATGCTAAATTCTCAAGTTTTGGCTGGTCCAAGCGTCTCCTGAAAGGAGTACGGATTTTCTTGTCCTCTGCGAAGGAGGAGGACTTAGAGATGATCGGATTAAAAAGGGAAACAGCGGAAATTCTAATGCAGAATAAGGATGTCCTTATAAAGGGCTTAGTGGAACTTGGGGTATTATCCACACCAAAGGGTGTTGGAGCTGGAACATGGCTAAGGATCATGAAACACGCTGCAGGCTTGCAGTCCGCAAAGATCGACACAGTCGTAACAACAGATGTTCATCGTCTAATCAGGCTTCCCAACACCTTAAACAGCAAAACAGGCTTTAAAAAGGCAGAAGTACCAATTTCAGAAATCGACAAGTTTGACCCCTTTAAGGAGGCCTTAGCTTTCAAATCAGGCACTCTCACAGTAAAAGTTTCAAGCGCCCCCAAATTTAGAATAGGTGACCAAACCTTCGGACCCTACAAGAACAGAAAAGTTGAATTACCAACAGCTGCGGCATTACTTCTTATCTGCAGAGAACGCGCAGAGGTTGTCGAATGATAACATATAACGAATTATTTGAAATATGGAAGAAGGAACATAAAAGTTCAGATCCAACAAAACTTCCCTCAGATTTTTACATACAGCTCGCTGAATATGTTGGAAGGCTAAAAGAAGAGGTGCGAATGCTAGACAGGAAAACATTGAAGGCTAAACTGCTGATGGAGGAGAAAGGCAAAGCTAAGCGAATGATCCTTGAGCTAATAAAGATAAGATATAAAAAATTCATTCGCATGTTGGCGAAAGGAAAAAAGCCGCCACCAGATTTTTTGACGCCTCAGGAGGAAAAAATCCTTTCAGGAAGCCTAACCCTGGCAGAAACATTTCAAAATTTTGCGAGAAGCATACTGAAGGGAAATCTGCCGGACTTAACTGCCCAAATTTCCCGCAAAATGGTCTTACTTCGCTTCTTAAAAGATGTTCCCTCAATAATAGGCGCTGACATGAAAACATATGGACCCTTTAAGTGTGAAGATGTGGCGAATTTACCATCCGAGAACGCTAAAATTTTGGTTAAACAAGGACTTGCAGTGAATATTGAAATTTGATTCGTTATATAGTGTGAAAAAGTATATGAGTGGGCTTTCTAATTTTTATGCAAAGCTAATAGAGTGAGTTCAAAATGAATGTTCCTAAAGAGATTAGAACCTACTGTCCCAGATGTAAAGCCTATCAAGCTCACACAGTTTCGCTGTATAAAGCTGGAAAGCGGAGAGCATTGGCTAAGGGCGAACGCCACCACGAAAGGGAAAAGAAAGGCTATGGAGGGCAAAAATATCCCCTGCAGCGGAAGTTCTCCAAAACTACTAAAAAGCAGACTCTGAAGCTGAAGTGCAAAGCTTGCGGCTATATCCGGCATAAAAATGGAATACGCCTAAGGAAACTTGTTATAGCCTAGGCTAGGTGACTATTTAATGACTGAATGGGGAAACCTCATACCTCAACCTAGAAGTCGTTTCCTGAGGATTAAGTGTCCAAAATGCGGTAACGAGCAGATAATATTCAGCCATGCTGTAAATAGGATTTCGTGCAACGTCTGCAAGGCTGAACTTGCAGAACCATCGGGTGGAAAGGCGATAATTAAAGGCGAAGTAGTCGCAATCCTTGAGTGAGATGAAAAATGGTTTTAATAAAGCAGGAATGGCCTGAAGTTGGCGACTTGGTAATTGTTACGGTAGAGACCGTCACAGATTATGGTGCGTATGTAAGGCTTGACGAGTATGGCAAAACTGGGCTTCTACACATTTCAGAAATAGCTTCATCATGGATCAGAAATATCCGAGATTATGTTCGTGAGGGACAAAAAGTAGTCCTCAAAGTTCTACGCGTGGATCCCGATAAGGGCCATATAGACCTATCTCTAAGAAGGGTTACAAAAAGGGAAAGAATAGAGAAGATGCTTTCTTGGAAAAAAGAGAGGAAAGCCGAATCCCTTCTTCGGAGTGTCGCGGAGAAGGCTGGCCTATCCATAGAAGAGGTTTACGAAAAGGCCGGAATTCTCATTGAAAATGAATATGGGCTATACGAAGGCTTTGAGAAGGCTGCAGAAAGAGGCGCTGAAGCCTTAACGAAAATTGGCGTGCCCGAAGACTTAGCTAAAGTTTTCGCCGAGGTTGCAAAGGAAAGAATACGCTTGCCAATGGTCAAAGTCAAGGGTGTAGTTGAGATTCGCTGTTTGAGGCCTGACGGAGTAAGGGCGATAAAAGAGGCTTTTTTAAATGCCAAAAAATCCGAGAAAGCAAAGGATGCAAAAGTTCAATTTTATGTAATAGCAGCGCCAAGATACGGTATTGAAGTTTTAGCTGACAACTATAAACAAGCTGAAGCAACCCTGCAAAGGATAGCTGATGCTGTTATATCATACGTTGTTAAAGCCGGCGGACAGGGCACTTTCAAGAGGGGAAATAAATGACTTGGCTTTTAAGAAAATGTATAAAATGTGAAAGATATACGCTTAATACGGATAAATGTCCCTATTGTGGTGGGGCTGTCCGCATTCCTCACCCTCCCAAGTTTTCCCCTCATGATAAATATTTAAAATATAGGATGGCATTGAAAAAGGAGAGCCAAAAATGAAGGAAACCATAATAAAGGAGCTTAAAAAAGTTGAATTGAAAAATCCGGTTCTAATAGAGGGTTTACCTGGTCTAGGCTTAGTTGGGAAAATAGCCGTACGCTATATGATTAGGCAGCTTAAGGCTCAAAAGTTCGCATATCTCTATTCGCCGCACTTTCCATATTTCGTGCTGGTGAACAGGCATGGAAATGTCAGACTTTTAAGGGGTACTTTTTACTATTGGATAAATGAAAAGGGGGAAAACGACCTCATAATTTTCACCGGAGACAGTCAAGCACAGACGATAGAAGGGCAATATGAAATCTCTAACAAGATACTGGATCTTGCAGGAAAATATGGGGTGAAATTGGTCGTGACTCTCGGCGGTTATAGAATGGAAACAAAAGACAAGCCTAAAGTAATAGCGGCTTCCAGCAGCCCAGCAGCTCTTGAAAAAGCATTAAGGGCAGACGCCATAGTAAGCCCCGTGGGGAGCCCAATCGTTGGCGTAGCTGGGCTGATTTTGGGGTTGGCACCCTTAAGAGGTATGGAGGCCATTTGCCTTCTAGGCGAGACAAGAGGATACTTGCCCGACCCTAAAGCGGCAAAAAGCATTTTGGAAGTTTTGGCTAAACTTTTGAGAATAGAGTTGGATCTTTCAGGAATGGATGAAGAAATAGCTAAAGCGGAAAGCATGGTGACCCGTTTACAAAAAGTTGAGGAGAAAAGGGCTTTACAGGCAGAGGAGCTTCGAAGATTGGAAGACAAAAAGATAACATATATTTCATAACTGATTGCAAGGCTAAAGGCTTCTCGCAATTCTAAGTTTTCTTTATGAATCCTTCCCTTGGCTCGTATATTGTGCCCTCTCGTTGCAGTTGGTTTATCAGGCGCTCAGCCTCATTTCTCTGTATTTTATATTCCGCCTCCAACCTATTTAGAAGAGCCATTTTATCTACAAGTCCTGTTTCTCGCTCCATTTCAGCTAAAAGTGAAAGCACCACTTGCAATTTATCCCTTAGGCTTTTAGGCTTTCCAGTCATTATCAGGTCTATGTCAAACTTATATGAGGAAAGGTCTATTCCAACCTCCTCTAGAGATCGCTTCATAATGCTTATGGCCGCTTCTGCATCCTCAGCTAAAACCTCTTTTCGTAGGGCTACTCGGGCTCTGGCCTCGGCTATACGTATTAGGGATTCAAGCTGGCGGGCTGTTATTGCTATTGGTGAACCCTCTGTTTCACTTACTGAGCGCATGGCTAAGTAGAAATCCTTTAGGCGCTGCAATGCCTCCGTCGTCAGCACAGGCTTTATGCTCTTTGCATAGCTTATGTATTTTCGCAGAAGATCCGGAGGGATCGGGGGCTCAGTGGGACTTAGCCCCTTCCTATGGATTTCAAGGATATGCTCTGACATTTTGCTGTCCACCTCTTTGTTTGGGACATCCCTTAAAACAAATATCAAATCAAACCTCGAGAGTATTGTCACTGGTAAGGAGATGTTTTCTGCTATTGTACGGTGAGGCTCATATCTTCCAAGAGCGGGGTTTGCGGCGGCAAGAATAGCTGTCCTCGCATTAAGCGTTGCAACAATTCCACCTTTAGCCACGGAAACCGTGTGTTGCTCCATAGCCTCATGAATTGCAACACGGTCTTCTGGACGCATTTTATCTATCTCATCAATGCATGCTATTCCCTTGTCTGCCAACACGAGAGCCCCAGCTTCAAGACTCATTCCGCCGCCTTTCTCACGTATAACAGCTGCCGTCAAACCTGCCGCGGTGGTTCCCCTTCCAGAAGTGTATAATCCTCTCGGCGCTAGTCTCGCAACATACTGTAGAAGCTGAGATTTTGCTGTGCCAGGATCTCCTACAAGCAGAACATTCAGTTCCCCCCTCACGTTGATGTCTGGCAGGAATTTTGGAACACCGCCAAAAAGAAGGTACATTATAGCCTCTTTTATATGCTCATATCCATATATTGAAGGAGCTATGGATGCAATTATTTTCCTATAAATCCACGGATCCTTTGCCAGCTCTAGAATTTGTTTTTCCTCTTCCGGAGATGGAGGAGCAGTTTCCGGCTCTTTCCCAAGAACCTCAACCGAGTTCGCATCCAAGTGAAGCACAAAAGTTCGTAGTTTACCTGCCTTTGGAAGGGAAGGAGCTGCTGCACGAACCGTGCCCACAATTGAGACGTGATCTCCGGGTCTTGCAACATCAACAATCTCGCTTCCTACAAGCTTGACATGTAAGGTCCTCGGCAACTGCCCTGGCGGAAGATCTTCTGGTCTCTCCTGTAAGCGGATATCCTGTGAATCTATAAACGTTGACTCTTCCTGCATGAACTCAAACGGGCCTTTCCTTCGGCATGACGGATTAGAACATGCGAAGGGTGCTTTAAGAAATGGGCCTGCTTGGTCAACATATGTTATATTTTCGCATCCTTTACATTTGAAAGCAGCCCTCATAACCATTGGACGTACAGATGTAGAGCGTACAACAATGCCTTCAACCATAACAAGCTTCCCAATGTGTGCTGCCCCCATTCTCCGTATAGGGGTGGCCTCAAGCAGCTTTACAATTCTAACCGTTACCCTCTGTTTCTCCGCATAGTCGGATGCTTCTATCCCGAGCTGGGTTTGCGCAGCATTATCTGCATACTTTAAATACTCAATTGGTCGCTCAAGCAATGCGTTGGCGAGACTTTGATCGAATGTTAGAAGGTCTATGAAATCAACTATTAGCGAACTCTTTCCGGAGACTGCAAGTTGAGAGATTCTCTCACGGTATTTTTCACTTTTGAAGAATTCAAGAAATCGTTCCTGAGGGTCTATGGCCTCTAGCTCAGTCATTCAGCTTCCTCCATATTTTCATGGGTTAACAGCTGATTTTTCCATTCTTCGATAATTTTTGAAATTCTTTCATAGAGAAACCTTTCCTCGTCTGTAACATTTTTCAGGACATGAGCCGCATGCACTGGGGTAGAAGCCAAAGAAACAATCTTCCTTAACCTAAGGTTAATAATGTCGACAGCTAAGTATTTCGCCTTCTCATACTCCCTCATCTTTTCCGGGCTTTTGACAGCCTCCTTTTTGAGTTCTGAAAGGTATCTGCGGATTTTTGGGTAAAAATCCCTAGGGAATTCTGATAGCTGGCCAGCTGTTTGAAGTCGCTCCTTCCACTGAATCTTGTAAAGTTTAGCAGAGTCCAACAAATCCTCGTCTCGAAAGCGTACAATACCCTGCTTTTCAAGTTTCCGGGCAACCCAGAATGGTATTTCATAAGAGTTGCCTTCCTCGAATGGTCCAACAACCAAGCCTACTAACCTAATTTCAGGAAGATCAGCGTTAGCAATGACTTTTATAGGTTCATTTTCAAACATGAAATCCAACGTTTTAATAACGTTGGAAACCCTAGCCTGCAACCCAACACCCTTTACGGGTTACTGGCAAGTGAGATAAAAAGCTATAGGTCTAAAATTATTTGACAAATAATTCAGGATTTTGCATTTTAAATGTAACCTGCCGGATTATTCGTGAAATAATTTGAGTATTTTGCCTAAAGTTAACGGAAAATCTAGAAAAGGAATGCAAACACTTATTTTAAATCAGCCTTTATGCTTATTATTAACCATGATAAGGAGGCTTACTTTTGAGTTTTGAGATGTGGGCTGAAAAGTACCGGCCGAAAACGCTGGATGACATGGTGAACCAGAAAGAGATAGTTGAAAGGCTGAAAAGCTTTGTCAAGGCTAAAAATGTTCCCCACTGCATTTTTGCAGGGCCTCCAGGTACGGGAAAGACTACGGCTGCACTATGTTTAGCTAGGGATCTCTACGGCGAGAATTACCGTGATTATATTATGGAATTAAATGCCAGCGATGAAAGAGGAATAGATGTTGTAAGGGAAACCGTGAAGACCTTTGCGAGGGTTAAGGCTATCGGGGAAATCCCATTTAAGATAATGATCCTTGATGAGGCAGATAATATGACTGCTGACGCCCAGCAGGCCCTAAGGCGGACCATGGAGCGTTACACGGAAACTTGTCGTTTCATATTATGCGCCAACTATAGCGGCAAAATTATAGAACCAATTCAGTCTCGATGCGCCCCCTTCCGGTTTACACATCTTCCAAGGGACGAGCATGACAAGTACCTGCAGTACATAGCTAAAAAGGAGGGGCTAACTTTACTAGGGGATGCGTTAGATGCCATTTTCGAGGTCTGCGGCGGGGACTTAAGAAGGGCAATAAACACCTTGCAAGCTGCAGCCTCGCTGGGCAAACCAATAGATTCAAAAGTTGTTTATTCTATTGCTGGCAGGGCGAACCCGGCTGATGTTCAAAAAATGATTGAAACCGCCATGAAGGGCAATTTTATAGAGGCGAGGAAGCAACTTCGTGAAATGATTCAAAAGTACGGCGTGGCTGGAAGCGATATAATCCGCCAAATTCACACAGAAATTTTCAGGCTAGAAATACCTGAACCTTGGAAGATAAAGCTTGCAGAAATTGTTGGCGAAATAGATTACAGGCTTGTTGAAGGTGCAGATGAGGAAATACAGCTTAGCGCCTTATTAGCCCGACTTGTTGAAGCAGCCTATGAAATGAAGAATGCCAGAATGGTGTAAAGCGTGTACCAGCCCTGGACTGTTAAGCACAAACCAAAATCTTTGAAGGAGATTGTGGGAAATAAGGAGGCGATACAAAAGCTTGTAGAGTGGGTGAAATCTTGGAATTGGGGGCCTCCCCCGAAGAGGGCAGCCTTCATTTATGGCCCTCCTGGAGTTGGCAAAACAGTCACGGTGGAAGCTTTGGCCAATGACTTTAATATGGAACTCATTGAAAAAAATGCCAGTGACTATCGAACAGAGGAAAATGTGAAACGTTTCGCCGGTTTAGCCTCCCAATACGGCTCTTTGTTTGGTAAAAAGAGGATAATCCTCTTCGATGAGCTTGATGGGCTTACGGGAACGGCTGATAAGGGCGGTGTCAAAGCTATAACTGAAATCGTAAAGGTGGCTCAATGTCCCATAGTATTGATAGCCAACAACGCCTATGATCCCAGGTTCTCATTCCTTCGAAATTACTGTCTCCTTATAGAGTTCAAAAAGCCAGCAGTAAACGAGGTTTTAAGCCGTCTGAAAGCCATATGCCTTAAGGAAGGCATTCAAGCTGAAGAAAGCGCTCTAAGCTTCATTGCACGCCGTTCAGAAGGCGACATTCGCTCGGCAGTTATAGACCTCCAAGCATTATCTCAGGGAAAGAAAAAGTTGACGTATGATGATGTGGCATGGCTAGGCTATAGAGACAGGCAGGAGAACATATTCACTGTTTTGAAGATGATTATGTATGGCAAGACCTGCGATGGTGCAAAGCGTGCTGCAAGCATGGCGGATGTTGATGCTGACATGCTTTTTGAGTGGATATATGAAAATGTTCCAAACCATTTTAAAGACCCTCATGACTTAGCAAGGGCTATGGACGCCCTTTCGCTGGCAGATGTTTACAGGGGCAGGATAAGGCGCAGTCAAGACTGGAGCTTCACACGGTATGTTGTCGACTTGATGACCGCAGGAGTAGCCATGGCTAGAGCAGGCTCTAAACCCTCCAGTTGGACGCCGTTTCATTTTCCGGCACGGGTGCAAATGCTTTCAAGATCCAAGGAAGAAAGAAGCCTTCAACTGGAGATTGGGCATAAAATAAAGCGTAAGTGCCATATTTCAGCCATAAGGGCTTCGAAGGAGATAATACCATATCTACAAATAATCTTTAAGAATAACCCTAAAATGGCCGCTGGAATTGCAAAGTGGCTTGATTTAACTCCTGAAATGATAGAATACCTGGCTGAAAATAAGGAAAGAGCTGAGGAAATAAAAGCGTTAATAGGCGGTTAATGTATTTTGCTTCCTTCACTTATGTCTTTTTCCGGCTGTAGAATAACCACATTGCCCCTGTCGTCCTCAGCTGCCAAAATCATGCATTGGGATTCTACTCCCATGAATTTTCTTCGCTGAAGATTCAAGATGAAGGCGCACTTTTTGCCCACTAAATCTTCCGGTTTATACCATTGGAGAAGTCCCGCAACAGCTTGCCTTTTCTCTGATCCAAAGTCCACAATCATCCTTATCAAATTTCTGGACCCTGGAATTTGATTTGCTTCCACAATTCTACCAATACGCATATCTAACTTTTGAAATTCTTCAAAAGTGATCTCCATATAGGCACCACTCCTTTCGTTTATAGTCTATTTCCTTTTTAACTTTTACATCCCTTTTCTCTATCTTGCTTTATTTTCTTAACGGCTTCCGTCACACCCTCCCAGCCCCTTTCGGCCTTCGCTAAAATTATTTCGAAAGCCTCTTTAGAATTCAATCCCTGAAGATCTTCGCCGACGGCTTTCCTTGCTAGAAAGGAGGCAGCCCTTAGAATCTCGTTGTTCAGCTTTGAGTCAACAAGGTCCGCTAGGTGACAGATCAGCGCTTCGATAGTATGGGGTTTAATGGGACTGTTTTCGCCATGATGAGCGGAAACCACGTGAATTAATTCTAGAGGGAAGCCTCTGCGAACCAGTTCTGAGATGACAATTGAAAGGTGATCCATATAATCGGCTAGATTTGTGGAGGTTATGCTTCCATCTTCTCCTATAGCATAGGTTAATGGCTTAAAAATGTCGTGAAGTATTATTCCAGCAATTACCAGATCACGGTTAACCTTTCCATGGTAAACCTTCTCCACAGAATCACAAATTGCCAGCGCCAATCTTGTTGAAGAAACCACATGCTCAATAAAACCTCCTGGGTAGGAATGATGATGAGATAATCCGGCCGGCGAAATTTCTAAGGGTAAACCTGAATATACTTTGCCGTTGATTTCGAAAACGGGATTTTTAAGAAGTTCTATAACCTTTTTCCTAAGATCTCTGTTACGGATCTTATCAACCAGAAGCTTAAGCTCTGAGTTAAGCAAGCATCCTCACATCTGAGACTGTGGATAGGCTATCTCTCCATTCTTCACTATATAAACTTTAAAATTTAAATGATGTTTGAATTTTCCTTTTCTCCTTCGAGGCTATTTGATGCGCTTTTCTTAATGGTTCAGGACTGTTGCTGTGTCTTATACAATGTTTGACAATTCTTAATGCTGTTTCCAGCGACATCATATGGCCGACGCTAACATATACAGGCTTTCTGGCGGGAAGAATTCTGACCACCGCGCCAATAATTTCTCCGTTATGCTTTAGATAAGCAAAGTCTCCTTCAAAATTTTCAACTTCGCCGATAAGCCTACTTTTTGCAACTCCTATGGTTGGCTTGCCTAGGACTACGCCCAAATGACTTGCAAAGCCACAGCGATAGGGATGAGCGCGGCCATGGCCGTCCACTAAAAGCACGTCCGGTTGACTTTTAAGTTTTTTATAACAGAGCACAGCCGGAGGCACTTCTCGAAATGCAAGAAGGGTGGGAATGTATGGAAAAGTAACTTTACGCCAGGCCGTTTGCACTTCAACAAGATTTAAAGAATCATAGTCCATAACGGCAACGGCGCCTATAGCCCAATCATTACCATAGGCAACATCCACCCCTGCAATATAGCGGATTTTCGTCGGCAGCATATCTTCCAAAATAACCTTCTTCGACAGTAGCAACTGGGCTTCATGCAGCCTTTCTATTGAAAATGATCCTTTAACTTCAGAAAGCGTCATAAATTTCACTGCTAACCTTCGCTACAGTTCAGAAATTAGGGAAAAATTAAACCATTCGGTATTGCCTGTTAATTGCCGCTGGGCTGCACGGCGTTGTTGCTGTTTTTATCCTGCTGTGGCCATCGTTCTACGATAAGCTTGTCATCGCCTATTTTGAAGCTTACCTTGACAAACATCGAATCTGAAACCTTGAATGGGAACATGCTGTCCTCAGCTAAGTCCTTCGGCAAATATATCAGGAATTTTCCATCCTTCCTCCTGAATAGTCTACCTCTTCCCTCACTAACCATTCCTTATTCCTCGGCGCAGCTTTAAGTTGCAGACAATAAATGCCAAGCTATTTTTAACCTTTACGCCGGTTTCACATGGAAAATAATCACTTTGAGAATTTAATTGGGCTTTTAAGCCTACTCAGTAGAACTACGCGGCTGTCTTCAGACTCATCCACAAAATTATAGCTTAATTCCTTTGCCAATTGAAGTGCGAATTCACGTATTTCTCGGTGGCTTGGCATGCTTTCATAGCCGAGACGCAGTCTGGAAAATCCTACATGCATATAGGCTTTAGGTTCAACATATGTTGGGTTTGCTTTTCCAATAATTTTGGCATAATCGCTTATAGGCCCCATATTCAAGCCGCGTACAGCAGTTATTCGAATCACTGTTGGGCACTTAAAGCTATTCAAAAGCTCCAATGTCTCGTTTAACTTCCTCCAAGAATCAGGCTGTAGGGGACGGCAGACTTTATTATAAATTTCCTCGTTAGGCGCACATACGGAAATGTAAAGTTGTGTGGGTTCATGGCTTATTTTCGCCAAAGCCGAGGGCACAGTTCCGTTGGAAACGAGAAAAGTTGTAAATCCCCTTTTATGGAAAGCCTCAATAAGATCGCCGATAGGCTCATAGAGGGTAGGCTCTCCTGTTAGGCTGATAGCCACATGCCTCGGTATCAGCGCCTCTTTAAATTTCTGAGGATTCGCTTTTGGGTTTCCTTTGTATCCGCTTAAAATTTGAAGCTGTGCATTTATACAGCCCTCAACGATTTCCTCTGGGGAGTCCCATGGGGGCAGTTTGGTTTCGTCCCAAAAAATTTGAAGGTCACCGCTTTGCACCCTCCAGCAGAATAGGCACCGTTGGGTACAATGGTAAAGCACCGGCGTCATCTGTATACATTGGTGACTCTTTATCCCATAGAACTTCTGCTTATAGCACGGTCTATCGTGGATTAGCGCTTCATATAGCCATCTACATCTCTTAACAGCGGAATGGCGTCCAACAATATGGTACCTTTGTCTTTTTAAGACGCTGATCAGCGGAGATGGAGCCAGACTCATATTGCCCGCTCAAGGATAGAGGAGGATATAGCCCTATAAAAGTTTAAAGCACGTTTAACAGTCTATTTTCCAGGCTTCCGAATATAACCTTCCGAATGCAAAATGTTGATTATGTATACAAAGCTCTGTGGGAAAAACTTTATATCAAATTATGTTTACACAAAACTTAGACGACTACAAATGTGAGGTTGCAATAAATTTTAAGGGTTGTATAGGTCTTGTCGCAGGCAAAAAAGTGTTTTCCTAAATGTAGCCTGTTTAAGTGCGGCAAAAACGCAGCAGTTCACCGCCGAGACGAAGTATGGTGTAGATGGACTGAAGACAGATGCCAAATCGCCAACTGTTCCTACGCGTTATGCATTAAAAGACGTCTTCTCCCAGGAGGGATATGCGGAGAAACAATTAAAAGGAAGACATCTGAAAAACCTCCTGAGGAGGTTATTGGACCAGCCATAAAACTCCGCGGAAGGGCTCTGCGTAAAATAGGCGAAAGAGAACTCTTCTAATAATCGAGAGAACAAAATACTAGACAGCTTTAACTCGCTTTACAATAGGCGGCCTGATTTTCCTCAGAACCCTATAGCCACATACTGTACATTTTATTTCGCCGCCACGAAGCTCTAAATCCTCAGTTGAAACCTTAGCGCCGCATCTTATGCACTCATATACTATTTCGGGGGTTATTTCGCCCATGACCATTAATCCCCTTTTCCTATTGAAGAGGCTATATTTGCTTTTAAACGTTTCCGCTCATATTCCATATGGGATGGAAATTGAAAAGGTGGTTAAGAAAAGTCCTTCAAGGTCTGCTCCCCAATGAGGACCTTGAATTTGTCTATAATTCTTACGATCTTGTAGGCGACATAGCCATTATACATTTAAATGAACGTGCTGAAAAGCATGGAAAAATAATTGCTGAGGCAATTATGAAAGTTCATAAAAACATAAAAACTGTTTTAGGGCAGATAGGAGGCGTTCAAGGAGATTTTAGACTTAGAAGATTGAAACATCTTGCGGGGGAAAACAAGACAGCAACAGTCCACAAAGAATCCGGCTGCCTCTTCTCTGTAGACCTGAATACATGCTATTTTTCTCCAAGGCTTTTTTACGAGAGGTTACGTATCGCTAGGCTGGTTAGGGACGGCGAACTAGTCCTAAACATGTTCGCGGGGGTTGGCTGCTTTTCCATTATTATAGCAAAGCACTCAAGAGCGGCGAAAATTTACTCGGTGGACATAAATCCGGACGCTGTCAGGTTTATGTGTGAGAATATACGGCTGAATGGAGTTTATGGAAGGGTTATTCCGATAATGGGCGATGCAAAAGAGGTTATTGAACAGAGCTTATGCCAAAAAGTTGATAGGGTTGTCATGCCATTGCCGGAAAAAGCCCTTAAATATCTGCCCTATGCAATATCCGCTTTAAAGAATGGTTGCGGATGGATACATTACTATGATTTTGAACACGCTTACAAAAATGAGGATGCCATTAAGAAGGTTAAAGAGAAAGTTTCCCATAGGCTCTCAAGTCTAGGCGTCGAATTTGAGTTCCCCTTCAGTCGTATTGTAAGATCTACAGGACCTAACTGGTATCAGGTGGTCTTGGACATCCTTATTAAGGGTAAGCAAGTTTAACAAAATTAATAAAGTTTGCATGTGTAGTGTAAAGAGTGGCGGAGGAAAATGAAAAGGAAGCTTATGGAGATATTGGCTTGCCCTATTGACAAATACTATCCGCTGGAGCTATATGTTTTCGAGGAGAAGGATGAAATTGTCGAAGGCTTAATTGTCTGCCCTAAATGTTTAAGGTGGTATCCTATAAGGGACGAAATTCCGGAGATGCTTCCAGATGAACTGAGGAAGGAAAATGAGGATCTGCCCTTTTTAAAAAAGTGGAAGGATAAAGTTCCTGAAAGAATTTTGAATGAGGGAAAACCATTTAACTTGGGCAAAAAGGTGTAGCCCTATTCAATTTTCACCACTCTGCTCGTTCTTGAAGATTTAAGCGCTGCTTCAGCTATTTTTATTGCCATTAAACCATCCAGCCCGCTTACTAGAGGTTTCTCTTTACTCAGAATGGATTTTACAAAGTTTTGTAGTTCAAGTTTTAGCGGCTCTTGCCATGGGATTCTTGGCTGCAGCGTTTCTTTGGCACTTTCTATTGTTAGCTCTTGTGTTATGTAATCAAGCTTTATTATGGCTTTGCTTCCCGTTATCGTGAGCACCCTTGTCTTGTATGGAGTCAGCCAGTTGGCCTCGATGAATGCGTTTTTATCGTCGCAGAATGTTAGCATTATATGTGCATAGTCTTCAAAGCTCTTGTGCTTCAAGCGTCCGGTTTTGGCATATACTGCCGAGGGCTCATCTTCGAAGAGGTATCTCATCATATCTATATCATGAATTGCTAGATCCTTAACAACTCCCACGTCCCCAATTCTCTCTGGCCATTCTGAAACCCGCTTGGCTGTGGCGGAGACGATTTTTCCGAAAGCTCCCTCTGCAAGGGCACCTTTTAAGTACTGTACGCTGGGTATGAAGCGCATCAGAAAGCCCACGGTTAGCTGTAACCCCTGCTTTTCAGCCATTTTTAAAACAGCTTCAGCTTGCTTCGAATTTGCAGCCATGGGTTTCTCGACTAGCACATGCTTTCCAGCTTTAAGCGCCTTGAGTGTTTCTTTTGCCAGGCTTGTGGACCATGTGCATATGCTGACTGCTTCTATGTCGGATCTGCGAAGCATCCTTCCGGAGTTTGTGTAGGCTTTGACGCCGAATTGTCTTGCAACATTTTTTGCCTTTCCGTGGTCTATGTCGCAGACTGCCACCAGCCTTGTTTCCTCTATTTCCTTGAAAACCCTTGCATGGTTTCTTCCCCAAAATCCCGCGCCGATTACAGCGACGCCTAACTTATCCATTTAATGTGCTCCCCTCCCGAAACCTCTATATTTAAAGCCTTCCGCCTCAGCCCTTTTGGGCTCAAGTAATCCTTCAAGGTCAACTATGGCTGCGGGCATCTTCACCATAAGCTTCAGTTTCGACAGGTCTAGTCTCCTGAATTGTTCATGTCCAGCAGAGATTATAATACAGTCTGCACCCTCTAATGCTTCAGCTAAGCCTTTTTTAACGTTAAACGGTTTCAAATCCGCTAACATCTTGCCGGATAAGTATGGGTCATAGATACTTATATTAGCTCCTTTGGCCTCCAAGGCTTCCACAAGCTTTTTTACGAAACTTTTAGGAATATCTGAGGCATTAGGCGTTTGGGACACCCCAATAATCGAAATTTTAGCTCTACGAAGCGTTTTTCCGCAGCTTTTTAATGCCTCCTTAACCAAGCGAACAGCATGCTTTAGCGTTTCTGATTTTGCCTCAACAGCAGCGGTTGAAACTTTAAGTTTTAAATTCAGACTTTCAGCCTCATTTAATAGGAAATCCAAAACAGCGCAGCCATCTTGGTATATATGCGATGGGTTTAGAGGCTGGTTTTCTTCCCTCATTCTTGCTAGGCTTTGGATCGTAAAATAGTCAACGCCCATCTGTTCGCAGAGAATAGCAAACTCTTTAGCGAAAGCTGAGATTATGAAATCTTTTGCTGTTTCGAAAAGGGCTAGGGCTTCAGCTACTTTTAGATCATTGGTTTCTATAATTTCCGCTTTGCCTATGGTTTTTAAAATTGTTGAAGCTGCCTTTAGGCTAAGTTCTCCAGATGCTGCCACAACCCGTTTATAATTAGCTAAAGTTTCTAGAGTTTGATTTTCTGGGAAGATAACGGGGCTATAAGCCAAAAAGAAGTCCAGGTCAGCCTTAAAACCGGAAACGCTCTCCAAAATTTCTTTCACGACTTTTTCCATGGCGCCTAAAGTTAAAGTGTTAACGACAACCACTAGGGTTCCCTTTCTAATGCCTAGCCCAACATGTTTTAAAACGCGCCCAAGACTGGAGTAATTAACTTCACCTTTCTCATTAATGTCAACTGGAACTGCTATAACCAAAATTTCGCTCTGTGAAGCAGCAGCTTTTAAGTCATTAAGGACCCTTAATTTTCCCTCCTGCAGATGCTTCCTAATTATGGGCTCCACCATACTTTTAAGGTGGAAAACTTTTCCCTTGGAAAGGGCGTCTGTTATGGCTTGGTTGCTATCAACGCATATAACGTTAAAGCCAGCTTCAGCAAAGAGGCACACATGAAGTAGACCTAGTCGACCACAACCTATAATGCAGACTACATACTTTCCCCGTTCCGCAGGATTTTCTATATCCTCAAGCTTTATGCACGCTGCATTTGCCATCTTTTTTCTCCGTGGAAGCTCAGAAATTAGTAGTCTCAACTGCTTTTTAAGCTGTCGATTATGCCTTTAATTATGGTCTCATATTCAAGGATGAGTTTCTTGGCCTTTTCAGCAGTTTTTGCCTCAGCGTAAAGTCTGTAAAGCGGTTCAGTTCCGCTTGGCCTTGCGAGAATAGAGCTTTTATCTTCAAACCAGGCTTTAACACCATCAATAGTGCTTAAGTTTGAACCCTTAACTTTCTCGATAAGTTTCTCCAGAACCATATCCTTCAGTCGTTCAGGGCATTCTACTTTGCCTTTTTCGATGAAATACTTTGGTAGTTCTTCGAGCATTTTTGAAAGGGGCTGTCCTTCCTTAGCCATTATGTTTAGGATGAGGGCTGTGGCCATCCCTCCGTCTCTTACGGCTAAGTGGGGACCGTAGAAGATTCCGCCATTTTCCTCTCCGCCGAGCTTCGCATTTAATGCTTTCATGGTGTGAGAAACCACTACGCTTCCAACTTTCGTCCAAACTATTTCGCCGCCATAGGCCTCTGCGACATCCTTGATTAAAGTTGATGAACTTACAGGGGTCACTATTTTCTCGCCTGGATTTTCTTTTAGAAAATGCTTTGCAACCAAAGCGAAGGTTTTATCGCCCCAGTGGATCTCACCCTTTTCGTCAACGAATATTGAGCGGTCTGCATCGCCGTCGAAGGCTACACCTAAATCTGCACCTAAGGCTCTAACGGCCAGCGATAACTCTTTCAAGTTTTCTGGGCGGGGTTCAGGCAGTCTCCCTGGAAAGGTGCCGTCAATATTGGCGTTTATCGTTGTGACTTTGCAGCCCATTTCCCTCAGCAGTCTCGGGATGGTAAGTGAGGCTACACTGTTTGCAGCGTCAACTACAACATGGAAGCTTTTGCTGGCTATTTTTGCCGTATCCACGTGTCTTTTAACGGCTTCGATGTATCTGTCCATTATTCCCGAAAGCGGCTTAATTGTGCCGAGGCTGTTCCATCCAGCGTAACTTAACTTTCCATCAAAGAATATGTTCTCAATTTCTATTTCCTGCTCCCTTGAGATCTCTATTCCATCGCTCCATAGAACTTTTATCCCGTTATATTCAGGTGGGTTGTGGGATGCTGTTATGATGACCCCTCCATCTGCTTTGTAGTCTTTCACCGTGTACTGTAATGTTGGTGTGGGCGCCATCCCTGCAAATAGTACATTGCAGCCGGTGGCAATCAGGCCGGAGATTACCGCATTTGCAAGCATTGGGCTGCTTGTTCTGGCGTCATATCCGACAACAAGGTTTCCTCCCTTGAAAAATGTGCCTATGGCACTTCCAATAGAAGCTGCCATCTCTACGGTTAACTCCTTATTCACGAGGCCGCGTATCCCATTAGTTCCGAAGAGCCTGCGGTTAGGCGTCATTTAGGCTTCCTCCAACTGACATTATAGTCGGGCAAATTTATATTTCTGGTATACAGGTTTAATCCTAATAAATTGCTTCATAGTGGGTGATGCATAATGAAAGTTTTGCTTCATGAAATGAGTTGGCTGGAAGCCAAAGAGTACTTTAGCAAAAATGATATTGCCATAATTCCTGTAGGCTCTAACGAGCAGCATGGACCCCAAAATCCCCTAGGTACAGATCATTTTATAGCCAAAGCCATAGCCGAAGAGGCGGCTAAACGCGCGGGAGTTGTATGCCTGCAGGTTATACCTTTCGGGGTGAGCGCCCACCACAGGCATTTTTGGGGTACCATAAGCATCTCAAGTGGGACGCTTAAAAATTATGTGAAGGAGGTCTGTCTGGCATTAGGCGACTACGGTGTTAAGAAGATTGTTATCGTTAATGGGCATGGTGGAAACCTAAACGCTTTAGATGAGCTGGCAAGAGAGCTTAGAGCGAAGGGAATTTTCGTTTCAGTCTTCCAGTGGTGGACAGCCGCTAAGAAGCTTTTACCCGATTTTTTCAAGCCGGAGGAGCGGCTACATGCCTCAGCCGAGGAAACCTCAGTGAATTTGGCGTTGTATCCCCATCTCGTGGACATGAGGAAGGCCGTTGATGAAACGGCATCGAAACATCCAATGGAGGGGGCAGGCCTATTCCTCCCGCTGGAGACAGCTGACTATAGCCTATCAGGAGTTTGGGGAAAGTCTACAACAGCGTCCGCTGAGAAGGGTAGGAAGGTCTTTGAAACGGTTGTGGATGAGCTTGTGAGGCATATTAATAAATTGAGAAATGTGAAGACCGAGGAGTTATCATCTAAATCCAAAGTTTAAAGCTGTCTCTCTGCTGTCGTTCTATGCCTTACATGTTATGTTACAGTGATCTATGACAGCTTCGTTATTGCAATGGTCTCTCTGCTTTCTTCACAATTTTTAAAATTAATAATGGTGCCCAGCTTCCAGTCGATAACCTGAAAAGTGTCTAAATATTTCGGAAGCCAAACTATGGACCACTTTTTCACTCGTCTCAGTCTAATTTTTATTCTTGCTCTTTATGGCGGTGCTGGTTGTGGTGGATGAAATATGGATATTAAGGTTTCGGTATGGACTACGTTGGGATGCTGTTCTACCATCTCATAAATTATCTTTTTAAGCTCGTCTAGACTTTCTGCCTCTATAATGATGACGGCATCATACCTTCCGAGAACCGAGTTGGCCAATTTAACTCCCTTTATCCTCCGGGATCTAACAATCTCCTCTGATGTGCCCGGCTTCATGGTGACCAGCACAAAGGCTCTTAATAGTTTTCTCCGCAGATCCCTCTCCGGGGTCATTTGATGCTCTCCTTTAGTGTCTAACCTGAAAGGGTAAGTGAGGTTTCTGTGTGGATGATGTTGGGATCCCTTTCAATAACCTTATATAATATTTCATTCAAGTCTTCAAGCCTTGGAGCCTCAATAATTACTACGGCGTCGAACCTTCCATAGATGGAATCAGCTTGAACAACCTCTTTCACTTTGCTTTTTATTCTCTTAACAACTTCCTCCGACGTTCCGGGTTTTGTATTTAGGAATATATAGGCCCTCACCATATTTCCTCACCATATAATTTTAGTAATCCAGGTATTTCATAATTTCCCAAGGTGTCACATAGAGGCAGTATTGATTCCAGTCATTCATTTTATATTCTATGAATGCATCGAATATATGGCTTCCCAAGGTTTGATGGATAACCTCATCGCTTTTCATTTCCTCTAGAGCATCTTTAAGCGTTGTTGGCAATTCTTTTATTCCAAGCGCCCGACGCCTTTCAAGGGTCATCTTGTAAACATCCTCATCCACCGGGTCGCCTGGATCAATTTTGTGTTTCACTCCATCAAGTCCGCACATTAATATGCATGCAAAGGCTAGGTATGGGTTACATGAGGGATCTGCGCCACGATACTCTATTCGCTTCTGATGGGCATATTCTGGGCCTCTATAGTAAACTGGGATGCGCACCAAGGCTGATCTATTGCGGCGGGACCACATAATGTAGATGGGCGCCTCAAATCCTGGAACAAGCCGTTTATAGGAGTTCACTGTTGGACAGCAAACTGCAGTTAAAGCCCTAGCATGTTCTAGGAGCCCGCCTATGAAGTATCTGCCGGTTTGGCTTAGCTCCGCATACTCATCATTCTCATCATACATCTGGTTTACCGAATCCCTCCATAGGGATACATGGGTGTGCATTCCGCTTGCGTTGTCAAGATAAACTGGCTTTGGCATGAATGTGGCGATTAGCCCATATTTTTTGGCGACATTTTTCGCCACAAATTTGTAATATATTGTTCTGTCGGCGGTTTCAAGCAATTGCCCGTAGGTGAAGTCTATTTCAACCTGCCCCGCCGTCGCCACTTCATGATGGTGTTTCTCGATCTTAAAGCCAAAATAATCCTCTAGAATCGAGGCTACTTCATTGCGATAATCTATGGTTGTGTCCTCTGGAGGAGGCTTGAAGCATGCCTCCTTTGGTCTTAGGACAAAGTTTCCAGGGGTAATTTCGGGTGATTGTGGAATAATCCTTGGGGCTCCCCATGAGTCGCCCTCCCCGCCCTTTGGGCTTACCCACAAATCCCAAGTAAGCCTTGTGGGATCTATGGACGTGAAAAGGAAGTATTCTAGCTCTGGGGCAAAGTATGCCTTATAGCCCATGTTTTCCGCTGCTTTTTCGGCTCTCCTTGCAACATATCCCCTTGGGCATACTTCCGATGGTCCACCGCCGAAGGCTTCATGTACGTCGCCTATAACTATTGCACTTTTTTGGTCTTCCTCCTTTGTCCATGGAATTATAGCCAGGGTTTTGGGATCAGGGATAAGGGTCATATCAGACTCTTCAATGGACTTGTAGCCTCTTACGGACGAACCGTCAAAGCCTAGGCCGGCTGTGAAGGCATTTCCTTCGGCATACTCCCGCGAGGGTGCAAGTATGTCATATAGTAAACCGCGGATATCAACGAATGTTGAGTGGACCCATCTGACCCTATTCGCTCTAAGCAGTTCAATAGCCCTTTTAATGGATTCCTCATCCGTCATGCTTTCACCGTTCATTCAACAATTCAGCCAATTTATGCAATGAAGCTATATAAATCTTTCTAAAAACAAGAAAAGCTTTTATATAAAATCCTAAAAAATGAATAAACGTTCAACAGTCGAGGCTTGAATTTGGAGGCAAAAGAGTTAAGGATAGACGATTTGGACATTCAGATAATAAAGTTGCTTCAAGAAGACTCCCGTCTTTCTTACAACAAGATTGCTGAAAAGCTTGGAATATCCGTTGGAACAGCCTACAACCGCATAAAAAACCTTGAAGAAAGGGGCATCCTAAAAGGCTATACGATTATTGTGGATCCGGACAAGGTTGGCTACGGATTAACAGCCCTAATATTAGTCCAAGCTGAGGGAAAACACCTGACAGAAGTTGAAAGTGAAATAGCAAAAATAGACAATGTAACCTCAGTATACGACATAACAGGGGAGTTCGACATCGCGGTTATATCCAGATTCAAAGATAGAGACGGTCTAAACAAATTCATAAAAAGTCTGGTAAGCCTACCATATGTGAAAAGGACAGTTACAAATGTTGTGTTAAACGTTGTAAAAGAGGATTCCAGAATAAAATTCTAAGGTATATGCAAAACCCAAGGTATGGCATAAGAAAACTTAATTTTTCGACCATAAAATAATACAAACTGGATCCCATGCGGGGGTTGCCAAGCCTGGCCAAAGGCGCAGCCCTGAGGCGGCTGTCCCGTAGGGGTTCGTGGGTTCAAATCCCACCCCCCGCACCATCTTCGCCAGGTTATTTTTGCTCAATTTTTGCTCGTAAACAGTTTCAGTTGCGGCAACTCTAACATGAAATAGTTAAAAGACCAGCAACAAATCGGTAAGGAGCCTTAAGGCAAGAACTAATAGCTTAATGAAGCTAGGCTGTATGGCTTAGCTAAGCCATGACTAAGAATGGTAGAATCAGCAATGCTGTCATGTTCATTAGTTTCATGAAAATGTTTAGGGAGGGTCCCGCCGTGTCTTTCAGCGGGTCTCCAACGGTGTCGCCTGTGACCACTGCCTCGTGGAGGGGTGTGCCCTTCATCCAGAATCTTCTCTCAACATATTTTTTGGCGTTGTCCCATAGTCCCCCGCCCATGGTGAACATGGGTGCTAGAAGCGCAGAAGTAGCCAGGCTTCCTAGAAGCATGGCGCCCAGCGCATACTTGCCTAGGATAAAGCCTATTATTAAGGGTGAAACCAGCGTTAGCACCGTTGGCGTTATCATGCTCTTCAATGCGTTTTTTGTGCCTATGTCCACACAGCGTGCGTAATTGGGTTTTTCCTTACCTTCAAGGATGGCTGGTTTTTCCCTGAACTGCCTACGTACTTCGTCGACAATTTTGTAGGCTGTTTTGCTTACGGCTCCTATAGCCATGGAGGAGAAAATGAACGGAATTGTGGCTCCCAAAATGAGGCCGGCGATGATTTTCGGATCCAGCAAGCTTGCAACAGCTTGTCTCAGTCCCGCAAGCTCGCCATATGTTAGGAAGAGCACGATGGTTGATATTGTGCAGGATGTGGAAGCATAGGCCTTCGTGTAGGCCTTAGTTGTATTGCCAAGGGCATCAAGCTCAGCAAGGGCAATTCCGTTTTTAGTTCTAACTTTAGCCATTTCAGCTATTCCGGCGGCGTTGTCGCATATGGGGCCGAAGGTGTCGCTTGACATTATTATTCCAGCTAGGAGGTCTGTTCCAATGTTCGCGGCGACTATTCCATAAAGCGGCACGTTGCATATAAAATAGGAAAAGAGGGCTGAGGCCAAAACCAAAACTATCGGGAAGAATGGTGTTTGAAGCGCATATGATAGGCCTGTTATAATGTTGAGGGCTGCTCCGCGTTTAGAGGTTTCAGCCATAACCTTCACAGGTCCCCTGCCTATCCCAGTGTAATATTGAACAACCAGGCCGACGGCGAGGGTTACCAGCAAACCGCTGAGCATGGCGTAGAAAACCGTTATATTGTTAAGTAGAGCCACCGCGCAGAGGTAGGCGCCGACAATGCACAACGCTGCGGTTGTGATTAGGGTTATGTTGAAGGCTATGTTTGGCTTCCTTTTTCTAAGCAATTTTACGGCGTATAATCCCAAAATTGTAGCTAGCACTCCTGCGGCTCCAACAACTAGCGGATACACGAGAACGTTTTCTCCCAAAGAGCCTATAAGCATGGAGCCTAGGATCATGGCGGTTATGTAGTCATCGCTTATGGATTCGAAGATGTCCGCACCCCTGCCTGCACAGTCTCCAACATTATCGCCAACTAGATCCGCGATGGCTGCTGGGTTGCGGGGGTCATCCTCTGGAATACGCTGCTCAATTTTTCCGACAAGGTCAGCGCCTATGTCGGCGGCTTTAGTGAATATTCCCCCGCCAAGCTGGGCGAATAAAGCGGCTAGGCTTACTCCAAAGCCAAAACCTACAAACATCTGCGGGTTCCTAAGCAACAGGAAGAGGATGCCTGCACCTATCAGGCTTAAGCCGATAACCGACAATCCCATAACAGCCCCGCCATAGAAGGCTATTATAAAGGCCCTCTCAGTTGAGGTTCTGGCGGCGCTAACTGTTTTTAATCCAGCCTTCACGGCAACATGCAGACCTATGAAGGCTGCGGTTAAAGACAGAAACACGCCCAAGAAAAATACGCCCAAAATCACAAAACTTCTGAAGATAAGTGCTAATAAGATCATCATAAGAACCACGAAAATTGCTATGCTCTTATACATTCTCCTTATGAAGGCATCGGCGCTCTCTATGATATAATTCGCAACCCTTATCATCTCATCTGTTCCAGAAGGTTCCCTATTAACAATATGGGCTAAGTAGCCAACCATAAGCATGGCAAACAGCCCTACAGCAAGGGCCAATAATACCAATATCATATCCGGTCACGTTTACATTCTAAAGCGTTTGTTGCTTAACCTTTGAAGTCTCCATATTTGCTTGTTGTTCACCTATATAAGCACTAACAAATTTGGGCATGTAAACTGATTTTGCGAATTGCTTTTTATTGGTGAACATAATATCATAACATAAGGCTGTGTCAAACATGTCTGAAACGTTTTTGAGCCTCATTTTGGCTGTTTTACTTGGCGGCGTTATCGGAATAGAGCGTGAAATAACCCATAAGCCTGCGGGGCTGAGAACCCACATGCTTGTCTGCCTGGGTTCATGCTTATTCACAATTATTTCGGTGCATGAATTTAATGTTGATCCTGCCAGGTTAGCTGCGGGCATAGTTACGGGGATAGGCTTTATAGGCGCAGGCGCAATAATCGCTGAACGGGAAAGGGTTGTTGGAATAACCACCGCAGCAAGTCTATGGGTGACGGCGGCCATAGGCCTAACCATGGGTGTTGGAAATTATTTATTGGCCTCCCTTGCAACACTGCTTGTCTTCATCATCTTGTCATCGAGGCTAATTTTCAGAAAACTTCGCATGAGGGCTAAAAATACAGGATGATCCGTGCTTGGTGATAGGTGACTTAGCAAAGTCTTTATCAAGCGAGAAGTTAATGGAAAATGGGAAAGAATGGCAATGGAATGGATGCCAATTCTCCTTGAATGCGTACAAAACGTTGGGAGGAATATAGCTCCGCTTACAAAAACCGCAAATAAGCCAGGACCAAGCCTCGGCGTAGGCGCAGGCGGGGACCCTATAAGACAGGTGGATCTGGCTGCGGAAAAGGCCATAGTGGATACTTTGCTGGCGCATGAAATCTCTTTCATTTTGATAAGCGAGGAATCCGGAATTATAAGGTATGGCGATAAACCTGAAGAAAACTATGTTATTGTGGATCCGATAGATGGAACCACTAACCTGACGAGGGGTATACCCTTCTATGCCACGTCCATAGCGGTCTCTACAAAACCGGAGCTGCAATTCGTCCATGCAGCTTTGGTTTCGGACCTATCTCATAACGTAACATATACTGCGGAAAAGGGCGGCGGCGCCCAGCGGAACGGACGGAAAATATCCCCCTCAACCGAGGATTCTCTAGATGAGGCTGTTATAGGCATAGATTTAAACACGTACAAAGTTCGAGAAATCGCGCCGAGAATTACTGGGCTTCTGGAGAAAGCCAAGCACATACGCCATCTCGGCGCAAACTCCCTAGAATTGTGTTATGTGGCAGATGGAACCACAGATGCTTTCATAGATATCCGTGGAAAACTTAGGGTAACGGACACTGCAGCCGCATGGTTAATAATAAACGAGGCTGGGGCGAAGATAACAACACCTACAGGCGAGCCTCTAAATGCTAGGCTTGATCCAAGGGAGAAAGTAACCTTCGTGGCCGCTGGAAATTCAAGGCTTCACAAAATTATACTGGACCATATTAAAGCTTGAAAGCTGAAGGCGCATGATAGTCCCGCTGGTACCATACCCTGCCGCCCTCATAAAGGCTGGGAAAACCAGAGCACTGGTCATCTCGGATCTTCATATAGGCTGGGAGGTGGCTCTCTCAGAAAGGGGCATTCATGTTCCAACTCAAACCCCAAAGCTTTTACAAAGGCTAAAGGCCATCATAAGCGAATACAACCCTGAAAGACTCCTGATTATCGGCGATGTGAAGCATACGATAGCAATGGCTGAGCTAAGCGAATGGCAGGACATTCCAGAGTTCTTTAACGAATTGAAGGAAAGCTTGAAAGAAATAGAGATAATCCTTGGAAATCACGATGGAAACCTTGAGCCCCTTCTCCCTGAGGACATAAAACTCATACCGTCCGCAGGCACGATTATAGGTGATGTGGGACTCTTCCATGGGCATCGGTGGCCTCCCCCAGAGCTGCTGAATTGCAGGTTTCTTGTTATGGGCCATATTCACCCCGTAATAGCCCTCCGCGATCCAGCAGGTTTCAGGATAACTAGGCAGGTGTGGGTGAAGGCTAAATGCGACGCGGCTAAGCTGGCGGAAGCCCTGCTGCAGAAGCAAGGCATAAAATTTGAGGGTTCCATCAGAGGGTTTTTGACCAAGCGTGGAATTAAGCTTAGAATCTCTCAAATTTTTATAATGCCCTCTTTCAATGACTTTCTTGGGGGCAAACCCCTAAACGATGAGGTGGCGTATAGCAGGGAAAGCGAAGAGGTTCTGGGGCCAATCCTTCGCACGGGAGCCGTTGATATGGAAAATGCGGAAATATACCTTCTAGATGGCACATTCCTCGGAAACCTAAAACAACTTAAAACCACATTTAGCATTTAACATAAAGCTTATAGACTGCTTGCAATTCTTTATACCTGAGGTGAAAGGAATGCCTTCTGAGGATGAAGAATGGTTCCCTGAATGGTTTAGGCGTAGGCGCTCACCCTTCTTTGGAAGCTGGTTCTTCGAAGACTTCGATAGAATATTCCGTGAAATGGAGAAGATGATGGAGGAGGAATTTAAGATGTTTACTTCAAGGGTTCCAAAGGATTACGTTAAAGAACGAAAGCTTCCAGACGGCTCCGTTGTTAGGGAGTGGGGACCCTTTGTATATGGTTATAGCATAAAAATAGGGCCTGATGGAAAGCCTGAAATCCGCGAGTTCGGAAACGTTAAACCAAGCAAGTTTGGGCCGAGGGTTAAGGAAGAACGTGAACCCCTCGTGGATATAGTTGAAACAGACAATGAGGTACAAGTGGTGGCTGAGCTTCCAGGCGTTGAGAAGGAAGATATTAAGCTCCACGGTACAGAGGATTCCTTGGTTATAAGCGTTGACAATCCACAGAGGAAATACTATAAGGAGGTAAAGCTACCAGCAAAGGTCAACGTTAAAGAGGCAAAAACCCAATACAAGAACGGTGTTTTGGAAATTAGGCTGCCGAAGATAAAAGAGACTAAACCGAAGGGTGAACCCATAAAAATAGAATGAACGGAAAGGCTTTCATCCGCTGAAAAGGAATACCATATTTTAATGGAATCCAGCTTCGAAGATGATGTAATAGAGGCTGTCTGTAAAGAAGCTAAGGCAGCTGGAAGGCTGACAGGCGAAAACCTGAACAAGTTATATGAGTTTTTTGGGCAGCGTTTTGCAAGGGCCTTCGAAGCCCTTAAAGAGAGCAGGGTGAAAAAGTACACATTTAAGCCAAGCGGCAGAACAGTGTGGATTGTTGTAGGAAAGGAGAGGGACTATCTAATAATGCCCGACGCTGAATTCTGCACATGCGACGACTTCTATTTCAGAGTCCTGGACAGAAAGGTGCACATGTGCTACCATCTTATAGCCCAGAAAATAGCCAAGGCCTTAGGCTGGTATGAAACCGTGGAAAGCGACGATAAGCTATACGATGCGTTGATGAGGGAATGGAAGAAACCAACTGTTTAAATATTATGAGTTTTAAATTAGCTGAAGTAAAGGAGAGACATCAGGTTTGGGAATAGGCGCATACTTCGAAACCCTGAAATACATACTCATGACCGTAACCTTCATCGTTCTGGTTTTGATATTCCTCTACATAATTTATGGAAAAGAAGAGAAGGAGACAAAGGCAGATTAGAAATTTCTTAAGGTATATCTCCGCATCAGAATAAGCATTACGATGCTTAGGATAGCCAGAATAATTGCAATAAAAACAAGCCAGTGGACTTCAGGGCCGGCTCCAAAAACTATCGGAAACGGCCCAATAAATATCACTCCGCCAACACCCCAAGAACCACTTTGTCCTCCTAAAAGTATTGTAGCGGCGACTATTAGTATCATGCCAATCAATATTGTAAGAAATCCTAAAAGGAATAATATGGAGAAGCTTTTGAATGTTGCATCCCCATCTTGGCTACTGTCTTTTGAATTCATCGCCAACTCACCTAGCGTATAGGAAGTGTAGCAAGACAGTAAGCGCCACAAGAATGGCTATAAGAACTATAGAAAGAATCAGAACATCCTTAATGGATTCTTTATCTGTTCCAAAGATTATTGGGAATGGGCCGATTATTATGGCTCCTCCTCCCCGAGCTTTAGCCTCTCCTTTAAGGCCTGCAATAAAAAGCATTAGAACAGCCACCACTGTTATAAGTATGCCTAAAAAAATTAGAGTTAAACCCAAGCCGTAGATTGTATCTGCGCTGAGGGTCAAAGGAAACCCCGTTAAAGGCTTGGGAATTTCAGGGCTTTTAAAGGTTTCCATTTTGTTTAGAATGGAAGGGAATAAAGAAGCAGGACTGCTGCAAAGGACGCTATGAAGGATGGAATGAGCTGTCTATAGGCTCTTCCAAGGGGTGTCTTGAAATATTCTGCAGTGAATGTAAAGCATAGATGGGTTGGTGCTATCATGTATCCGAGGTATGCGCCCATATAAATTAGCACCACGGCTTTTGGTGTGAAGCTTAAAATTCCCCCAAGGATGGATGCACATATAATCACACCGCTTGAGGGGAAGCCTGTGAGGAAGCTGAAGACCGTTGGAATTGCGATCATAAGCCATAAAATGTCAATGTTTCCATTTACTACTAGGTTTTTAAAAACCTCTGAAAAACCTGAAGCGTTTACAACACCCCTAAGGAGGAATGCCCCGTAAGTTGCTAGGGTTATGTCATAAATCATTCTGCTCCTGAGGGAGTTTACAACAGTTCTAGGGCGAGCCTTTGATATTGCCGCTAGAATTGTTATTCCCATGACCGTGGCTACTAGGACGTCTATGCCCCTTCTGGACAGGTCGCGCCATGCCAGTCCTATGCTTATAGCCCCAACGATTGTGGCTAGGATAGGCGTAAAGGATTTGAGGAAAGCCTTCAAGTTGGCATTCGCCAGCCTTTTTGAACCATTATTCAGGGGTTCCGGAGGCGAAACGCCCCGGAAACTCGTTATATATCCCACTAGCATCATAACCGCAACTATTGGTATTTGCAGCCCAATCAGCGAAGCGGCGGTTATCCCGGTTAGTGCAATGGTTATTATGAAAACTGGGCTTAGGGGGTAAATTGGCAAGGTTATATGCCTAAACCATAGATTAGCATAAACCTTCTTCTCAGCGCTTAATTTAAGCCTCTCAGCCTCCGAATCCACTACAGGAGCGGACATTAAGGCTCCTCCGGGAACAGGGAGAAGCCCAACCACTGCCGGTAGAACGCTTAAAATGATTTTCGGATTCCTTATTATTTTGCCAAGGCTTTCGCTCAACTCTTGTAAGGCTCCAGTGTCCTTGTAGAGTTGACTCATCCACATTACCCCAAAGGTTGAAAAAACTATGGAGAGGGTTAGCTGTCCCTCTAGGGTTAAAGGATTAACGCTTGTCCATAAAATTTCAGGAATTTTAACCCAGTCTACGGCAAGTAAAGCCAAGAGAATGGCCGTCGAGTTTAAGGCTATTCCAATTTTTACATGCCTATATAACATAACCCCAAGTATGGAAAAGGCTACGATGACGGCTGCGAGGGGATTAATCAATCCCAAATTACCGACATCCGTGATGGTGAATTTTAAAACAGATGCATGGTCCTGCTTTTAATCGTTTCCCTAGATTTAAATGTGCTTGCGGTTTAAGATAGGAAGGGTCTTTTGTCCCCTTAAATTATGTTTAGACTGGCCTTTATGAGTTCCCCGTTTATTTTTTCGATTTTAAAGCCCTTCTTTGCGCATAAATCGATCATTCTTAAGTTGTCTGAACTTATAAAGGCGTAGATTCGCTCCAATCCCATTTCCCTGCTGACCTCTATAATGCAATCAGTAAGCCTTGATCCTAAACCTAAACCTTGCCATTGATCTCCAACAACAACAGCGAATTCGCCGCTTTTCCGCCCAGGATCCGCCGTCAGCATACTTATGCCGATGATTCTTCTTTCACTTTCTCTTTCTGTCTCGGCGATTATGGCCATTTCCCTATCATAGTCTAGGTGGCAATGCCTTATCAGGGTTTCACGGGGAACCTCTCTGAAAACTTGGAAGAATCGAAGCCTCATGGTTTCCTCTGAAAGGGAACAATAAAACTTGCGGAGCAGATTCTCATCTTCAGGCTTTATCGGCCGCAGGGTGACTTCAACCCCATTTTTCAGAGTGAACCTTGTAATGTACTTCTTTGGGTATGGCGATATGACGAGGTGCTCATAAGGTTTAGTTTCCCCCAAAACTGCATTGGAGTCTATCACTATTCTGGCGTCTACGGCGACAACTCCATTTTCATTCACTATTAGGGGGTTTATTTCCATTTCCCTAATTTCTGGAAAGTCTATTACAATCTGGGAAAACTTAACAAGTATTTCCTCAAGAAGCTGAAAACTTGAACGGAATGGGCTTTCTTGGGCAATTTTATAGATTCTAGTCCTCTCTATAAGCCGCCTTGCAAGCACCTGATTTAATGGGGGAAGGCCCACGCTCAGGTCTTGCGTCAGCTCCGCGCTGGTTCCTCCAGCTCCAAAAGCTATCACTGCGCCAAATTGGGGGTCCTTCTTAGAACCCAGCAGAAGTTCATAGTTTTTCTTCAAAATCATGGGCTGAAGAATGACCCCTTGAAATTCCGCCCTTTCATCGAATTTTTTAAGCCTTTCAGCCAGCTCATTGAAGGAGGCTTCAACCTCCTTAGGCGATCGAACATCAAGGATAACGCCGCCAACCCCGGATTTATGAATTATCTGCGGCGACAATGCCTTCATGACTATTGGGTATCCAAGCTTAGAGGCTAAACTCTTAGCCTCGCTGGGGCTTCTTGCCACAACAGTTTTAACAACCGGTATAGCATATGCCTCAAGGAACAGCATTGCTTCATGCTGATCTAAAAAATGCCTCCCGTCGCTGCATGCTTTCTTTAGGGTTTCCCTTAAAAATATGGGTATGGAGAGTTCCATTGGAATTTCTTCTGGGGTTTGATATAGAAGCTCAAGGTTTTGGGTGTAGCTGAGCATATACATGAATGTTGTGGCAGCCTCATCAGGAGCATTGAAAGCGGGAATGCCGTTTCTCCGCAGAATCTTTCTAGCCTTTCTGCATAGGCCCTCTCCGATAAAAGCTGCAAGGACAGGCTTTCTCATCTCTCTAGCACATTCTATTATGGCTTTTGCCGTTGAAATGGGGTCAGCTGCTCCCTGAGGCGTGTATATAATTAGGAAACCGTCACTGTTCGAGTCTTTGAAGCATATTTCCATAACCTTCCTAAACCTTTCAACAGAGGCTTCCTCAAGTATATCTATAGGATTTGTAGCGCGGCAGTATGGTGGAAGCGCGTTTTTCAGCATCTGAACCGTTTCGCCTGTTAGTCCAGTAAGGCGTCCTCCCCGAGCTAAGAGGGCGTCCGCCGCTATTATAGCCGGTCCGCCTGCATTGGTTATTATTGTAAGGTTTGGACCTTTAGGGCGCTGCTGCATGGATAGGGCTTCTGCACAGTTGAATAGGTCTCTTACGGCTTCAACGCGGACTATTCCGGCACGTCTAAAGGCAGCATCATAGACGGAGTCTTCGCTGCATAGGACTCCAACATGCGAGAAAGCGGCTTCCGCGCTTTCTGGGAAGCGTCCTGATTTTAGCACTATTATGGGTTTTGCCTTTGCGAAGCCCCTTGCCGCGCTTATGAATTTCCTCGCGTTCTTAACGCTTTCCATGTATAGGATTATGCTTCGCGTCTGGGGGTCTGATCCGAAATAGTCTATAAGGTCGCCGAAATCCACGTCAAGCATGTTGCCTGTTGAAACCACGGCGCTGAATCCAATACCGGCTTCGGATGCCCAATCCAGCACTGAGGCGCAGAGGGCTGCACTCTGCGAGATGAATGCTATTCTTCCAGGATGCGGCATTTTATTTACAAATGTGGCGTTCAGCTTTATGCTTGGCCTTATAATTCCAAGGCTGTTTGGGCCTATAATGCGAAGATTATAGCGCTCCTTATGTTCATAAATCTGTTTTTCAAGGGCTTCCCCCTCTTTGCCGATTTCTCGGAAACCAGCTGATATGATAATTATCCCTGAAACTCCAGTCTTTCCGCATTCTTCGACGATCTGGGGGACTATGTGGGCTGGTGTTGCGATTATCGCGAGATCAACTTTCCACGGAATCCTTGTAATACTCGGATATGCTGTTACCCCTTGAACTGTGGATCTGAAGGGGTTTACGGGGTAAATGGTTCCTTGGAATCCCACGCCTATTAGGTTTCGCATGAGCTTTGCGCCTATCGAGTCTTCCCTGTCGCTGGCCCCTATGACTGCTATCCTTTTGGGATTGAAAATCTTGTCTAGGTTTTCAGTGCCCACCCTGTTTCCTCGCCAGAAGCGGTATGGCCATTTATCCTTTTCATATTCAATTTGGCTTTATTCCAATTTTAAACTTTCTAGCCTGCTAGTGTGGCTATGGCTGTTATCATGAAGGGTGCCAATAGGGTTATGATGAAACCGCTTGTGAAAGCGGTTATGAGCATGTCCTGACTGGTTGCGCGCACTATTACTGGCAGTGTTGTATCCATGGCTGTGGCGCCTCCCATTGCCACAGGCGCGTATCTGTCGATTTTGCTTGCCGGAGACGCTGCGACTATGGTGATAAGCTCCCGTAGGAAGTTAACCGTGAAGCCTATGGCGCCCCACTTTAGCCCAAATAGCTGCCCGGCTAAGGGTCCCGTGAGCGTGTACCATCCGCATCCGGCGCAGACGCCCATGGCTGCGAAAATGTCTGTTCCAAGTATTAGGGCACCTATGAAGCCGCCGGTTATGCTGCCTAGGACTATGGTGAAGGGGAATATCAAAATCTTAAAGCCTGTTTCTTTAAGCTTAGAAACTGCCTGCCTGTCCATCCCGAAGATTATGCCCATAAGAAATAGAAGCGCGAACAGTGACAGGTTGAATATAGTGTCTGAAAAAATTGGGTTCAGCCATGCAGCGCCCATCATATTGCTTGCATAGCCAGCCAAAACGCCCAAGAAAAGCGCTGCAATAATATACCATGTTATCATGCTTTTGCAATTCTCCTTGCAGCTTTAACGAAAATTATGCTGAAAAGTAGGGTCATAGCCAAAAGGACTATGGTTGTTAAACCGACACTTGGCAGAACAGCTAAAAGTTCACCATTTGAACCCATGGAAAAACCTAAACAGAAAATCAAAACAATAATGACGCCTAAAATAAGCGAATCAATGTTTAAGCGTCGCCTATCCCTCAGAAAATAGCCAATAAGAATGCCTAGGGCTAATGGGAAAACAAGAACCAGCGAATTGGCAATGCTTAACATCCCGAACACCGCGGCGCTTCTACAAACCTTAGGAAACCAAAATTTAACCTTTTCCAAACCGCGCCAATTGCCGAAGCAACGATTCGGGATAAATTTATGCTCTTTTAGGGGGATGAAACAAAATGGGCTTAAGCATTAAATTCAAATTTCTTTAACTGCGGGGCGTTCTCTTCTCAAAAAGTCTCCAATGTCGAATAGGTTTTTAACGGCTAAGCCGCCCTTTAGCTTTTCTAGGTTTCTCGCTATTCGGCCATACCCCAAGCATTCGCCATTTCTGTTAAAAACCAGCGTGTAGGTGCCCTTTCTCCGGGAACCCTCTATTTTTAGGATTCCCTCTTTGAAAACGTCTCTGCCGCATATAAAGAGCCAAGCTGCCTTGTCATCGACGGTTATGCGGTTTTTGGCTTTATCCGCCATGAGGAAGAGCAATGATAAACTTGGATGGAAAACTCCGTTGTGTTCAATCTTTCCCAGATATGTTCCCGCGTAAAGCCAACTTCCCAGTCTCTCAGTTAAGCTCTTTAATTTCTGGCTAAGCAGAAAATAGCTGTTGCCATTCCTAACAACAAAACCTTTATTTAAGAATAGTTCTGCGCCAAAAAGCCTTGCAAAACCTTCAACAACCTCTTTTTCAGTCAAGCGTTTTGCCTCCGCTTTCTAAGCTTGCATACAAAAAACCCTTGAGTTTCACCCGGCCAAATCCTTCTGCAACGTCTAACAGATTCATCCAATTTTAATCCGAAAACTTCTGTTGGGGCCTCATCGCCATAACACTCTACATCCACAGTTTCCAAACCGAGGTTTTTCACGGCCCAGTTGATGTTTAACTCGTTTTCTTCAGGTTCAAGGGAACAAGTGGCATAAACAATTTCACCGTCACTCCTTAAAACTTTAGCAGCTTCCGCTAAAATCTGCCTCTGGAGTTTCGCGTTTCGCCTCACGTCCTGGAGTGTCCGATGCCTAAACCAGTCCTTGTCCGTGGCGAAATTTCCGGAACAAGGCACATCCAGCGATATCCTATCAAACCTTAGCCCAAGCTTTGACGTTTGCCTCGCGTCTAGCCGATAGACAACAGTGTTTTTCACGCGACAACGCTCTAGCTGGTTCATTAGGGCTTTTAGCCGCTGCTTATTCACGTCTAAGGCTACAATGACACCAGTGTTGCCCATCAAATCCGCCAGCTGAACAGTTTTCCCGCCTGGAGCGGCGCAAGCATCTAAAACAATTTTCCCTTTCAAGTCTGTGAAAAGGGTTGCCGGTATCTGGGCTGCCGCTTCTTGGATAGAATAGTAGCCCAAAAGATATTCAACTGTGGCGCCGACGGAAAAATCTGAACGGATAACCCAATAGCCATTTTCTAGGAACGGAACCTTTTCAAGCTCAACCCCCAAATCCCTAAGCCGCCCAACAACATCAAAACCGTCAACGTTCATTTTATTAACCCTAATAGCCTGCCTCGGAGCAACGTCTCTAAACTCCCAGCCCAAAAGCCTGTAACGGTTAACAAAAAACTCCTTCCCAAACATCAAAAACAAAGAACAAACAAACCAATAAAAGCTTGACGATAAGAATCATCCAACAACAATAACCAACAAAATCGCATACTTCAACGGCAGCACTGAGACATAACATTTTTTAGGAAAATGAGGACAAAAGGATACCAGAACAATGCGGCCGTAGTCTAGCCTGGACTAGGACATCAGCCTGCCACGCTGAGGACCCGGGTTCAAATCCCGGCGGCCGCACCATTATTTGGACAAAACATCAGCACCTTAGGCTACTTCCCTTTCCTAAAAAGCCTAACCCCGTCAATTTCACATACATATTCAAATCCAGCCTCCACCAGCTCGTTATACTGCCGCCAGAGCTTCTCCGAGAGGTAGTCGCGTTTATATAAAAACATAAGCATAAGGCTACACCCACCGAGAAGAGTTATACGCAAGCCATGCGCTTCTTCCTAAAATGGAAAACATGTTTTGGGGATGTTATGTGAAATGGTTAGGGAAGAGTTTTATGAGTGTTTAAGGTGCGGTAGAAAAATTACCCGGGAAGAATTTGAAACATATGACGGCCTATGTGAAGAATGCTATCTAATCGAAATAGACGAGTTGGATTATGAAGACGAAGAGTACTAACAACATGCTATTAAACGTATGGTTTTTTGAAATGAAACCGCTTCTTAGCATAATTATCGCTTTAATAGGGCGAGAAAAGCTATTATTAGGAATGCTGCCCCAGCCCAGAAGAGGCTTCCAGTGAGGAGCCAAACTACTAATGCGATTATGGTTGCGGGGAGTATGAAAAGCAAGATTTTAACGATCAAGATGATAATGGCTATTCCTATGATAAGCAATAATAAAAGAACTGCAAGCTCATAATTAATGGGAGCTGAAAAGCCAAATAACAGACCAACCTTTCAGCTGTTTAAGGTTCAACTTAACATATCAACTACATACTTTTTCAGTTATAAGGCTTAGTTTTTCTGCGTATTGTAGGAAGGCTATGCGGAGGGCTTCGCTTTCGCTTTGCCCCATTTTTGGGCATATTCCGTAGAGTAGCTCTTTGTGTCGTTGTTGCAAATTCTGCGCTGCAACAACACAAAAGCCGCGTGGGAGGATGGTTTTTGACGAGGAAATGGCGGGCTGGAGAGGAGCAGGAGCTGTTAAGGCTTTGGCCGACGACATGGTTCAAATTCCGGCAGGCTGCACCATGGAACTTTTCTCTTTTATTTTTTGAGTCGAAGCTCCCTTCTGAGGATTTTGCCTGATGGCGTTTTCGGCAGTTCATTTAAGAACTCTATCTTTTTGGGCACCTTGTATTTGGCTAGTTTTTCTTCGCAGTATTTTATTAGCTCATCCTCCGTTACTTTGCCCTTATAGTTACTCTTTAGCACGACATAGGCTTTGGGTACTTCGCCATGATACTCATCAGGTATGCCTACAACCGCCGCTTCCAAAACAGCCGGATGTGAGCAAAGCACATCCTCAACCTCCATGGGCCACACCTGGAAACCGCTAACCTTTATCACATCCTTGAGGCGGTCCACAAAGTATACCATTCCATTCTCATCCATGTATCCCAAATCTCCCGTGCACAGCCAACCTTTAGCGAACGCCTTGGCTGTTTCCTCAGGTTTATTCCAGTAACCCTTCATTATCTGAGGCCCCTTTGCCCTGAGCTCCCCTACAACGCCAACCGGAACTTCAACATCCTCATCAGGATCGAAAACTGCAATTTCCGTATCTATTTCCGGTATCCCAACCATGCCAGGCTTATATTCCTTTATCTCTAGGGGAGTAAGCGTTAAACCTGGACTTGCCTCTGTTAACCCCCACCCAATTGTTATACTGGCTCCTGTAAGCTCCTTAAACTTGAACCATATATCAGTTGTAAGGGGAGCTGCAGCTGATTTCCATATGCGAACTGATTGAAGATTGTAATTTTTGAGGTCGGGATAGTTGATTATTGCAGTGTAAGCCGTCGGCACTCCTGTGAAAACCGTCACCTGGTACTTCTGAATAGCCTCAAGGATTTTGACCAGGTTAAAGCGCTTGAAGAGGACTATAGTTGAGGCTGCAGCTAGATAAGTGCCCATACATCGGTTTAAGCCATAAATATGGAACAATGGAAGGAACAGCAGAAGAACCTCCTCTCCTCTCCTAAGCTGGTAAAAGAATATTTCGTGGAGCTGATCAACTACACAGTTAAAGTGTGTAAGCATGCACCCTTTAGGTATGCCTGTTGTGCCTCCGGTATAGCAAAGAAACGCCAAGTCCTCCCTGGGTTCGATAGGCACGTTAGTTGGAGCTGGTTCATAGTTTTGAAGAAGTTTTAGAAGCGGGATGTAGTCGCCCGCTTCGGTTTTAGGGGCTTTATCCACATGCTCCAAGTATTGATAGTCCTGCCTTGATGTCACAATTAAATGTTCTACAGCCGTCTTCTTAACAGCCTTACTAGCAATGGGGAGAAGATTCTCGTGAGCAACTAACATTCTAGCCCCTGAATCGTTAAGCTGATGTTCCAATTCCATCTCCTTATAAGCTGCGCTGCACGGAACAACAACCGCGCCGGCTTTCTGAGCGCCATAAGTCGCTATAATAAATTGGGGACAGTTAAGCAAGTAAACGGCTACCCGGTCCCCTTTCTTTACACCGAGATCTTGAAGGGCTGAAGCAAACCTATTCACATTTTCGTTAAGCTTTTCATATGTAAGCGCGATGTCTTCAAAAATTATGGCAGGCCTATCAGGGTAATCGTTGGCTGACTTTTCCAAAACTTGTGGAAGAGTTACTTCCGGATATTTGAGTGTGGTTGGAACATTTTTAGGCCAAAGCTTAAACCAAGGCTTTTCGCCGCTGACCATGCCAACCACATGAATTAGTTGCAGGGGCACCCATATTTAAAATTGATGTGTAAATTGAAATGATGCATTTCTAGTTTAACCTTTGAGGAGTAATTCAGATGAAGCTTAAAAATGGAATAGAAACATCCAAATTGCTTTTGACATTTTTAGCATTGCAAATGCCGTGTTACGCTATGGACTGGCCAATCAAATTATTGGATTTGTGAAAAGATAAATCCCGATCAACGATAACCCTTCTTGGTTACTTCTACAATTCCATTATACGCGTCGACTGCAACATAGTCTCCTGTTTCTATAACCTCCAGCGGATTTTTATCTAGCATATGAACCATGGGCGTGCCTGTAATTATGGCGCTAACAGCCACTACAGCTTCAGCTTTGACATTAATTATAGCCTTGGGCGCGTTTCCACGCTTATATGCCACATAAAATTGCCAAGGACCAGTGGTTGAGCCTTTACCGTGGGGGAATACTAATATTTTCCCAGCAACGCTTTGTCCTTCAAGCTCATGTCCTTTCTCCACAATCTTCCCATTGTAAGGGTTTAGGCCCCCGGTGATGGATATTGGCATTTTAGTAACTATTGCTTCTCCTTCAGCTTTGCCCTCAGAGACGGTTTTTCCCTTTAACACTATCTTTTGAATCATTTTTCCCATCTCCCTTTAACAGCAGCCTCTATGCAATCTTTATTTGATGCGAATACGGTGCCCATTCCAAAAAGCCCATACGCATAGTATGCTGCTTTTAAAGAGTTTGTAACAACAACATGGATTCCCTTCTCTTTTAGATAGGCGTAGGGGCCTCCAGAAGGACAAGTGTCAGCTACCAGCATTCCTCCAGCTCTTCTTATGGCATCACCATAACCCATTCGTTCAGCAATAGCCTTAGTAGCCTTAGAGGTGCATACCCATAACTTTACTCCATTATGAACCTTTCTTCCCATAAGCATTGTTGCAATTTCCTCTATTTCCTGTAAAGTGCAGTGGGGACAGCCGAAAATAACCAAATCAACTTTTCTCTCCCCTGTTCTGCGTGACTCCTCGTAAACCTCTTTTATATCCGATGCAGTAACCTTTATTTTGTCTTCAGGTTTATCTCCGCCGAAAGCTTCCTCAAGTGTTGGCGCTTCGGGAGTTATCCCGACTAGATGAAACATTGGCACCGCTCCGGAGACAGGGAGAGGGTATGCTAAAGCCTGAAGGTTTACAAGCGAGACATCTTTTGGCAAACCAACAAAAACTGGAATTTTATCACCAACAATTTTGCCTACATAATATCCCATTGCAGCATAGTCCGTTTGAGTTAGCTCTTTCAAATCGAGCTCAGTAACATCGACTAGTATGTTGCCGATTCTATTTTCAGGCAAATGCATTCCATATTCCGGAGTTCTTCCCGTAACAGCCGCTGCCAGGGCTGAGTGGTCTCCTTCCCTATTAGTCATAGCTCCAAGAACTGAATTTGCAAATATTTCACTCTCCGATGCAGCCCAGGCAATATGCTCGCCTTTTCTTGGCAGGTTGCCAACCAGAAATTGTTGACAAGTATAAAACAGTTTAACTCCAAGCTTTCTTAAAGCCCCATCTATTCTTAACTGAATTTTTCTAAAAGTTTCCGGAACATCCATCTCTTTGTACAGTTCAAAATCAAAGCTTTGTGGATTCACTGTGGTGAAAACCTTGGTTAAAGCGCCTGTTTCAGCAAATTCTTCCAGCCATTCAACTCCCTCATCCCTTAAGGGCCCATAATTTCCAGCCATATGAGCACTACTAACTGGTATCATTCTCTTGGCATCATAAATATCGCCTATAGCCACCAATATTTCCATGGCTTTTTGCACGCCGGGACCATAATCCCCTTTAAGCATTCTCTCCTCTTCATTACTTAAGTACATGGGTTTCACCTTTGATCTTCTTTGTCCGTCTATTTCATATTTCAACTGTGTATTTAATTGTTTGTGAACCGCTGACCATTCTGTGCAGCATATAAAAAAGCTTAAATATAGTTCCCAAAGAACAAATAGAGAGGGTTTTTAAATGAAGAGTTTCTACCGTATGGGAAAGAAGGCTATTACTAAACTTCAGGCGGCTGTCATCGTCATTGTCCTGTTAATAGTCATCATAGCGGGAGTTGCTTACTACTACTCCACCGCTCCAGCGCCACAAAAGACGCCGATCAAAATAGGAGTAATTTTGCATATGACCGGCGGTCCTACAAGGCTTTGTAAAGAGGTTTGGGATGGAATGAATTTGGCGTTAGAGGAGATAAATAGCAAGGGTGGCGTATTGGGCAGAGAATTACAGTTTATCCTTGAAGATGATGAGGGAAAATCGGATAAGACCTTAGCAGCGGCTAAGAAATTGGTTGAAGTGGATAAAGTGGATGTGCTGGCCGGAATCCTAATATCGGGTAATGTATCGCGGTCAGCGAGTATTTGGCGGAGTCGGGAATACCATACGTATCGCCAATCTCTTCGGCTCCACGACTTCTATATGAAAAAGATCCTGCTAAATTCCGAAATGTGTTTACGCTTCATCCAGACTACGACCAAATAGCTAGGGCGCTGCTTACGTTCATAAGGGAAGTTGCAAAAGGCAAAAGCTACATGTATATTGGAGAGGAGTACGTGACATGCCATTACATTGCCGAATACCTTGAACCAATGGCTAAGGCGGCAGGAGTTACATGCTTAGGTAACATTTTTGTGCCCATAGGTTGCAAGGACTTTACAGACGCGCTTATGAAGGTGGAAGAAGCCAAACCAGACGCGCTTGTCTGGTTCGTGTATAGTGGAGCCGAAGTAACACTTACAAGACAAGCCTATGAAAGGAAGTTAAAAATGCCCTACTTGGGTCAGATGTCCGTATGTAGCATGTGGGAACTTCCCGAATTAGTTGGAGAAGCTTCTGACTACTTATGCTTTGGCACATGGAGTTGGAACGTATCCCTTACCGAGAAGACAGTGCCATTCTTTAACAACTTCTACAAAAAATATGGCTATCGTGCATGTGGACTTGAGGGCCCCGCAGGATACGACCTTGTTTACTTTATAGCAGAGGCCATCGAAAAAGCAGGAAGCCTTGATAGGGAAGCCATCATAAAAGCCCTTGAAACAGTTGAAGTCGTCGGGGTGAGGGGTAAGGTTAAAATGGATCCGTCAGATCATGGAGCCATTTTCTGGGCTCCAGGATACATAAACGGCGTGTTTGCGCAGTGGCTTGGCGGGAAACCATATGTGATTTGGCCGCCTGAGTTGGCGGAGAAAAGCTATACGAAACCTCCATGGGCACCTTAAGCCGTTAGGGTAGAAATTAAACCCTCTTTTTCCTCTTTTTCTAAGGCTTTAATAGTTTTGTAAGCTCTCTTACGTTATCTGTGCACTCTAAGTTGTCAATAGTTCTAATCAACCTTTCTGTGCGTTTCCTGCTTAAAATTGTGCCCACCAGCTTTCTAAACTTCCACTTTAAATCCTGTTTCGTCATCGGCTTTTTTGGGTCTCCCTTGCAATATTCTATTTTTCTTGAGTAAACTTTGCCTTTCGCCCTAAGCTCTATTTTAGCAAAAGTTTTTTCCGGCGTCTTTTCAAATATTTCGCTGGCTTCAGGGTCAGGCGCAACTTTCACCTTTTTAGCAAAACTTAGCACATTTGGATCGGTGAACCTTTCCTTCGCATACCATTCGGGGCCCGGCTCATATCCTAGGACTGCCATGGTAATGCCCCATGGAACACTCCAGATGGCATCCCACATTGTTTTAGGCTCAGGATTATCATATGGACTAGTGCAAACTTTCCAGTGAGCTTTAAAAACTATTTCATCAATGTCCTTTATTCCTATTTTCTCCTCCTGTAAAAGTTCTAAAACAAGTTCAATACCGGGATGTATCCATCTACAGGTAGGCCAAGGTTTTAATGAAAGAAATTTCTCGATATTGTACTCCTCTCCGAACTTAAGTGTCATAGCTTCCCAGTCGCATCTGTCAGAAACTGTGACCCAGTAACCTTTGTTTCCGTCAAAATAGTCATGAAAACCCGTGACACCTTCTTTGGCGAGAAAAACCGCGTTTATTCCCAACTCGCATAGCCAGAAATTTAGCAGTTTTATCATGGCTCCTGGTACATCTAAAATCCTATGCACGTTTATTGTCGGTGCCACTCCTCCAGCAATTCCAAAGCTCTGTTTAATCCTATCCTCATCAAGATGTAATAGTTTAGCCACCGCCGCAACTACCCCGAAAATGGGCCAGTTTTGAAGCCAAACTTTCTTCATCAACTCAGGAGAAGGATGTGTCGCATCCCCTATCCTTGTTGCAACCTCATAACCAACAACTATAGCATTAATTAAGTCCTTCCCGCCTGCCTCAAGAAATTCGGCAACGGAGATGGCTGACTGGACTATGGACGATGCTGGGTGAGCTCGATTCCTATAAGTTTCGTCAAAGTCAAGGATATTTGCCATCTGGGCGTTGACGCCTGCGGCTAAACAGCAGGGTACCTTAGATCCATCACCTATTATTGTGGAGTCACGTCTCCCGCGTAATAACTTAACAAAATCTATCAAAGCCTTGTCAGCGCCTGTCGCATAACCGCCAAAAGCGCAGCCAACGTTATCTAGAATCAACTCCTTAACTTTCTCAACTACGGCTGTGGGCAAATCTTCAAATTCAGCATTTGCAACATACTCAGAAATCTTTTTGGTTACGTTTAGTTGAGGCGTTGTCCCCATCAATCAACCAACAATAACTAAATACCTAGGTAAGCCCTTCTAACATTCTCATTTTGAAGAAGGCTTTTCCCCTCACCTTCTAGAACTACTCTCCCATTTCTAAGACTAACCCTTTATCAGCAATTTTCAAAGCCGAGTAGGCATCCTGTTCCACCAATAGAATAGTAACACCCTCCTTGCGGATCTCATCAATTTTCTTGAAAACATTATTTTTCATTAGTGGCGACAAACCCAAAGAAGGTTCATCTAACATTAAAAGCCTAGGTCTAGACATTAAGGCCCTGCCTATTGCAAGCATTTGCTGTTCGCCACCGCTTAAAGTTCCAGCGAGCTGTCCTTTTCTCTCTTCAAGCACTGGAAACAAATCGAATACCCTCTTTAGGTCTTCTCTTATTTCCTCCTTCTTCCGGAGATAAGCCCCTACTTCGAGATTTTCTAACACCGTCATTTCTGGAAGAATTCTTCTTCGTTCAGGGCACATGGAGATTCCCATCTTCACTATTTCACACGGGGATAATCCGTCAATGCGTTTGCCTGCAAACCATATAGAACCCTTTTGAATTTTCTTTAGCCCAATAATTGAGCGGAGAAGGGTTGTTTTTCCAGCTCCATTAGGGCCTATAATTGCTGTAAGCATATTTTCTTCGGCGGTTAAACTTGCGTTTTCTAGAGCTAATGCACCTCCATAATAGACTGTGATTTCGTCCAACCTAAGCAATTGTACCCACCCCCAAGTAAGCTTCGATAACTTTCATGTCATGAACAACCTCTCTTGGAGGTCCTTCAGCTATTTTTTCACCTTCAGAAATCACAATCACCCGTTCCGAGAGGTTCATAATAATTCTCATAACATGTTCCACTATGATAATTGTGAGGCCACTCTCATGCAAATTTTTAATAACTCCCATCAAGGCAGCCATTTCATCGAAGCTTAACCCCGCAAACGGTTCATCTAACAATAAAACTTCAGGTTCTGTTGCTAATGCCCTTGCTATTTCAAGCTTCTTTAAGTCTCCATGCGGCAAACTTTTTGCCAATTTATCTTTCTGATGAAACAAGCCTACAAGCTTCAATACCTCCAACCCCTTCTCCTCAAGGTTCCCACCCAGCTTTTCTCTCTTAGTATACAATGGTACTAAGACATTTTCTAGAACGCTCATGTTGGGCAGAGGACAAGTTAATTGAAAAGTCCTGGCTACGCCTTTGTTAACGATTTCATGAGGCTTAAGGTTTGTTATCTCTTCGTCTTTTAGAAAAATAGCTCCACTTTCAGGTCTAAGAAAACCTGTTATTAAATTGAATATTGTAGTTTTTCCAGCTCCATTAGGTCCAATTATCCCCACACATTCCCCTTTATCTACAGCAAAACTCACATTCTTAACGGCAACTAATCCCTTAAACCTCTTTGTTAAACCTTTAACCTCAAGAATAGCCATTCAAATTTCGCCTATTCATTTTTAAAATTAAAACATTTAAAAGTTTTATGTTATACTTAATGTAATTATGGAATTATGGAAATTCTGCGTCTGATTCGTTAACTCCTTCATACATGAAAAGTCATATACTCGTCAATCCATCCCTACGCTTATGCTGGTAATCTAACTTCAAAATCAAAAATTAAAAACGAAAACTTAAACCAGAATTAAACGATAACCTAAATATGCAAAAAATTTAAAAGCAAGAAATACAAAATTAAAAATTCCATTTTTGGGGTGAATTGGCCTTTGATTGGGACGATTACAGAGCTTATCTTTAGCGGATTAGTTTTAGGAGCGATATACGCACTCGCAAGCGTTGGTTTGTCATTAATTTTTGGGATAATGCGTGTGGTGAATCTTGCGCACGGTTCTCTTCTAGTCCTTGGCGCCTTCATATCCTACTATTATACATTAATATTACTCAGAACATTTTCATAAGCACCCTATTGGCCGCGCTAACTGTTTTTGCATTAGGGCTGTTTATTGAGAGGTTAGCCATCTATCCATTCAGGGCTTCTGAAATGAGAGTTTTAATGATAACCTTCGGGTTAGGCATAATCATTGAACAGATTTGTCTATTATTGGGGGCTTTAGGGCTATGGCCGATGTATATAATGTCTCAGTCTTACATCTTCGAATCCATCGACTTATTCGGAATAAAGCTTTCTGTACAGCGTTTAGTTCTTCTAGCGATTAGCGGCTTTTTAATTGGTGGATTATGGCTGTTTCTCACAAGGTCAAAGCTTGGAAAAGCCATACGTACGCTTGCTCAAGACGAAGAAGTTGCAATGATTTTTGGAATCGCCGTTGAGCAAGTACGCTCCATAACCTTTGCTCTAAGTAGCGCCCTAGCAGTAATTGCAGGAATTCTCCTTAATTCGATTTACATGTTTCATGCATCTGTAGCATGGGAATATCTTCTAATAGCTCTAGCCATAGTCATAGTTGGAGGATTAGGCGATGTTAGAGGATGTATAACTGCTGGGATAGTGCTGGGTTTAGCTGAATCCTTTGTTAGCTATTTTATAGCACCCTCATGGCGGGCCGTATGTTTCTTTGTTAGCATCATAATTACGTTGATGTTTAGACCCTCAGGGATATTTAGGAGGGGGAAGGAAACATGATGCTCAAAACTAAAACTTTGAGGATGAATGTTCAAGATCTGCTTTTTATCCTCGTCCCCTTGATAATTTTAGCGTTAATTCCCATTTTCCTACCAGACCCCTATATAATTCACATATTGACGGTTGCTAGTGTTTATGCAATATTCAGCGCAAGCTGGGACCTGCTTTCTGGCTACACGGGCCAAATAAGCTTAGGCCATGCTGTCTTTTTCGGAGGCGGAGCTTATGTGGCTGCCTTCTTAACTATGTGGTATAATGTCCCGCCACCTTTATGCATTCCAATAGCAGGTGTCGTTATGGCGCTTTTCAGCATCGCCATTGGAGTGCCATCTTTAAGGGTCACGGGGCCCTATTTAACCATAACCACACTGGCGTTCGCTGAAACGGTTAAGGCAATTATTATAGCTTTTCCGAATATAACAAGAGGTGAAGAGGGTTTTCCTGTTAAAGCTTTAGTAAGTGGAATGATTCCTAATTATTATATCTCAATTTTCCTCATGGCTTTCTCTGTTGTAGTTATGCGCTTTATTGCGAACACCAGACTTAGAATCCCCTTAACTGCAATACGAGAAAGCGAAATTGCAGCTCAAGCCTCTGGTTTGAATACTACTAAATATAAGGTTTTATCATTTGCCGTGAGCGCTTTCTTCTCGGGAATCGCCGGCGGCTTTTACTGCTACTACATGTTAATGGTTTCCCCAGCCTTGTTATCTGCCGATACCTCATTCATGGCGTTCGCCATGGGTGTAGTTGGGGGAATGGGGACAATTATAGGACCAGTAATAGGGGCCTACATAATCACAATGTTATCAGAGCTGCTTCGCAGCGTAATTGTTAGCGCTCACCTTCTAATATATGGCATAGTATTCGTCGCATTCATAATGTTGATGCCTGAGGGCATTATAAAACCATTAAGCAGGCTCATTAAAAAGAGCTGACATTCCGTATTGACTGCCATCGTACATCTTTTAGCCATAAAACCCGTGATTTCTGTTTATTCAGAATGATTGCCGCCTTTTTCTGAAGATAATAGCCTTAAGGGCTGTTTGGATGAGCTAACCCATAAAATTTTTGCTTCGCTCCTAGGGCTGCTGTTAAAATTGCAATCAACGACAAAAAGGCTGCCAAGTAGAATGAATAGCGATAGGTTCCTGTTAAATCCCTTATTAGAGCCCCTGTTGCTCCGCCTGTGAAGCCAGCTATCCCCCAGGCTGTGCAAACAAGCCCATAAATTCTGCCAAAGTTTTTTCTTCCGAAATAGAGGGCAGTGGCTGGGGAGAAAAGAGCCAAGCTTCCCCCGTAACAGAAGTAAACCCAAATGACAACAAATAGGAAGATCCACGGATTTATGTAGGTAAACGATAAACTGGTTAAGAGGGCTGCTGTAATTAAGAAGTTAAGCTGCATACTCTTCCACACGCTAACTTTATCCGAGACTTCTCCCCAAAATGGTCTACCACATGCATTGAAGATTGAAGTGACAATCAAAGATAGGGGAATTACCGTATTATTCATATAAGCTGGATCAGAGCTGGAGGCAACTCCCACCTCGCGTATTATTGGAACAATATTGCCTATTATCATTAACCCAGTAAAGGCTGAAAAAACGTGGGTAAGCCAGAGTATGTAAAATTTTCTGGTTTTGACTGCCTCTTTGAGGGTAAAATCAACTGATGGTATAGACTGGTGAGACTGAACGGGGGAATTCGCTTTTGAATTAGCAACATAAATGTATGGTTTGTAGTCCGCTGGAGGATCTTTAAAAAATAAACCTGCAACAACTAAAACTAAAAAATAGATTGAACCGATTTGTATAAATGTCTGAAAGCAACCCACCGTATTCAAAAAATATTGGATAAGCGGAGCCAAAATAGTTGCACTTATGCCAAACCCAAAGACCACAATTCCCGATGCAAGGCCAGGTTTGTCTGGAAACCATTTTATGACGGTGGATGCTGTAACGGAGTAGGTTAACCCTACACCTAAACCTTGCATCACGCCAAGTCCAATGTAATATAACCATCTGGCAATGTTCCAATCGGGTATAGCGTGCAGGCTCCATCCAATAATATGTCCAATGAAAAGCAAAGTTGCGCCTAAGAAAATGTTCAGTTTCGGTCCTTTCTTATCATAAATAATTCCTCCAATAAAAACTGCCATTACATCCAAAAGCATGGCGGTGGAATACGCCCATTCTAGTGGGAAGACAAGCTTTAGGTTGTAGGCCGTTTGGAGCGCTTCATAATAAAGGCTGAAGCAATAAATCCCTCCCAATATCAAATTTATAACCGAACCTATTACCGGGTAAATCCATCTGTTCGGCATGTCTATCATTTAACAAATTCTAGATAAAATAACTTTGCCTTGATTTAAAAACGGTGTTTATTCTCTTAGCGCTTTCTAAATTAATCCCCATTTTATTGTAAATATAACATGCGCTTTGCATTATAAATGTATGATAAGCCCAGTAATCGGCCGTTATGCTCTAGCTAAAAACTTATGCAGCATGGACAGCCCATCATTTTGAGGTGAGCCTTCACCTCAAAATTTTAAAAAAAAGTGTATTAAAACGCGGTAATGAGTCTTAATCCCTTACTGGCGTGGCTTTCCAGAAGTAAACGTACATTCCGTCCTCGCGTCTCAGGTCAACTCTTCTAAAGGTCAGCTCGACGGGTAAGTCTATTTTTAGCTCCTCTGCATCAACGTCTGTCAGTTCTAAGAGGATTCTTCCTCCGCCTTCTAGGTTTACTAGGCCTATTGGTGTATTTTCCCTTAATGGGTCGAATGAGTATGAAAATAGTTTACCTTTTTTGTCGCATAGCCTTACTTCTTCAAAGTTGTCTTTGGATTGGCATTTGATGCAGACCCGTTGGGGTGGATACTGAATAGTGCCACATGTTCTGCATTTAACCCCGTGCAGTGGATATATGCGGTTGCGTTCCCTCCATGTGGCCACAGCGCTTGGGTAAGAAACAGCCATGTCTATTCTTGGTTGAGGCAATTTTATGAGCTTGCGCCATTTAAGATACGTCGTATAATCCTTTAACACTTTCTTCCTAGCGATATAGGCTTCTACCCCGCGCCTTCGCCCCTTAAGCTTTTTTATACCATCGGTGACTCTGAACAGGAAAGCGTCGCTGCCGCTCCCATAACTTGCCAAAATAAGTCTATCGCCTGGGTTAGCCCCCTCAAGAGCCGCTGTAAATAACATTAGAGGCTGGGCAGTGCCAGTATTGCCTATAACATCCATGAAGGAATTTTGGAGCTGAGTTTTAGGGTCAAAATTTAAGCTTCTGGCCAATTCCACACCCCTTCTTGGATCAGGGATCGACAAAATCGCTTTAGCCACGTCCTCCGCTTTCACTTCCATTTTATTCATTAACCTTAATACGGTCTCCTTAGTCACTTTGAGGTACCCGCTTGAATAGACGTAACGATCCTCCCATGTGTTCACGTAAAGGTCGATGTCCCTACGCCATGTATCATATATTTCATCAAAAAGGGAGCAGTCGCCCTCTAATTCTGCAGCCGCCTCCGTTCCAACAAGAAGGGCAGCGGCGCCATCACCAAAAGCTTGCTCATTAACCGATCCGGGTTCCCCTAAACGGCAATCCGCAGCTGCTACAAGTATCTGCCTTGCTGATCCTGCTTTAACGATGTTCAAAGCGGCTTTTAGGGCGCTTGTACCAGCTTTAAGGGAGCCTGCAAAGTCTGCCACGAATACGTCGCTGCGAAGATCAAGGACAGCGGCTATGGTGGCTGCGGCACTTTTCTCTTGGAAGGGGGATGTCGTCGAAGCGAAGAAAACTCCATCAATAGTGCCGCGATCTATCTCGCTGACGCAGTTCATTGCAGCGGCAACAGCCATTGTTAAACTATCCTCATCCTTACCAGCAACCGACCTTTCACCCTGCAAACCCTTACCCATTAACCCCCGACTAATTCTCCAGATGGGGATATAAGCGCCATATGATGTTACTCCAACCATTCTAGGCCCCCCTTAAGCCAAGTATAACCACTCCAGCTGCGTGAGACTCTAAAGGATTGCCGCCGCAAGTATGCGTTAAACCCCTCTGGTTTTTTATTTCCACCTGGCGTTGTCCTGCCTTACCTTGAAGTTGCTTGTAAACCTCATACATTGTCCTGATTCCGCTGGCTCCTACTGGATGCCCACAACACTTGAGGCCTCCATCCGTGTTTACGGGTAACTCGCCCTTCAACTCGAAAGTGCCAGCCTCAACATCCTCCTTTGCCCTGCCTCTTGGGCTAAAACCAAAGTCTTCGTATATCACAAGTTCATGTATGGTGAAGCAATCGTGCACTATAGCCAAGTCAAAGGCCTTGCGCGGATCCTTTATCCCCGCCTCCTTGTAAGCCATCTGGGATGCTGCAACATTCTCTCTTACGTAAGTTACGCTCCAGTCATCTTGAACTTGGGGATGATACATTCCACAGCTTAACCCAACACCCTTCACCAGCACATAATCATCCCTATAGTTTTTAGCTAGATCCGCACGTGTGATTATGGCCGCTGCAGCTCCATCAGTAATTCCGCAGCAATCGTAAAGTCCAAGCGGCCAAGCAATTATAGGCGCATTTAACGCCTCTTCGAGGGTTATTTTACGTTGAAATTGGGCTTTAGGGTTCATAGAGCCATTATAATGGTTCTTAACCGCTATCTTCGCTAAAATTCTTCTACCCTCTTCAATTGGAATTCCATAATGGTGAAAATATCTTAGAGCAAGCTGAGCATAAGCTGACACTGCCAAAAAACGCGGGTTTACACGGCTGGTGTAAAGCTCCACTGGGTCGCTGACTCCGGGTATTGGCAAGCCCGTATCCTTTAGCTTCTCTGCACCGCAAACTAATACAAGATCATAGGCGCCGCATGCAACGGCATAGCAAGCATCAATAAAAGCGTTATGACCGCTAGCGCATCTGTTCTCAATTCTCGTGATGGGGATAAAGTTAAGCTTTAAAGGATAAGCCAACTTAATGCCAAGTTCCCCGCTCCATGCGGTGGACCACCAGGCAGCCTGTATATCTTTAGGCTCCACGCCAGCATCATCAAAGGCTTCATAGCAGGCCTCCACAATTAGGTCGCTGAGGCTTTTATCCCAGTGTTCATCAAACTTGGTGCATCCCATCCCTATTATCGCAACTTTGTCCTTAACGCCAGCCATAATTTCGCACCGTTAGAATAAATTTTGCTACGTTTGCTTTTATTTAAATATTTATTGCATCTAGTGAAAAAACTTATAGCCAACATGGGATCAAAAATAAAAACAATGGAGATTAAAATGAATCTTATAGGCGAAGAGCTTACCAAAATTGTGGGTCCTGAGAATTTTTCCGCGGATAACTCTTTGCTTGAAAAATACTCAAGGGACTATAGCCTGAGCCCATCAGGGAGACCGAATTACGTAGTTTGGCCGAGAAACGCTGAGGAAATAAGTAGGATATTAGAGCTGGCAAATAAATATCAAATTCCTGTTATTCCGGTGAGTTCGCGGGCGCACTTTTATGGAGCCACCATCCCCAAACAGGGCGGAATAATTATCGATTTAAGCCGCCACATGAACCGAATTCTTGAGGTTGACGAGCTTAATCGTAGGGTTAGAATTGAGGCTGGAGTAACATGGAAACATCTTGTGGAAGAGTTGAGGAAAAGAGGGTTCCGGGTTATAATGCCTTTGCTTCCTCATCCTGAACGTTCAGTGGTCACAGATTTTCTTGAGAGAGAAGTTCCCACAAACACTGTGTATGACTATGGCGAGCCGCTTCAAGGCATGGAGGTAGTATGGCCCACGGGGGAGATTTTCAGAACCGGTTCAGCCAGCGTTCCCGGTTATCCTGACTCACCGTCGAGAGGGGCCAATCCGACGGGACCAGGCATCGACTTTTACCGTTTTCTTCAAGGGGCGCAGGGAACCATGGGCATAGTGACTTGGGTGAATCTTAAGATTGAATATTTGCCTAAAATTGATAAAGTTTTATTTGCTCCCGTAACAGATCTTAGCTATATAATCGAGTTCCTTTACCGTATTCTAAGGTTAAGAATTGGACAGGAATGCTTGCTTTTAAACAACATTAACTTGGCAATAATTCTCAGTGGAAGCATGAACCTGGATTTCGAGAAGCTTCGAAGCTCGCTTCCACCTTGGACGCTGGTGTTAGTCCTCAGCGGGCTTCAGCGACGACCAGAAGAAAAAATCCAATACGAAGAAGAAGCATTGCGTAACATTGTAAAGAATGAGTTTCACGAAGTGCAGCTCAGCGAAAACCTTCCAGGCGTTTTAGGCGCAGGTAAGAAACTACTGCAACTATTGCGCGAGCCTTGGCCTAAAGAAACCTATTGGAAGCACTTATACAAAGGTGGTTGCGCGAGCGTGTTTTTCATAACTAAGCCGGTTTTAGCACCTAAGTTTATTAGTAAAACTCAAGAAGTAGCGGCGAAGCACGGCTACTTGCCCGAGGAGATTGGCATGTACATACAGCCCATAGAGCACAACCGCGCCTGCCATTTAGAATTCAACTTTTTCTATGATCCCAACGATTTGGATAATGTTGAAAAGGTACGGGGACTCTGCCGGGCGCTATATCCCATTCTATTAAATGAGGGAGCTTTCTTCACGCGCCCATATGGAGAACTAGCCAAATTGGTCTACGAGAGAGCTGGAAGCTACGCGTCGGTTTTAAGGAGATTAAAAAATATTTTTGATCCCAACAATATTATGAATCCGGGGAATTTATGCTTCTAAAGTAATAAATCCGGTGAGGGATTGTGAAAATGCCTAAAAGGACTGTAAGCTTGGATGTGACAAATCTTGAGAACTTCGTATATGATATGAGCCGATGCATAAAATGTAAAGGCTGCACGTGGGTTGACCACATTTATATGCCTGGGATTAAGTTTAGCACACGTTGTCCAAGCGCCACGAGATACCTTTTTGACTCCTATGGAGCTTATGGCAAAATGAGAATAGGCTTGGCCCTAGCTGAGGGAAGAATCCAATACAACGACAATCTTTTACATATTCTTTATGCATGCACTCTTTGCGGCGCATGTGATGTTGGCTGCAAACGAAACCTTGACCTTGAGATTGAGCTTACTCTAGAGGCCTTAAGGGTTAAAGCGGTAAAAGATGGAATGGCTCCGCTGCCCCAGCACCGCAGAGTTGTACAAAACATTATGGCTCAGCATAACTCCTTGGGAGCCAGCCCAGAAAAAAGGAGAAACTGGCTTCCTCAGGAAATAGAGCCTTCCCAAAAGGCAGAAGTGCTTTATTTCGCCGGTTGTTCCGCCTCTTACCGTAATCCCGAGATTGCACAAGCAACCGTTAAAATACTTGATGTGGCAGGCGTTCCTTTCACGCTCCTTGAGGAAGAGTGGTGTTGCGGCAACATTCTTTATTCAATCGGTATGATTGATGAAGCTCGGAAAATTGCCCAACGCAACATCGAGGAAGTAAGGAGAAAGGGCGCTGGAATTTTACTTACAAGCTGCGCTGAATGTTACCGCATGTGGAAGGTTGATTACCCAAAAATGCTAAACATAGCTACGGCTGATTTAGGCTTCAAAGTTTTACACCTCACCGAATATGTGGATGAGTTAATCAATAAAGGGCTACTGAAGCTTACAAAGCCTCTGAGTCTGCGAGTAACATATCATGACGCATGTTCGCTTAGCCGGCTAAGCGAGCCGTGGATACCGTGGCAAGGAGAACGGGGGCTGTGGGGAGTGACTAGTCCGCCAATTCCACGGAGGCGTGGTACCAATGGTGTTTACGAGGAACCCCGGCGCATACTACAGTCCATCCCAGGCATAGAGTTCGTGGAAATGATCCGGAAGCGAGAAAACGCCTTCTGCTGTGGGGCTGGTCGTGGGGTTAAGGAGGCTTTCCCAGACTTTGCTGCTTGGGCAGCGGAGGAGAGGCTAAAGGAATTTAAGGAGGTTGGTGCTGAGGTGCTGGTTGTGGCTTGTCCCTGGTGTAAAAACAATTTTAGCGAAGTAATAAAGGCTAAGGGAGAGAAAATTAAAGTGCTCGATATTTCAGAAATTATCGCAGATTCAATTGCGACGGAGGTTAGGGGAGGGAAATAATGGCTTTTCCCAAGGAAGTTTACAGCATACTTGAGGACATAGTTGGTCGCGAGTACATCTCTGCAGATCCTGTGATCTGCGAGGGATATCGCGCCGGACCTGCTGGCTACGAGTGCGGCCTTGGCTATGAAAGGGTAATGACCCGCGTGCCCGGCTGTGTTGTTATGCCCCGGACTACAGAGGAAGTTCAGAAAATAGTCAAGGTCTGTAATCGTTACAAGATCCCTTATGTGCCTTATAGCACAGGCTTTTACGGCGCCCGCTCTCACCCCCATGTAGAAAACGCATTGCTAATTGATCTAAAGCGGATGAACGATCTTGAGATCGACGAGAAACACCTCTATGCTGTAGTTGGACCGGGAGTAATATACTCTCAGCTTCAAGAAGAAGCCATGAAAAGAGGCATGTATACCGTCATTGGAGGAGGCGGCTCCCAGTGCTCAGCTATCGCCAACATGATCGGGGACGGCTGGTCGCCTTTAAGCCACCGCATTGGCCTTCCCCACCGTCGAATACTTGGAGCTGAACTTGTACTCCCGGATGGAGAGCTATTAAGGCTTGGTTCTCTGGCTTTGCAGGATGATCCCTTCTGGGGTGAAGGAATAGGGCCAGATCTCAGGGGGCTACTGCGCGGGTACACTGGACATAGGGGCTTCCTCGGCATCGTAACAAAAATGGCCATAAAACTTCTTCCATTCCAGCCGGAAAAATTAGAGCCGACAGGAGTATCCCCTAATACTGCATTGATGTTACCAGAAAAACGCGTGAAATGGATTAACTTTACAATGCCAAGCTTTGAATCCATAAAGAGGGCCATGTATGAAATCGCCAAAGCAGAAATCGGTGCGGCAGTTACTAGAGTTCCGCTGTTTTGGCGAATAATAGCCAGAGCAGGCTCAAAGGAGGAGTTTTGGGAGCTTTGGTCAAAGGAAAACGAAGAAACTGTTAACGCTTTCTTTGTCCTACGTGTACTTCTTATAGGCTTCACTTCAGAGAAGCAGCTTGAATATGAAGAAAGGGTGCTTATGGACATCGTGAAAGAGCTTGGAGGCGAGCCCCGCCGCACTCGCCCCACCGATGAATCATGGTTTAAAAATGCTGACTCGGCGGGCATGTGGCTGATGTGTGGCGGTTATGTTTCCGTTGACTACGTTATCGAAACAATAGAACATGCCACAGCTCAGTGTAAGAACTTTGCCGAGCTGAAGAGGAGTTACACTCCGCCGCTCATGCCTGACTACGCTGACCCTGGATGGTTCCAGTGCTTCGAACTGGGCCATCAAGGTTATTCCGAATTCTTAATCTACTGGGATCCAGATGAGGACACAACACGGGTGGATCACTTCTATCTGGAGACGGCAAAGGAAAACATCAGAAAACGCTTCTATACAGCCCTTTTAGGCTCGCATCAGCCGCTATATCTTACTGGACCAGCTTATGGGCCGAATTACCATAAGTGGCTCCTAAAAATTAAAAAGGAATTCGACCCTAACTTCGTCTGCCATCCCCCATTCCCTCTGAGCCATGACTTCTTCGTTGAACAAGCAGAATGGATGAAACCCCTTAAAGACTGGGGGAGCCCAAATCTAAATGAAATTCTGCCTAAAGAAATAGCAGCTCTCATGAAAACTTCAAGCCAAAGCAAGGAAAAGTGAAAAGGAGAGGTTGAGAAAGCAACCCCTCCAAACTGAAAAGAGATCTAGCAGTTTAAAGCAAAGGCTCCAAGGTGGGATACCCTCATTTAACTTACGGTCCATCTATGGCTCATTTCGTGTTGTCAAAGTTCTCCTTAAGCGTGTGCAAAATTTTAGAAATATTCTTCTTCTCCATGGCTTCTTTGACTCTTTTTTGGGCTATTTCTAGTGCTGTATCCCTTGGGGGAACCTTCTTTCTACTGGATTCGGCTAGAATGAGCCGTGTATTTTTTGTGATTCTCTCCTTAATCATTTCAAACATTTTCTCCGGGTTCTCACCCCTGTACTCAGCATAGGAGGATATGACGCCTCCTGCATTCGCTAAAATGTCTGGCACAACAAGGACGCCTCTTTCATGCAATACTTTCTCCGCCTCATATTTCATAGGTATGTTTGCTGCTTCGACGATGATTTTGGCCTGAATTTTGTCAACATTCTTCTCATTTATCACATCGGGTATGGAGGCTGGGACAAGGATGTCTACGGGCAACTCGAAGATTTCACTGTGTCTTAAAACTTGTCCAGGCTCGTAATTGATTACGGAGCCTTTATCAGCTTTGACTTTTCTCAACTTCTCAAAATCTAACCCATCAGGGTTATAAACGCAGCCTTTGCTGTCGCTTACAGCCACAACTTTAACCCCAAACTCTGTTAAGTATTTTGCTAATGTTGAACCCACGTTGCCGAAGCCGTCGATGGCCACTTTTGCCTTCTTAATATCTAAGCCAACGTGCTCTGAAGTAACAATAATCACGTTTAAAACTCCGTAGGCCGTTGAGCCGAACTCATGGGGAATTCCGCATTTTTCACCCGGTCTAACGCACATGCTTGCCGGCTTTCCAGTGCAAGAGTTCAATGAACCGTTCGTCAACGCGTAGACTGCCATATCCTCCTCTCCCGTGTTTATGTCTGGAGCTGCCACATACTGGCTAGGCGACAGGGGTTTCAAAGCTATGGCAAAAGCCTTGACTAATGCCAGTTTTTCTTCTTTCGACATCCTTTTTGGATCTGCTATTATTCCTGATTTTGCCCCTCCAAAGGGCAACTCTGCTAGGGCGCATTTCCAAGTCATAACCCTTGCAAGTCTGAAAACTTCCTCAACACTCACAGTAGGGGTCATCCTTATGCCACCTTTGCCTGATCCCAGAGCAGTGTTGTCTATAACGAGTATTCCCCTCATTCCTGTTGAGGGATCATAAACCTGCAGAATTTTTTCAGGTCCCCACTCATCAGCAAACCTATCCAAGTCAATCATACTGTTTACCAGCCATATAACAAGCATGTCACGTAAGATTTATTTTGCTTAAGCTCTGTTTATATCTTTGCGGGGTAGTATTTAACTGAAAGTTAAAGCGGCAGAAATTCTGTGTAAAAGTTTAGGTACATTATAAATCCGAGAATAAGCGCTATCAACCAAAGAACAAGAGTAAACCGCATTGCAACCTTTTTTCTATAACAAGCTTGTGTTGATGGACTTAAATGCCAAACAGCAACAATCCATATGCCTAGGAGCCAAGCCAAAAGTCCTGTGATTCCATGGAAAATTGATATTAAAGATGTGGGCTTTGCAAAATTTTCCAATATATGTGGTGTTAAACCCGAATAAAAGGAAGGTATCATGACCGCCAATATGGTTACCGAGTGGACGGCAACAGCTAGAAGCATGGTTATTCCATGCGCCCGAATCATCTTTCTTCCTTTCATAACTAAGCTCGCTATGATTAATCCAATTATAATGAATTGTAAAACCAAACTTAATAAAGCAATAATTTGATGCAATCACACTTCCCCATTACTAAATACTAAATAAAAGAAGTGTCTGTTACAGAAATTATGACGATGCTATTTCTTGGCTTTAGCCTTTACTGGCTTCATTGGAACCTCACAGCAAATTAGGTCACATTCAGTGCACCCGCAATCTTCATCCACAACGACTACAAGCCCACATTTTTCGCACTTATATTTTTCACCCTTTTTCGCCAAGACACTTCACCCCCAAAACACAATTGCCATCTTAGTATTATACCAATATGAAATATAAAAGAATTTGCAATGTGGATTCCTAAGCTAAAAATCTTACGGAAATTTTAATTCTTATAAGCATCAAAGATATAATGGGTGAGAAGGACGAATTCTAAGGAATCTGAACCTGTTTGTGATAGATGTGGCAACCCAATTGATGATTGCAAATGCGTGTGCCCCTATTGCGGTGAATCCTGCTGTTGCGAGTGTTGCATAGGCCCAGATAAGGCCACTGGCGGATAAAAGCTTCAAATATAGCGATAAAATTTTGCGAGGTTATCTGTATGGATAAAGGTTTTAATTGGATGGCAGGCGGGCCGCAAGGAAGCGGAGTTGACACAGCTGCCAACATTTTTGGGAGGGCATGCGGTTATGGCGGCTTATACGTTTATGGACGCCGGGAGTATCATTCAAACATAAAAGGATTGCATAGCTACTTCCACTTGAGAATTTCAAGCAGTGAGGTTTCAGCTAATGTGAACGATGTGGACATGTTGGCGGCTTTTGACGCTGAAACTGTTGTTAGGCATATAACTGAAGTTGTTCCTAATGGCGGAATAATAGTTGATCAAAACCAATTGGAAACCAAGATTTTAGAGATTCCCACATTACCTTTGGAATTTAAGTCCATTTTTAAGGAATTTTTGAAAGAAAATGGCATAGGCGACCGTTTAGCAGATCTGCTTGAATACGCTAGGAAGAAGGGCATCCACGTTTTTAAAGTTCCATACATGGAGCTGCTTGAAGATGTTGCAGATAAGCTTGGAATAGAAAAATTAAGTAAAATTACGCGAATGATAAACGTGCTGACGATTGGCATATCCTTTGGACTATTAGGATACGACGTTGCTCTGATTGAGAAGGCCATAAAGGATGTTTTTGGAGAAAAGCCGAAAATTGTTGAAATGAACCTCCTTGCATTGGAAGTTGCATACGATTATGCAAAAAACAATTTTTCCAAGGACTTTGGTTACCGTCTCCCAAAAATATCCGTGAATGAAGAGAGAATTTTCCTTTCAGGAAACCAGGCTGTTGCAATTGGAAAAGTTTTGGGCGGATGTAGGGTCCAAACCTATTACCCAATAACCCCCGCGGCAGATGAGAGCGAATACATAGAAGCCCATGAAATTCTCTCCACAAAAGTTTCAGGAATGGAAGCCGGTGTGGTTGTGCTCCAAACAGAGGATGAAATTGCAGCTATAAATATGGCTTCAGGGGCAGCTCTAGCCGGTGCTAGAGCGTCAACATCAACTTCTGGACCTGGATTCTCCCTAATGGTTGAGGGCTTATCTTGGGCTGGTCATAACGAGGTGCCGGTTGTCATAACCTATTATCAGCGAGGTGCTCCTTCTACCGGGCTTCCCACAAGGCACGGGCAGGATGACTTGAGATTTGCCATTCACGCCGGACATGGCGAGTTCCCCCGCATAGTTCTGGCTTCAGGCGACATTAGAGAATGCTTTTACGACGCGGTAAACGCCTTCAACTATGCTGAAAGATTCCAGCTGCCCGTAATTCACCTTATAGATAAGGCGCTTGCCAATAGTTCCCAAACTTTTCCAGTCTTTGACCTTACTAAGGTCAAAATACATCGGGGCGAAATTTTAGATGAAAAAATGCTTGAGGGCTTAGAATACAAGCGTTTTACCTTCACCGAATCGGGGATTTCACCTCGCGTTTTGCTCGGCACAAGGAATGGCGTGCACTGGCACTCCGGTGACGAGCATAACGAGTATGGGCACATAAGCGAGGAGCCGCATAACAGGATTAGAATGATGGAAAAGCGCATGAAAAAGCTTGAAACCATTGAAAGAGAGGTGCCGATAACGGAGAAAATTAACTTTTCCGGAGAGCCGAACGCCAAAAACATGATTGTAAGCTGGGGTTCTCCAAAAGGCGCAATAGTTGAAGCCTTAAATGAGTTGTCCAGAGAAGGCTACAGTTTAGGTTTTCTGCAGGTTCGAATGGTGCATCCCCTTCCAGGAGAGCATATAAAGGAAATTCTTCAAAAAGCTGATAAAATCATCGATGTTGAAATGAACTATTCGGGGCAGCTTGGCGGAATTATAACTGAGAAAACTGGAATACCCATGGACTTTCAAATAGTCAAATATAACGGTAGACCAATGACTACCACGGAGGTTTATGATGCCTTAAAACTTGTTTTGGATGGTAGGGCGCCTAAAAGGCAGGTGTTGACTTATGGCGCTTAAATGGCAAGACTTTAAGACAGATGTTTTCGTTGACTGGTGTCCAGGATGCGGAAACTACGGTATACTTGCGGCTTTGCAGATGGCTCTAGCGGAACTAGGCCTTGAACCCCACAGGGTTGTGCTGGTTTCCGGAATAGGTTGTTCTGGTAAATTACCCCATTTCGTAAAAGCTAACGGAGTTCACGTGCTTCATGGCAGAACTCTACCCTTCGCGCAGGGAATAAAGATTGCAAATCCAGATTTAGAAGCTATAGCCATAGGCGGAGATGGCGACGGACTTGGAATAGGCATAGGCCACCTAGTCAATGCAGGAAGGAGAAACATGGACATAACTTATCTCATACATGATAACGGGGTTTATGGACTTACTAAGGGACAGGCCTCACCAACCCTCAGATTGGGCTTAAAAGTTAAGGCAATTCCAAGGCCAAACATTAATGAAGCTGTAAACCCGCTGACCGTCGCTCTTGCAGCGGGCTACACTTTTGTTGCAAGAGCCTACGCCTACGACACCAAACACTTGAAAGAAATAATAAAACAGGCAATCCTACACAAGGGATTAGCCCTAGTCGATATACTGCAGCCCTGTCCAACATATAATGACATAAATACTAAGGAGTGGTATGCCGGCGAAGATCGTGTGGATCCTAAAACTGGTAAACCAACGCCGAGGCTTTACAAGTTGGAAGAGGTAGGCTACGACCCCGTTGTACATGATTTGAATGAAGATTTTGATAAAAAAATTGCTGCCATGGAAAAAGCGAGGGAGTGGGGTGATAAAATCCCAATTGGGGTCTTCTATAAGAATGAACTGCTCCCCACATTCCAGGAACGCATAACCCAAAGGATACCATTCTATATTGAAAACCCGCCGGCGAAACAAAAAATCTGCGATGATGCAGGTTCGCCAATAACCGATATTGATGTTTTCCTCAAGGAGTTAAGGGTGACATGAAACAGCAGGTTTGTTTAAACAATGTAACTTCTGAGGTCTGTGCTTTGCAGGAGACAGGTTCGATATCTTTGAAGCATATCGTTGATAACCTTCCTCAGATCCTCCTCTCCAGTGTATCCCACAATTTGCATTAAAGGACGCCCGCCGCAGAAGAAAATTAAAGTGGGAGTGCCCATGACTCCTAGGTCCGTTGCCAATTCTTGATTTGAAGGCGACCCTAAAACGTTTAACCTTGCAAATTTTACTTTTCCTGAATATTCTTCAGCCAACTTTTCAATGATGGGCGTAAGCCGTCTACACCATGGACACTGCTGGTGCCAAAAATAGACCAAAGTTAAAATGCTTGAACGACCAACCTCTTCTTCCCAGTTGTTTTGGTTTAGTTCCACAATTACCATTCGAAACAACCAAGGTTCTGCTTAAACATTGAATCTATATAAACCTTAAACTACAAAAGAACATTGTCGCCCTTAAAGTTTTCATCATTATAGCAAGAAAATTCATTAGATCATAGGGTGAATATTTAATATGGGGTGTACTTGAAAATGGTTGGTGTTGAGATAAGCAAAGATGTTTTTTGGGTGGGCGTGGTAGATTGGAATATTAGGGATTTCCATGGATACCTCACTAGGCGTGGGACAACATATAACGCCTATCTAATAAAAGACGAAAAAACCGCTTTGGTTGACACTGTTAAATATCCATTCTACGCTGAACTAGCAAGAAATATAAGTGAAATTGTAAGCCCTGATAAACTTGACTACATCATTATAAACCATGTAGAAATGGATCATTCAAGCGCCTTGCCGCAAATAATCAAGCTTGCAAAAAACGCAAAAGTGTTAGCTTCCCCAAAAGGAAGAGATGCCCTAATAAAACATTACGGCGGAGAAATTAATGTAGAAACAGTCAGAACCGGCGACCAACTGAAGCTTGGAAAAAGAACACTGACGTTTATCGAGGCGCCGATGTTGCATTGGCCTGACAGCATGTTCACGTACATAACTGGTGAAGGAATCTTAATGCCTAACGATGCTTTCGGCCAGCACCTTGCAACATCCGAAAGATTTGACGACGAGGTTGAAGAATCCGTTTTGATGGAGGAAGCGGCAAAATACTACGCCAACATCCTCATGCCCCTCGCGCCCCTAATTATAAGAAAAATTCAAGAATTATCATCAATGGGGATTCCGATAAGGTTGATTGCTCCAAGTCATGGAATAATCTGGCGTTCCAATCCCATGAAAATAATTAAAGCCTATAAGGATTGGAGCGAGGGCTTATCGAAGAATAAGATAGTCATAGTTTACGACAGCATGTGGGGAAGCACAACCGCCATGGCTAGAGCCATAGCTGAAGGAATAGCAAGCCAGGGCATGGATGTAAAATTCTTTAAACTGCGGGATTCTGACGTAACAGAGATTGTTACTGAGATTTTGGATGCCAAAGCTGTTATTGTGGGTTCGCCAACCCTTAACAACTCCATGTTCCCATCAGTCGGCGCCTTCTTAACCTACATATGCGGTCTAAAACCGAAAGGGAAACTCTGGGCTTTCTTCGGCTCTTATGGATGGGGAAAAGGCGCTGTGAAGCAGATGACAGAAACAGTTCAAAAAGCAAACTTTGAAGTTTACGAACGTGCCGTCGAAGTGCAGTATGTCCCAACAGAAAAAGAACTTCAAGAATGCTTCAATTTTGGCAGGGATATAGCCCAAAAGGTGAAATCGTCCTAAAATTCACTCATTCTTTATTTTCAATGATATATTTAACTCTGATAGTTTCGGGCTTATGTTCCTCAAAACTTTCGATCCTAATTTTAATGTCAACGAATTTTTGCAGTTCATAAACGAAATCTTCAAGATAATCTGATACTCCGCAAGTCCTGCAAAAACTTCCTTCAAAATCCAGCACAAGCGCCTTTTCACCTATTTTAACAAGCTTAGCTTTAGCTTCCGGGCTTCTGTATTTGTTGTATTCCTCTATTGCCTTCAATACTGAATCTTTAAAATTTGACATACAACATCTACACTCCAAAATGATAGAAATAGGCGGCTTAAATTTTTGTCTCTAAACTTTCCTTAATATTTCTTCGTTTTCTCCTCTTCAGCATTTTCCTTAGTCTGCGATGCTAGGCTCAGCATGGGCTAAATAATGGATTCTTGCGGATGTTCAAGCTCTAAAGCCTTATCCAACATATTCAAAACTTCTTATTTGCTTGTAACAAGCCCTTCCCACTTTTGGGTTAAATATTTGCCTTTAGGAGCTGGGAATTTTAATAAATATTTCAGAATCAACGATTTTAGTTGCAATTTTCTTGAGGGGCTTTTCTGTCACCACGTTTAAAGGTTTTCCGGTTGTAACGTCAAATTCTGCATGATGAAAACCGCAGCGTAGAATTTTGCCATTGAGGCTTCCGAGGAACAGAGAGAAACCCATATGGGGGCATCTATTACCAAAAGCATAAATTTCGTCTTCAACTCGTATCAACAAGATTTCAGAATCATCAACCTTTACGAGTTTCATCCCATTAGGCGGAAAATCTGTAATTTTGGCAACTCTCAAATATTTAGCCAACACCAGCTCACCCTTAGGCAAATAGGCTGTCAAGAAGCATCATTATGGCAAAGCCGCTTATTAACCCAAAGGTGGCTTTCCGCCCGAAACCTTTCCGGTGGCTTTCCGGAACCATTTCGTCAATAACTACAAAAAGCATGGCTCCAGCCGCAAACGCTAAACCCCACGGCAAAAAAGAATGAGCGACAGAAACAAGCACTAAACCTAAAAAACCCCCAACCGGCTCCACAAGCCCCGTCAAAGTTGCATACCATAACGCCTTTGCCCTGCTATACTTCTCCCTTAAAAGCGGTAACGCAACAGCCAGGCCTTCTGGAGCATTCTGCAAACCTATAGCGGTTGCCACAACAACCCCTGCTGCAACGTCACCAGCGCCGAAACTAACCCCTACTGCGAGTCCTTCAGGAAAGTTGTGGATGGTTATGGCTATTATGAAAAGCCAAAGCTTCGACAGCTTCGATGGAGGACCCTCTGGACCCGCTACCGGATGAAAGTGGGGAATAAATTCATCGATGAAATGTATTGCAACTGCTCCTATTAGGAGTCCTAAAATCGCTGTTAATGGACCGCCTAAATTAATTGATGGAACCAGCAGACTAAAAGCGGTTGCAGCCAACATAACGCCTGCGGCGAACCCAAGCATAATGTCCATTGTATCGTCTGAGAATTGCTTTCCCAAGTAGATTGGTAGAGCTCCTGCTCCAGTAGCTAAACCAGCCAGCATGCTTGCGATAAACCCTACATAGATTATTTCCATAAGGGCCCTTAGCGTCCCTTTATATGGTTAAAATAAAGTATTGCAATGCTGAAATATAAAAAATAAAGGGGTTTTGTTGTTAGGTTTGACGCTATTCTATGTGGCGGAATTTCTGTGTGTAAGGACCTTCGCCGGGTTTTCTGCGTCTGAAGTGGCCTGATGGTCTTCCCTCTAGGAGTTCTTGGAACCAAGCTTCATGCTCCACTTCCTCGTGAAGGATCGCCAAAGACAAATCGTATGTTCTGTGGTCCTTGCCATATGTCATGTTGCAGATTTCAGTGTAAACCCTCACCGCGCATCTTTCAGCTTCCAGCAAAACCTTCAAAATGGCCTTCAAGTCGCTTGGATCTTTAGGCAAGTAGGCTGCCTCGCAAGCGGCATTATCGTGAAGTTCTCTTAAGTCACGGTAGAGCTCGCCGCCTAACTCATAAATCCGCGGCACAATGGTTTCAAAATGCTGTCTATCCTCAAGCCTAGCGTCCTCCACAACCTCCTTAATCGTTTCGCCCTCCAGTCCAGTACAGTGCATCCTAAGCAGAGTATAGTAATAGTATGTCGTAAATTCAGCGGCGGCAGCCCTCTTCAACTTGTCTATCAACAGGTCGACGTCAACGCCTGCCTTCTCAACCATTTCCCTGCCAACATTTGTGGAGTACTTTTTGCTCGTCACGCGTTTCACCTCCCTTCTCCAACATTTAATTTTTAGAAAAAGCGCTAAAAGCGCTGGATCCAGCTTTAAATTGACAATTGCATTATTTTAAATATTATTATTACCTAATAATAAGTCATGTATTCTGACGAAACTTTGAGGACAATAATCGATGCGCTTCGTAAAAAAGGGTTCAAAGCGACCCCTCAAAGAATAGCCATATGCAAAGCCGCTCTACAAACTTCGACACATCCAACCGCACAGGAAATTTATAAGAAAGTTAAAGAGGAATATCCTACAATAAGCCTAGCAACAGTATACAAAACCCTTAAAGTTCTAAAAGAACTCAATTTAGTCCAAGAATTACCCTTTTTCCAACGAAAAATAAGGTTTGACACCAACACTAAACCTCACATAAACCTGGTTTGCCTAAAATGCGGCGCAATCAAGGACTTAAACGATCCAGCGGCGCAATTAATAATTGACAAATTAACCAACTCAGCAGCCTTCAAAGTAAATGGGCAACGCATAGACATTTACGGGATATGTAAAAAATGTAGCCAACAACAAAAAGATAAAAAATTAGCATGGCTATTTTTTCCGAAAATTAAAATCTGCTATAAATTAAAAAGGTTAAAAGAACGTTGAACCTATGTTGCCCATACGCCGCTAATATACGCTCCACAATATGGACATCTTGACCCAGTTATCTTATTGAGTTTTACTACATAGCCATATCTTTCGATTAAGAGTTTACCACAGTTGGGGCAGTAGGTGTTTTCTCCTTTTCCTGGAATGTTACCTTGGTAAACAAACTTTAAACCAGCTTCTAATCCTATATTTCTGGCTTTATCTAAGATGCTTACTGGTGTGGGTGGCAGATCAATCAACCTATAAGCGGGATGAAAACGTGTTACGTGCCATGGGATGCATTCGTCAAGGTTTTTAATAAATTCAGCTATTTTTCTGAAGTTTTCTTCAGAATCATTAAGGGATGGTATTATCAATGTTGTAATTTCAATCCATATGCCAAGTTCTTTGTGAAGCCTTATTGTCTCAAGTACGGGGTCCAAACGGGCTCCGCAAACTTTACGGTAAAAATCGTCGCTGAAGCTTTTTAAGTCTATGTTGTTTGCATCGAGATAGGGAGCCATCATCTTTAAGGCTTCTTCACTTATATAACCGTTCGATACAAAAACGTTTTTTATGCCTTCTTTTTTGGCTAATTTAGCAGTTTCATATGCATACTCAAAGAATATTGTTGGTTCAGTGTATGTGTAGGCTATGCTTTTACAGTTTAAACTTTTGGCAGCTTCAACTATCTCTTCCGGAGTAACTTCATCCCCGAGTACTGGTTTGCGTGGCTTGGGAATTTGGGATATGTCATAATTTTGACAGTTTAAACAACTAAAGTTGCAGCCTACTGTGGCTATTGAGTATGCTCTCGAGCCTGGGAGAAAATGAAATAAAGGTTTTTCTCAATTGGGTCCACTGCACTGGCTATAAGTTTGCCGTATACTAGGGAGTACAAGGTTCCTCCAATATTCTCACGGACTCCGCATATGCCTCTATTGCCCTCAGCTATTCTACAATGGTGATTGCAAAGAAAGCAATGGACAACTTTTCCTTCAAGTTTTTCGTAAAACATAGCTTCTCTAATTGCAGCTCCCTCCAAAATTAAATTTTCAGGCTTCAAGCGTATTTGACTTATCTATTTTTAAACGTCGGGAGAAATATCCTAATATCATACATTTTGTTGTAACTTTTAGATTAGATTTAATAGCGACAAAGAGGTAAGTTAATGAGTGTTGTTCCATTGACGGAAAATATTCAACAACGTGATAGTAAAAGATCTTTGGAAATAGCCTTGGGCATAACCGCGTTTTTCTTTTTTGTGGAATTAGTGGGAGGAATAGTTACCAATAGTCTAGCGCTTTTGGCAGATGCTTGGCACATGCTTAACGATGCGTCAACACTGGTTTTTGCAGTTGCAGCTGCTTGGATCGCTGAAAGACCTGCTAATTCCAAGAAAACCTTTGGCTATTATAGAACTGAGATTCTTGCGGCTTTTTTGAACGGTATTTTCCTATGGATTGTGGTTATCTTCATTTTTTATGAGGCAATACAGCGGCTTCAAAATCCGGCCACTGTAGAGACTTCTGAGATGCTGATAATAGCTTTTTTTGGGTTATTAGCCAATGGGTTGTCAGCGTTTGTTCTTTCAAAGTCTGAAGGGGAAAGTCTAAACGTTAAGGGTGCTTTTCTCCATGTTCTAGCCGATGCCGCTGGCTCCATGGGAGTAATTTCAGCTGGGTTAATAATGTATTTCACCGGATGGTACTATGCGGATCCTATAATCAGCATGATGGTCAGCCTCCTAATTTTTTACAGCTCCTTCAAACTTTTACAGGATTCCATAAACGTGCTCCTTGGGGGAGTACCTCCAGGTATAGATGTAAATGAAGTAGAGAGGAAGATAATGGAGCAAGAAGGCGTTAAAGAGGTTCATGATCTCCATGTGTGGTGCATGACTCCCACTAAGATTTGTGCTTTAAGCTGCCACATCGTGGTTAAAGAAGGTACAAATAAGCGTAAACTTATCTCAAATTTGATGTCAATGCTGAAACAAGAGTTTGGAATAGATCATACAACCATACAGTTAGAAGATGAGGGATACCCAAAAGCCTTAAGTGAACACTGAAAAATGCATTTAATGTTATACCGCAACTATTATTAATGTTACAGGTCTATCTTAAAATGCAAAACCTGAAGGGGAAGGGGGGAGAATGGAAAAGCTCGGCAGAATTTTAAAAACAGTCTTTCTGGCGCTAATGCTGATGTTTGTAATGTGCATGCATGTTCAAGCTCAGCCTAGGATATCCGAAATACCTACGTTTATATATTTGCAGTTGACGCCCAACCCTGTCGGCGTCAATCAACAGGTTTACGTGATCGTTTTCTTTAGCAACCCTCCGCCTACGGCGGGAGGTCTTGGATACGGTATTACCCCTGGAGATAGGTACGAGAATGTAACTGTGCATATCACTAGACCCGATGGCACCAAGGAGATGCTTGGACCGGCGATCTCTGATGCTGTTGGCGGATTATACTTCACTTATGTACCTAATCAAGTAGGCACCTACGTGTTTCGGGCTGTCTATCCAGGCGAAATCCTTGATGGAAAGAGTTCGGTTCAACCTATTCCAGGACCTACAGGGCGGTCGTTATGGGGTGCGAAGATGCTGCCTTCAACCAGCGACCCCGTCACCCTTGTTGTTCAACAGGAGCCCGTACGCGGATACGTAAGCCCGCCGCTACCCAATGAATATTGGACTCGCCCAATATATGCAACCAACTATGAGTGGGCTAAACTTGGAGGCAGCTGGTATGGGCTACGAGCGCCAGCCTTTGCCTGGACGGGCATGTATGACGCCATGGGCAATTTCAACCCATACAGCCCAGCCCCCAACACACCGCATATACTCTGGACAAAACCGACACACTTTGGAGGCCAGCCAGGTCTGCCAATAGAGGCGAGCACCGAATCAAACTTCATGACGACATCAATACTTGTGTACTACTTTGAACCCATAATTCTAAATGGCATACTCTACTACACGAAACTTGCTGGGCCTACCTCCATTGTTCAGGGATGGGAAGCCGTTGACCTTCACACAGGCCAAATATTATGGTCTAAGTCCGCGGGTAAAACTGGCGGCGAAGTCCTCCGTATGGGCCAAATATTAAAGTATCACTCTATCCAAGAGTTCGGCTGTTGGACATTCCTCTGGAGTATGCCCAAGCCTGCGGTTTTCGCGGCTCCAGCGTGGTTTGCAGTCTACGATGCCTACACGGGCACGTTCCTGGCGAACATAACAAATGTGGTGAGCACAAACTTCATAGTGGATACGGAATCAAGATATCCTGGGTCCCTCCTCGCCTGGTATGTCCGTGCTGGCAGGCTTTATAAGTGGAATTCTACAAGACTCATGATGAACAAGAGTTTCGACATGATAACCATCAGGCCCACGGGAACCTATGATTGGTCAGCGGGAATAGAATGGAGCGTTCCAATCCCAACGACATACCAAGGGGCTTCTATATCGCTTTCAGTAGCCGCTGTTACTCCAAAAGTGGTGCTCCTTAGATATTCACCACCATTAGAGACATGGCTTCAGTTCAACCAAGGATGGCAAATAACCGTCGGCGTTGATGCAAAGACGGGAGCCGTGCTCTGGGGCCCGAAGAATCAGACCCTCCCATATCTACATGCAGTCTTCTTCCTGGCTGCAAAGGAGGATACCTACGTATTACTAGACAAGGACACATTTGAAGCGTACGGCTACTCGCTTTTAAACGGCGAGAAGATTTGGGGCCCAGTTAAGCTTCAATGCAATGCCATGAGCCATATATGGGTATCCGGAGACATTGCCTATGGTAAAGTTTTCATCTGGGATTATGGTGGATACGTGAACTGCCTAGACCTAAAGACTGGACAGCTACTCTGGACCTTCACAAGGGGAAGTGCAGGGTACGACACTCCCTATGGCATATACATGCTTTGGGGCTATGGCACGCACAGCATAGCTGATGGAAAGCTTTTCCTATTCGAGGGCAAAATGTACGATCCACCCATGTGTCCCAACCTCAGATTACTCGCGTTAAACGTTGAAGACGGAAGTCTCGTGTGGAACATCCTCTTCCACGGTGGCAGGTCGCCTGCCGCTGTGGCAGACAGTATGCTTGTAGCATGGAACTGCTATGACGCCCAGATATACTGTTTCGGAAAAGGGCCGACAGAAACCACAGTTACCGCAACGCCTGAAGTCATAACAGAGGGCGGTAGCGTTCTAATTAAGGGCACGGTTATGGACATTTCGCCAGGCACAAAACAAAATGGAGTTGTTGAACGGTTCCCGAAAGGACTGCCTGCGGCGGCTGACGGGGACATGAAAGCTTGGATGGAATACGTCTACATGCAGCAGCCAAGGCCCGATAAGGTTGAAGGTGTAAAAGTTAAGTTATACGCTATAAACGAGAAGGGGACAAGCGTATATATAGGCGAAACAACGACAGATCCGCTTAACGGCGGAATTTTCAGTTTCTCATGGTCACCCCAGCAGCCTGGAACATACACAATAACTGCGCTCTTCGAAGGAAGCGAATCCTACTGGAGGAGCTACTCCTCAACGGCGGTGACGGTGACACCTGCCCCGCCACCGGCGCCAGCTCCAGCCACTCCGGAACAGGTGTCCACCGTACAAGCAACAGTCGAAGCCCTCCAACCCCTAATAACAGCCCTAACAATAATCGTCATCATCTGCCTAATCCTAGTAACCTACGACATATACATAAACCGCAAAACCCTCAAACAAACCACAAAATAAAAACTCAATCCCCACCATTTTTTATTTTCGGGAATGTTGTAAATGCAAAGCCTAAATTTACCACTAGAAAAATATGGAAAAGGCTGGATTAGCAGTTACTCATTTCTATAGGAGCTTAACTGAGGATGCTTTATCCCAGAATGGCTTTAAGGTCTTCCTCTGGAGTTTTTATTGGCGTTATGTTGAATTTTTCAGTCAATACTTTAAGGATGTTTGGCGTTAGAAAGGCTGGCAGGCTTGGTCCTAAACGAATGTTTTTTATGCCAAGATATAGAAGCGACAGTAGTATTGCCACGGCCTTCTGCTCATACCATGAAAGTATCAGCGATAGGGGCAGCTCGTTTATGTCCACTTTAAAGGTTTGGGCTAACGCTTGGGCGATTCTTACAGCGGAATAGGCGTCGTTGCATTGTCCCACATCCAAAAGCCTTGGTATGCCCTCTATTTCGCCTAGGTCTTTGTCGAAGAATCGGAATTTCCCACATGCGAGGGTTAATATAACTGTATCAGCAGGCGCCTTTTCCACGAATTCCGTATAGTAGCTTCTCCCAGGTTTTGCTCCATCGCATCCGCCGACGAGAAAGAAATGCACAATTTTCCCTTCTTTAACAAGCTTGACTATTTTATCGGCGATGGATAGTACGGTGTTTCTTGCAAAGCCTACTTTAACGGTTTTTCCAGACACGTCTTCTGGGAATCCTGGAAGTTCCAAGGCTCTCTTAATGACGGGTGTAAAGTCTCCATTGGAGATGTGCGTTACTCCTGGAGCACCAACAGGCCCCGTTGTGAATACGTTATCCCTATAGCTTTCCAATGGTATTTGAAGGCAATTTGTTGTCATAAGTATGGCGCCGGGAAATTCGGCGAACTCCCTGCGCTGGTTCTGCCATGCTGTTCCATAATGGCCATATAGGTGAGGATAAGCCTTAAGCTTTGGATAGCCGTGGGCTGGAAGCATCTCTCCGTGAGTGTATACGTATATGCCCTTTCCTTGGGTTTGCTTTAGAAGCGTCTCCAAGTCCTTTAGGTCATGTCCTGAAACTAGGATAGCCTTCCCCTTCTTTACGCCAAGGGGCACCGCTGTTGGGGTTGGATGCCCATAAGTCTCAGTGTTTGCTGCATCGAGCAACTCCATGGCACGGATGTTTATTCCCCCACACTTCCATGATAAGTTTAGGAAATCGTTTATTCCAAGGTTTTCATTAAGAGGCGCCGTAAGAGCTTCCTCTATAAACTCGAACACTTTGTCGTCTCTTTTGCCTAGCCGATATGCATGATACGTATAGGCTGCGACACCTTTAACGCCGAAAGTTAATAGGCTCTGAAGGCCGAAAAGGTCGGCCTCTGGACCTGTTTCCGGCGGAACTTTAAACGCATATTCCCTCGCCTGCTCCAGAAGTCCCTCTCGGGATTTGGCTGGTGTAAAGTCTGCAGCTCCTTGGAAGGCCGCTTTTACTCCAGACTTCTTTATTTTTTCTTTTAGTCTTTCCCTGTGGGTTACTGCCTGTCGGATGTAGTTGGCAATTCTTTCAGGGTCAAAGTTAACATTGGATAGGGTGCTGAATAGGGCCTCGCATATGAAAAAGTCTACATGTTCATCATGTACGCCGACTTTTCTGGCTTCAAGAGCAACCTGTGATAGTCCTCTAAGCGAGTAGATTAGCAGGTCTTGAAGGGCGGCAACCTCAGCATCTTTCCCGCAGACGCCCACAACCGTGCAGCCTTTCCCCTTTGCGGTTTGTTCACATTGGTAACAAAACATTTGAACCGAAGCCATTTTTATTCACCAATATACTAAAATTCTACAAATATGCATAATGATTGTCCCTAAAAAGTTAGGGTTTTTAACTTTCAAAATAGTGTTCAACAAGCCTTCTGAGGGCTCTACGGCAGGTTTCAGAAAAAGTTGATGGCTTAATGCCTATTTTAGCCGCAAGTTCTTTAATATCTATTCTACGCGGAAAGTCGAAGAATCCAGACTTTAGTGCAAGCCATAGCAGCTGCTCCTGCCTCTCAGTTAAAACGCTCCTTTTATGCTCAAATTTCCCAACCCTCTTGACGTTAACGAGGTAACCCATATTTTCCAAATCTACAATTATCTTCCGGTAGGATTCAAAATCGGGCGCCATAAAACTGTACAAAAGAGTGGATGAATCAACGCTTTTCCCGGACAAAAGGAAGGCGCCATAGGCTAGAATTGTATTACAGACATCGCAACCTTCACTTTCAAACCATAAATGCTGCTGCGGCCCCGATTTTACTCGTTTTAGAACTAATTTCCGCGGTACTTGCCTATCCTGCGAGGGACTTAATAGGATTAAATGTTTAACGGAGCCCTTGTCAGATCCCCTAATATCTAAAACGCTAACTTGCTTAAGGCCATAGGAGACTAGCGTTTTAAGCACCTTGCAATTCCTGTTTTCAACTTCTATTGTTATATGATAAGGTTCGCGCCAAGATTCTCCCATAATACTAACCCTAACCATGTAGGGGTTTGTGTATGGCTTTTATTATGTTTCCCATAAGCAAAAAGAAAAGGAAAAGATTTGCTATTTTACAAGTGGCTAATGTATACTGGCTTCTCGGCCTCTTCTTTTTTGCGTCTCTTAATTCCAAGCTCGGTTAGGCATTTACCCTGCATAGGGCAATACTTTTCAGCATGATAAGTGAAGATCTTGAAAATTTTCTCAATGGTTTCTCTGTTAAGATGGTATATGCGCTCCCTTTTTCTTCTCTCTGAGAAAACAAACCTACACCTCAATAGGGGCCTAAGATTGTGGGATATGAGGCTTTGCTCCCTATTAAGGGCCTTTGCGATTTCTTTAACGCTTTTTGGCCCCTCACGCAGCAACTCAATAATTTCCAGTCTTGTGGGATTAGCTAACGTCCTAAAAAATCTGTAGCATATGCGGCTAAGGGAACCTGACATATGAAAACACCTTCATATGAAGAAATTTTCAAACATAATTATAAAGTTTCCGCCGTAGCCATTCCCAATATTAATGCTTCAAGTAGCCGCTCATAAGCCATAAATACTAATCCGTCAACATCTGCTTTGAAAATATTGTAGACATGAACTTTGCCATTTAGCTTTCACTCTAATCGAAGATAATCGCCTATAGGGGCGTATCCTCGAAGGCGTGTCAGTCCCATACAGCTGCGTTGTTTTATGGCGGAGTTATCTTGATAGCTGCAGCAGGGCAGCTGCTTTCACACGTAAGACATTGAATGCATTCAGGCTCCCTGACAGGATCAGATTTCTTCTCAGATGTAGGGTGCCCTGGAGCATCAGCCCACTCATAAAGCCCCACAGGACAAACGTCTATGCAGGTTCCGCAACCAGTGCACACATCCCAGTCCACAGCCACGTTGGAGCCGTGAATTCCCAGCTTAGTTGGAGGTTCCACAGGTCCCCACACTTTATGGCCATTATGTTCTCCTATAACCTGCCTTTTCTTTTGAAAATCAGGATCTATTGGCAATTTCTCCTCTCCTAAACTTTAAGGCTCTTAAATTGTTTCAATGAGGTGCACTATAAAATCTTTATGTGTAACTTTTATGCAAATCATCAAGCTTGTTCAGGAGATACGGATAAAACGTATTAAAATCTAATTTCCATGTCTTCACTTTGTTTTAGGATTTTTAAGCTTTAAAGCTCCGATAAGCCCAGAAAATGAACATATGGCTGCTATGAGAAATGAGTGGCTAAAAACTTTTGTGGAGTCTATAATGTACCCGCCTAAAGCTGGGCCTATGAGCTGTCCAACCCCGAAGAGGGAGGTAACAAAGCCTGCTGCTGTTGACCTTAATGTTGGGGCAACATATTCGCCGGCCATAACCACCGCTACTGTTGGAATGCTTGACATTGATATGCCGAAAAGAATTGCTGAGCAGTAGAGCCCAAATGTGCCTGAGGATACCGTGGACAATAAAAAGGCGGTGAACAGTGTGGAAAACGCCATGAAAATACTGAATTTTCGGCCTAGCACGTCAGAAAGCCAGCCCCAGGCGAAACCGCTTAGAATGCCTAAAGCGCCTATCATAAACCAAATTAATGCAATTATGTCTTCTGGCCACATGAGTGCTTGAAGATAGGCGACAAAGAAGTTTAAGTAAATTGAGTATGAGAGTCCAAATGCCAAAAATAATAAGCCTACAAACCAAACGCTCCTATTTCTGTAAACTAGATTCCACTTAAAAGGCGAATAGGCATCACTTTCACCTTTAGAGCTTTCCTCAGCTCTTTCCGTCTCCACGAGGCTCTCTGGTTTATCCCTTATAAATAAGTAATCTGCGGCGGCTATTAAGAGGAGGGTTACCCCAAAATAGTGCCAGCAGTACCTCCAACCCGTCATGCCATATGCTGATAGGACTAAGGTGACGAATACGGATGAAAGTGCAAAACCTAAACTTGCACTTGAAACAACTATGCCCGTGATGCGTCCCCTTTTCTCAGATGGAAACCATATAGAAGGCAGCACTACGGATGGAAGGTAGGCGCCTCCATTACCCAGCCCCGTCAGCATACGCGCCGCGAAAATATGCTCAAACTGTGAGGATGAGCCCGTCCATATCATGGAGGCGCCCATCAAAACCGCAGATGCTGAAATAACAATCCTGGGCCCATACTTGCTTGCTAATACTCCGCCGACGACAACCATAATTAAGTAACCTATAAAATTGCCTGTTGCAAGCAAACCCATTTGAAAATAATTAAGGTTTAAATTCCTTTGCATATAAGGCAAGAGGAGAGGATATGCGAATCTGCCGAAGCCATGCGCACCAAGCACTGTTAAACAACCAAGTAGCGCAATAACCCAGCCATAATAAATGGACGCTTTCTTAAAAGGGAATTTTATATCGGCCCCTCCAAAGTCATCTGGTTTGTTAAATGGATGTTGATAAGACTTTCCAAAATATGCCCGACAAACTTTCCGATCATTTTTGCCGTCACACTAATGTGCTCTGTTTTTCCGCGGAAACAAGATTTGAAATCTTTACTCCTATAAGCCTGATCTTCTTATCAGCCCTTATGTTGACCTGTAAAATTTCCTTAGCCGTCCTCGTTAAATCCTCAAACCTGTTGGTGAAGAAAGCCAAAGTTTTACTATGGGTGTGGGTTTCAAAATCCTCATAGCGGACTTTAACAGTGACTGTTTTGAATAGGAGACTATGAGCCAGCAAATCCCCATGCACGTCTTTGGCAAGATTTTCTAAAGTTTCAAATATAACACTGAAATCTTCAGTGTCCACTTCAAAAGTTTTATTTCGGCTGATAGATTTTATTTTGCCCCGCTCTTCAACGTCGCTTTTGTCAATTCCATGGGCCATTAAATACAATTGCTTCCCCATAGTTCCAAATTTTTCAACGAGCAGTGTGGGATCGCAGCGGGCTAAATCCCCTATGGTTGTTATCCCCATGGCTTTAAGCTTCTCTTCTGTTTTCCTTCCAACCCATAGAAGCTTGCGAACAGGTAATGGTTCAAGAAACTTTTCAACATCCTCAGGATTCACCATAGTCAAACCGTCGGGCTTCTGGAAGTCGCTGGCAATTTTGGCCACAAGCTTGTTTGGCCCTATTCCTATTGAACATGTGAGTCCTTCCCTTTCCAAAATTTCCTTCTTAATCCGCCGAGCCAAGGCCTCTGCTTCAGCATAATCCCTAACCCTTGAGGAAACATCCATGAAAGCTTCATCTATTCCCCAGCTTTCAAATCTATCCGCATATCTCCGCAAAATAGCCATGATTCTCTCGGAAACCCGCATATAAAGGTCATAGTTTACCGGCAAATAGACTGCGTGGGGACATAGCTTCCAGGCCCTGGAAATAGGCATACCAGACCTTATGCCAAACTTTCTGGCTTCATAGTTGCATGTGCTTACAACGCCTCTGCCCTTGCCTCCCTTCGGGTCAGCTCCCACGATGATGGGCTTCCCCCTAAACTCTGGATGCTCCCGCTCCTCCACAGCCGCGAAAAAATAATCCATATCCACGTGGAAGATTATTCGCCTTTTCTCGCCCATACCCTCCCGAAACCCTAAGATTAAGATGGTGCTATGCAGAATTTGAGTTTACCGCATAGAACCATCATACCACTTCAAAATAAAGAAAACATGAAAAATCAGCGACTTCCACCGCAACTTTCTTTTCTAAATTCTTAATTTTAGTATACTATTTTGCATGTTCAAATTTAATGGTAAAAACCTCTTATGGTTCTCTCGCCTAACCATTCCTTCTTTACATATTCCTCTAATAAGGGACATGGCTTATAAAGTTCCAAGCCAAACATGGCGTGGCATTTTCTCAGTTTACTTAATACTCTGTCAAGACCTGTTTTATCTGCATATTCGCATGGGCCTGAAGGCCAAGAAATTCCATTTTTCATTGCCATATCTATGTCACTTGGTCCCGCCGCCTCGTCATAAATGAGCCATGCAGCCTCATTTACCGCTACAGCCCAAAATCTTTCAATATCATAATTGCCATGCGGCTTTAACGATACTTGAGGCTTGCCCTTTTTCCAATCGTAAAAACCATATCCTGTTTCTCTTCCAAGCCTATTTGCCCTTAATAAGGGTTCAATGATTTGTGTGCAGAGTTTAAAGCGTTCGCCATATGCTTCATGGAGATTTTTTAGGAAAGTGTAAAGCATCCCCAGCCCAATATAATCCGCCATCTCAAACAAACCTATTATGAAACCGCCCTTATACTTTAATGAAGCATCTACTTCCTCTTTCGTCACCTCGCCCCTATAAAAGGTCCAAAAGACTTCGTTAAAAACCGCCCCGAGAATTCTGTTAACTATAAAGCCACGCACATCCTTTCTTACAATAACAGGAATTTTTCCAATTTTTTCGGCTAAGTTAGCAAGTATTTTTATTGTATCCCAACTTGTCTCTTCGCCTTTAACCACCTCAATTACAGAGGTAAGCTGAGGGGGATTAAGAAAGTGCATTCCTGCAACTTTCTGGGGACGTCTGGTAGCTCTCCCCAATTCAGTTATGCTGAGTGTTGAAGTGTTAGATGCCAGAATTGTATGGGAAGGAGCAACCATGTCAAGTTTAGCAAAAACTTCCTTTTTAAGAGCCAAGTCCTCAGGAACAGCTTCAATAGCTAAATCAGTCTCTTCTAGGGCCTCGTCATACCTCGTTGTCGTGGCTATGGATGCAAGCGTCCTGTTCACGTCCTCTTGTTTTATACTTCCTTTGATAGCTAACTTGTTTAAGCTCCATTTTATTTTCTCCAAAGCTCTTCGGAGGGCTTCCTCATTTACGTCAAGCATAAAAACCTGGCATCCGCCCATGGCTAGAACCTGTGCTATCCCATGGCCCATTACTCCACAACCAATTACCGCCACTTTTTTCATTCACGTCGCCTGAAACATTTAAGCGTAATATCCTGCTGACAACGATTATAGGGAATTATAAACCTTTTAAGAATGTATAAAATATTTTGGTTCCTTCAAGCCCTCCGTTTTACCGTTTCTTCGAGTCTCTAGCGCCAAATACATCGCTGTGAGGCGAAATCTCGGAGAAAATGAAACCTGTCAAAGCCTGCTTTGAATTTTAAGGCTTGGCGAGAAAGGTAGGCCTAATTGAAGAGGGAATAACTCGCATGGAAAACTTCAAAATTAGTTAAAATAATTACATTATACATAATAATCACATGATGACATGATGGAAGCATGATTAAAATCAATAAAGCCTCTTGCTAGAAGTGAAGGCTCCGGGACGGAAAGGACTTTTGGAAATAAACATCCTAGACTTCTCCAATTCATCAAGGAGAAGGGACAAATTCCATATAAACTTCCTTTGACTATACAGAAGGATGACTGGGCTCCTTAAAAGCTAAACTCCAAAAGCCTGCAAACACAAAAATTGGATGTGGGATAGAAATTCCTTCCATAAGAAATAACATAACCTCAAAACCACGATACATGAGAAGATATATTAGGTTGTAAGGAAACGTTTATATCAGCTAAGATATCTCCAAATAATCTTGGCGAAAGGGTGTCCGCAACTTCCGGCGGCGGCCCAACCTTGACCTATAAGGCGTTGGCGCCAAATGGAATGAATGCGGTTGGCCTCCAGTTGCGGACACAACAATGTGGACCTGACACTCACTGTTAGGTCTGAATTGGGCTTTGGCTGTGTGGTGCCCCTCTAAATCCAGTCGGCTTCGCGGCCGTACGCCAATAAGCGTACCGGCAATCAACTCCGGTTGATCCTGCCGGACCCCACTGCTATCGGGGTGAGACTAAGACATGCTAGTCATGCGCCTCAGGCCACGGTGAGGTGCGGCGCACAGCTCAGTAACACGTAGCTAACCTACCCTTGGGACAGGGATAACTCCGGGAAACTGGAGCTAATCCCTGATAGGTGAGGGCTCCTGGAATGGGCCCTCGCCGAAAGGGCGCCTAGACCATGCCTCTAGGCGCTGCCCAAGGATGGGGCTGCGTCCGATCAGGTTGTTGGTGGGGTAACGGCCCACCAAGCCTATAACCGGTACGGGCCGTGGGAGCGGGAGCCCGGAGATGGACACTGAGACAAGGGTCCAGGCCCTACGGGGCGCAGCAGTCGCGAAACCTCCGCAATGCGCGAAAGCGCGACGGGGTCACCCCGAGTGCCATCCGCTGAGGATGGCTTTTCCCCAGTGTAGACAGCTGGGGGAATAAGGGGAGGGCAAGTCGGGTGTCAGCCGCCGCGGTAATACCCGCTCCCCGAGTGGTGGGGACGCTTATTGGGCCTAAAGCATCCGTAGCCGGCT
>Ga0207433_10000589_pt1 | contig 83957 bp, 62 predicted proteins | sample YelNatPaOPGAMG01_FD_187559 | JGI IMG/M metagenome (GOLD analysis project Ga0207433, IMG submission 187559) | Hot spring thermophilic microbial communities from Obsidian Pool, Yellowstone National Park, USA - OP-RAMG-01 (SPAdes) (version 3) | ecosystem: Environmental > Aquatic > Thermal springs...
TGCTGTTAATGGCATCAATCAAGGCCGCCAGAGTGGTGGACTTTCCGCTGCCCGTGGGACCAGTCACCAGAATCAAACCCTTTTTTGCTTTTACCAGGTCTTTCACCGAGGCTGGTAAGCCAAGTTCTTCCAGGTTCGGAATACGGTCAGCCAGGGCTCTAGCCGACAGGGCCACTGTTCCCCGCTGCTTATGAACGTTCATCCTGAACCGGCCAACACCCGGAAGACTGTAGGCAAAATCAAGCTCATAACGGGAGTCAGGAGAAGTTTCAAACTGCCTGATCTGTTCTTCTGTGAGCAGGGCATAAATCATCTCTCTGGTCTGGTTTCCGTCTGGCTTCTCAAACGTTTCGTCTGGCAGCAGGTCACCATGAATTCTGAAAGCCGGATGAAGGCCGGCTATCAGGTGTAAGTCCGAAGCTTTTTTTTCTACCATCTTTTTTAACAGTTCCACTACCGTGTACATATCTTCCCCCTTTTATTTTTTAAGCTTTCAATCTTTTGCTATTTTTTTTTGTTTATCTTTCAATTCTTCGTAAGCTTAAATCTGCACCTCATACACACTTTTAACCGGCTTCAGCTGAAGCCCTGGGTTGAACACCCAGGCATAAAGATTTACGCTTCTGAAATAAGGGAAAAAATGAGCCCGGTAAAGAATTTTTGGGGGATAATATTTTCTGTTCCATTCCACCACGCCCACGACCTCTTTTTCAGCTAAATATCGCAAAAAATAATTAACGGCCCGCACCTGCTCGGTTTCAGACAACCCGTCAAAAGCCACATGGTTAACCCAGGCCCAGTGCTCAACTGTCTGACCGAGATGATGGTGAAGAAAATAATTAAAGACCGCCACCGGCTGACCTTTTTTACTCAACCAAACCGTTTCTGAGACCCCGGGGACTGCAAGTTCTCTAAGTAATTCGGGCTCATCCTGCCAGACCCTGGCCAGGTCAACCTGCTCCTGGTAGCGATTAAGCCAGTTGAGAATAACCCGGGAGATAGTTCTCTCTTCTGGTTTCAGAGGCCAGATTTCAAACTCTTCCCGGTTTTCTTTGTCCGGAAGGCAATGTGCCCGCCAGAGCTTAATGGCCAATTTTTCCCAGCTCTTTAAACCTTCTGACCTGGCCACTCGCTCCAGGTTGAGAACCCGTCCGAGCACAAACATATTCTTTAAAAATTGCAGGTTCTCCCCTTCTTCCTTCAACTTCTTGATTAATAGAGAAGATTTGTGTCCTTTTTCCAGATAAAGCAGGGCCAGGTCATAACCCGCCTTTTCCCGGTTTATCTTCACCGCTTCTTTAATCAGGGCCGTGGCCAGCCCCTGTCTGGCGTACTCTTTTCGGCTGACCAGCAAACAGCTAAGTATCGCCCGGTATGATTGGCCACCATAACTGATTACCCGGGGTAAATTGGCCAGAAAGGCCAGGATTTCTCCATCTTTGTAGGCAGCCAGAAAATGGTTCCGGTCAGGAATGGTGCGCATCAAAGAACGAACGAAATCCGGTCGGTAAAGGTTGGGAAAGGAAGCCTGGCCATATTCTTCTCGCCAGGATTTGTGGGCCATGGCTTCCAGTTGCTCCAGGTCACCGCGGAAAGGTTCAATGGAAAGGCCGACAAAATTTTCTTTCATGGGGATGATTTTAAAAAATAATCTAACAGCTGACAACTACTTTTTCAACACCAGCATATAATTAATGTAGTGGTTTTATGCTCTCCGCTGATAATTATTCTGTTCCTCAACGCCAGACAACATATTTTTTTTCAACATTAAACCAAGTAAATAACTTTTCTCGGGCAGAAAAGGTTAGAAAATAGGTTTACTCTAATAACGCTTCGCTGTCAAAAAGGACATGAATCAGAACTGCGCCGCAGTACTCAAAAATAAAAATCAAGCCTGCCCAGTCTTTTATTTATTCTCAGTAAGGTCAATTAAACCTCCCTTCCGCATTTTTATCTTGACTTCTAATCCAGCAAAACATTTATAATTTATTCTCATGTTAAAATAGGAGAGTAAAATGAAGCACCCGCATAACAGCCAGTTTCTTAGATTTTTAGGCTTTTGCCTGCTAATTCTGTTTCTTCTTCCAGCGGCAAACATTCTTCTGGCGCAGGAAGAAAGCAATCCTTTTTTCTCCGCCTTTAAAACTCCTTTTGAAGCCCCGCCCTTTGACCGGATAAAACCAGAGCATTTTCTGCCGGCAGTAAAAAAAGGCTTGGAGTTACAGAAAGCTGAAATTGAAGCCATTATCAGCAATCCCCAGCCGCCAAGTTTTGAAAACACCATCCTGGCTCTTGACCGTAGCGGTCAGTTCCTTTCCCGGGTTATGGCTGTCTTTGGCGCTCTCCAGGGAGCCAACAGTTCTCCGGAACTGCAGAAAATAGCCGAGCAGATTTCGCCTTTAACTACTGAGGCCCGTTCCTGTATTTACTTGAATGACAAACTGTTCTCCCGGGTTAAAGCTGTTTACGACCGGAAGAATAAGTTAAAGCTGGACCCGGAGCAGCGATTTGTCCTGGAAAAAATTTACCAGGATTTTGTCAGGTCAGGCGCGCTTTTAAAGCCCGAGCAGAAAGAAAAACTAGCCAGGATAGACCGGGAACTGGCTTTGCTCTCCCTAAAATTCGGGAATAATCTTTTACAGGAAACCAACAACTTCAAACTGGTCATTGAAAACCGGAAAGATTTAGAAGGTCTGCCGCAAAACGTCATAGATAGCGCTGCGGAGACGGCCCGTAAATTGGGACTGGAAGGAAAATGGGTTTTCACTACTCAGGTTCCCAGCATGATTCCCTTTTTGCAGTACGCTAAGAAAAGAGAACTGCGGGAAAGGCTTTTTAAAGCTTACCTCTACCGCGGAGACAATTACAATGAATTTGATAATAAAGAAATCATAAAGAAGATTATCAAACTCCGCAGCGAAAGAGCCCAGCTGCTTGGCTACCCCACCTTTGCTCATTATGCCATTGAGCCAAACATGGCCAGAACTCCAGAAAAAGTGGAGGAATTTCTGCTTCAGCTGTGGGGATATGCTCTTAACCGCGCCAGGCTGGAACAAAAAGAATTGCAGGAAATAGCCGATGAAGAAAAGGCTGGCCTGAAAATTGAACCCTGGGACTGGTGGTACTATGCAGAAAAATTAAGAAAGAAAAAGTACAACCTGGAAGAGGAAGAAATCCGACCTTATTTTTCCTTAGAAAATGTTAAGAACGGAATCTTTACTCTGGCCAACCTATTATACGGACTGAAGTTTGAGAAAAGGACGGACCTGCCTGTTTATCACCCTGAAGTGGAGGTGTATGAGGTTAAAGAAAGTAACGGTCAGCATGTAGGTCTGCTCTACCAGGACTTCTTCCCACGGGCTTCCAAGAGAAGCGGTGCCTGGTCCGGGGCCCTGCGCCGCCAGACTTATGAAAACGGGAAAAGAGTTGCTCCCATCGCCACCATGGTCTGTAACTTTACCAGACCAACAGAAAACAGGCCAGCTCTTCTTTCTCTTGATGAAGTGGAAACCTGTTTTCATGAATTCGGGCATGCCCTGGCCACCTTGCTGGCTAATGGGCATTATAACAGCCGCTTTGTTCCCAGAGATGGGGTGGAATTGCCTTCTCAGATTATGGAGAACTGGGCCTTTCAACCGGAACTGCTGAAAAAATACGCTCGCCACTACCAGACCGGACAAACCATACCGGATGAGTTAATCCAGAAAATTAACAACAGTTCTCTTTTCAACCAGGGTTTCGCTTCCACCGAATACCTGGCTGCTTCCCTTCTGGACCTCTACTGGCACAAGACCATTTTCCCGGAGGAAATAGACGTTAACCAGTTTGAACGGGAAACCATGAACAAACTTGGACTGGATGTGGCCATCGTCCCTCGCTACCGTAGCACCTATTTTCAGCATATCTTCTCTGGTGGTTACTCAGCCGGTTATTACGTTTACATCTGGGCTGAAGTGCTGGACAGTGATGCTTTTGAAGCCTTTAAGGAAAAGGGCCTTTTTGACCGGGCCACGGCTCTGAAGTTTAGAAAAGAAATTCTGGAAAAATACGGCTCAGCCGATTTTCTCCAGCAGTACCTGAAATTCCGCGGTCGGGAACCAAAGATTGAACCGCTGCTTAAGAAAAGAGGTTTTGAAAACTGAAAATAAAAGAAGAACGAAAAAAAGTATTTATCCCGGACGCCTTTTTTAACAGAAAAATAAATTAAGCAATCTGGTTTTGGTCTGAAATTATGTGTGCTATAATTACCATCTTTAAAATTAGCCCGGCTAACGGGCCAAATAATCATTGATTAAAGGAGATTCCTTTGATCGACAACCGCCTTTATAAACATCCCATTTTACCGGTGGAAGAAAAACCCCTCTTCAAGTTTTACTGGCAGGACCAGGAACTTCTGGCCCGCGAGGGAGAGACCATTGCCTCGGCTCTTTTCGCCAACGGTATCCGCATCTTCAACTACCACCACAAAGATGGGGCGCCGCAAGGTATTTTTTGCGCCAACGGACAGTGCGCTCAATGCCTGGTGCTGGCTGACGGCTTCCCGGTCAAATCCTGCATGGAACTGATTAAACCCGGGATGAGGATACACCCCATCCGCGGCCTACCCGAGCTGCCCAGAGTTAATCCCGAAGAGCCCGGCCGGTTTGAACCGATTGAAGAAATTGAGGTCCAGGTGCTGATTATTGGCGGCGGCCCGGCTGGCTTATCAGCGGCCATTGAACTCGGCAGCCGGGGCGTAGGTTGTTTACTGGTAGATGATAAACACCGGCTGGGTGGCAAACTGGTTTTACAAACCCACCGGTTTTTCGGCTCTGTAGAAGCAGTTTATGCCGGTACCAGGGGCATTGATATCGCCACCAAACTGGAAAATGAGGTCCGAAAATTCCCTTCGGTTAAAATCTGGTTGCAGAGCACGGCCCTGGCTGTTTTCAGCGATAAAAAAGTCGGCATTTTGAAAGAAGGGCGAAAGTACGTTCTGGTTAAACCTCAGGTCTTACTGGTAGCCTCGGGCGCCAGAGAAAAATCCCTGGCTTTCCCGGGAAATGATTTGCCTGGCGTTTATGGGGCTGGTGCCTTCCAGACCCTGGTTAACCGGGACCTGGTTAAGCCCACGCAGAGGCTGTTCATCGTCGGAGGCGGAAACGTGGGCTTAATCGCTGGCTATCATGCTCTTCAGGCAGGTATTCAGGTCGTCGGTCTAGTTGAGGTCATGCCTGAATGCGGCGGTTACAAAGTCCACAAGGACAAACTGGCCCGACTGGGTGTGCCGATTATGACTTCTCATACGATACTCAGGGCTGACGGCCGCCAAGCAGTGGAATCTGTCACCATCGCCAAAGTGGATGAAAACTTCCGGCCGATTAAAGGGACGGAAAAGACTTTTGCCTGTGATACAGTTCTGGTAGCTATCGGCCTGGACCCGGTTAATGAATTTTATCTTAAAGCCCAAGAATTCGGGCTCCCGGCCTACGCCGCAGGTGATGCTGAAGAAATCGCTGAAGCTTCAGCAGCCATATTTTCCGGCAAAATACGTGGTCTGGAAATTGCCCGGGACCTGGGAGTTTATGCTGGCGAAATTCCGGAAGATTTTAAACGCACGGCCGAGATACTCAAATCACGGCCGGGTAAAACTTATCCGGAAAAATACCCGGAGAAAGATTCAGGGGTTTTCCCGGTAATTCACTGTATTCAGGAGATCCCCTGCGACCCCTGTTCGGCCGTCTGTCCGAGGAAACTGATTGAAGTAGACAGACAGGATATTCGCCAAATTCCTGTTTATTTTGAGGAAAAAGAGGGTAAAGGCTGTACAGGCTGTGAGCGCTGTGTGGTTTCCTGTCCGGGTCTGGCTATCACTCTAGTTGATTACCGCAAGGATGCTGAATTTCCAGAAGTAACCATTCCGTTTGAATTCCTGAAGGACATAATTAACCCCGGAGAGGAAGTAGCTCTGGTGGATACAGAAGGCCAGTTTCTGACCCGGGCCAAGGTTACCTCGGTTAAATCTGTGAAAGCAAACGACCGGACCATTCTGGTAAAAGTCAAAGTACCTAAAGAAGTAGCCAAACAAGTAGCCGGCCTGCGCCTCCAGCCCGAAATTAAACCCGTAGAAGTTCGTTACCAGGAAAGAACGCCTGATGAAGCCATCATCTGCCGTTGCGAAAGAGTGACAGCCGGGGAAATTAGAAAATTAATAAGAGAAGGCCTCAGGGATATAAACGAAATTAAAACCATCACCAGAGCAGGTATGGGACCCTGCGGAGCCAAGACCTGTACCCCGCTTATCCACCGTTTGTTCCGGGAAGAAGGTGTGCCGGAAAGCGAGATTGTGGACCAGCCAAAAAGGCCGTTATTCATAGAAGTGCCACTTGGAGTTTTTGCTGGCCTGAAGCTAAACCAGAAGGAGGAAGAACATGAGTCCGGTCTATGATGTGATTATTATAGGCGCCGGCAGCGTGGGAACTCCAACGGCCATGTTCCTGGCTCAACAAGGCTATAAAGTTCTGGTTCTGGACCGGAACGCCAGCCCGGGCCAGAGTTCTAACAAAAGAGCCATCGGCGGATTAAGAGCTACGCATTCTGACCCCGCCAAAATCAGGCTCTGCCTCAGAAGCTTGAAGATATTCTCCACCTGGAAAGAGACTTACGGTGATGAAATAGAATGGCACCAGGGCGGTTATTGTTTTGTGGCTTACCGGGAAGAAGAGGAAAAGACCCTCAAAGAAGTAATCCCTATGCAGAAAAGACATGGCCTCAAAATAGACTGGTTAGAGGCTGAAGAATTAAGAAAGCTTCTGCCTGATTTGAACCCGGTGGGCCTGCGAGGTGGGACCTTTTCCCCCGAAGATGGCCATGCCTCTCCCCTGCTGGCCAACGAAGCTTTTTACCGTCAGGCCAAAAAGGCAGGAGCTGAGTTTAAATTCAGAGAAAAAGTAACCGGGCTGGAAATTGCTGGTGGAAAGATAAAGGGCGTGAAGACCGATAAAGGAAGCTATGCGGCAGAAGTGGTCATCAACGCCGCCGGGGCCTGGGCTGCCGAAATCGCCCGCCTGGCCGGTATGGAAGTGCCGGTTAAACCTGACTCTCATGAAGCTGCGGTTACTGAACCAGTGCAGAGGTTTTTTGAGCCTATGATTGTGGACATTAGGCCAGTCAAAGGCTCAGCCAATTACTATTTTTACCAGCATGCCACTGGCCAGATCATTTTTTGTATCACGCCAAGTCCCAGCATCTGGGGTTATGATGAACGGGAAACCAGTGAATTTCTGCCTATGGTTTCCCGCCGCATGATTGAACTCATGCCCAGGTTAAAAAACATCCGCGTTCGCCGCACCTGGCGCGGGCTTTACCCCATGACCCCGGATGGCTTCCCTATCGTTGGCTGGTCTAAAGAAACAGAAGGTTTTCTTCTGGCCGTGGGCATGTGCGGTCAGGGGTTCATGTTAGGACCTGGCGTGGGAGAGCTTCTCACCAGATTGGTTTCCAGAAAACCCGGTCCTGATGATGAAGAAATCCTCTCTTACCTTTCGCCCTACCGCAGCTTTGTCAGCGAAGAAAAATTAAAATGAGCCGAAAGACAGAGTTCGCCTGGGCTTACCGGAGCCTTGAACTCAGTCTGCGTTAAAATTATTTCTGGCTTTGCCCCGGGACATCGGAGACAAAAGATTTAAGCAACGTTTCCAGAGCCGGGACCAGAGCTACCTGACATTCTGCCCTCGGCTTCTTCATTTCTTCCAGTTTTTTCAGACTGGCTTCCAGCCAGGCCGGGTCTGGTTTTTTCCCTGAAAGTTTCAGCTCCAGGGCTTTACTCATCATCATTATGGTTTCTTCCAAGACTTCAGCCAGAGGCAGAACTTCCTGCAGCACAGGATTGGCTTGAGATAGAGCCTCCAGGTCATACTTAATCCCCTTCCACTCCAGCAACCTGGCGTACAAGGAAGCAGCTGTTTCTGGCTTTACTTCCTGGAGAAATTTTTCCATCTGCTTTCTAAAGTCGCGGGCTTCCAGTGATTCAGGAAAACAGGCATCCACAAACCTGGTCAGCGGCACCAGTGAGGTGTACTGCTTCCCCTGACTATGACGGGCATAACCTTTAACCGGTTCACACAACCTGGCCAGTTTTTTAAGCTGGTCAATTTTTTCCGAGCTGGCCAGTCTTCGCAGCATCATATCCTGGTTTTTAAGGTGCTGGAGGCCGGTATCTTCCAGCTGTAGGCTTAGGACCTTAAGCCTTTCGTACATATCATCAACATTTCTCACTTCCACTGGAGACCACAACCGTTCAGCAATGGCCGCGGTCCGGGGCCAGATCCGCGAGTCAATGGTTTCAGGAGAAATTAATTCCGCCCACATGGTGGCTTCGCCGCCCAGAATCAGCTTTTTCTCGCTTTCAGAAAGTGGTGAATCAGGCGGAATCGGGTCGTTAAGATAATGACGTTCGGCCGTTTCGCAAAGGTCAATGTAATAACCGTTGGACAAAAGACCCTGGTAACCTTTTTTAGCTCCATCCACTAGGGCCTGGGTGCCACGCCAGGATTGAATAACAATGTCCTTCGGCAGGCCAGGCTGATAGATTTCATCCCAGCCAACCATCTTCTTGTGGTAGCGGGTTAATATTTTTAGAATTTCCCGGTTAAAATAAGCCTGCAGAGCATGGTTGTCCGGTAGGTTGTGTTTTTTCATAAAGGCCTGAATTTTCGGGTTTTCTTTCCACTGCTTGGCTTCTACTTCATCCCCGCCGATGTGCAGGTAGGGGTCAGGGAAAAGGCTGGCCATTTCCTTGAAGAATTTATCAAAAAAGCGGTAAACTTCAGGTCGGGTGGGGTCAAAGACCGGTCCAAAAACGCCAAACTTCCTCTCAATAGAGAAAGGCCCGGCCGCACTGGCATACTCCGGGTAGGCCACAAACCAGCTGGTAGAATGACCGGGAATATCAAACTCCGGCATAACCCGGATGCCCAGGTCCGAAGCCAGGTTGATTATCTCTTTTATCTGTTCCTGCGTGTAGTACAGACCATCAGAACCTAACTGGTGGAGCTTAGGGAAAGTTTTGCATTCCACCCTGAAACCCTGGTCCTCAGACAGGTGCCAGTGGAGGACGTTCATTTTCACCGCGGCCATGGCCAGAAGGTTTCTTTTAATGACTTCAAGAGGCATAAAATGCCGGCAGGAATCAATCAGCAGTCCGCGCCAGGTAAACCTGGGTTGGTCCTTTATATCTACGGCCGGGAAAAAATACCCTTGATTATCAGCAGAAAGAAGCTGCAGCAGAGTTTCAAACCCTCTGACAATTCCCAGGTCAGTGGGGGCCGTCAGTTCAATCTTTTCCGGCTTTACCACCAAGCGGTAAGACTCATCTTCACCTGGCTCAAGTTTTCCAGCTCTTTCATAGTGGTAAATTAATTTTGTTTCCGCGGTTATTTTTTGCTCTTTCAGGTAATCCTGAAGCAAAAAAAGTCCGGTTCTTCCGCTCAATCTCTGGAGAAAACGAACGGCCGCCTTAAAAGCTCTCTGGTCAGGCCGGGCCTTGCCGCCCACAGAAAATTTTTCATCCAGTCTCAGCTGACCTTCCTGCCAGACCAGGCTGGCAGGAACGGGCATTAAGGCCGGTTTGTTCGCTGGCGCCGGACCAGCGGTTGCTGCCAGCAGCCAGGAATTTCCTTCCCATGTTATAAGGCTAAGAAACAAAAACATAAATATCACCAAGAGCATTTTTCGGCCGTTAAACCCCGCGTTTTTAACCATGTCAGGCTCCTTCATTTTTTAAATTTCAGCAGATATATGGCTGTTTATTTTTCTTTAATTTTTCGGTCAATAAAAAGCTGGCCGACAGTTAATGCTGCCGGCCAGCTAAACTTAAAACTTACTTATAAAGCGGGTCCGGACTTACCTTCACCGTTTTGCTCATCACTTCTTTTCCGTTGACCTGGAGGACCACCAGGTAAAGACCAGGCTCTACCTGGTTGGCTCCAAAGCGACGGCCAAAGGTCATCGGCTCGGCTGGCGGCTGTCTCTTGGTCAGGTTCCAGAAGACTTTCTGCAGGCCGGCCGAAAGCGCTCCGCTCAATTCCTGCAAGACTTCTCCCTGCAGGTTCTTAATCTGAACTGTAACTTTATTAGCCTGGTTTTTCAGATAATAATAGATGTTCACACCCACCGGCGGGTTGGGAGCCACGGCAAATTCTCCGTATGATTGCCCGCGCCGGTCAATCATTTTCCACTGGATAGCTTCCTGGACATCAAAAAGATAAGCCTCCTGCTTGAAGACGTCTTCTTTAAATTCTTTGAAGGGGTAAATATCAGCAATGTAAATACCACGGCCGTAGGTGGCGATGACCAGGTCCCGGTCTCTCTTCTGGACAGCCAGGTCGCTTATCACCACATCCGGCACTTGCGGACCGCTCATTCTCATCCAGTGCTGGCCACGGTCAAAAGTAACGTACAGGCCATAATCCGTAGCCAGGTAAAGAATGTCCGGGTTAGCCGGGTCCTCTTCAATATCATTAACCGGGCAGTTCAGACCGCCAGAGATATCTTCCCAGGTCTGGCCCAGGTCTTTGGTGACAAAAACATAGGTCTTGTCTTCGTTGTGCGTTCTGTAGCCAGAATAGGCCACATAACAGGTCTTCTCCTCATGCTGACTGGGCAGCACTCTCATCACCCAGCGGTCGTAGGGAATCAGGGCCCCCTTAATTCCCGGACGCGGCTGGCCTTTCTGGTCATAAAATTTATTGGTGATGTTGACCCAGGTCTGACCGAAATCAGTGCTCAACTGCAGGTTGCCGTCATCAGTCCCCGCCCAGTAAATCCCGGGTTTTTTGGGTGATTCAGCAAAAGTATAGATGGTGGCATACTGGAGATTAGTCTTCTTGGAAAGAGCAATCCGGTTGGGGTCATGTTTGCTCAGGTCCGGTGAAATCGTCTGCCAGGTGCCCGGGTCACCATGACTCAAGGACCTGTGGACAAACTGGGAACAAACAAACACAATGCCCGGGTTATGAGGCGAAAGATAAATGGGCGCGTTCCATTGATATCTCTGCGGTTCGGCTCCTGCGGCTTCTTCTTCTGGTGTGTTCCGTCTGGCCAGAGAAATAGTTTCTCCGCTCTTAAAGTTCATCCGGCTGGAAGCACCAAACTGACTTTCCCAGTAAATGTACTCCGGGTTCCACCAATCCCGGACGACATAAAAGCCATCTCCTGAGGGCAGGTAAAGCCAATCTGCCGGATAGACGCCGTTGGGGTTCCGGTTCATAGAAGGCCCGAACCAGCAGCCATTGTCCTGGGTGCCGCCCATGACGTTATAAGGAAGTTCGTTGTCAACAGAGACATCGTAAAACTGTTGAGCCGGTATGGTCTCTTTCTGCGACCAGTGCAGCCCGCCATCCCAGGATTCATCCACTCCGCCATCGTTGCCGTTAAGGATATGCTTGGAATTCAGCGGGTCAATCCAGACCACTCTGGAATCAACGTGACATTTTTTATCTGCTTCCCAGTTGGCAAACTGAAAGGTCTTGCCGGCATCGCGGGAAATTACTGTCCTGGTTTCCGGAGCAATGAGCACTTTATCATCATTCGGGTCAACCACCAGTCTTCCGTAATAACCGGCTTCCACCTGATTGACCACTTCACTACCGCCGGTCATTTTGTATTCAGTCATTCTTTTCCAGGTTTCGCCCTGGTCCTCCGAGCGATAAATAACACCGGCTTTTTTCACCGGCTGGGCTGGCTGCAGAGCTCCGGCATAAAAGATGTCCAGCAGGCAGCGATTAAGGGTTTGATAGCGTCCCTTAGACTGGTCAAACTCTTTAGCCAGGTTGTCGGCTTCTTTTAATCTGTCAATAAAATCTTTCCGGTCTTTATAGAGATTTCGGGCTTTGGTTATGACAGCCGAAGGGTTAACCTTAAGTTTAACCAGCAGGTCCGGGTCCTGAGCCAGCTCCTGGAGATGGTCCAGCAGGTAGGCTTCATCTTTTATGGTTTTAGCCTCAAAAGTCAGGTTTTCCTGGAATTCCTTTTTCAGACTCACCTGCTGGCGGTCTTTAATTGAAAAAGAAGCCAGGTCAAAGCCGGGCGATTCTAAAAGAAAAGCTGAAAGTATCAGCTGGTTCAGTTGCAGACGGCCAGCTTTTTCGGCTTCAGCTTTCTGCAGAATTTTTTCTGTTTCTTCCAGAGCAGCCAAGGTTTGCTCGTCGCGGTAGATTTTCCGGGCCGCGGCTATCAATCCTTTCCAGTCTACGGCGGCAGATTTCACCAGGTTGGGGTCCTGAACCAGCTCGTTCAGGGCTTTGACCAGGTCTTCAACTTTTTCGGCTTTAACCGGGGTGAATTTCGCATACTTTAAAAGGGTCGGGTTAATTTTATAGTCCTTTAATTTGTTAAAATAAAACCCGTCGCGGAAAAGATTTCTCTGATTATACAGATAAGCGCCTTCCCTTTCATTAAGACCCAGGTTTACTTCTTCATCCAGACGGAGGTAAACAATCTTCGGATTTTTCGGGTAGATGGCCAGACCATTTCTTCCGGTTTTCAACTTTCCCAGGTCCGGCAGGCCGGAGGTGAGTTTTTTCCACGTTTTACCACCATCAGTGGTTTTCCAGAGATAATTGCCTTCCTGCCGGTCGAGAAAAGTCCAGGTCCGACGGTAAACCTTGTAGGAAGCAACTATAATTACGTCTGAATTAGTCGGGTCCATAACAAAATCACCGACCACCCGGTCTTTAAGGTCCAGGACTCTCTGCCAGGTTTTACCGCCGTCAATTGATTTGTACAAACCACGTTCACAATCCTGGTCAGTATCATCATAAAGCTTTCCTTCCGCTGCCACGTAAACGATATCCGGATTCTGGGTATCAACTTCAATCTTGTTGATGTAATAGCTCTTTTCCAGGCCAATATGGCTCCAGGTCTTGCCGGCATCAGTGGACTTCCAGACGCCATTACCGTGGTAGGCAGCCCGGCTGTGAATTGGCTCACCGGTCCCAAGGTAAAGTACCTCAGGCTTGGAAGGAGCGATGGCCAGATAACCCATGCTCTGATTTCCGTACTTTTCGAAAATGGGCTCAAAATGGATGCCGCCGTCCACTGTTTTCCACACTCCACCGGTGGCCGTGAGTACGTAGTAAGTCTGGCTCTGACCAGGGGGAACGGCAAAATTGGTGATGCGACCGGAAAAGGGCCAGGGGCCGATGTGTCTCCAGGTAAACAATTCCAGGTTTTTAGCAGTGATGGGAATCTTCTCAGAGAAAGGCTTTTCTTTTTCTGTGGGTACCGGTTGGTCAGCCAGAGTCAGCCCTGACCAGGCGAACAAGAGTAAAAAGAATAGCCAAGCACCTGATAAAAATTTCTTTCTGGTTTTTAAAATCATGACGCCTCCTTCTTAATTTCTTGTTAGGTTCAATAAATATTTTCTTTTTTCTGGCTCAAACTTTTCTATGGCATATCTTACGGTTACTCTCGGCAGAGAGCCACCATGTTGGACTAAATATTTTTCCAGTTCGGTAGGTGCTTTCTTTCCTATTTCTCTGAGTAGCCAGCCGGCTGCTTTGGCTACCAGTCCTTCGGCCACAGGAGGCCGGTTCATGGCCTGGCGCACTATTTCCAGAAGCAACCTGGCCTGACCGTTTTTCCTGACCTGTTTGATTAAGGCCACCAGGCCAGCACGCTTGAAATAGATACTTTCTGATGTTGTCCAGGCTTTAATCCTTTCCAGAATTTCTGGATAATTTAACAGAACCGGCGAGATTATTTCCAGAGAAAAAGTATCTATCAAGGCCCAGTTATCCAGGTACCCTTTATCAAGCCAGTTTTCCAAAACTTTCAGAGATTCAGGTTTAAGCTCATTTGCTCTTTCTGCCAGCAAAAACAAACTAGCCAGCCGGCTCTCTAACTCTTTTTCTGCCAGCAGGCTTTCAGCGAGAGGAAAAATCAGGTCTTCAGAAAGCGAGGGGGAAATTTCTCTGTGTAACTGCCGACAAAATTTTCTCACTTCTGGCAGGCTTAATCCAAAACAGGATACGGGTTCAGGGAAAAAACGCTGGACGGAGCTGGCCCTTTCCTGGTCGGCCTTTTCTTTTAAAAAATTCACCACTCTGTTTTTTATTCTTTTTATATCCAGGTTGACCGTCTGACTTTTCATTCTGATCAGGTTTAATCATTTTACTCGCTTAACTTTTTTTGAGCAAGAAAATATTAACAACCTTTAAACTTTAAACCTCTAAAAATTTCTCGGGCCCCCAGGAAAACGGGACTTATTGTTTATCTTTTTTCAGGGTAGAGAGGCCCAGGGGAACATAAAGCGGGCAAAAGCCAATCAGACTGGTCACGATAAAAATCACTGTAAAAATCACCAGTACATAGGCCAGCGCGCCGTGTACCACTCTGGCAAAAACTAGTATGGCCATAACCACGGCCAGCAGGGTTCTGATGGTTCTGTCCAGTGCCCCCATGTTTTTCTTCATGTTTGCCCTCCTTTTTAATTATCTTTTAATTTTATCTTAATAAAAAAATAATTTTCTTGCCACAAAATTATTTTCTCCAATAAAATTAAGAAAAAGGAAGGTAAGATAGATGGAAAAAATAAGAGTTCTGCTGGTGGACGAAGACAATGGCTTTCTCAGCCAGGTGGGTGAAGCTTTACTTAATGACCTGGGCCAGGGAGATTTTCAAGCCGTAAGCGCGGGTTTTGAGACCGGCCCCCCTTCTACTCTGGCCAAAATAGTTCTTGGTGAAATTGGCTTAAATCCGCCCTCCACTACCAGAAAGGTATTTGACTTGTACTTAAAGGGTGAACTTTTTTCTTATGTCATTACCCTGTGCGATCCCAAGACCGCGGCCAGGTGTCCGATTTTCCCCGGCCTGACCAGAATGACTAGCTGGCCCTTTCGCGACCCCGAAAAGGAAAACATTTCAGAAGAAGAAAAACTGACTCTGGCTCGAGAAATTCGCGACCGGCTAAAAGAACGTCTGGAAAGCTTCATCCAGAACCTGAAGCCAGGCTTTCAGGGTTAATCAATTTCGGGCCCGTTAATTTTTTCCGCTATGACCAAAAAGCTCAGCCCGGGCTGCTTCCATTAACAGGAAAAAGGCCTGTCCCTCTGTGGCGACCCCGGGAGAGTTGAAAAGCGGCGAGCCACAAACATCGTTAACATAACCCCGGTCGTCTACTTTCCGGTGAACAGCTTCTCTCATTCTTTCTGCTTTATCCAGGTATTGACGAGGGAGACAGCCAGCCTGGATGTTTCGGTAGATGGTATAAGCCAGCATCTGAGCCAGGTTGGTTTCCACAAAAGTCTCCGGCTTATCCAAAACATCATGAAACAAACCGTCCTCTCTCTGATGTTTAAGACAACCGTCCAGAAGTTCCTTAAGGTAAGTCATTAATTTCTGGCGTTCAGCTTTATAGCCAGCCGGTAAAGCCCTGAGTACCCGGGTCAGGCCGGCCGCTGCCCAGCCGTTGCCCACACCCCAGCAATCTTCTCTCGCGAATTCTTTTTGCCCGCAGTCGTAGATATGGGAGAAAAGCTTTTTCCCCGGGTTCCAGAGATAACGTCTCAGGCCTTCTATCTGTTCCAGTGCTTCCCGGTAATAACCCATGACGGCCAGAAAGGGCGGACACATATACATTGAATCTATCCACAGTTGAGGTTTGTTATCAACATGATAGATGACGCCGTCGCTCGTCCTGGGAGCTGTTTTTAAAAAATACTCGGCTTGCTTTCTGGCTGCTTGAAGTAATTTATCATCATTAAGCCATTTACCAGCGGCCAGCACGGCTTCTCCGTTAGCCCCCGGGTCAGTCACCCCATGGTTATCGCAGACCTGCCCCAGCCGGCCGTCTTCCCACTGTCTGAGCACTGCTTCCCGGGCCATCATGATGACCAGGTCTTTTTCGCCAAGTTCCAGCAAAGCCTGGCTGGCCACCCCCTGCTCCCAGGCCTGTCGCTGCATGGTCAGCATGGCCAGTTTCACCTTTTCCAGCTTAACTCTCAGGTCATCCGGGAAGTTGGCCTCAGGTTTTGTCTTTAATTCTTGCGCCCGCCAACCATTTTTTAGGGTTAAACCTAAACCTGTCAAATAACTTAAAAAGTTTCGCCGGTCCATTTTAAGCCTGAATTGTATTACAGAAACGTGAATCTTCTTTTGTGGCGCTCTCCTCAGTCTTCATCATAGAAATACCTGGCTCTTCTTTTGGGTTTTTCGTTAATCGGGTCCGCGTCCATAACCCACATTCCCCGTCCGTGGGTAGCAATGACAATCATGTTATCGCGAGGATGGATAATAAGGTCGTGGACGTAGGTAGAGGGCAGGTTGCCACCCAGCACCTGCCAGCTTTTCCCCCGGTCTTTAGAAACATAAACGCCCAGGTCTGTCCCGACGTACAGAATATTCTTATCCACCGGGTCTTCTCTGATGACGTTAACCGGTCCAAGAGGTAGGCCGTTGGCTATGTTTACCCAGGTGCGGCCGAAATCCCTGGACATCCAGACGTAAGGCGTGAAGTCATCGTCTGCTCTTCCGTGCTGAGTAAGATAAACAGTACCCATCTCATACTGACTGGCCACCAACCTGGACACCCATTTCTGGTAAGGCAGGCCCGCCGTGATCTCTTGCCAGGTCTTACCGCCATCCCTGGTAACTGACACCCGCCCATCATCCGTGCCCACGTAAATTAATCCATACTTGAGCGGAGACTCCGAAATGGCGGTTATGGTGTGGTAGGGAATATCACCTGCCTCATCAGGACGGTAATAGGTCAGGTCAGGGCTGATCCTTTCCCAGGTATCGCCCCGGTCAAGAGAGCGGAACAGGTATTGCATGCCGTGGTAAATAATGCTGGGGTTGTGAGGGGAAAGGATAAAATGCGCCAGCCACTGGCCCCGCAGTCTGGGTTCATCGGGGTAAACCCTGGGAACAATCAGCTTGCTCCTTTCCGGCCCGGACTTGCTCAAGTCTGTTCGGGTCAAATTTCCGTAAAAGCCACAGGAATAAACAATGTTGGGGTTGGTGGGGTCTATGGCATGGTGCGAACCTTCTCCACCAGGAGCTCGCTCAAACTCTACCGGCCGGATGCGGTCACGGCCGCGGCTGAGGTCCACGGCCGCCCGAAAACTTCCATGGTCCTGCATGGAACCATAAACATGGAAGGGAGTATCCATATCATAATTAATGTTGAAAAACTGACAGACGGGTAGAGTTAGTCGGGAATTTTTCCAGTTCTTTCCGCCGTCATAGGAAATTTCAATACCGCCGTCATTCACGTTCACCAGATAGTTGGGGTTATCGGGGTCAATCCATAGACCATGGTGGTCACCATGATAAACGCTGGATAATTCCACAAAAGTTTTCCCGCCATCAGTGGAAACGCTCAGCGGGACACCCATAAGGTAAACTTTTTCTGGATTGGTGGGGTCTACCCTTATCTGGCCAAAAACCCAGCCGTAGGTGCCGGAATGCCGTTCTAAGTATTTTTTCATCTGCTCGGTTACCGGTGCCACCAGATGCCAGTTCTCTCCGCCATCATCAGAACGATAAACCGTAGCTCCTTTGATTATGCCCGTTGACGGTAAACCATAAGCATCCATCTTTTCTTCTTCGCTCGGTTCCCGGGCTATTTCATAGTTATCAACCAGGGCATAAAGAACGTTTGGCTTGGAAAGGCAGATATCTATACCGATACGTCCACGGAAACGCGGTTCAGGCAAACCGTTGTTTATCTGCTTCCAGGTTTTTCCCCCATCAGTGGATTTCCAGATACCGCTTCCGCTGTAGCCTGGTTCATTGCGCGGGTCATTCCACTTTTTCCTGATTCTCTGCCAAGTAACCGCATACAGCACGTCCGGGTTTTTCGGGTCCATGGCCAGGTCAATGGCTCCGGTCTGGTCGTTAACATAAAGAATTTTGTTCCAAGTTTTCCCACCGTCTTCGGTTTTGTAGACACCCCGTTCAGAGTTAAAAGTCCATTCATGACCAGAAGCTGCCACATAAACCACCTCCGAGTTGGACGGATGAACGAGGATGCGAGCAATGGTGTTGGTATCAGTGAGCCCCATATGCTGCCAGGTTTTTCCACCATCGGTGGATTTATAAACTCCGCAACCTGGATGAGAACTACGGAATATGTTCGCCTCGCCGGTACCTACCCAGATAATATCAGGATTGGACGGCGCCAGGGCCAGGTCCCCGATGGAAGTGGAAAGCTCCTGGTCAAAAATCGGCTCCCAGGTTGTTCCTTCATTTACCGTCTTCCAGACACCGCCGGAAGCGGTGGCTACGTAAATAGTATAATTTTTCCCTTTGGGTGTAATCACGGCCACGTCCGTGCAGCGACCGCTGACGTTAATCGGTCCAAGAAACTGCCACTTTAACTGTTTAAAGGGTGAACTGGCTTTCATCTCCTGGTGCTGCTGGAAGCCTTTAAGTCTTACGTCTGGTGGAGTGTTCTGGATTCTGACCGGCTTTTTGACGGTCTGAGAAACACCGGACATAAGCAGGACCACCAGAACCAGCACCAGGCCGGCAAAAAAGAAAAACTTATTTTTCATTTTTCTCTCCTTCCATTAGCCTTTAATCAAACTTTCTGGAATTCTCTTTAACAAAGGCGGCGTTTTAAATCAAGATTTTTCTTCTTTTTCCACCACAATAGTCAGGTTGGAAGCCAGGGCAGCTATGGCTCCGATGGCCGCCCAGACCGGCGCAATAAGGGTGCCGACCACGCCCACGGTTAAAGGAATTTCCATAAAGACCTTGCCTTCTTCGGTCTTGAAAATAATCCGACGGGCGTTTCCTTCTCTGATAATTTCTTTAATTTTCTCAATAATTTCAGAGCCGCTGACTCTGAATTCTTCCGTTCTGGACTTTTTTTCCGTCATTTTTTACTCCTTTAATTAAAATAAATCGGGAAATAATTTTTTCAGAATAGTCCTGGAACCGGGCAGAAGAGAATTCTCTTCTACTTCCTGCCATTCCGCATACTTTATTTTCCAGCCCTCTGGTTCCCTGGCCATCTTAAACTTAAATTGATAAAAAGAACCAACCAGACCCAGGGTTTTTCGCAAAGTTTCCAGCGGTCCAGAAGAAAATAAAACGTCAGCCCGAACCTCAGCCGTCCCCTGGTTTATTAAAATTTCCACCTCCAGCAGATGTATTACTATTCCATAGTAGTGCTTAAAATAATAATCCAGAAGCTCGGCTGTGGCTTTCACCTCCCGGCTGGCAAAATCCCTGTAATCGTCAGCCAGCAGCTTAAGGACTTTATCCCGGTCCTTTTTCTCGGCTGCCTTTATGGCTGACAAAAGAGTTTCTCTGATGAGTTCCGGGTCCTCATTTTTTTGACAGTGAACCAGGGGAAAACAGAGGCAAAACAATAAAAGAATGATGGGCAAAGTATAATTTAGCTGGGACCCGGGCTTTTTCATCAAGTTTCCGGAGCGGGACATTTTTTTCGTACGTAAGAATAAAAACAAAATTAACCCTGAAAATTCTTTTTCAAAACACCGGTGGTGCACCCTGGCCCGGTCTTATCCGGCGGACACCCCACCACCACCTCCGCCGCCTCCCCCACCACCGCTGAAACCGCCGCCGCCACCTGAGGAATAATGAGCCGCACTGGTGCTGGCAGTACTTATGGTTCTGGCCACGTTTTCAATGGAGTCTATGACCTGATTTAAAGAATCAACCTGATAATGTCCGCCCGAAGAAACAAGCGCCAGACCATAAATCCAGCCAGTGTTGCCAGTCTGGTCTGCTGGTAAAATTTTGGGCAACATCTTCAAGATCTTTTTGGCCTGGCCAAAAAGCACGCCAAACACCAGGTACTGGTCCCAGAGTTTGTAGGCTTCGGGGGGAAGCTGCTCAAAATCAGAAAAATCGTGCAAAAACTTCTGCAGAGCTTTCCAGAGTTCATTTTCTCTAGCCCACTCTTTTTTCCGGCGCTTGAGAGTAGGGCTTAACAGCAAAGCCAAAAGCAGAAGAAGGGGAGAAAAAGTTATTACGGCCAGAGGGATGGTAACACCCAGAAAAATCTTGTAGACTTTAAGACTTTTAGGTTCCAAAAATTGCTTCGCCCTGGCCTCACGGTCTATTTTTTCTGCCCATTTCCGGAACCAGCTCTGGAACTCCAGCGGATGTTCTTTCAGATAATCAACAAAATCTTTCAGGCTAAGTGTCGATGAAGGCCGTCCTTCTCCGTGATTGGCTATTTCAAAAAGAAGTTCCAGGACATCTTTTTCAAAAGCGGCCAGGTTTTTATCAGAAGAATAGTCTTTCTTTAATGAAAAAAAGGTTTCCGATTTAATTTTTTCTCCGAAGAGTGTTTTCTTAACCGTCTGTTCGTCTTTAATTTCCAGGTAACCGCGGCGGGCCAGGTCAAAGATGGTGGCGGTCAGCGCCACGGGTGTCACCTTTTTGCCTTCTCTTCTAAGAACCTGGACCAGGGCTGGTGGCAAAGCTGAAGGAATCTCACGGTAATATTCTGGCAGGTCTTCAAATTTGTAATCCCGACCATACTTCTCCCAGAACACCAGGTAGAGGACCAGCCAGATTAACGGGCCCACCACCTGCCAGACAAACCAAGCCATAAATATTCTTAACATAATTTGCTGGGTTCTTTCTTCTCGTTCCTGAGCCTGCCGGGCTCGCCTGATGGTTTGCTGGACGTACTCAGCTTCTTCCTGTTCAATCTTCTTCCGGTTGTAACCTTTGGCCGGAATGCCACGGACCAGACCTCTGGGCCAGACCACTCTGATTTCTACGAACTGATGGGCCAGCACGTTGGTCGCTTCAAAGGCGAAAGTTTGAAGGTCTATAATCTTTGATTGACCGGAAAGCGGACCATGCCCGTAAATCAGGACCTGGTCAGCACTTTTCAGTGGTTCTGGCAGATGGACGTTAACCAGCACCTTAGCCGTAGGCCGGTCCACTTCCTCACCGATTACCTGCCAGTAAAGTTCGCTGACATCTTCATAATCAAGAATCGCTCCGTTCACTTTATAACGGAGATGAAAAGTGCGGCGTTCATTGGCCGCCTGGAATCGCCAGCGGGCCTGAAATTTATTCTGTTCTACCACTGTTTCCAGCGGTAATTCCTGGTCCTGTTCGTCAGCTACCCGGAAGTCAGTTATCTGCACTTTTAAACCAGGTTGGGTGCGCCGGGCTGACAGAGGAATCCAGAGAGAAGCCCAGGAAAAACGGCCGCGAAATTCAAAGGTCAGGTATTCATCTACTTCCAGGCTTCCGTCTTTCTGCACATAATAATCGGCTTTAAGCTGCGGGAAATAATAATTCTTCTCTGCCGCCAGAAGAGAAGAAAAGAAAACTAAAATTACCAGGATAAAGAAAATCAGAGCCCTGCGGCCTGTAGCTACGAAACGGTCATTGACCATTTTTTCTCCCTGAGAGCTCAGGACACTCCTGAGAGCGAAGAAATTAAATAAATTTCAGCTGGACATTATTTTTCGGTAGACATGTTCCAGCAGGTGAATCTTGTTCTGCTGGTCAAGTTCTACAAACTCCAGACCCATTTCATAAATTTCCCCTTCTGGTCTGCTCTTGACCCAGCGTACTTCAGCCACTCCTCTTATGATTCTTTTCTCCTTTGGTAAGGGCATTTCTACTTCAAACCTGGTTTTAACAGAAAAAGGCGTATCAGTGATGACCTTGATCCCTCCAGGAGAAATATCTTCAGAAAAGGCATAATAAACTTCATCCTGACCGCCTTTATCGGAGATAAGTCTCAAAACCACCTTGTTTTCTTCATCCAGCCTTTTTTCTCTTCTTTTTTCCCTCTGACTCAAGGATTTTGCCTCCTCGTTGCTTTTTACTTTTTAACACAAACAAAAAAATATGGCAAATAAAATTTTTTTAGATTTTTAATAGTTAGGTGATACGAATATTCAGAGAGCAGTTGACAAAAAATTAATAAAAAAATATTCTGCTTTTAAAATTAAATATTTCTTATGAAAGGAGTGAGCGGATGAGTACTAAGGCCAGGTTAGGTGCCATGATGTTCCTGGAATACGCCATCTGGGGCTCCTGGGCGCCAGTGCTTTCTGCCTACCTGCAGAATAATCTTGGCTTTTCTGGCAGCCAGCTGGGCATCATCTTCAGCTTGCTTCCCTTAGCCACCATCATCAGCCCTTTCCTCGGAGGACAGCTGGCGGACCGCTATTTTGCCAGTGAAAAAGTTATCGGCGTTCTGCAGATTCTGGGAGGCATACTCTTAATCATCACCGCCCGTGTCACCTCTTTCCAGCAGATGATGTGGTTGATGTTGCTTTACTGTCTGGTTTACGCTCCCACTCTGGCTCTGACCAATTCCATCGCTTTTGTTAACCTAAAGAATTCCGAAGAAGAATTTGGTGCTATCAGAGTCTGGGGAACCATCGGCTGGATAGCCGCGGGCTGGATTCTGGCTGGCTGGCGCTGGCTGGCCAAATCGCCCGAGGGCATTGCTCTCAAAGGCGACACTCTGCTGCTGGCTGGAATTTTTTCTTTAATCATGGGTCTTTACTCTTTCAGCCTGCCCCATACTCCACCGAAAAAGGACGCGGCCAAGCCCTGGGCCTTTCTGGAAGCAATTAAAATGCTCAAAGACAAAAATTTCCTGGTCTTCGCCATCATTTCCTTTGTGGTCGCCACCGAGCTGCAATTCTACTACGTCCTGACTTCCCCATTTCTTACCCAGCAGATTGGCGTCAACCAGAAGTCTGTTTCTCTGGTTATGACCATCGCTCAGATTGCTGAAATCTTTGTCATGGCTTTTATGCTGAGCTGGGCGCTCAAGAAGTTCGGTATGAGAAACACCCTGACCCTGGGAATTCTGGCCTGGCCCATTCGCTACATCATCTTTGTCATCGGCAAACCGAGCTGGCTGGTTATTGCTTCCCTGGCCCTTCATGGCTTCTGCTACGTTTTCTTTTTTACCGCTGCTTACATCTATGTTGATAACATTGCGCCAAAGGATATAAGACACTCCGCTCAGAGTCTGATTGCCACTATCATTCTGGGCTTTGGGAATTTTGTTGGCAGCCTCTTCTGTGGCTGGATTCAGGACGTCTTTACCAAAGATGGTGTGGTCAACTGGCGCGGTACTTTCCTGGTGCCCACTGTCTTGACGCTCCTCTGCCTGGTAGTTTTTCTAGCTTTCTTCCGGGAGAGCAAAGGAACCGCCAGCCCCGAGCAGGCTTAAACTCTGGACTTGAAAAAACTTAACGAGGTATGTTTTAAAAAATATATGAAAGGAGTACAACCATGAACCATAAAAAGAAAATCCTGGGCGTCGGTTTTGTCGGAGCCGGGTTCATTACCCGCTTTCACCTGAGGTCCTGGGTGGGTGTCAGACAGGCTGACATCCTGGGTATTTATGACCCTGACCAGAAAAGAGCGGCCGAAGCCGCCAGTCTGGCTAAAAAGCTGCGGGTCGGAGAACCAAAACTCTTTAAGTCCATAACTGACATGGTCGCTGACCCGGACATTGAGGCCATCTGGATTTGCTCGCCAAACTACACCCGCATTGCGGTCATGGAAGAAATAGCTGAAGCGGTGATTAAAGGGAAGGGTGAACTTATCGGCGTAACCTGTGAAAAGCCTCTTGGCCGTAACGTTAAAGAAGCCAGAAAAATGCTGCAGTTAGTGCAGAAAGCCAACCTGCTTGACGGCTACTTAGAAAATCAGGTCTTTGCCCCCGCGGTCGTCCGGGGCAAGGAAATCATCTGGGCCAGGGGCGCCTCACTCTGCGGCCGTCCTTATCTGGCCAGGGCCGCCGAGGAGCACAGCGGGCCCCACATGCCCTGGTTCTGGGATGGCGAACTGCAGGGTGGTGGCGTGCTGAATGACATGATGTGCCATTCGGTGGAAGAAGCCCGTTTCATGCTAACCCCACCTGGCGCCAGCCGTGAGGAACTTACTCCGGTGAAGATTACCGCCTACGCTTCCTGCCTCAAATGGCAGCTGCCAGAATACGTAGAACACCTGAAAAAAATCAGCGGCGGAAAACTGGACTACGCCAACCGGCCGGCGGAAGATTTTGCCCGCTCTGTTATCGAATATAAAGATAAAGAGGGGCACATCCTGGTCGTGGAAACCACCACTTCCTGGGCCTACGTCGGAGCCGGTTTAAGGCTGACCATGGAATTGCTCGGACCAGAATATTCCATGCAGGTAAACACTCTGGATTCCGGACTCAAAGTTTTCTTCAGCCGCAAAGTTAAGGGCAAAGCGGGAGAGGACCTGGTGGAAAAACAGAATGCTGAAGTCGGGCTGATGCCAGTAGTTTCCAGCGAAGAACACGAATACGGCTACACTAACGAAAACCGCCATATGGTGGAATCTTTCCTGGATGGCCGGCGGCCGATGGAAAACTTCAGCGACGGAGTTAATGTGACCGAATTGCTGATGGCTGCCTACATGAGCATAGAAAAAGATAAGACCCTGCCCTTCCCGCCACCCGGCCTGGAAAACTTTATACCGGCCGTGGCCAGAGGTCAGTGGAACCCAAAGAAAAAATAAAAAAACCAGAATAACCAGGCCAAAACTTAAAGCTGAAGACAGTCGAGACGCAAAATAGAAATTAGAGATAGATTTTTTCCAGAAAAAAGGAGGTTTTTATGGCTGCGAACAAAAAATTTTTTTCTCTCATTTTCCTGCTGGCCCTGGTAATAATTTCTGGCTCAATCCTCTACAGCCAGAATCAGGCCGCTAAGGTCATCCCAGAAGAAGTCAAAAAGGCGGTTCAGCAAACTGATTACCAGGCGGTGCGGATTAAAAAATTTCCGGTAGCCATGCAGTGCTGGACCTATCGCCGTTACACTTTCTTTGAAGCCCTGGAAAAAACCAGAGCTCTGGGTATAGATTACGTTCAGGCCTACCCGGGCCAGAGGTTATCAAAAGACCTGCCGGCCAGCGTAGTTTTTAACCATCAGATGAGTGATGAGCACTTGAAACTGGTAAAAGACAAACTCAACCAGCTCGGTTTAAAGTTGGTGGCTTACGGCGTGGTAGACATGGGTCACACGGAAGAGTCCATGCGTCAGGTGTTCAATTTCGCCCGCAAACTGGGTCTGGAAACCATCGTCACTGAACCGGCTGATGAAGACTTTCCTGTTCTTGATAAACTGGTCAAGGAATACGATATAAAGATTGCCATCCACAACCATCCCGAACCGAGCAAATATGCCCATCCGGCTACGGCCATGAAATTTTTGCCGGCTGTGGACCAGAGAATTGGAGTATGCGCTGATACCGGACATTGGATGAGGGGAAATTTAAACCCGGTGGAATGCTTGCGTTATCTTCAGGGGCGCATAGTGGATGTGCACCTCAAGGATAGAAGTGATTTCGGGACAAAAAACGCTGACGATGTGGCCTTTGGCTCTGGTAAAGCTAATATCAGAAATATCCTGGCTGAATTAACCCTGCAGGATTACGCTGGTTACCTGACCATAGAATACGAAAACGAAAAAGAAGTCCTGACACCTGAGCCCACTCTGAAAAAGGGGCTAGAGTTTATCAAAAGTGTCACCTACTACCAGGATTACCAGCCGCTGCTTTCCCGTTATCGGGGATATTATGAAAAACACGGCTGGAACCATTATGGACCTGGCTATTTTGAGCTGGACCCGAAAACAGGCATACTAAAATCTCAGGGGGGCATGGGCCTACTGTGGTACAGCCGCCAGAAATTCAGGGATTTCATCCTGGAACTTGATTTCAAATGCTCGCGGAAAGACACCAACTCAGGCGTTTTCTTGAGAGTCCCGGAGGTGCCGACCAGTGATGACTATATTTACCACTCTTTTGAAATCCAGATTTATGATGCGGGTGAAGGTATCCACAAGACCGGTGCCGTTTACGATGCCCAGGCTCCAACCAAAGATGCGGCCAAACCGACCGGTGAATGGAATCACTTCAAAATTAGCTTTATCGGTGACCATCTGACAGTAGAATTAAACGGCGAAAAAATTGTCGACTGGAAAGCTGAGCCTAGGGGCAAGGTCAAAGACTTCGCCCGCGAGGGTTACATCGGGTTGCAAAACCATGACAGTGTGTCTCCCGTTTATTTCAAAGACATCTACCTAAAAGAAATTAAGTAAAAAGCGGCTTAAAAGCCAGGAGCGATGGTAAACTGCCAGTGCCAGCCTTTAATCGGTCGGTCAAAGGGGTAGACATAGTCAAAACCAAGAACAATCGCTCCGAAGAGGTTAGTTCTAAGCCCGAACCCGGCGCTGGAAACTGGCTTCTTGCTGCCACCAAACCAGGTAGGCTTTTCTCCAGAATACCAGGCCGTTCCGACGTCGTAAAAAGCCAGAAATTCCAGTGGCCAGATACCATAAAAGCCTTTCCCGAGGCCAAGCACCTTGAAAACCGGAAATCTCAGTTCTGCGTTGCCCACCAGCATCCGGCTGCCTAATAAGCGGTTAAAATCAAAAGCGTTGGGGTTGTTAGTATCAAACTCGGCGTATTCAAAGCTTCCGTAATCATAACCCCGGACAAGAGTCTCGTAGCCCAGGAACAGAGGCCATAACCGGCTATCATCAGCCCCTCCGCCATAACGTCCGTAATGCAGCACCCGGAAAGCCAGGGTGAACGGTTTAATCGGCATGATATAACGTCTGTAATCTGCCAGGACGGTAACAAAATTCAAATCACCAAAAGTAGGTTGAACCTGTAGCAGATAGCTCTGGCCAATAATTGGCGCACAGGCCCCAAAAATAGAAGAATCGTACACCAGGGCCGCGGACACATAGCCAAATTTCAGGCTGGGCGGGGCCGGCATGTTGATTTCGTAGTAATCAATAAGCTCGAAATAATATGGGTCATAAATATACCGGTACAGGCGGTTGTTAAAATCAACCAGGTTAAAACCAGCGTTAAACTCTAACCTCTGAAAAGTATTGAGTGGATAATTAGCAAAGGTGCTGAACTGATAATTTATCTGGCGGTTAAGAAATTCCTCTTCCACGTAGACAGGATAACCGTTTATTTCATCATAACGGGCCCCATAAGAGCCATAAACATAAGGAACTCTCTGGACTACCGCTCCCCAGTTAATACGGCTTTTAGAATTCTGATAACCAACCAGGACATAACTGTCTATTAACTGGGTGTTGGTCTGGGCCATAGTCACGACGGTATGATACCCGAGCATGTCACTCCACAGAGCGGCAATACCGCCACCAGCGTAGGTGCCATAGCGATCTACCCCCACCGCTACTGTCGGCTGAGTAATCAGGTCCAGAGAAAGCTTCGGCTGATAATTGGTAATCGGAAAGTCGGTTTCTTTAGGCAGACCATAGAGCGGGTTGCGCAGCAAACCAAGTAACGCTCCTTCCAGCTGAGTCCGGGGAGGCAAAAGTCCTACTGGACGCTCGCCAAGTTGAGCCAGGGTGGTCTGGCCCACCAGCTTAAGGTCATTGTCTATCAAATAAACTGAATAGTGCCCGCCTTCATAGACAGAAAAAACGAGATTTTTTTTCACCTGAGAATAAGAAATAGCTGGACTCAACTGGGTAATTCCGCCGATACCGGTAAAAAGATTGGTCACCTGGTAAATTTTGTTTTCCTTTAAATCAAGACGGAATAAATCGGTTTTGCCCTGATAATCTGAAAGGAAAAAGATGGTCTGGCTATCAGCCCATTGGGGGTTGATGTTTTTGCCCGAGGGAAATCCCAGTATTCTGGATATTTCTCCAGTTTCTACATCAAGCAGGGCCAGCTCATAATGCCCCGGGTCCATCCACTTCAGATTGGCACTAAACCTTTCGGTCACAAAAGCTATTTTCTTACCGTCAGGCGACCAGACGGGATGAATATCACCGTAGCTGTCCCTGGTCATTTGCTTTAAAGTATTGTTTTCCAGGTCATAAATGAAGATATCAGTTACCCCCCCTACCATGGCCGAAAAAGCAATGTATTTGCCATCAGGTGACCAGGAAGGATTGATGATTTCTCCCAGTTCAGGGAAAGGAATCTCTTTCTCTATCTTTTCTTTTTCCACGTTGATAATTGATAGATGTGCTCGGCCTCTGGCAATAGTGCCCAGGACAAACTTCTTGCCATCCGGTGACCAGGAGCCGGCGGATTTAATGAACTGAATACTCTCAAAGTGGGGGTCTAAAGCAGTAGAAGTCAGTTTTTTTATTATTTTTCCAGTCTGAGTATCAGCTAAATACAGGTCAACCGAAAACAAATCCCGGGAAGAAAGAAAAGCCACATACTGCCCATCCGGGCTTAGAACCGGAGATACATTATAAACGTTTTCTTCCGTTCCCTTGAGCAGCAGACGGCCATATTTTTCTGGAGCATCAGTTCTGGAAACCAGCGGAGCATAAGCTTCTTCTATGGATTTGTGCCAGTCTTCAGAAATCTTTTTCAGATTAAAACCAAGAGCAGCCTGGAGAGCCGATTCATAATCATTGCTGCGGGCCAGAAGCTTGAAGATTTTCCCGATCATCTCATCGCCCCACCGGCCCCCGATGTAAGCCCAGAGCGCATGCCCATAACGATACGGGAAATATTTATAATAATTTTCCAGTTTTTTTATGGTGGGCAGGTCCTTTTTCTTCCAGGCGTCTCTCATCCACATGGAAGTTTCCGGGTCCACCGGCCCAATGGACAGATATTCAGCCAATCCTTCCACCAGGAAAAGCGGCAATCTCAGGTCAGCACCGGTATACCTGGCCTGGTCAGAATGACCCTGACCGGCTATGTCATACTGAAAGGCATGAACCAGTTCGTGGCCTATGACGTGTTCTGTTTCAGCCAGTGAAACTCCATACGGTAAAACGATTCTTCTTTTTATAGATTCGGTTACACCGCCGGTTCCCTCACCCATTATCTCAGGAATAACAGTTGTCTGCTGGAATTCCGGGCTGCTGGAGTAAATGATCAGAGGCTGGCGTCCATTTAATTCGTGACCGAATATGCGGCTCAGCCGGGCGTACCATCTTTCTGCTATCATGGCCGCCTGTTTAACCACTTCTACGTCCTGCTGATAAAAATAAATATCAAAGTGCTTGGTTTTCATGATTTTGAAATCAAACTTTCGGTACTGAACCTTATTGCGACCGAAGTACTGAGCCTCAACCACTAAACCTGCGCCGAGGAAAGCCAGCAACAAAAATACCAGGAACAGACGCAAACTGATATTTTTGAAAGAAATCATTTGCTTCCTCCTTATCTTCTTTACCTTTATATTATAACCTAAATTTTAATGAAAAAGATGCAACCTTCACGTCTTCATATCTTATCATTTTTTCCGGTTCAACAATCAAGCCATTTGTGCTAAAAACAAGGTGTGCTGAAAATAGCAGAAATTCAAGCCAAAAGCCTCCTTAATAAATCCAAAATATTTGACTACTGTCTGAACCCTTACCTTGGCTGTCAGCACGCCTGTCGTTACTGTTATGCTGGCCTGTTCATGAGGAGATACTCCGGTCATACTGAGCCCTGGGGAAAATTTGTTGAGGTTAAGATTAATGCCCCGGAGCTTTTAAGAAAACAATTACCCCGAGCCCGAAGGGGCACCATCTGGATAGCTTCGGTCTGCGACCCCTACCAACCGTTAGAAGGAAAATACCAGTTAACCAGAAAATGTTTGCAGGAGATTATCCCCTATCAATTCCCGGTCTTTATCCAGACCAAATCTGACTTGGTGGTGCGTGACCTGGACCTTCTTACTGAACTGCAAGAACTGGAAATAGGTTTTTCTCTGGCTACCGACAGCGATAAAGTGGCTGCCCTGTTTGAACCTGGGGCGCCTTCCATCACCCGCAGAATCAAAGCCCTGGAAAAAATTAAGGCCCAAAACCTCAGGACTTTTGTTTTTATCGGCCCGCTTCTTCCGCTAAACCCAGCCAGGCTGATGAACCTGGTGGCGGGCCTGGCTGATAAGATTTTCCTTGACCGCTTGAATTATGCTGAACAATTTTTGAAATTCTACCTTCAGCACGGACTGGAAAATTTTTACCAGGAAAGCTATTTTCAGAAGACGGCTGAGGAGCTCCTGGCTCTGGCTCGAAGTCATGGTTTAGAAGTTGAAAAATTATTTTAAAAATTCAATTTGATTTTAATTGTCTTATAAAATAAGATTTTTTTGTTATGCTGACACAAATTCTAATCATTTCCCTGGCCCTCATCATCGGTTACACTCTGGCGAAATGGCGAAAACTGTCCGTGGAGCTGAGTATGTTCGTGGCCGCTTTAGCCGGAGCTCTGGTGGGTAGCTTTTTCCAGACTCCGCCGCTGTCCGAGATTCCGCGGCATCTGGTGGAAGGTGCTTTTACCTACCTGGACGTTATTCTGGTGTTTTTCACGGCTACCCTGTTCATCACCATTGTTCAGGAATCAGGGGGCATTAACTTCGCTGTTCGCTCAGCCGTGCTGCATTTTTCCCGTTTCCGTTTTCTGGCTTTGTTTTTCCTGATGATAATTGTTCTGATACCAGGCGCACTTACCGGAGCGGGCAGCGTTTCGCTGCTGGTGGTGGGAGCACCCGTGGCCCTGGCCCTCAAAGGCTTGGGTGTGGAGGAGGAAAAAGTTCCGGCCATCCTTTTCATCCTGGCCGGTCTGGCGGCGGCTGCGCCACCGGTAAACATCTGGGCCATGGTCCTGTGTGCCGGCACGGCCATTCCCTACGTGGGCTTTGAGTTGCCGCTTGGCCTGCCCGTGCTTATCCTCGGCACCCTGACCATCCTCATCCTGGGAAGAAAGAAAAAAGAAACTTTTGACACCACCGCTTTTCTGGACAGGATAACCTGCCATCCAAAGATGAACTGGCTGAGACTGCTTACACCCTTTCTGGTGTTCTTTGGCCTGGTCCTGGCCTACCGGCTGTGGCCTTTCCAATTCCCTATCCTCGGACTTCCCCTTAATTTCCTGGTGGCTGCCTTCATCGCTCTGGTTTTAAGTCCGGTCAGGATAGATTTTTTAAAAGTCGCCTCTGAAACGGTGAGTAAACTGCTGCCCCTGCTGGCCACCATGGTCATTGTGGGCATGCTGCAGCAGGTTATGGCTGCCAGTGGCGTTAAGGGACTGATTTCCTACGCTGTGCTGATCATTCCCTTAGGCTTACTTTTCTGCCTTTTGCCCGTTATTATTCCGGTTTCCGAAGGTGTTCTGACTTACGGCGGAGCTGCCATCATTGGCATTCCCCTGGTCTGGTACCTGAATTCTCTCGGTTATCATGCCACCCTGGTCATCGCCGCGCTCAGCCTGCTCTGGCCTCTGGGCGACGGCCTGCCACCCACGGCCCTGATTGGCCGCTTGAGCCTGATGGTTTCTGGCTATCAGGGTCCTTATTCCAGATTCTTAAAAAAGACCTGGATTCCCTGGCTGATAATCACAGCCGTAGCCATGCTCATGCTAATTTTTAACAACAAACTTAAGTTTCTGGTGATTGGATGAACCTTATCAGGTGGAGGAAGCTGCAATGGTAGCCAAAATAATTATGATTATTTATTACCTGATCTGTCTTTTTTTTGTTTTTATCACCGCCCGAAACCTTTTCCGGGAAGAAAACAGCCGCGACCGGGTCATTCTTTATCTTATAACCCTGGTCCCGTTTATCCTGCGACTGTTGAGGTTTAAATAATGGGACAAACCATGAAAGCAAGCCAAAAATTTAAAATCATAAGCTTAACCATTTTCCTGGCTTTTGTTTTATGGGGCGGCTGGCCTCTGCTCCAGCACAGAAATTACCAAATGGAGATGGTCTGCGGCCCTGGAGTAACTGAAGTTAAAAAACTCAGCGATTTTTTCCCTCCGCTCAAAGGTACGGCAGCCGATACTTACGTATTCATCCTTCAGGGGAAAGAACCCGGTGGCAAGGCCTTGATTATGGCCAACACGCACGCCAACGAACCTGAAGGACTGCTGGCCGTGTCCGTCATGCTGGAAAATGCGGTGGTAGAAAAGGGCACCCTCTACCTGATTCCCAATTTTAACCGCAGCGCCAGCCGGAACACCCGGCCGGGAGAAGGTTATCCGCTTTATTTTTCCATCACCACTCCGTGGGGAAAGAAAATTTTTCGTCTGGGCAACAGAGATGCTTCACCGCTTGACCAATGGCCTGACCCCGATGTCTATATACATTATCCGGAAAAACAGATGCTATCTTACCTGGACATCAGAAACACTAACCGCACCTGGCCCGGCCGCCGGAATGGTTTGCCCATGGAACAGGTAACTTTTGCTGCTATGGAGCTTTTGCGAAACAACCAGGTGGACCTGGCCATTGACCTGCATGGTGCAGAAACCATGTTCCCGGTGACCAACTGCATCGTGGCGCCAGAAAAGTCCATGCGCATTGCCACCCTGGCTTCTCTAACGGTCAAGTCCATGGAAGGGTTTGAAAACCATCTGGAAGGTTCGCCGGAAAAATTCCGCGGGCTTTCCCACCGGGAAATAGGTGACTATTCAGACACTCTGCCCTTTTTGCTGGAAGCACCCATTCCCTTTCTCGACCAGCCCACGGGCCCTAAAACAGAAAAATTACTTCTGGACGGAAAAGATGAATTTCTGCTCAGCCTGGCCAGAAAAAACAAGCTTTTTGTGCCGTATGATGAACACGGCTGGCCCTTTGATAAAAGGGTCGGACAACATCTTTCTGTTTCTCTGGAAATCATCCGTCAGTACTCCCGGAAAACACCCGAGCGAGCCATCGTCATAAAAAATGTCCCTCGCTACCGGGAAGTGGTGGAAAAAGGGGTGGGCTCATTTTTCCATAACCCGGCTGAAGCACCCTCTGACCGGGTAATAAAATTTTAAAACTCAGAAAACAGGAGGCAGAGACCGGAGAAGCAACATTTCCAAATTATCTGTTTGCGGATTATCTGCCAGCCGGCAGAAAACCTGGCTGGACGGATAAAAAAATAAACTGAAGAAATAAAAATAAATGAAATGAAAAAAAGAGGAAAAAAGCTAAGCAAAAATGAAGGAAAAGGGAAAAAACATATTTCTCAATAACTGGAGTATTACGAAAATGAAAAAAGTAACACTGGTCATCCTTCCTCTGCTGCTGCTCGGCCTGGTCGGCCTGTTTCTTTCCGGACCAACCAGCCCTTCTCCGGCGGAAGACCGGGAACTGAAGGCAGAAGCCTGCACGGTTATCATGGTGGGGAAAAAAGCTTCGGTTGATGGCTCCACCATGACCACCCATGCGGCTGATTGCGGCCTGTGCGACTGGACCTGGCGTTATGTTCCACCCGCAGACCATAAACCAGGCGAAACCAGGAAAATTTACCGCATCTCGCAGACAAGAACCTGGCCACCAGAGCAGGGGCTAAAATGGGACCTGATAAAAAAGGACTTTACTGGAGTGGAAATTCCAGAGGTTCCCCACACTTTTGGCTACTTGCACGGGGTCTTTGGCTATATGAATGACCAGCAGTTAGCCATCGGGGAATCAACCATAGGCAACCGGCCGAAGATGTCCAACCCCACCCAGACCCCGGCTTTTAACATTACCATGCTAACTCTTCTGGCCATGGAAAGATGTCGCACCGCTCGCGAAGCCATTAAACTCATGGGCTCTCTGGCTGAAAAATACGGCTACGGTGGTGAAGACGGCGGGGAAATGCTGGCCGTGGCTGACCCCAATGAAGTCTGGGTTTTTGAAATCATGCCGGTTGGACCGCTGTGGACCCCACAAAGCGGAAAACCGGGGGCCGTCTGGTGTGCTCAAAGAGTTCCGGACGACCAGGTGAGCGTTTGCCCCAACGAATCCAGAATTGGACAGATTGACCTCAATAACCCGGATTATTTTATGGCTTCTTCTAATGTCATTTCTTACGCCGTAGAAAATGGTTTCTGGGACCCCAAGAGCGGAGAGCCTTTTAGCTGGAAGAAGGCTTACTGCCCGGCTGAAGGCAGCGCCAAAGATAACCCCAGGAGAGCCCGCCTGTGGCGCTTCTTTGACCTGGTAGCTCCTTCGGCTAAGTTTTCTCCTTCCCTGCCCAACATGGAGTTTCCTTTTTCTGTAAAACCTGATAAGCCGTTATCGGTGAAAGAGGTCATGAACTTGACCAGGGATAAAGGATACGGAACCTTCTTTGACCCCACCCGCGGCATAAGAGGCGGGCCCTATAAAAACCCCAATTATGATACCACCGCCAGGCTGATCAGCGTAAAACAGGTTGAGTACACCACTGTTACTCAGTGTCGGGACTGGCTGCCAGCTCCCATTGGTGGAATCGTCTGGCTGGCCTGGGGACCCCAGGATACCGCTTGCTACATGCCCTTTTATGCCGGCGTCAAAGCGCTGCCCGCTTCCTTCAGTATCGGTGACCACTGGGTGTTCAACCGTCAATCAGCGCGCTGGGCTTTTGATTACGTGGACTTTCATACTCAGGTGGCTTACTCGGTGGCCATAGAAGAAGTAAAAAAAGCCCAGGAAAAATGGGAAGATGGGGCTATCCAGCAAATCCCAGAAATAGACCGGAAGGCGCTGGAGCTCTACCAGAAAAACCCGAAGAAGGCATCTGAATTCCTGACTGCTTTCTGCCTGAATAACGCGGAAATGGTGGTTAAGGCCTGGTGGCAGTTAGGCGATGACCTGTTGGTCAAGCTGAACCACCTGAGCTACTACAACACCGAACGCCGGACAGTTGACCGCCGGAAGATGGACACTCCCGAAATCTGGAAAAAAGCGGTCAGAATTATAGATGCTCTGGTGGAATAAAAAGCAAAAAACATAAAAAATTGAACGGAAAAATTGGAGGATAAAATGGCAAAAACAAGTTTAAAGAAATTCCGTTGGCAGCCATCACTTATGGTGCTGGCTGTCCTGGTCTTAACCATGGCCTTAGGCTTCTGGTTGAGGACTGGGGCGCAGAAAATGGACCCGGGCCTGGAGCTTTCCCGGCCGGCTGACAACTGCACTTCTATCCTGGTGGGCAAACTGGCTTCCACCGATGGTTCCACCATGACCACTCATACCTGCGACTGCGGTTTATGTGACTGGACTTGGCGACATGTGCCTGCGGCCCGGCACAAGCCTGGCGAAAAGCGCAAAATCTACCATATTTCCCAGTTCAAGACCTGGCCACCCACCGAAGGGTTAAAGTGGGATTTAATCAAAAAAGATTTTACTGGTCTGGAAATTCCTGAAGTCCCCTACACCTACGCCTACCATCACGGAATGTTTGGCTACATCAACGAAAAACAGGTGGCCATCGGCGAATCCACCATCGGCAATGTCCGGAAACTGGATAACCCCACGCCCACGCCAGCTTTTGACATCACCATGCTGACTATCATCGCCATGGAAAGAGCCAGCACGGCTCGCGAAGCCATCAAGATTATGGGCGAGCTGGCAGAAAAGTACGGCTACGGCTTTCATGATAACGGTGAAATGCTGGCCGTGGCGGACCCCAACGAAGTCTGGATCTTTGAAATCATGCCGGTCGGTCCCCTCTGGACTCCCCAGAGCGGAAAACCGGGAGCCGTCTGGTGTGCTCAAAGAGTTCCGGACGACCACGTGAGCGTTTGCCCCAACGAATCCAGGATTGGTGAAATTGATTTAAACAAGCCGGATTATTTTATGGCTTCTCCTAATGTTATCTCCTGTGCCGTGGAAAATGGGCTCTACGACCCGAAAAGCGGCAAGCCCTTCAACTGGAAAAAAGCCTATTCACCGGTAAACGAAAGCGCGACCAGCTCTCAGGGACGTTACCAGAGGCTCTGGAGATTTTTCAACCTGGTAGCTCCTTCTCTCAAGCTTTCCCCGGACACTCCGAACATGGACCTGCCCTTCTCGGTGAAGCCGGACAGGAAAATCTCCGTAGAAGACGTCATCAACATGACCAGAGACCGCAGCCTGGGCACGCCTTTTGACCCGACTAAAGGAATTCGCGGCGGGCCTTTCCACAACCCGAATTATTTCCGTCAGACCAGAACCATCTGCGACAGCCGGGCGGAATACACCACCGTGACCCAGAGCCGGGGCTGGCTGCCTGACCCCATCGGCGGGCTGGTCTGGATTTCCTTCGGTTCTCAAGATACGGCCTGCTACATGCCGTTTTACGCCGGTATCAGCGAGCTACCAAAATCCTTCTCCATAGGTGACCACTGGGTTCTCAACCGCGACTCTGCTCGCTGGGCTTTTGACTACGTAGATTTTCATGTTCAGGTTATCTATGACCAGGCTATCAAGGACGTCCAGCAGGCTCAGCTCAAGTATGAAAAAGCCATCATTGACCAGATTCCCGAAATTGACCGGAAGGCTCTTGAGCTTTACAAGAAAAACCCGAAAGAAGCAGAAAAGTTTTTAACTGGCTTTTGTTTGAATAACGCCCAGAATGTCATCAAAGCTTGGTGGCAGCTCGGAGACCAGATCTTTGTCAAATATAATCATCTTTACCTCTACGATGTGGAAAAAAGAACCTACCAGAGACGTTTCCCCAATTATCCGGACATCTGGCAAAAAGCTGTCCAGGCCATTGATATTCTCTTGGAATCAGGTGATAAAAAGTGAGCTGTGGATTAATTATCAAAAAGGAGGAAGAAAATGAAAAAATTTAACTTATTAGCTTTCGCCCTCCTGGTCCTGGGCCTTTTTTCCTGGCTGGCGGCGCAAACCGTGCCCAAAGCCAGCCTGCCGGTTCTGACCACTTCAGCCGGTCAGAGCCCGGATGTGACTACCATAAACATTATCCTGGAAGAAGCAGGTATCGGCTATGATTACTGTGACGTCCCGACACCAGAAATGATCGCTGATGGCGTTGGTCTGGGTGGCCGGGAATCAGGGCCTGGCTTCCACGTGGAGGTCAACACCGACCTTAACAAATTTAAAAAGGGCACGCCCTACAAAACCGTCATCATGGCCATTGGCGCTAGCCTCAAGGGTATGGGCGCCTCTGGCCTGACCGTAGAAGCTGAAGAGGCCCGGCTGAAAAAAGTGATTGACTACTGCAAACAGAACAAGATTTTTATCATCGCTGTGCACATCGGCGGCGAATCCAAGCGCGGGGCACCAGGCAGTGACAATGAAAGGATGATTGACGCTGTAGCACCTTATGCCGATTACCTCATTGTCACCAAGGATGGCAACAAAGATGGCCGTTTTACTAAGATAGCCAAGCAGAAAAACATACCTCTGTCTGAGGTAGAGTATGCCCTGAACATCGTGGATTTAATGAAACAGGTCTTCAACTGAAGCCTGGCCAAAGGGCTTTGATTAAAAATTAAATTCAACGGTACTAGACACCATAGTTAAAAGGCGGGCCAGCAACACTGTTGAGGATGGCCCTCAGGTAGTTAATGCTCGTTTAGAAAACAAAAAAGATTCTGGGTTCGTTAATTATTGGGCTCGTTTTTAGAGCTGAGCGCGAACTCAATTCACCATTACCCCCGAGTTATAAAAATTAACACCCGGAATGATTGCTTTCAGGTTCAGCTGGTAACCTGGCGGTCGTATAACTCAGAAAAAAAATAATCTTCAGCAACTCAGCCTGGAAATAAATTTTCCTGTTTTTAAAGAGAAGCCTGCAATTTTTTCTGGGCCTGTTTGTATAATTCTTCTGCTTCATGTATCAGGTCATCAAGCTTGGCAATGGCCAGACGGCATTTAAGGTTTTCCAGCTTGCGGTTACCTTTTTTTTGCGCTTCATAATATTTTTGCAGGTACTGGTCAAGTTCTTCGGCGCTGAACAATCTTGGCAACGTTGGGTCTTGCTGGAGAACCTTCTTAATCTCATCATAATCAACGTTATCTTTCAGAGCTAGCTTCAGCTCTCTGGATGTTTCCTCTCTCCATTTAACATAATCAGGCGTGGCGTAAGGCGGCAGAGGGCCGAGTAATTTCCGGGCTTCTTTGAGCACTTCTTCAAAAAAAAGCTTTCCTTCTCGCAAGAGGCTTTTAGCCCGGTAATACTCTGAAGCAGAAGGTGCAGTAGTTTCTTTAAGGTATATTTTAAACAGGCTCACAGCCTGAGATAAGGCTTCATAAGCGGACTTCAGCTTGACTTCAAAGTTAAAATCCAGGCCGGACATTTATCCCTCCTCCCTTAACGGTCAGGCATACTTAGCTTATCAATTTTCTCCGGAAATTTCAAAATAATTTTATTTTTTGATGATAGCTGCCGCCACCACGTTGGCCACCTTACTTCTCATGGAAATAACCTCGCCTTTATCCTCAGGATGGACGCGGTTGGTGAGAAAAATCACCACGGTTTTAGTTTCCGGGTCAATCCAGATAGAAGTGCCGGTGTAACCAGAATGTCCGTAAGAATTATAACCGAATAAATCTCCTCTTACGGTTGCATAATCCGAATCCAGGTCCCAGCCAAATCCACGGCCAGCAAATTTCAGCCGGGGAAACACTTCCGTCATGCGTTCAACCGCCAGAGGGCTGAGGATTCTAACTCCCTTAAACTCACCACCGTTGAGCATCATCTGGGCAAAAATGGCCAGGTCATCAGCCGTGGAAAAAAGCCCGGCATTGCCCGAAATGCCACCCTGCAGCCTGGCCAGCGGGTCATGAACCACTCCCCGCAGAGGCTGACCGTTGATTACTTCAGTCGGCACGCACCTTGGCTTCAGCTCATCAGGCGGTACAAAGCAGGTAGAATTCATACCCAGGGGCTGGAAAATATGAGTGCGGGAAAACTCGGCCAGGTTCTGACCGCTGACAATTTTCACAATCTGAGCCAGGGTGATGTAATTGAGGCAGCTGTAAACAAATTTTTCTCCAGGCCGGTATTCCTTCCGTAACCCGGCGATGTGTTTAACCAGCAGTTCGGTCGGGCAGGGGTCCCCATATTTAGCAGCTACTTCCTTCGGGTCAGTATAGGGAGGAAGGCCGGAAGTATGAGTCAGAAGGTGAAAAAGCCGGGCTTCTTCGCCCGGTTTCCCGCCTTCTTCCAGGTAAGGCTGGAATTCTGGAATGTAGGTCCGGACCCGGTCCCATAACCTTATTTTTCCCTGTTCCACCAGAATCATGATGGAAGTGGCCGTGGCCACCGGTTTAGTGATAGAGGCCAGGTCAAACATCAGGTCAACTTTCATCGGCTTGGGCTCAGGCACCAGCTGGCTCAGTCCGTAGGCCTTGCGCCAGACAATCTTACCGTTTCTGGAAACCAGCAGCACAGCGCCAGGAAAATCATGCCGGGCCAGGGCTTCGTTAATCAGGTCGTCAACTCTGGCCAGACGTTTTCCGTCCATGCCCACTTCTTCCGGTTTAGCCAGAGGAAGTGGCGTTTGCGCCCAGGTTAAAGGCACAAATATTCCAAGAACTATTAAGAAAAAAACAGCCAACCTGATAATCTTATTTTTCATTTTTTAACTCCACTATTTTTTCTGCTCCTCAGGAGTGGTCAGCCAGATTAAACCATCCTGACGGATGTGCCATTTACGACCATCCGGGGCAGAATACACCGCCTCAAAAAGGCTGCTGGTTTTTTCAATGACCGGAGGAAAATTCCAGCCTTTTATTTTCAATTCTTTATCCTTTTCCAGGCCGAGCTCCGCTAGGCTGCTGGTGAAAGCTCCTTTCTGAGCATAATAATTTCTTTCCCGGTAATAAATTTTTCTCAGGGCCCATTTCACCGGCGCTTCCTGGTCTTCATCACAGTATTCTTTGGCTTTTCCGGCTTCTGTGGCCGTAAACTGCACATAGCCCCACATCTCCGGGTAATGAATGTTTATTACTCCCTGAGGGGCCCAGACCCAGTTATCTTCCGGCAACTCTCTGTTGGTCTTCGGGTCTTTTAATTTCACGTAACGGCCGTCTTCTACTTTGGTTTTGTACTCTACCCGGGAAAAATTAATTCTCCACTTTTCTCCTGGCTCCGGCCTTTTCTTAAAAGGAGCGGCTTCCTTCAACACTTCCCAGGGTATGGCTATTTCTACGGACCAACCCCGGTCTTTATCCGAAGGGTTATTGATAGTCCCCTCCACTGACACCGCCGTTTTTAAACCCTGAATATCCCAGCTGTGTATGGCCGGGCCACCATCGCGGTAAGGTTTAACCAGCATCAGGTCCCAGACGGTGTTCAGAGCGTTTATCTCCAGCTCATAATAATTATGCGTGTCGCCATCCGGGTCGATGAAGACTTCAAAATCGTTGTCCAGATAGATGATTGAATCCCGGGCCGTCAGAGTGGCCCAGACGTGTGGCTCTTCCAGTTCTGCTCCGATATAAAAATAATTATCATCCCACAGCATCTTTACTCTGGTTTTTAACCTTGGTTTTGGTCTGGCTTTCCCCTCAATATCCACGAATTCCTCTGACCAGTAAACTTTTTTCCAGCTTTCCTCATCCAGTTTGCCGTCAATGTTGAGTGGTTGAGCCGTGCGATAACACATGTAATAACGGTCCGCCGGAGGGGAATTGGGTTCAGGCACCGGGTAAAGGTTAAAAGCATAAACCAGGGAGATTAACAAAAAAGACAGAAATAAAAGGCTGAGCGGCATCCATCTTTTTTCCATCTGCCAACCTCCTGTCACCTTGACTCCAGATAATATTGATTCAGGTGGCATTCTCCAACCTGAGGTAGACTATCTTATGACCACTCCAGGTTAAAAATTTCTGAAAATCATCTGTCCTGATGGTAATAGTAGCGGTGTTCACGTTGGGATGAAAATTCAGGCGGTCAAATTTCCAAAGGTCCTGGTCTACGACCACGGTCACCGCCCGTTCTTTATCATTAATCAGCCCGAAAGGCGAAACAGCTCCTGGTTTTAAGCCCAGGTATTTTTGCAGACGTTCGGGAGAGGCAAAACTCAGACGGTCTTCCTGAAGCTCAGCGGTAAGCTTTTTGAGGTCAACTTTCTTATCAGCCAGCACCAGGACCAGATAATGATGCTGACCCTTATAATTTCTTAAAAAGAGGTTTTTAACATGAGCTCCCCCGGCCTCCTGCCAATAGGCCCTGGCCTCTTCAATGTTATAAACCGGTGGGTGTTCTGTTCTTTCCCAGCTTATGTCCAGGCTGGAGAGAACTTCCAGCACTCTCTTTTCTTCATCCTCAAGGTTTCTTTCCATCGGTTGTTATTTTACTCAAAAAAAGAAAACTTTAAAGGTTTTTTAACTTTCCTTATAATGATAAAAATTTAACAAGGAAAGAAAAAATGGCCGAAAACGTTATTTTTACACCTTTAAAACTGGGAAGCCTTCAGCTAATTAACCGTTTTGTTCGCTCCGCCACCCATGATTACCTGGCAGACGACCGTAGCGGCCAGGTTTCTGACCGGCAGCTTTCTCTTTACCGGAAATTAGCCGAGGGTGAAATTGGGCTGATTATCAGCGGACACGCTTACGTCCACCCTTCGGGTAAAGCCAGTCCCAGACAGCTGGCCGTGGATGAAGATGAAAAAATCCCGGGTTTGAAACGCCTGGCCTCGGCTGTCCACGAGACAGGAAGCGGCTCAGTAGTTTTTCTGCAGCTGGCTCATGCCGGAAGGCAGACTAAACCGGGCCTGACTGGTGGACTTCAACCGGTAGCTCCTTCCGCTGTGTATGACCCGGTCTCCCGTATTCTTCCCAGAGAATTAAGGAGAGAAGAAATACCTCAGATAATAGACTGGTTTGTCCAGGCCGCCCTTCGGGCTCAGGAGGCTGGCTTTGATGGCGTTCAACTGCATGCGGCCCATGGTTATCTTTTAAGCAGCTTCATTTCACCCCATACCAACCGCCGGCAGGACGACTGGGGCGGAGATTGGGAAAAAAGGTCAAGAATAATCAGGGAAATTCTCCAGGGCATAAAAAAGACCTGCGGTCCCCAGTTTCCGGTCATCATCAAGTTGAACGCCACAGACCATCTACCTACCGGAATTACCCTGGAGGAAGCCATAAAAATTGCCGTTTCTCTGGAGGAGGTCGGGCTTGATGGCCTGGAAGTAAGCGGCGGCATGAATGAAGCCGGGCTGGGCTCGGTCTGGCCCGGATTGAGAAAAGAAGAGGAAGAAGGCTATTTTGTGCCCCTGGCGGCTGAAATTAAAAAGAAAGTTGCCATACCTGTTTCAGGCCTTGGTGGGATTAGAACCCTCAGGGTGGCAGAAAGCTTTCTCCGCCAGGGCCAGGTAGACCTTATTTCCCTGAGCCGACCTTTTATCAACGAACCAGCACTGGTCAAAAAATTTAAGTCTGGTGAGCTGAAAAAATCTCCCTGCCTGTCCTGTAATAAATGTTTTAATCCTAGAGGCATAAGGTGTGTTAACAAAAAATAAACGTTATTAGTCTCCTGGCTATTTCTTGGTTCATTTTGGGCGTTTCTCAAAAAAAACATTTTAGTTGAATTTTAAGCTCAATTTAGTTATTAATATTCCTTAATAAGCCAATGCCAGACCCGGATATAATTTATCAATACTTTAAAAAAAACCAGGCCCGATTTCCCTATTTAAGACAGGACCCAAACCTGGGACCGCGTCTTTACTTAAACAGCGGAGCTGGCAGTCTCAACGTGGATAATTATTACCAGCAGATAGAAAGGGTCAGCTTTTCTCTTGTTCCCATGCCTGGCCAGCTTACCGCCCCTGAACAGGAAACAGCCAGCCTGCAGCAGCAGGTCCGGGAACTGGCGGCCGATTTTGTGGGGGCTCTCAGCCCGGAAGAAATCAGCTTCCATTTTTCCACCACGGCTGCCCTGTTTAACCTGGCCTACGCTCTGAGGCATCTTTTCCAGGACGGAAAAAACTGTCTGGTCACTGACCTGGACCATTTTGCCAACATCTCTCCTTGGGAAACAGTGGCTGCAGAAAGAGGGACAGAAATCCGCCGGGTAAAAATTGGACCTGATTACGCACTCTCCAGAGAAGACTTGCGGAAAAAACTTGACGAAAAAACGGTGGTGGTGGCTCTGACCGCCGCTTCCAACGCTCTGGGCAGCATCGTGCCTCTGGCCGACATCATCCAGGAAATAAAAGCCCGCTCCCGGGCTCTGGTGGTGGTAGATGCCGTTCATTTAGCGCCTCATGCCCCACTGGATGTTATGGAATTTGGCTGTGATTTTCTGGCCTTTTCCGGGTATAAAATTTTTGGGCCAATGATCGGCCTTCTTTATGCCAGAAAAGAACACGAACATCTTCTTCGTCCCTACCGGGTAGAGACCAATAAACCAAAGGCTCCCTACTTTTTGGAACAGGGCATGTTGCCTAACCTGGCCCTGGCCGGTCTAAAAGGAGCTCTGGAGTATTTAGCAGAACTGGGCTCTGACTTTCCGACCCAGTCAGTAAGCGGGAACCTGTCGCGCAGAAAAAAATTCCGGCTTTCTCTGGAATTGATTAAAAGCTTTGAGCAGCAGCTTTCCGGCTATTTTCTGGAAAGATGGAAAAAAGATTTTGCTGAAGTGATGAAGGTCTACGGTCCTACTGACCAGGCTAAAATAACCGGGCGTGTACCAACTTTTGCTTTTGAACTGGCCTCCAAATCACCGTCCGAGGCCAAGAAACTTTTCTGGGAAAAAGGAAGAATCATCATCGCTGACGGCAACCACTATTCTGCAGCCGTTGTCAGACATCTGGGAAAGCCGGCCATCAACCGGGTCAGCCTGGCCCACTATGATGACCTGTCCAGCCTGGACCTGTTTTTTGAAACCCTGGAGAAAATAATTAAACATAATTAAACTAACGTCTTAATAAGGAGTTTAAAATGGCCAAGTTTGAAAACGTTAAATGGGCACCCGGACAGATGCGCTATTTTCTCTATGATAAGTCTTTCACCATGTTTGAGGCCGAGGCCAAGACCTATGCGGCCACGCGCTCAACTTATTACGCCAGTTTCCTCTGCTTTGAAGGTATAAGGTACTATTGCCGGCGCAACGAAAAAGGCAAGCTGGAACTGGTTTTTGTCAACTGGGATAAGAACCTGGAAAGATTCCGCCGGAGCATGGCCTTTAACCTCAGCCGTGAACAGCAAGCCATCGTGCCCACCATAGAAGAACTGGAAGAGCTGTTCATCAGAAAATATTTTTCCCATCCGAACCTGAGACCTTTCCTGGAAGAGATGGCCGAAAAAGGTTCCCAGGGATACCTGCGTCCGTTCACTCTGGATGAAGAGCATTCCATGGGCGTGACTTTCCCCAACTTTCCGGCCATCAGAGCTGTGACCTGCCTTTATACTCAGTACCTGGGCGAACCGTTTGTTGGGGTGGTCATCCCCCATATCGTCAGGGCCCTGGGAGTAAACGGCACTGGCTGCCTGAAGCTCGGCATAAATTACCTGATGAGCATAAAGGCCATAGATGAAGCCAAGAGGCTGGTGCCTCAAGCGGCAGCCGTGCTGTTTCTGGATGATAAGCCTTATCTGCCAATAGCCGAAAGAGAAATCACTGAATGGGATTCTTCCTGCTGTCTTTTTGCTCTGAGGGATGGCACGGTGGTCAAGATACCGGAAAGCAACCTGATTCTGCCTTCTGTGACCATCCAGGGTATGGTGGCTATTCTGCGTCATTTTGGTATTAAGGTGGAAGAAAGACCGTTTAAGTACGGAGAATTAGTGGAAAGAGTGAAAAAGAATGAGCTGGTGACTGTGGCCAGCGTGGGTACGGCCGGCATTTTGAACCGCTGCGAACGACTCGTTCTGGTGGATGAAAAATTAAACCTGATAGGCGAACACCTGCCAGACAAGAATCATCCCCTTTTCCAGAAATTGAGAGAAGCCAGGGAATATTACTGGAACGTTTACAAAGGGCTGGTTCCCGCTTTACCCGAACTTAAAGTTTTCCGGTACGAAATAGAATAAAAAAGAAACTTCACCCACGAAGATTAGCCAGGTTGAGAAAGAACCAATGATGGGCAGACAATTTTTAAAAGAACATCCGCCGGCTCTTAAATTCATATTTTTTACCGAAATGTGGGAAAGAGTCGGTTTCTACACCCTGATGGCCATTCTGGTCCTGTACATGGACAATGTGCTGGCCTGGTCTGATAGTAAAAAAGGCGACTGGTACGGCGTTTTTCTGGCCATGTGCTATTTGTTCCCCCTGATTGGTGGCTGGCTGGGAGACCGTCTTCTGGGCCGGTGGCAGACGGTAAGAATCGGAGCTATACTCATGGCCGCTGGTTATGTGGGCCTAGCCCTTTCCTCACCCACTCAGACCACTTCCTTTATCATTGGCCTTATGCTCATTGCCGTGGGTACAGGCATTTTCAAAGTTAACATGTCCGTGCTGGTCGGAAACATCTACCAGAACAAGCCCCACCTTAAGGATGCCGGGTTCAACATCTACTACATGGGCGTGAACCTGGGGGCGATGATTGCTCCTTTGATTGCCACCTTGAATAACGCTGTTTTCCACAGCTATCACCTCTCTTTCTGGGTTTCAGCCTGTGGCCTGATTCTGGCTCTGGTCATTTTTCAGGCCGGGAAAAAACAACTTCTTCCAGCTGATGACCTTCTGGAAAGAAAATTAAAAGCCCAAACCAAAGAGAACCAGGTTTTCACCTCTGAAACCAGCAACCTTCAGCCCGCTCTTACTGATAATTTATCTGCAGAAGATAACCGTGGACGTCTGCTGGCTTTATTCATCCTAATTTCCATCGTCATCCTTTTCTGGGTGGCTTTCTACCAGAACGGTTTTGCTATGACTTTATTTGCTGACCGTTCCACTATCAGGCTCAGCTGGCTCCGGCCAGAAACCTACCAGTTCTTTGAGCCTTTCTTCATCCTGGTGCTGACGCCTCTCCTGCTCGGTTATTTCAGCCAGCTGAGAGCCAGAGGGAAAGAACCATCTACCCCGCGCAAAATCTTTCTGGGCATGCTTTTCATGGCCGCGGCCATGTTCATCATGATTTTAGCCTGTCTGCGCGGCGGAAACCGAGACCAGAACATCATGTCTCCTCTGTGGCTGATAACCAGCTACTTCGTGGTGACCATGGCCGAGATTCTCATCTCACCCATGGGCTTATCTTATGTTTCTAAGGTGGCTCCAGAAAAAATTCGCGGCCTGATGATGGGCAGCTGGTACCTGGCCACGGCCATTGGCAGCTACGGCAGCGGCCTTCTGGGTAAACTTTACAGCCGGTTCCCCCACCACCAGTATTTCCTGATCTTAACGGCTCTGCTGTTGCTGGCCGCCGGGTTAGTAGCTCTGGCTATTCCTAAGCTGGAAAAATATGCCGTTTGAATTAAAAACTTGAATTAAAAAAGGCCTTAATTTATAAACAGGAGGAAAGCCGATGCAGACCACTCTGATAAAAGAAAAAACCAGCCAGGCGGTCAAAATTTTGCAGGAATTCGGCGTTGATTGCTGGATTACCTTTACCCGGGAAAGCGAAATCTGCGGCGACCCGAACCTGGTCTTTCTGGCACCAGGACATGTGACCTGGCATTCAGCCTTCATCATCAGTGCTGACGGCCGGAAAAAGGCCATTGTCGGGTTGTATGATAAAAAAGCCATAGAAGATGTGGGCGCTTACGACTCAGTAGAAGGATTTGTCACGGGCATCAAACAGCCTTTACAGGATTACCTCCAAGAATTGAACCCGGCTCAGATAGCCATCAACTTCTCACGCACGAGTGAAATCTGTGATGGTTTAACTCATGGCCTTTACCTGACCCTTTATGACCTTCTTAAAGAAATCGGCCTGGAAGGACGCCTGAGGTCAGCCGAAAAAATTATCTCGGCCCTGCGGGAAAGAAAATCACCGGTAGAAATTCAAGCCATCCGTAAAGCTATAGCCATCACCGAAGAAATTTTTGACCTGGTAAAAAGCTTCATCGCCGTGGGTAAAACGGAAAAACAGATAGCAGAGTTTATGCTGGACGAAGTCAAGAAAAGGGGTTTGACCACGGCCTGGGGACAGAGTACCTGTCCGGCTGTTTTCACTGGTCCAGACACAGCCCAGGCTCACTACTCACCAACTGACAGAAAAGTGGAGCCTGGCCACATTCTTAACATGGACTTCGGGGTCAAGGTAGATGGGTATTGTTCCGACATGCAGCGCACATTTTACATCCTAGATACAGAGGAAACCCAGGTTCCGGATGAAGTAAAAAAGGGTTTTGAAACTATTGTGCACGCCATTGAAGAAGCCAGGCAGGCCATGAAACCTGGCGTCCAGGGGCTGGAAGTTGATGCCGTGGCCAGAAAAATTGTTACCGAAGCCGGCTACCAGGAGTTTCCCCATGCCCTCGGCCATCAGGTAGGCAGGTTTGCTCATGACGGGACTGCGCTGCTGGGTCCGGCCTGGGAAAAATATGCTGACAAACCTTTCCATAAGCTGGAAGCGGGCATGGTTTTTACCCTTGAACCAAGGCTGACGGTGCCCGGCCGCGGAGTGGTAACCATAGAAGAAATGGTCGTGGTTACAGAGAAAGGAGCCGAATTTCTCTCTCATCCACAAAAAGAGTTGATTATCATTCGCTGAACTTGGCCATAAGAATCGGCCGGCTAAATTTTTTGCTTAAAGGAAAATTATTTCCTGACACTTGGGTTAAAAAATTTGACCTGAGCGCTTTACAGGCAAACTCGGCCCCTTAGAACTTCCGCCGAAGCAATCAACCACTAAAAATAATTCAAAAAAGGCAGCTACTCGGCTTAAAAACAGAGTAGCTGCCTGAGTTGGTAGATTTTTTTCTTTTAGCCCGAGCCCCTAACTATTCGCACTTACAGAGTGAACATTCCCGGTTTTTTGGCAAAAAGTCGGGCTTCAGCTATGTCATCTAATCCGCAGACATACCTGGTCATCCGCTCCAGGCCAAAGCCAAAACCAGCCGAGGGGAAAAGCCCTTTTTCTGCCAGTTCCAGGTAAAGTCGGTAGACTTGGAGGTCTATTCCTTTTCTGATAATTCTATTTTTTATTTTTTCCGGCTGATATTCCCGTTCTCCCCCGGAAAGAGCCTCTCCATAGCCTTCTGGGTAAATTAAATCCATGTCCACCAGCCAGCCAGGTTCCTGGTCATTTTCCCGGTCATAAAATTCTCTCACTTCTACCGGGAAATCTACTACCCAGGCCGGTTCCTTAAGTTCGGCCGAAAGTTTTAACTCAAAATCATCACCGTACATTCTGGTAGCTTCCCGATAAGTCAAACGAAGAAAAGGAGGTTCAAAGGCCGGCAGTTCCCGGCCAAGTTGTTTCAGTTCCTCAACTGCTTCTAATTTTATTTTCTTCATGACGGTGGAAAACAGCTCTTCTCCAAATTCAATAATTTTCTCCCTGGTAGCTTCTTTTACTTCCAGGTCCACCTGAACAAACTCAATCAGATGCCGGCCGCTGTTTTTTCTTTCTTCAGCTTCTATCCGGACGTTCGGCGAAAGACAAAATATCCGGTCAAAAAGTTTTAAGGACAGCTGTTTGTGAAAAATCATGCTTTTGGTAATCTGGTATCTAAAGCCATAGCATTCCACCTCGCCCCGGACTCTATAATCAGCCAGCGGGTCAGTGATAGGCGAAATAATGACCGGCAAAAGCTCTTGAAAACCCTGGCTGATAAGAAAATCTCTGATAAGAGAAATTAATTTTGTTTGTACAGAAACAGCCAGCTTTATTTTTGGTGATTCCAGACTGGCCAAAATGGTAGAAGTATCCATCTTGTTTTACCTCCTGAATAATTTTTTGAAAAAAACAGAAAAAACGTTCTTAATCTAAGAGTTTAGTCAGGCAGGCAGTCTCGTCCCCTTAAAAGGGGACGTTATTGTTGAGGGCTAAATAGCAGGCAGGGTTAATAAAAGAAATCAACGAACCTGGCAAAAAGAGAAAAAGGAAGCTCTGGCCACCGTTTTCTTTTATGTCAGCCATAAAGCCTTCTCTTTTAATCATTTGGTATTTTATATAACATAAACAATTACAGTTGTCAATTATTTTCCCGCCTGTTTTTAAAAAGCGTGGTTATGAATTAGGAGGATAAGGCCGGCATTTTTTTTAGTTCAATGAATAAATAAAATAAATAAAAAGATTCTGGATAAGCTACCAGCCAATTCCAGAACTAAAAACATGCGTTTTCTTCCTGCTTTTAAAAAACCAGAAAAAGTCAGAAAAAATGGTGCTTTTCCCGATGAAGGACAGATGAAGACGGAAAAAAGACCAATTGAGGCAAGCAAAAAAACTTCTTCCGTTACCATTTTTTATGGATGGCCTGAAAACAGTTGACTTAGAGTTTCCCTTGTTTTAACCTAAAAGCATGGAAAAAACAATTCGTTTCAGCATTTCTCTGGAATTAGGCTTATCCAAACAATTTGACCAGTGGATGAAGAAAAACGGATACCAGAACCGCTCGGAGGCTATTCGTGACCTTATCCGCGATAAACTGGTGGAAGAAGAATGGAAGGATGAGCAGAAAGAAGTGGTGGCTGTTTTAAGCCTGGTCTATGACCATGAAAGCCACGAATTGCCTGAAGTTCTGACGGCTGTCCAGCACGAACATTACCACCTAATTATCAGTTCCACCCACATCCATCTGGATAAGCATAACTGCCTGGAAGCCATCATCATGAAAGGCAAGGCTGGACAGATAAAGAAAGCAGCTAATAAACTTCTCAGCCTGCGCCGGGTTAAGCACGGTCGCCTGGTCATGTCCACCACAGGCAAGGATATTGTCTGAAAAACCTTCAATCAGCGGCAAAAGGTTCTTCTAACGACTGGGCTTCCAGGCCACCAAGGATTCTGGCACCATCTTCTGTGACCACCATACAATCCTCTATGCGTATACCATATCTGCCTTTTAGATAAATGCCAGGCTCGTTAGAAAAGGTCATGCCGGGCTGAATCTTTAATTTGTTTCCCTGGACCAGGTAGGGATATTCATGACCCTCAAGACCAATTCCGTGGCCAAGACGATGACTGAAAAATTTATACCCCGGGCCATAGCCGGATTCTTCAATAACTTTCCTGGCTGCCCGGTCCACGTCTTCACAGGCGGCCCCGGGCCGGCAGGCTTTAAGAGCTGCTTTTTGAGCTTTTCTGACGATTTCCCAGATTTTTTTCTGTTCCTCAGTCGGGCAGCCGAAAACAATGGTCCTGGTCACATCTGAACTGTATCCCTCAACTTTACAACCACCGTCAACCAGAACCACATCCCCCGGGCTTAAATTCTTGCGCTGTCTGGAACCGTGGGGAAAGGAAGAGGCCGGACCAAACGACGGACCACCAGAGCCACTCACTCCCAAGCGGGCATGCTCTTCTCTGATAAAATTGGCCAGTTCCTCGGCGGTCATACCTTCTTTAATTTTTTTAAAGGCTTCCCGGTAAGCCAGTTTGGTAATCCGGTTAGCGGCCTCCAGGTATCTGATTTCCTTTTCTGTTTTTATCCCCCGGCAACCATCCGAGACCACACTGCCATCCACTATTTCTAAATAGCTGGCCTCTTTTTTCAGTCCGTAGATTATAAAAGAGCGGGTGGAAGGCTCCACAGCCAGCTTTTTATCCTGACCGTAATCTTTGACTGTCAGACCTATTAAAGCAAACGGACTTTCGTTTTCTTCCCAGGTTCTGATTTCCTGTTCAGAGGATATCATCTCTCTGGCCCGGTCAAGCTCAAAAGCAGAACAAATCCAGACCGGCAGCCGCTCTGGAAACAAAAGAAATCCAAAGGTCCTTTCACTTCGCCACCAGTTAACACCGGTAAAATACTGCATGGTTGGACCGGGCTCCACAAACAGAGCAGCTAATTTGTTTTCTTTAAGCAAGCGAAAGGCTTTGTTTATCCTTTCCGCATAATCTTCGGCTCCAACGGGTTTGATTTCTTTAAGGAGCCTGGCCAGTTTTATATCTTTGATTGTCTCCTGGTCCGAATTTTCCAGACCTTTTAATTTCCCGTAGCCAGCCAGCGAAATTAAGCTAGCACCGCTTACCTTTAGAAAATGGCGTCTGTCAATCATGTTATCTCCTGCGTTTGATTAATGTATTACATATCTCATTCCCGGCCCATCAGTCAAGACCAATTGGCTAAAATTCTCGTTTGATTTATAATCAAATCTATTATTTTTTAATTATCGGCGGTGAAATAAATGGAAAAAGAAAAGAACAACCAATTAGCCAAAAGAGCCCTGCAATTTATAGTCCTGATGGGTGTAGTCAGCCTGTTCAGCGACATGACCTACGAAGGCGCCCGAAGCCTAACCGGTCCTTATCTTGGCCTTCTCGGCGCTTCTGCTTTTGTCGTGGGACTGGTTTCTGGCCTAGGAGAATTCATTGGCTATGCGCTCAGGTTACTTACAGGTATCCTGGCTGACCGCACCAGAAATTACTGGTTATTAACTTTTCTGGGTTATGGTCTTAACCTGTTGGCTGTACCACTTCTGGCTCTAACTGGCCGGTGGGAATTAGCTGCTGGGCTTATTCTGGCAGAAAGAATAGGCAAAGCCATACGCAAACCAGCCCGCGACACCATGGTTTCCTATGCTGCCCGACAGGTAGGCACTGGTTTCGGTTTTGCTCTGGAAGAACTTCTGGACCAGGTCGGCGCCATGCTCGGCCCGCTGTTTCTATCACTGGTTATTCTGCTAAATAAAAACCTGGGAACTTTAGACAGCTACCGTCGTGGCTTTGCTTTTCTGCTCTTACCGGCTCTTGCTGCCATGTTGGTCCTTACCGCCAGTCGGCTGAAATTCCCGGTGCCCCAGGATTTTGAAACCAAAAAAGAATCAGCCCCGAAAACCGGCTTCCCCAGACCATTCTGGTTCTATCTTGGAGGAGCAGCACTGCTGGCTGCCGGTTTTGCTGATTTTCCACTGCTGGCTTTCCACTTTCAGAAAAGGCTGTTTTTCGTCGGAGCCACCATTCCCCTTCTTTACACTCTGGCTATGGGTATAGACGCTATTTCTGCCCTGATTTTTGGAAAACTTTTTGACCGCCTGGGTATTAAAGCCCTGATGATTTCCACATTTCTTTCGGCCTTTTTTGCTCCGCTGGCTTTTCTATCCCAGCAAAAGCCATTGATACTGCTGGGAGTGGGCCTCTGGGGAATTGGCATGGGAGCCCTGGAATCAATCCTCAAAGCAGTGGTGGCCAACATGATCCCGGGCGAACGGCGCGGTACAGCCTACGGCCTTTTCCATTCCATCTTCGGTCTGGCCTGGTTTTTGGGCAGCGCCCTGATGGGCTTCCTTTACGATAAATCCCTTCCGGCCCTGGCCGTCTTTTCTATCGTGGCCCAGCTGGCGGCAGCTGCGGTATTTCTTTACGTCTACAAGCTGATGGCCAGAGAAAAACGCTGATTAAGAGAATTAAAAACCACGAGCATACTTTGTCCAGAAGAGCTCATAAAGCTCACGGTATTTACCTAAAACTGCCCGGGCAAAATCGTTGGTGTACATGGTCAGGTACTGGTTTACACTCAACGGTTCTTTTTCCGGGTTTTTACTGTTCATAATTTCCAGCACTTTCTTTTCCACCAGCGGTAGTTCCGCCAGGGCTTTCTCTTCAAAATTTCTAACCACTTCTTCCATAATCTTCTGGTTATCACCCCAGCGCAGGACAGCCAGCCGGTTGGCCCGGCGGAAAATCCAGGCCGCGGAATCTTCCCGGTAACGATGCTGGGCACAGACGGCAAAGCTTGGGGGTAATTCTGTCACTCCGGCAAAAATCGGAATCCTGGCACTCAAGGCCGGGTTGTCAAAAGTAAACCAGCAGACGGCACCAACGGCGGGTGGCAGCCAGCTCCTTAATTGAATGACCGTAGCATAAGCACAGGCATTTATGGCAATGGTTCTCTGCGGCTCTATGGTTCCGGGTTTCAGAGTGTTTATCAAATTTATGAAATCGCGCGACATCCAGTTGCTGACAATCGGACTGGGTACCATTTCTTCAGAGTTGCGTTTTTTGACCAGCAGGTTTTTGCTCATGTCATACTGCGTTCCGGCATAAGTCTCCCGGTAGAACCTGAGCACATCCTGAACTGAGACTTTTTTGTCAGGTTTTATGGAAAAAGGTAATTCTTCGGCTTCCATGCTTAACTTAAGTGATGGCGCTAACTGGCTGAACACAAAAAATTCTCTTATGGCAAAGGGCTTCCGACCACTGTAGGCTTTCCAGAACTTAAAAGGCTCACCTTTTTTGGGGTCCCACCAGCCCATCTCTTCCGCCACTTTAAAGACATTATCCGAAGCCATATAGTGATCCGGGTCTTTCAGGTTGATTTCTGAAATTCTCGGAATGTTGGCCGAGATACCTACATGATCATCCGGTATCCTGACGGCCGCCCAGACGGCACCTTTTTCCAGAGGTCCGGCTCCGAATATTTCAAAATGCCAGACTTCCTTGCCATCAGCAATAGTCAGACATTCGCCATAATCTCCGTATCCATATTCTTTGACCAGCTGGCCAGCCAGTTTAATAGCTTCCCGGGCTGTTTTGCATCTTTCCAGCATTATTCTTTCCAGCTCTTCAATCATAAACATGCCTTCTGGATTATAGAGTTCTTCCCGACCGCCGATGGTAGTTTCCCCTATGGCCAGACCATGTTCGTTTAAGGCTGGATAGGCCGTATTCAAAAAGGCATAGGTTTCCGGGACATCAGGAATTTCTCCTTTTACTATCAGACCACGCTGGTCCTCAGGAGTTTCCGTGTGTAACCTGCCTTCGTACAGCTTGGTGGTCGCCTGGGGAGCATTCTTTCTTCTGGGCACGATGTTTACCCACTGGCGGTAGTTGCCGTCACAGGTATGACAGGTAATGACCGAACCATCAGTAGAAGCCAGTCGCCCAACCATGATGCTGGTGCAACCGGAGCCATCATCCAGAGCCAGCTTGCTGGCTTTTTTCTGAACAGGGTTACCGGAGAAAGCAACAGAAATTAAAACAACCGATAAAATGGCCAGAAATATTACTTTTTTAAGCCCGGAAAAAGTTTTGTTGAAATTCATAAACTCCTCCTCATCTAACAAGCTCAATTATCAGCACACTTAACTTTACTGTCAACAATTTTCTTTTCATTAAACTGGCTAAATCGTCAGATTAAACCATTTGTTCAAATAAATTAAAACTTTGTTTTTTACAAAAATCGCCTTGGCGCTTAAAATAATTATGGGGTCTGGCTTGATGCGCATCAGTTTTAATCAACCGGCTTTCCTGCCCTGGGGCGGTTTTTTCGGCCGGCTTCTTCATTCTGAGGCCATGGTTCTTCTGGATCACACCCAGTTTGCTCGCGGGTTTACCTACGTTAACCGGAACAGGCTAAAAGGACCAAACGGAGAGGTTAAAATCACTGTGCCGGTCATCAGAAAAGGTCTTGGCCTGCAGACTATAAACCAGCTCAGCCTTTACCAGCCGGAGAAATGGCTGAAAAATTTCCTGGCTCTTCTCCGCCATTTTTATTCAGCCTCTCTCTACCTGGAGGAAACCATCCTGGCTTTCCAGGAGGTTGGTACCAGAGCTGGCCATAATTTCCTGACTCTGGTCTTCGAGTCCTGTTCCTGGCTGAAAGCCAAATTTCAGGTCAGCACCCCTTTCATCTTTCAGTCGGATCTTGGTATTAAATCTACCAAAGAACAATTGCTCTTAGACCTGGCTCAGGAGTTAGAAGCGAAAGAAATCTTACTTCCCCACCTCGCCTCCAGACACCTGGATCTGAAAAAAATAAAAGAAGCTGGCTTTAAGGTGCTGCTGCTCAGGTACCAACAGAAAGTTTATCCGCAGTTCTGGGGCCCTTTTGAGCCCAACCTCTCGGCTTTGGACCTTTATCTTTGTTGCGGCCCGGCTGGCATCAAAGTCATAGAAAAAAGCTGTCGTATCCAAGAAGCTGATTAGAAACAAAAAACTATATCAACTGAAAACCAAAACAGAAAATTAAATCCAGCACAAACAAACCTTTCTTAAAGAGAACGGGAATCAGTCCCGTCTTTAAAAACCAGGTATTCTCTGGTCAGCGCATAAACTGAATTCTTTACCCCGAACATTTTTTCAATCACTTCCTGAATACGGACCGGTTTCTGGGCCTCAAATTTTACGAAAAACAGGAGCTGATTGTTTTCCCGCTTAATCCTCACTTTCCCCTGGTACTCTTCAGGCACTGCTTTAAGAGTCTCTTCCGGTCTGTCCTGCTCTGGCGCTCTTCCGGAAAAAATCGGGTCCTTCATATCCAGGGAATAAACCACTTCTTCAATATCCTGGAAAATGGGCCGGTCAAGCTGGGTACACTTTTTCAAGCCAGAAAAACGTATGCCCGGTGGCAGGCAAGCGTTGATGCGCTCCAGGAACTCCTCCCCTTTTAACTCCTCATAAGATTGAAACTCCAGAATCTCCGCTTTGGCTCTGGCTCCCAGAGGAAGAGCCGGACCGTGAGAAATCAGCATCTTCGGATGGTATCCCTGAGAATAAACCATTTTAATTTCAGCCCGCCTGAAAGCTCTTTCCAGGTGATCCAGCAGGTCGTTGTGAGAAATAAACCTGGCTAGGTCTTCCTTCTGGTAAGCAGCCCGGTAACGAAAAACCTGGCTTTTCTGGCCAGTGGTGATTTTTTCCGGTCGGAAAATAGAAGCCGTGGTGCTCATTTCTTTATTTAAGGAAAGTTTGTACTGGGGCCAGAGACAGGCTGAACACTGGCCACAGCTCCTTTCCGGGCAACCGGCTGTCATTTGTCCCGAAGCCGCGGCCTGAAGCTCTTCCAGCAGGTAAGATTTCTTGAGGCCGGTTTCTACCAGGTCCCAGGGCAGCGGAGCTTCGGGGTTAATGGCCTGCAAATACTGGTGGTAATCCAGCCCAAACTTATCAAAGGCTCTATCCCAGTAATCAAAGCGAAACATATCCAGCCAGCCGTCAAACCTGGCTCCCTGTGCCTGAGCTTCTCTTAAAACGGCTCCTAACCTTCTATCCCCGCGGGAAAAAACTGCTTCCAGGAGAGAAATTTTGACCGGATGTTCTTTTAACTCCACCTTTTTCCAGCGTCTGATGTTGCTCTTGAGATAAGCCTGCTTCTCCAGCAGCATTTTTTCTTCGTTCATGGCCACCCATTGAAAGGGCGTGTGCGGTTTGGGAATAAAGGAGGAAATGCTTAAATTTATGCCCGGTGGGGCACCCAGCACCTTTTTCCCCAATTCCACCAGCTCGCCGATGAGCTGGACTATGGCCTTGAGGTCTTCAGCTTTTTCCCCGGGCAGGCCAATCATGAAATAAAGTTTAAGCAGTCTCCAGCCGTTTTCAAAAGCATAACGAGCTGCTTCCAGCAACTCCTGGTCAGTTATTTTCTTGTTGATGATAGCCCGCAACCTTTCGCTGCCAGCTTCGGGTACCAGAGTAAACCCGGTTTTTCTGATTTTGACGATATCTTCCACTATCTTTCTGGATAGTTTTCCGGGACGAAGGGAAGGGAGAGAAACAGATATTCTGTTCTCTTCAAGATAAGGTAAGATGTTTTCAATAGCACTTTCCAGAAAGCCATAATCACCCACAGAGAGAGCGTTAAAGGACAGGTCTTCATAACCTGTATTTTTCAAGCCCTGGTAAGAAGAATTAACCGTCTGGGCCAGGGGTCTTTCCCGGTAGGGGAAGTAAAGAACCGTAGCTTGGCAGAAACGACAATTCTGCGGGCAACCACGGGCCACTTCCAGCTGTAAGCGGTCAAAGACGCTGCGGATGTTGGGAACGATCACTTTTTCTGGCGGCGCAGCTTTTTCCAGCGGAAAAACGACGTTTTTTTCTATTTTGTCTGGAAATCCCGGAGCCGGCACCGGAATCAGAAGATGACTCTTGTCTGTCTTTTCCGGACGGTAAAAGCGCGGCACATAAACTCCTCTGAGGTCAGCAAAGCGGCGAACGAGCTCCTCTCGGGAATTCACCTGACCTCTGGTTTCCAGGTATCGGCTTATGATTTTAAAAATAACCTCTTCCCCGTCTCCAAAAACAAACAGGTCCATGAAATCAGCCAGTGGTTCCGGGTTCATGGCCGCCGGACCGCCAGCCACCACCAGTGGATGCTGCAGCGTTCTTTCTTCCGCCAGGAGAGGAATCTGCCCCAGTTCCAGGATGGTCAAAACATTGCTGTAATTTAATTCATAAAGAAGAGAAAAACCGATAAGGTCAAATTCGTGCAGGGGAATTTTATTTTCCAGGGAATAAAGTGGAATGTTTCTTTTTCTTAATTCCTGCTCAAAATCCACCCAGGGGGCATAGACTCTTTCAGCCAGGAACTCGGGCTGTTCGTTGACCAGATGATAAAGAATTTTTTGTCCCAGGTAAGAGAGTCCGATTTCGTAGACTTCAGGAAATGCCAGAACCATTTTAAAGCGCACTTTTTCCGGGTCTTTCTTCTGTTCGTTCCATTCCCCACCGGTGTAGCGGCCAGGCTTCTGCACCAGGCGCCAGAGCAGCTCCAGTTCACTGGGCTTGATTGACCTCACCATGTTCATCTTCCTTCACTTTTGTTCTTTTGTTATTTCGACCTGAGGTAAACATTGTTTACCTTTAGAAAATTCTCAGATAAAAGCAAACCTTCTCATCCTGACGTTCAGAACCAGTCCTACCACCAGAAAATTAGCCAGCAGCGACGAACCACCGTAGCTAATGAAAGGAACAGGAATGCCGGCAATCGGAAAAAGACCAACTATCATCATGATGTTGATCAGAAACTGACCGGCAATCAACATCCCGGCCAGAAAACAGAGGTAAACCCCGGCCCGGTCGGGAGCTATCCAGGCGGTGGAAAATAACCTGTAAAGAAACAACATATAAAGCAAAAAGACACCCAGGATACCGATAAAACCGGTTTCTTCGGCTATGACCGAAACAATAAAATCCGTATGCCTGGCCGGCAAAAAACGCAGCTGGCTCTGGGTGCCCTTGTGATAACCTTTGCCCGTCAGGCCGCCGGAACCAATGGCAATCCTGGACTGCCTTAAATGATAACCAGAACCACGCGGGTCCTGACCGGGAGAAAGAAGAGTTTCAATTCTTCTTTTTTGATAATCTTTCAACCCATAATTCCAGCCGATATAGCCAGTCAGCAGCCCAATCAGCAGCATTATGATTACATATTTTTTTTTCATGCCGGCCAGAATGTAGGCTCCCAAAAGAATAGGTAAATAGGTCAGGGCTGTCCCCAGGTCCGGCTGAAGAGCAGTCAAAACGAAAGGCACTCCAACGATGGCCGAGCTCACCAGAAAAGCTCTGGTAGACATCAGGTCATCCCTGTATTCAGAGAACACCCGGGCGAGCAAAAGGATGATAGCCAGCTTGGTAATTTCAGAAGGCTGAAATTGATAACTGCCCAGGACAAACCAGCTCTTGGTGCTGTGCACCAGTTTTCCAAAAAGCAACAACGATAGCAACAACAGGTTCATCAGCAGGTAAAAAGGCAGGGCAAAAGACAGCATGATTTTATAATCTATTAGCAAGAACAAAAAGAGAACCACCAGGCTCAAAACCAGCCAGGCCAGCTGTCTCCAGACAAATTGCGAAGCATGATAATAAATAGCGCTGTGGACAAAAACAAGGCCAAGCAGAGAAATGGCCACCAACAAACCGATGGTCACTAAATCAATTTCCTTCAGCGCTCTTCTGTCTAACATATTTTTCCCGGTACAATTTAAATATTTCTCCGGCCATAGGAGCCGCGGTTTGACCTCCCATCCCGCCAAATTCTACCAGCACGGTGACGACTATTTGAGGATTATACCTCGGGGCAAAGCCAGAAAACCAGGAATGGGGTTTTTTGATTTGTTCCCCCTGCTGAGACAGCTTTTCAGCTGTCTCCTGACTTATAACCTGAGTAGAACCTGTTTTCCCGCAGATATCAAAGCCAGGCTGATATGCTCCGTGTCCTGTACCACCATCATTCACAGAACGCCACATGCCTTCAATGACCTCTTCAAAAATTTCTGGTGGAATCGGCACCTGTTCATAAGCAGGAGGCGTACTTTCCGTCTTGAGCAGCCGGGGAACAACTCTTTTCCCCCGGTTGGCTACACAGGCAGTAGCCGCAGCCACCTGTAGCGGCGTTACCAGCAGTGGTCCCTGGCCAATGGCCACAGAAATTGTTTCTCCCGGATACCATTTTTGCCCCAGGATTTTCTTCTTCCATTCGCTGGAAGGAACCAGACCCGTCTTTTCTCCCGGCAAATCTACTCCGGTTTTTTTCCCGAAGCCCATCAGGCCAGCATAGTGGGCGATGGTATCAATGTTCATCCTATAACCAAGCTGGTAAAAGTAGATGTTGCAGGAATTTTTTATGGCCTCCGGCAGGTTCAGCCGACCATGTCCTGGCTTGAACCAGCAGGAAAAATTATTGTTATAGAGATTAATTGAACCCGAGCAATAAAAAGAGGTTTCGGGCGTGATTAAGCCGCGGTCCAGGGCCGCCAGGGCCATGGTTATTTTAAAGATGGAACCGGGTGAATAAAGCCCCCTGATTATCCTGTTTTCCAGAGGTTTACCCGGGTCACTGATAACTTTAAGCCATTCTTCAGAAGAAAAACGGTTGATAAAAAGGTTGGGGTCATAAGAAGGAGAGCTGGCCCAGACCAGACATTCCCCGGTTCTCGGGTCCAGGGCCACAATGGCCCCTTCTTTACCCTGGAGAAGTTCTTCTGCCTTTTTCTGTAAATCAACATCAAGGGATAAAACCAGATCCTGGCCCTTCTGCGGCTCTATCCTATCCACTTCTCCCCTGGACTTTCCAAGGCTATCAACCATTTCAATCACTTTGCCCTCTTTCCCGGTTAAAATCTGGTCATACTGCTTTTCTACCCCGGCTTTTCCGACCATTTGTCCGGGGTGCCATTTTCTCTCAACTTCCTCCTTCATTTCTTCCAACGAGACTTCCTGTAAATAACCAAGAAGATGGGCCGCCAGCTGGTGAAAAGGATAATTTCTTTTTGGTTCCACTTCCACTCTTAATTCCGGAAACTCTTCCTTGCGTGCTTCCAGGATAGCCAGTTCTTCCAGCTTGAGGTTATCTTTGATGATAATCGGTTCAAAAGCTGGCACTGACCGATATCTTTCAATCCGGCTTTTGAGTTCTTCTCGGTTGAGGTTGAGCAGGGAACAGAGCTTATCTATGGTCACCTCGTAGTCTTTTACCATTTCTCGCATTAAAGATACTTTAAAACTGGGGACGTTATCAGCTAAGACAACCTTCTGCCGGTCCATAATCAGCCCGCGAGGAGGTGGCAGATATACCTCTCTCAACCTGTTAGCCTCAGCTAACTTCCAGTACTTCTCATGGTCCAGAACCTGCAGTTTCCAGTAATAGAGCACCACCACGGCCACCACAGCCAGAAGCACAAAAAAGGTTATTCTGGCTCTTTTGCTAATCAGGCTAAGGTCTTCATATATCCTGGCCATCAGCCCACAACACCTTTCAACTGCCATTTTCTAAAAAGCCAGACCAAACCGCTGACCAGCAAGGAAGTAGTAACCGGCTGCAGGTAGATGAATGGCTGAGTATAGAGAAGGCTCTTTTTAAAAATCAGAGCATACAGAATAACCCAGAGGCTTAACTGCAGGAGACTGAAGACAAAAGCAAAGAAAAATCTTTTAGAAAAAGAATTCAGATTAAGTTTTTGACTGAACCAGCCTGCCAGAAAACCACTCATGGTAAAACTGAACCCGGCCAGGCCAAAAACTCCGTAAGAAAAAGCATCCTGAAGCAGCCCCGCCGCTGTCCCCATCAACAAACCGGCTATTTCTCCGTAAATGATGGCTACGGAAAAAACTACCATGGCAAAGGGGTTTATTAACATCACCAGAGCCGGGTCTATGGCTCCCAGCAAAGAATAGAGAAGGAAGGCCAGTAACAGAGCGGCTATGGTCATGGACCAGCTTCTTATTCTTGGCATGAACCGGATTTACCTTTCCGTCAGATTTTCTTTAAGTACCGCTACCAACTCAAGCTCTCTCAGGTCAAAGTAAGGTTGAACTAAAATTTTCTTAAACATGCCCTTTTCAGAAGAAATAGATATTATCCTGCCAACTTTAAGGCCAGGCGGAAACACTCGGTCCAGCCCGGAAGTTTCTATTTCATCGCCCTGGAGGCCCAGGTTGGAAGAAGCCATGACGTACTTTATGTAGCATTTACCTTGACCATCTCCAGTAAGTATACCCAGCATCTTATCCGTCACCGAGATTACAGCCACGCCACTTTCCTCAGAAGTGATCAAAACCACCCTGGCTTCATGAGCTGAAACGGGTTCGGCCGTGCGACCAATCAGGTTCCCCCGCTTATCACAGACCGGCAAATTTTTTACCACCTGGTCTTCATAACCACGGTTGATGATGGCTGTGCGATAAAAATTTGCCGTATCAAAACCAATGACACTGGCTGGAATGATTTTCTGGCGTAGTGAAGCCAGGTTATCAGTCAATTCCTTCTCTGCTCGGTATAACCTCAGCTTCTGGGTCAAAAGCTGCTTTTCCTGCGTCAGAAAAAAATTTTCTTTTTTCAGCTGCTGGTTTTCCTGGCGCAAAAAAGCCAGGTTGGTTATTTCCGCATAGCTGGACTTTATAAAATTCCAGCCAGCCGCCGCCATTTTCTGCACCGGCGAAAAAAGTTGAAAGCCGATTTTCTCCAGTAAGGTCTGCCGGCTGCCCAGAGGAACCTGGGAGGAAATTAGAATCAGATGAAAAAGAAACAAAAAGCCGGCCAGGAAATATTTATTTTTTACCAGCCGGAGGAATGACATCCGTTCTGATTACTATCCTTCATTCCAGAGATATTTTTCTCAGCAGGTCAATATCATCGAGCAGCTTGCCGGCGCCCATGACCACAGAGGTCAAGGGGTCTTCGGTCAAAAACACCGGGAGCTGGGTCTCTTCTCTGATTCTCTTATCAAGATTTTTTAACAGGGAACCACCGCCCGTCAGAATAATGCCGCGGTCTATGATATCAGCCGAAAGCTCGGGTGGAGTTCGTTCCAGCGCTATTCTTATGGCATTGATAATGGCAGTAACCACTTCCTCAATAGCTTCTCTGATTTCCTGGTCATCAACTACTATGGTGCGTGGGATTCCTTCCCGCAGGTCCCGACCCTTTATTTCCATGGTCAGGGATTCATCCAGAGGATAAGCTGAACCGAGTTCTATTTTAACCTGTTCGGCTGTTCTTTCACCTATCAGCAGGTTATATTTTTTCTTCAAATACTGAATGATGGCTTCATCCATTTCGTTGCTGGCAATGCGTATAGAATGATTGAAGACCACACCATTCAGAGAAATAACAGCAATATCAGTCGTACCGCCACCTATGTCCACAATCATATTACCGGTTGGCTCAGAGATGGGTAGGTTGGCCCCGACCGCCGCGGCCATCGGCTGTTCGACGATATAAACTTCAGAAGCCTTGGCTCTCAGGGCCACATCCTTAACCGCTCTTCTTTCTACCTGGGTAATTCCGGTGGGAATGCCTATAACGATACGCGGCCGGAGGAGAAAGCTGCGGTTATTCATGGCCTGCTTGATGAAATAATCGAGCATCCGTTCGGCAATCTCAAAATCAGCAATAACCCCATCTCGCATCGGTTTTATGGCCACCACGTTGTTGGGAGTTTTTCCGAGCATTTCCTTAGCCCGGCTACCGACGGCTTCAATCTTACCGGTTTGCTTGTTCACCACCACGATGGAAGGTTCCTGAACCACAATACCTTTACCCCGGAGATAGACCAGAGTGTTGGCCGTTCCCAGGTCTACAGCTAAATCACAGAATAATCTGTCTTTTACCCAGGTCCAGAGGCTCATTCTTTTCCTTTCATTCACCCATAATTTTAATTAACATCTTTTTTTAGCACAAAACACCTCTTCTGGCAAATTTTATTTCTCTTAAAATGATAAATTTATCTTGACTAAGCCGCCAGTTTTTTAATATACATAAAGAAAAACTAAACCAAAAGGAGACGTTCATGGACTACAAACCATACGTTCCTGAAAAAACCGAGATGAAGGAATTCACTCTACGAGCCATCATCCTGGGATTGATCATGACGGTTATTCTGGGCGCGGCCAATGCTTACCTGGGGTTAAGAGCTGGTATGACCATCGCCGCTACCTACCCGGCTGCGGTCATCGGGATGGCTCTGTTGAAGATAATGAAAGGCTCCATTCTGGAAGAAAACATCGCCCGAACCGTGGGTTCTATCGGAGAATCAGTGGCCGCGGGCGCTATTTTTACCATACCTGCTTTCCTGATTACCGGTGCCTGGACCAAGTTTAACACCTTAGATGCCTACCTGAAATCAACGGCCCTGATGTTTGTCGGTGGCCTGCTGGGCATCCTGTTCGTAACTTTCTTGAGAAGAATTATGGTCACTGACCCTGAACTTCCCTTCCCGGAATCAGTGGCTGCCGCGGAAATTCATAAAGCCGGGCAGAAAGGAAGCGCCGGAGCTAAGTTTCTGTTCCAGGCCATGGGTGTAGGAGCTCTGCTTTATAGCCTGGGAGTTATTCAGCTTTTTGCCGCTTCTAAGGAATTTATCATCAGGCTGGGAAAACTCGGCTCCAGCTTTGTCAGGCTGGGGGCTTCCAAGGAGGCGGGAACAGTAGGGACGGGCGGAATGGTCAGCGTCTCCGGCCCCGGCATTTTCCCGGCTTACATCGGTGTTGGTTACATAATAGGCCCGAGGCTGGCTTCTCTCAACTTTGCCGGTGGTGTGCTGGCCTGGGGTCTTTTCGCACCCCTTTTAATGTACTTTCTCGGGCCTCAGCTGGTAGAAAAATTTTACGGTCCCTCTGTGGCTATGGCTGATGTACCCTGGCCTGAGCTGGTCACCAATGTCTGGAAATTCATAATCCGACCGATTGCTGTCGGCGGCATGCTGGTCGGTGCGGGCTATACCCTCTTCCGGATGAGGAAGAATCTGGCTACCGGCATTAAGCGTTCCATCAGTGATGTCAAAAAAGCAGCAGAGAAAACCGAAGTTACTTCCCGCATTGAAAAAGACCTGAACCCCAGACTGGTCCTCTTTCTCATGGCCATGACCGTGGTACTCATGATTTTCGTTTACAAAGTATTCGCCGGTAGTTTTGGTCCCGCCGTCCTGGCTGCCCTGGTGATGGCTGTTGCTGGCTTTTTCTTTGCCGCGGTCTCTGGAAACCTGGTTGGTACCATCGGGTCTTCCAACAACCCCATTTCCGGTCTGACCCTGTCCACGCTTATCATCGCCGGACTGTTGATGGTACTCATCGGAGCCCGGGGCACTTCTGGTGTAATCGCTGTTCTAGGTGTGGCCTCGGTAGTTTGTGTCTCTTCGGCCGTAGCCGGCGAAATGCTCCAGGACCTGAAAGTGGGCCATATCTTGGGTGGCACACCCTGGAAAATGCAGGTTGGCGATATTCTCGGCGTTCTGGTATCCTCACTTCTTCTTTATTTCCCCCTTATGATTCTGCACGGTGCTTTCACTTTCGGTAGCAAAGACTTACCTGCTCCTCAGGCGGGGTTGATGGCCGCTATTTCTCAGGGAATTGTCGGCGGGGAAATGGCCTGGCCACTGGTGATTGTCGGCATGTTCATGGGCTTTGCGCTCATCCTGGTTCAGGTGCGTTCTCCCATGCTGGTAGCCGTCGGTATGTACCTGCCTCTGGAAACCACTTTCGCCATCTTCATGGGCGGCATGATAAAAGGACTGCTTGACCGGATGGTGGCCAAGAGAGGTTTGAACCCAGCGCAGAAAGCCCGGGTGGAAAACGTGGGCGTGCTGCTGGCCGCCGGTTTGATTGCTGGAGAAGCCCTCACCGGTCTTATCAGAGCTGCCTGGAAATTCTTCTTCCTGCAGAAAGTGATCAGCAAGGACATCCCCATTATCTTCCAGAACCCGAGTTATCTGGGCGGACTGGTCGTGCTGGTTCTGATTGCTTTCTACCTGATAGCCGTACCACTCAAGAATGCCGGAGCAGCTGACGAACCACCACCACCATCAGCCGTGATTTAATTTCAGGCTTTCTGAAGCGAAAACTGATAAGCTGTGTAGATTGCCAGAAGAAGAGATGTGGTTTAGAATATAATCATGGCTGTTCTTGAAATAATCAAAGTCGGGCATCCGACTCTGGAGCAAAAAGCTCTGCCCGTAGAAAACATAACTTCCGAAATAGTGGAGCTGGCCAGAAACATGGTCGAAACCATGCACAAAGCTCCGGGAATAGGACTGGCCGCTCCGCAGGTCAACCGCAGTCTGCGCTTAATCACGGTTGACCTGTCAGTGGGAGAGCATCCCGACCAGCTCATCGTCATGATTAACCCTGAAATAGTGGAAAAAGAAGGAGAACTTCTGGGTGAAGAAGGCTGCCTTTCTGTGCCCGGCATTTATGAAAACGTCCTGAGACCTGCCCGTGTCCAGGTACGCGGTTATGATTTAGATGGCCGGGAAATAGTCCTGGAAGCCGAAGACCTTCTGGCCCGGGTTTTCTGTCATGAAATTGACCACCTGGAAGGAAAGCTTTTCATAGACAGGCTTTCGCCGCTTAAAAGACACCTGATCAAAAACCGGCTTAAAAAAGAGCTGGGTAAGAAGAAAGGTTAGCGATGAAAGTTGTGTTCTTTGGCAGCCCGGCCCTGGCCCTTCCTTCTTTGAATGCTCTGCTTTCAGCCGGACACGAAGTAAAGCTGGTCGTTACCCAGCCAGATAAGCCCGCCGGCCGCGGGAAAAAATTAACTCCCCCGCCGGTAAAAATTTTTGCCCTGGAGCACGGCCTGGAAGTCATCCAGCCGGAAAAAATCAGGAAGGATGAAGAGGCTCTGGAAAAAATTAAAAAAGCCGGGCCTGAAGTCAATGTGGTGGTGGCCTACGGCCAGATTATTCCTGCTTCCATAATTTATTACCCACGTTATAAATCTCTAAACGTTCACTTTTCCCTTCTTCCAAAATACCGGGGAGCAGCCCCGGTAGCCTGGGCTATACTCAACGGCGACCGGTTTACCGGCGTAACCATCATGCAACTGAATGAAAAGATGGATGAAGGACCGATTCTGGCCAGGGAAATGGTAGAAATACTGCCCAGGGAAAACACCCAGGAACTGGAAACACGGCTGTCTTACCTCGGAGCTGAGCTTTTGATTAAGACCTTAAACCAGATTGATTCCCTGACTCCTGTGGAACAGGACCATTCTCAAGCCACTTATGCTCCCAAAATTACCAAAGAACAGGGAAAAATTGACTGGTCCGAGCCAGCTGAAGTCATTGACCGAAAAGTACGGGCTTTTTACCCCTGGCCCGGTGCTTATACCTTTCTTAACGGGTTAAGACTGGAAATTCTCTCGGGCCAAGTCCTGCCCGGCCTTATGCCAGAAGCTCGTCCCGGAGAAATAGTCAGGGTGGATAAAGCTGGTCTTTATGTTCGCTGCGGCGGGGGGAATCTCTACCTTATTGAAAAAATCAAGCCAGAGGGCAAAAAAGAGATGACGGCCTATGCCTTCAGTCTGGGAAATAAAATCTCAACCGGCGCCTTTTTTAACTTTTGATAACTTAAACAGAACTGAAACCAACCCCAACCCAAAATTGGGCTTTATTCCCCTATTCTTCTATGATGTAATCAATGGGGTTGATGGGTTTGCCGTTCAGATGAACTTCATAATGGAGGTGCGGGCCAAGAGCCTTGCCGGTCTTGCCCACGTAGCCAATGAGCTGACCTCTGTCCACTTTCTGGCCTGACCTGACCACATACTTCTGAAGATGCCAGTATTCCGTGGAAAAACCATTACCATGGCTTATAACCACAAAATTTCCTTTGTATTTATCAAAGCCGACCTGAACTACCACACCGTTGGCCGTAGCTACCACCGGGTTGTTGAGATTGGTGGCAATGTCCAGACCGGTATGCATGGCATTCCGACCGGTAAAGGGGTCAATTCTGGGCCCAAAAGATGAAGAAACCCAGCCCACCGTGGGCCAGATAGTGGGGGTAGTGGCCAGGTTAGTATTCTGATTCTCAAAAAAGTGCAGAACATAACTAAGGTTTTTCTCCATAGATTCTGCTCTCTGCTTGATGGCCTGAATGGCTCCAGGAGTCACTTCTCTGGTGAGTTTGGTGTCTGCATTAACGTCTAAGCGGTCACCCCCACCCAGCCCGGGCTCTCCGGTTATTCTGTCCGGAGACTGAATGCCGGCCAGGACATTAATTTTCCTGACGTAGTTTTCCAGGCTGTTTAGAGTTTCTTTCATCTGGGAAATGGTAACCTCATAGTTAGCAATGGCTTCTTTCTGGCTCTGGGTTTCCTTGAGCAGCTCCTTGTACTTAGCCTTGGTCATGGTCATGGAAAAATAATCAACCAGGAAGTAGGAAAAGAGCACGGCAAAAGCCACAACTCCGATGATCACCAACCTGATGGCTTTCTGAGGGATGGTAACCGTCCTGAAATTTGTCTTCCAGTTAGGAACTATGACGACAGAGATTAATTTTTTACTCATTTTTCTTCTCTAAAAAATCATTTTAATAAATAATTTCAGCCCGTTTGTTTAGTAATCTGGATTTTACCAGATTTTCCTCCTTCACTCAACCACTTTAAAAACCACGTCATGCTCCCGCACAGGCATGTCAACTTTAAAAGCCACCTCTTCTCCGGCCTTGGCTTCTTCCACTGGCTTATGTTCTATCTGCATGGACTCAATTTTTTGATAAAAATCCGTGCTATGTCCCTTAATATGAACTACATCCCCTACCCTGAACCCCCTACCGCTTACTCTGGCTACTCCAACCTGAATTTTAGGAAAATAATGAGTAATACGACCGACCTCAACCTCCTCCATGTTTGTCCCTCCTTACTTTTTGTCTATTAAATAACAAAAAAATTGAAATTAATCAACAATTTTTTTATCCACCGCAGAGGACGGCACCGCCGTTGACGTTAAGAATTTCCCCGGTAATGTGCTTGGCCAGGTCTGAAACCAGGAAAAGGATGGGGCCAGCTACATCCTCTGGAGGGGGAATTCTCTTCAGGGGAATGGACTGCCTGACTTTTTCCTTGAAGGCCGGGTCGCTGAAGACTTCAGTACACATGTCTGTTTCTACCCACCCAGGAGCTACGCAATTAACCCTGATGTTAAAAGGGGCCAGCTCCACAGCCAGAGATTTGGTCAGGGAGACCAGCGCTCCTTTGCTGGCCGCATAGTGCGAATGTAAGGCTTCCCCTCTTACGGCCGCGGTGGAAGCCACGTTGACGATCCAGCCCTGATGCTTTTTCTTCATGGCCGGGACCACCGCGTTGGTTACATAATAAACTCCATCCAGGTTTACGGCCATGGTTTCGCGCCAGACTTCCTCGGGCATGTTACCCATCTCTCCGTAGGTCCAGATGCCAGCGTTGTTTACCAGAATATCAATGCCGCCCCATCTGTCCAGCACTGCCTTTACCATGTCCTCTACTTCCTGGCGCCGGGAAATTTCTGCTCTGAGAGTCAGGGCTTTAACACCTTTACTTTCGGCCAGCTGTCTGGTTTCCTCCGCCGCTTTTTCCTGTTTCTGGTAATGGATGACCACGTCCGCGCCAGCTTCAGCCAGCAGGATAGCTGTGGCCCGACCGATACCTCTGGAGCCGCCGGTCACCAGAGCTTTTTTACCTGAAAGGTCAATAATCACACCCATCTTTTACCCCTTTTTTAAACATATTCCAGAGAAAAATCGCCCATTTTATGAAATTCAAGATAACGATAAATCTGGTCCGCCTGGGGCAGGATTTTTTCCTGCATCACCTGGAAATATCTATCCACCTCTGGCAGCTTGCCTTCCACCGCCGCCAGAGCGGCCAGCTCAGCCGAACCTAAATAAACCCGGGCGTTATCACCCATCCGGTTATCAAAATTCCTGGTGGAGGTGGAAATCACCGTGGCCCCAGGTCTGACTCTGGCCTGGTTTCCCATGCACAGAGAACAACCGGGAATTTCCACCCTGGCACCTACGTTGGCAAAAGCAGCAAACAAGCCTTCTTTCATCAGCTGAGCATGCTCCATTTTGGTCGGTGGCGTAAGCCAGATGCGCGTTTCCGGATAGGGAGCTTTTTCAAATATCCTGGCTGCGGCCCGGAAATGGCCGATGTTGGTCATACAGGAGCCGATAAAAACCTCATCAATTTTATCTCCAGCGACTTCAGATAGAGGCTTGACATCATCCGGGTCGTTAGGACAGGCCAGTAATGGCTCGGTTATTTCCGACAGGTCAATTTCCAGCACAGCCGCATACTCGGCGTTGGGGTCTCTCTTGAGCAAAACAGGGTTTTTAATCCATTCTTCAGCTGCTTTTATTCTCTTTTCCAGCGTCCTGGCTTCCTGGTAGCCTTCTTCTATCATTTTTTTCATCAAGGCGATGTTGCTTTTCAGGTACTCAACCACCGTCTCTTCTTTCAGGGAAATAACACTGGCTGCCGCTGACCTTTCCGCTGAAGCATCGGTTAATTCATAGGCCTGCTCCACGGTCAGGTTTTCCAGGCCCTCTATTTCCAGGATACGACCGTTGAACACGTTTTTCTTACCTTTCTTGGCTACGGTCAGGAGCCCTTTTTTGATGGCAAAGTAAGGGATAGCGTTGACCACATCCCGCAGGGTAAGGCCAGGCTTGAGCTGTCCGGAGAACCTGACCAGAACAGACTCTGGCATATCCAGCGGCATAAACCCCAGGGCACCAGCAAAAGCCACCAGCCCGGAACCAGCTGGAAAGCTGATACCTATGGGAAAACGGGTGTGAGAATCGCCGCCGGTACCGACTGTGTCAGGCAGAATCAGCCGGTTCAGCCAGGAATGAATTACCCCATCACCCGGTTTCAGAGCCACCCCTTTTCTTTCAATGACAAAAGCTGCCAGGCTACGGTGCATTTTCACATCTGTTGGTTTAGGATAAGCAGCTGTATGGCAGAAAGACTGCATGAATAAATCCGTCTGGAATTCCAGGCAGGCCAGTTCTTTCAGCTCATCAGCGGTCATCGGACCGGTGGTATCCTGGGAGCCAACAGTCGTCATCCTGGGCTCACAGCTGGTGCCCGGCAGCACACCGGGTAAGCCGCAAGCTTTGCCAACTATCTTCTGGGCCAGAGTATAGCCCTGTCCTGGTTTGGGAGTGGGGTTTTCCAGACGGGTGAAAAAGTCAGCTTCCGGCCAGCCCAGCTCTTTTCTGGCTTTTTCTGTGAGCTGCCGACCGATGATCAGGTTCAGCCGACCGCCAGCCCGGAATTCATCTTTAATGGTCACCGGCTTCCACTCAAAGCTGGCCAGTACCTGACCGTTCTGGTCCTTGATGAGGGCTTGCTCGGTATCAATAACGATGACGTCTCCAGTCTTCAGTTTGCTGACCTCAGCCTGGATGGGCAGACCGCCAGAATCTTCAGTAGTGTTGAAAAATATGGGGGCAATCAACCCGCCAATGACCACTCCTCCCCTTCTCTTGTTAGGAACATAAGGTATGTCCTCACCTATGTGCCACATGAGCGAGTTGCAGGCAGACTTCCGGGAAGAACCGGTGCCTACCACATCTCCCACAAAAGCCACCTTATACCCTTCTTCTCTGAATTTCTTTATAACTTCAATACCGCCCGGAAACCTGGTTTCGCCCATGGACAGAGCATGCAAAGGAATATCAGGGCGGCTCCAGGCATACTTGGCCGGGGAAAAATCATCAGTGTTTATTTCACCATCAACTTTGTAAACTTTTAGCACCATTTCCTTCGGCAATTCTGGCCTGGATAAAAACCATTCTCCTTTAGCCCAGGATTCAAGGACGGCTCTGGCTGCAGGATTGCTTTTGGCCAGAGCCACTACCTGATCGTAGGCACTGTAAACCAGGATTATATTCTTCAGGGCCTCTGCTGCTTTCTCCGCCAGAACCGGATGCTCAAGCAGACTGACTAGAGGTTCTACATTGTAACCACCAATCATGGTACCTAAAAGAAAAACCGCGCCTTCTGGAGAAATTACCGGAGATTTTCTGCGGCCGAAGGCCAGGTCGGCCAGCCAGGCCGCTTTGACCTTGGCGGCTGGGTCCACACCTGGAGAAACCCTTTGCTCCAGCAAATAAACCAGCTCTTCGGCCAGGCCAGCTGGCGGGTTTTCCAGACCCTGACAGACTTCAGCCGTTTCTTCCGGTGTTAAAGGAAGGGGTGGAATACCCAGTTTTTTTCTTTCTTCGGCTTTTTGATAATAGGACTCCAGCATTTTCTTTCTCCTTTTTAGATTAATGCTTTTAAACTATTTTTTGGCCAGAAATCTATCTTATTTATTTTAATTTCCCTTGTCAAAAGAGATTTTTTCTTCCGCAATTTTTTTGTTGAATTAAACAGCAAAAACCAATAAAATTATTTCTTAACATTTCATTTTAAAACAATAAGGAGGTTAAATGATTGACCGGACTGCTATCGAAAAAGCCAAGGAACATTTTGGCCATCTGCTGGAAATTCAGGCTCAAAGGGTTGAAAAACTAAAAGCGGCCCCGGACTGGATTGACTACTCCAAAGTCTCACCCATCAAAATCGGCATCCTGCCTGGTGACGGCATCGGCCCCTACATTGCGGCCGAAGCGGAAAGGGTTCTGCGCTACATGCTGGAAGAAGAATTAAAGAAGGGCAAGGTTTACATCAACACTATTGAAGGTCTGACCATTGAAAACCGGGCCGCTCACAACAAAGCCATCCCGGATGATGTGCTGGAAGAAATCAAGAAATACCACGTGACCCTGAAGGGACCTACCACCACGCCCAGAAAAGGCGACCCCTGGCCGAACATTGAAAGCTGCAACGTGGCCATGAGAAAGGAGCTGGACCTGTTTGCCAACGTCAGGCCTGTGCGCGTGCCCAAGCAGGGAATTGACTGGATCTTCTTCAGAGAGAACACCGAAGACCTTTATGCTCTTGGCTCTCAGGGTGTGCAGGTTGGCGACCTGGCTATTGATTTTAAGTTAATATCCGCTCCTGGTGCTGACCGTATCTGCCGCATGGCCTTTGATTATGCTAAGAAAAACGGTAAAACCAAAGTTACCTGCGTGACCAAAGCTAATGTGGTCAAGACCACGGATGGACTTTTCCTGGAGACCTTTTATAAAATCGCCAAGGAATATCCCGAAATCCAGGCTGACGATTGGTACATTGACATCATGACCGCCAAGCTGGTGGATGAAAAAAGACGGCGCGAATTCCAGGTCCTGGTACTGCCTAACCTCTATGGTGACATCCTGACCGACGAAGCGGCTGAATTCCAGGGCGGTGTGGGCACGGCCGGTGCGGCCAACATCGGCAAACAGTACGCCATGTTTGAAGCCATTCATGGTTCAGCCCCCAGGATGGTTCAGGAAGGCAGAGCCCAGTACGCTGACCCTTCCAGCATGATTAGAGCAGCGGCCATGCTCATCAACCATATCGGCTACCAGGAAAGAGCCAGGAAACTGGAAATGGCTCTGGACATCTGCGGCCAGTACGAGAAGAAGCTGGTCATCACCGGACGTCCAAACGGAGCCACAGGAAAAGAATTTACTGATTACCTGATTGACTGGCTGAACAACCCCAAACTGGAAGAGGCCTGGCAAAATTACGTCAAGGGTTAAAATTTTATAGCGACAAAAATTAAATAAAAGGAGTATTTCACATGCGCAAAAAGATTGCTCTAATAGGCGGCGGTCAGATTGGCCAGATTCTGGCCATGCTGGCGGCCCAGAAAGAACTGGGTGACATCGTCATCCTTGATGTGCCTGAGTATGTCAACGTCTGTAAGGGCAAAGCCCTGGACCTGATGGAAATGGCTCCCCACGGCAATTATGATGCCAACATCACAGCCACTTCCGATTACAAAGACATAGCCGGAGCGGATGTGGTCATCGTCACGGCCGGAAAGCCCAGAGAAGCAGGCATGACCAGAGAAGACCTGCTCAACGTCAACATCAAAATTATTACTGGCGTGGCTAACGGAGTTAAGCAGTATGCGCCCAACGCTTTCTGCATCATCGTGACCAATCCCCTTGATGCCATGGTCTATGTTTTCCACAAGGTTACTGGCTTCCCCAAGAATCAGGTAGTGGGCATGGCCGGAACTCTGGATACGGCTCGCTGGAGAGCCTTCATCGCTATGGAACTGGGCGTGTCGGTGGCTGATGTCTGGGGCACGGTTCTTGGCGGCCATGGTCCGGACATGGTTCCCCTGCCCCGTTTGACCACTGTTGGCGGCGTGCCGCTTACAGAAATCGCCACTCCTGAGCAGATAGAGCGTCTGGTCAACAGAACGCGGGAAGCCGGCACTGAAATTGTGAAGCTCTTCGGCAAGGGTTCCGCTTTCTTCAGCCCGGCCTGGAGCGCCATCGTCATCGCTGAATCCTACCTCAAAGATAAACGCCGGGTTCTCCCCTGCGCTGCTCTCTGTGAAGGCGAGTACGGGGTCAACGGACTGTTCATCGGCGTTCCCTGTCTGATAGGCGCCAAGGGCATGGAAAAGATATTTGAAATCAAGCTCACTGAAGAAGAAAAGGCCCAGTTTGCCAAGACCGTGGCTTCAGTCAGCAAAACAGTATCTGAATGTAAAATCTGAACCGGAAAAAGTCAGTAGAATCAAGGGGCAGAGTGTTTAAGCACTCTGCCCTTTTTTTTGTCTGAGGAAATTAAAAAATAGTGAAAGGTGTTTTCTGGATTTTTTTTTCTTCTAAAGCTTAAGATAAATAAAAATCTCTAAGCAAACAAGACTGTTCCTAAATTAAACCGGTAAACAACAATACGGCCCCAGAATAAGAAAAGCCTCTGTTCAATTTATCAGGCAAATCTTTTTATTTTGTAGAATACTGGCTTAAATTTAAAAAGATGATTTCCTGGCCACCGCCTGATTATGGACCATCGCCAAAGTTTAATAATCAGGCCGGCCCCCAAATAAAGTAGACTGTTTTTACAATTCTCTGGTATTTGAGCCATGAATTAAATAAAATAAGAGGGAAAAATTGATAACTTTTTTTACAGAAATAGTTTTGAACGAAGATGCTCATCCACGAATACCAAGCGAAAAAATTTTTAAAAGAACTGGGGCTTCTGGTGCCTGATGGCCAGGTAGCAGAAACTCCGGAAGAAGCTCAAAACATCGCTCAAGAACTCGGTTTTCCGGTGGTGCTCAAGGCTCAGATTCTGGCTGGTGGCCGGGGAAAAGCCGGCGGCATAAAAAGCGCCAGAAGCGTTGAGGAAGTCAGCAGCCAGGCCGCCAGCCTTTTGAACACCCGCCTCATCACCCCTCAGACTGGACCTCAAGGTAAACTGGTAAAAAAAATACTGGTAGAAAAATTACAACAAATTAAAAGAGAATTCTATCTCGGGCTGAGCGTGGACCGAAAACACGAAAGGCTGGTGGCTCTGGTCAGCAAACAAGGCGGAGTGGAGATAGAAGAGCTAGCCAGCAGCCGGCCGGAGCTGATCAAACAAGAGATTTTTTTCCCGGACGCCGGGCTTTACAGCTTTCAAAGAAGAAACTTAACTTATTTCCTGGACCTGCCGGCAGAAGTAATAAAGACATTCCTGGACTATATAGAAAGACTGGAGCGTTTTTTCCTCCGCCACGACCTGAAACTTCTGGAAATCAACCCGCTTTTTTTAACCGAGGCGGACCAGCTGGTAGCTGGTGACATAAAAATGGATTTTGACGATTCTGGACTGGTCAGGCATCCTGAACTGGCTCCGCTGGAAGACCTGTCTGAGCTGAGCCCGGAAGAAATCAGAGCCAGAAAGTTCAAACTGAACTACCTCAAAATGAGCGGTCATATTGGCTGCCTGGTTAACGGGGCCGGGCTGGCCATGGCCACCATGGACCTAATCCAGTACTTTGGCGGTCAGCCGGCCAATTTTCTGGATATCGGTGGCGGCGTTACGGAGGAAGCCGTAAGTCAGGCTTTTGAAATTCTGCTCACCGACAGAGATGTTACCTCCGCTCTGGTAAACATTTTCGGCGGGATTGTGCGCTGCGACCTGGTGGCCAGAGGGATAGTGGCTGCGGCCAGAAGGATTTCTCTACAGAAACCGGTGGTGGTCAGGCTGGAAGGAACAAACGTGGAAGAAGGCCAGAAAATTCTGGAACAATCTGGTCTGCCTTTTCATTTCCTGCCAGATTTTGAGGCGGCCGCCAGGAAAGCCGTGGAGTTAAGCAAGGTAGACCTTCAGGAATAAGGCCATGAGTATTCTGCTGGAGAAAAATTCCAGAGTTCTGGTTCAGGGAATAACCGGTCAACAGGCCTCCTTTCACACGGAAAAAATGCTGGCTTACGGAACAAAAATTGTGGCCGGCGTGACGCCAGGAAAAGGCGGCCAAAGGCACCTGGGCGTGCCCGTTTTTAACACCGTGGAACAGGCCATGAGAGCTGAACAACCGGAAATTTCTGTCATCTTTGTTCCACCTCTGGCCGCGGCCGAAGCTATCATGGAAGCCAGCCACGCCGGTATAAAGCTTGTGGTCTGTATCACCGAAGGAATCCCGGTCTTAGATATGTTGAGAGTGAAAAAATTTCTTAACGAACGAGGAACCCAGCTTATCGGGCCAAACACTCCAGGAATAATTTCACCCGGGAAAAGTAAAGTGGGGATAATGCCTGCTCACATCCATCAGCCTGGTCCGGTAGGCATTGTTTCTCGTTCCGGCACCCTCACCTATGAAGCTGTTTACCAGCTGACTAACCTGGGACTCGGGCAGTCCACGGCTGTCGGTATCGGCGGCGACCCTATTGTGGGCCTGAAATTTACGGAGCTGCTGAAAAGGTTCAAAGATGATGACCAGACTCAGGCCGTGCTGTTAATCGGAGAAATCGGCGGGCAGGCTGAAGAAGAAGCGGCCGAATACCTGAAAAGTTTTCCTTATCCCAAGCCGGTGGCCGCTTACGTGGCCGGTCTGACGGCACCACCCGGGAAAAGGCTGGGTCACGCCGGAGCCATCATAGAAGGACGACAGGGCACGGCCGCCGAAAAACTCAGAGCTCTTAAAGAAGCTGGGGTTGAAATAATTGAGAACCCGGCCCGTCTGGGCCAGACTGTCCAGAAATTATTGAAAGGAAAAAATAAAAAAATTTAGGGTCGGGGTAAGTTTTTTTTCATCTTGGCAACAATTTCTTTTTCAGCTAATCGGGCAGTTTGCCAACATCCCAACTATTTCTTGTTTATTAAATATTTTGGTCCTTCCAACTTTTAAATGGGTAAACTCGGAAAATCATAATTTTCAATGAGCGAATATAAGACTTAGCGATAAGGGTTTTAAAAGATGGTCGGAGAGGAATGTTCTGAATTTTGTTGATATTTCATTAATTGCTTCATTATCAATGAGTTAGCCAAGATTGAACTTAGGTTTAAGGAAGCAGTAATCTCTAATTTTTATCCACAATATAGCCGGATGAGTCAATATTGCACCCTTGAAAAGACCAATAGACCGGAGCAATCACTTAAAACAAACTTCGCCCTTCAGGTTTAGTTTTTCTTGACTGGTTCACCACTGCGCCCGGGCACTCATTATGAACTGGAGGCCAGGTTAACACACAGAAGAACAATTAGGTTGAATTTTCTACCTGCCTGGATAACAATTATTGTTGTTGTTATCTAAGGGTGAAAAAATCAAAGCCTATTAACTCAGGAGGGTGAAATGAAAAAGCCAAAGGCCTTAATTTTATGCCTGCCAGAAAAGCCAAAAAACTTTTTCGCTATCTGCGTTTTTATATGCTTAATCCTGGCTCCGATTTCTTCCCTGCTGGCTCAACCGGCTTCCCCGCCACCAATAACCTTAGAAAAAATTAAAAACAACATTTACCTCATTAAGGGTGGCGCGGGAGCCAATTGCTACTTGATTGCTGGAAAGAAGGACAACCTGCTGGTTGATGCTAAGATGACAGATAATTCTTTCCGGGATATGCTCTCCGAAATAAAGAAAGTTACCGGCCGGCCGGTAGCCATGATCATTCTAACCCATAGCGACGGAGACCACGTCAACGGCCTGGCCGGATTAACCGGAGAGATGAAAATCCTGGCTCACCAGAAAACTTATGAAGAAATGCTGCCCCAGGTGGAAAGAACTCCGGAATTAAAAAAGATTTTGCCCACGGAAACATACGAAGGTACCAAAGTCCTGGACTTTGCAGGCAGCAAACTGGAACTTAAAAATTTCGGCCCGGCTCACACCAGCGGAGATACGGTTATCTTCATCCCAGACAGCCGCCTAGCCATTGTGGGCGACCTGATGTTTTTCGGACGCGACCCTCTCATCCACCTACATAAAAATGGCTCTTTCTACGGTTACCTTAAAACTTTGCAAAACCTGCTGGCTTACAAGCCAGAAATAGAAATTTTCCTGTCCGGGCATGCTGAACCAGCCAGCCGCCAGCAGGTAGCCGGCCTGATTGATTACCTCAACCAGAAAGAAAAACAAGTCCGGCAATTAATAGACCAGGGGAAAACGCTGGAAGAAATTAAATCTGCTCTGGGGCCACAAACACCAGCCGGTAGCACCAGCCGCTGGCCCTCTCTGGTAGAAGTTATCTACCAGGAAATCAAAGGCAAAAATTGAAGGCTGGTAGAAACTTGTCTTAAGCTGATTTTAATGGGCTCTGGTTATCGGGTCATTAAAATTTATTCTAGTCTTTTAAAAGATAAGCCCAGGCTCTCTGGTTAGGATAATTTTTAGCTCTTCTTTTCTTCAGACTTCCCTACCCAAAGCCTTAAGCAAAAAGAAGTTGAAAAAGTTACCAGCAGTATGAAATCATAATGGAGAGTGAATCAGGTACCAGGCCAAACCAGGAGTCTTGACCATGAAAGAAAAGACCAGCCTCCATAATTTAAGCTTGAATATTTATCAGGTTATAAAAAAATCAAGCCTTATCATCGTGACCATGTCCCTGGTCATCTTCTTTTTTGCCTGTTCTGGCCAGGACAGCACCGTTCTTTCCGTGAAAAAAGAAACCATCACCACCTATCCTTATTCTGACCCTGATCCCATTCCGGTTTTTGCCCGTTCTTCTATGTGGGGTTCAGGCGCCAGGATTTATCCCTATTTTGTTTTCAACGGCTTCACCACTGAATCCCGGCCCCAGGACTGGACAGTGGTCAGGCTGAAAAATCGTTTTCTGGAAGTGATGGTGTTCCCGGAAATAGGCGGTAAAATCTGGGGAGCACGCTGTCTGCTGACCGGCAAAGATTTTCTTTACACCAACCGGGTGGTCAAATTTCGGGAAATAGGGCTGCGCGGACCCTGGACCTCGGGCGGCATTGAATTCAACTTTGGGGTAGTTGGCCACTCGCCAGCCACCGCTTCACCCGTTGACTACACAGTAGAAAAAAGAGCTGATGGCACTATTTCCTGCACTGTCGGCAATTACGACTGGCCCTCTCGCACGCGCTGGCGCGTCACCATCCAGGTTCAGCCCGATAAAGATTTTTTTGAAACTCAGACACGCTGGATTAACCCCCGCCCATTCCGTGAATCATATTACGCCTGGATGTGTGCTGCAGTACCCGCCACTGAGGACCTCAAATACATTTTCCCGGGTAAGTATCACCTCGGCCATGATTATTCTCAGCCACTCAGTCCCTGGCCAGTTGACCGGGCAGGCCGGGACCTCTCCTGGTACCGGAACAACGCTTTTGGCAGTTCCAAAAGTTATTTTGTCATAGGTTCTTACGACCATTTTTACGGCGGCTATTACCAGAAGTCGGACTTCGGCTTTGGTCACTGGGCTCTCTATCCTGACCAACCAGGCAAAAAAATCTGGATCTGGGACCTCAGCCGGGCCGGTGAAATCTGGGTTGACCTGCTGACGGACCATGACGGCCAGTACACTGAGCCCCAGGCCGGCCGGTTGCTCAACCAATCTGACCACGGCTCCTTCCCACCGGCAACCGCTGACCGCTGGCAGGAAATCTGGTTTCCCTACAGCGGTATCGGACCAATGTCAGGAGCTTCTCCGGAAGTTGTCCTCAGCCTGAAGAAAAAAGAGGGCCAGGCCGCCGAGCTAAACCTTTATGCCCTGCAAAAAATTAACGACCGCCTCCTCATCAAACAGGATGATAAAGAACTGGTCAACCTGAAGCTCAGCCTCCAGCCGGGCCAGAAACAAACCATTCAGATAGACAACTTTCAAGAAGAGAAAAACCAGGTTATCTGGCTGGGCCAGAAAATCATCCACCAAACCCTGGACTCAGCCAGAGAAATAAAAAAACCTTTCCACTTTTACCTTCCTTCCGGGGAAAACACCGAAGAGCTTTTTCTGGCCGCTGAAACGGCTGAAAATCAGAGGGACTATCGCTCTGCTCTAGAAAAATATCACCGGATACTAAATCAGGCACCAGACCATCTGCCAGCTCTCTGCCGGCTTTCGGAACTTTACAGCCGCCGCGGCCAGTATGAAACAGCCCTGGATTACGCCAGAAAGGCAGTGAGCCTGTCCATGTATCACCCGGAAGCCAACTACGTCTACGGTCTGGCCAGCCTCAGGTTAAACCAGCTTACCGAGGCCAAAGAAGCTTTTGGCTGGGCGGCCCGCTCAGCCGCTTACGCACTACCAGCTTATCTGCAGCTGGCGAAAATTTCTCTTCGGGAAAAAGATTATGAACTGGCCAGGACTTATGCGGAAAGAGCGGCTGATTATGACCGTCAGAATCCTCTGCCCTACGAACTCCTGGCCGCTGTTTACCGACACTTGGAAAACAAGAAGTCTGCCCGCCAGAGTTGTCTCACAGCTTTAAAATTCGACCAGCTTGACCATCTGGCCCGCTTTGAGCTTTATTTGCTCCAGCCTACCGAGAAAAATCTCAGGCTCTTCCAGCAAGCCATCAAGAATGAATTTCCCGAACAGACTTACCTGGAACTGGCTTTACACTACCTGGAAATAGGTGAAAGAGAAACTGCCCTGAAACTGCTCTCCCTGGCCCCGCAGACGGCTGAAACCCTGGTCTGGCAGGCTTACCTGCTTCAGTATTACGATTTAAAAGAAAGTAACACCAAACTGGACCAGGCGACCAGTGCCTCCCCCTACCTGGTCTTTCCCTTTCGTGAAGAATCCATCCCGGTTTTTACCTGGGCCAGCCAGCTTCGTCCGGATTGCTGGAAGTTTCGTTATTACCTCGGTCTGATTTACTGGCACAAAGACCGTCTGGAAGAAGCCCGGCAGATGTTTGCCGCCCTGGACCAGGCTGATTATTACCCGGTTTTTATCTCCAGAGCTTACTTAAGGTATCAGGAAACAGAACAAGCCCGGGCTGATTTGCGTCGGGCTCTGGAGCTTTCTCCGGAAGCCTGGAGAACCTGGTACCATCTGATCAGGTTTGAACTGGCCAGGAATAACGGCCGGACAGCGCTGGAATACAGTTTAAAAGCCCTGGAAAAATTTCCGGAAAACATGTTTCTCCAGGCTGAAGCGGTCAAAGCCTTCTTGGCCAACCAGGATTATCTCCGGGCCGCAGAATTGCTGGACAGGATGCAGGTGCTCCCCTACGAAGGGGCCAGTGAAGTCCACAGTCTTTACCTTCGCACCCACCTTCACCTGGCATTGGAGAAAATGAAAGAAAAAGACTGGGAACAGGCCCTGAAGGAAATAGCTCTTTCGCGAGAATACCCGGAAAGACTGGGCACCGGCCGACCTTTTGACCCGGACCAAAGAATCCAGGATTACCTGGAGGCTCTTGTGTATGAGAAGATGTCGAAAACTGAGCTGGCTCGCCAGAAACTGGAGAGCATCATCAGTTATTCCAGAGAACATGAAGAAGGGCCTTACGCCTGGTTTCTGATTCCCGCCCTGGAAAAACTCGGTCCGCGAGAGGAAGCCAAAAAACTCCGGACACGTTACCAGCCACCAGAGGAATTCTGGCCTGATATTCAGAAAATGGAAAAATCAAGATAATAAAGCGGTTTCAGGATTTTTTTAAAACTTTTTCATATCTTTTGCTTTTTATCTTCCGGCCAGGGCTTCTTTCAGTCCACCATTATGAACTACCAGTTTTTAAGGTCCACCGCGGATAGAGCCAGCGGAACTTCCAGCCGGTAAACCTGATAATAATCATCAACTTCTGGCACCAGCTTAAACTTAAAATAACGGATTAAACCATATTCAGATTGCGGTTCCAGAAGACAGGGAATCAGGTTAGCTCCCGGCTGCTCACAGGAAATAATAAAATCTCCCCTTTTCAACGCTACCTTCTGTTTTTCTAGCTCCACCGTTATTTTTTCTGGCGGCAGATAATCAGCCCGGGCTGGCACCAACTCTTTAACCCGGTAGATTCCGACTTCTACCGTAGCTGCTTTTTCCAGCATCTGAACTTTCAGTCCATGACTGAGCAGGACTTCCACCAAGTCAAATCTTTCGGCTGGTATGACGTAGCCGGCAGGCCGCTGGACCGCCAGTTCAGACTTAACCAGAGGAAACCAGTTTTTCTCCACCCGCGTGACCACTTTATAATCAGCCGGGCCTGAGTAAGGGGCAATATCTTCAGCCAGCAGATAATCTCCGGCTTTCTTGTCCACTTTTAAAATGCCCCTGATAGGAGAAGAGGGCCTGGCAAAAGCTTTTATCACCAGCTCCGGTTGGCCAGGGTCGCGTTCATAACGCATCCTCAAGTGCACGGGATCATCTTCAGCCCGCTGCCGGGCTCTTTTAAGAAGCTCTGTCCGCAAACCCCGCACCAGCTGCCTGATTTCATCCGGCCGGGCAGCCACGGTCTCTACCAGAGCCCTGATACCTTCATACTGCCAGCCCGTTCGCCATTCCAGGGTAGCCAGGTCGTGGCGGGAGGACACTTCCTGAATAAAGGAAAGCGTTTCATAAATACCAAGGCTGTTGCGGCCGTCGTTCAGGTCCGTAGTGCTGTACCTGAGCATCATTTCTCCAGGCCCTTCGGCGGAAATCCTGGCTCCGGAAGAGGTATCCAGACCGAGCGGCTCAGAAACCAGGTATTCAAAAAAGGTAATTTTTTTCTTCTCCAGTTTTTTTTCTATTTCCTGCAGGATGACCTGCCTGGAAAAAGATTGAAGCGAGGGATGAATGTTCAGGTTGGACACACAACCGATAGAAACACGGTAATAATCGTCCCCTTTCTCATGCAGGTCCATGGTCACTTCCGGCAGATACCGGGCAAAGACGCGGTGAATGGCCCGGGTGCTTTCTGCTTCCAGCTTGACGTGATCGCGGTTTAAATCTAAATCAACTTCATTCTGCCGGAGGTCAAAATAATTACCGTAGGGGTTAGCCTGAGGAATAATCAGGACGTTGACTTTCTTCAGCAGCGGGTTAAGGTCACCCAGAGCCAGGTCGCGGATAAGCCTTAAGGCCGCTTCCTTGGCTGATTGCTCGTTACCATGCTGGGAAGCAATGAAAAGAATGGTTGGTTTCTGGCTGTTCAGCTCCCTTGGTTCACTTACCCCTTCCTCGGTCAGAACCGCCAGGAAAAGGTCCCGGGCTGGATATTTATCCACTTCCCTGGTTCGCCCGATTATCTTTACCTTGAGGTTCTGGCTTCGGGCTTCAACCTGGGATAAAAATTTCACCACCTCTTCATACTGGGTGTACCTGGTGTAACGGTTTTCTTCCGCCGGTGTCTTAAGGCTAACAGCGGCCCCGGCCGCTGAGACAAAAAGAAAAAAGGTCAGGGCTAAGCCAAGAACCTTTCTGGACATGAGCCACCTCCTGAGGTTTTTTACTTAAAAAGTTTTTGGCCATTAATTTTTAAAAATAATTTTTTTCAAACGTTATCCCTGAACCTGAGCCAGCTTGAGCAAATCCCGGACCTGCTCATTCACCTGAAGTTGGCTCAGAATAAACTCTTCTCCGCTCTTTTAATAATTCTGGTTTTCCGCGCCACCAGCTTCCTCAATTCTTCTTTTTTAAAAGCTCCGGGTCAAACCTGATGTTTAGCTGAATTACCTCGCCGCTTCTGAGCACTTTGACCTTAACTTCGTCTCCCCAGTTATGTTTAGCCATCAACCAGCGAAATTCGTGAACATCTTCAACTGGCTTTTCCTCAACCGTCAAGATGACATCGCCTTTCTGAAAGCCGGCGTTTTTCGCCAGTGGTTCAGTGGGGTTGGCCGCTACCACCAGGTTAGCCAGCCCCTCTACTTTCTTTAAGCTGAGACTGAAAGCCGGATAAGCCGGAAAAGGTCTTTCTTTGACCCCGTAGAGGTAATCAGCCAGTCCTCTGGAAACTTTCAGCCGGGCATTTTCCGGCACCTCCAGCCCGATGATGGTCACGAATGGCTGGCGGCTCTTCTGCCAGGCTCTATAATTAAGGCCCAAGTTGTAGAGCATATGGCCAGAACCAGCCAGCACCACCACCCGGCGGCCGGTGGCTTCGGCCGCTTTCACGGCGTTAGCTCCCATGGTCTCATCCCAGGCCACCTGGGCCCGGTAAAGTCCTTCCAGCATTGCCTCCAGGTTAGCACCTTTCATCTGGGGCGGGATTTCCTCGGCTTCAAAGATGGTCCGGATAAGTAACCGGTGTTCTTCGTTGGTCAGGTCCAGAGGCGGAACAATCTTCTTTTCTTCTTCGCTCAGAGCTTCATAACCCTGCATCCGAATTTTGCTTATGATGTTTCTGGGAGCATTAAGAGCAAAGATAGGCAGCTTCTTTTCCCGGGCAAATTCAAATATCTTTCGGTAATAACCATAATTAAAACTCCAGGTCACATACCATTTTATTTCCCGGAGAAACTCTTCTTCGCTGAGCTCGCCGGCTACCCAGCGGTCCAGAACTGGCTGGAGGTCAACAGTTACCTGTTCCAGACCGAGGGCCAGGCTGGGGTCCTGCTGATAAAGAGCCTGTATCACCCGAAACTGCATCTCGTGCATCTCCAGGTTGTCGTGGGTTTCACCAAGGTAGACAAACTTGGACTTCTTCATGTCTTTTATCATCTGTTCAAATTCAACCGTGCGGCCCTTTCTGGCTGAGTAGATTTTGCCTGGTTCAACCAGCAAATATTTTCCGCGGTATTCTCTGGGGCCAAGCGGCAAAGTCAGAGACCGGTCCTCTTTTGCCTGGGCGTAAACGAGCGGTGAACAAACAAAAGAAAAAAGCAGCAGAATCAACAGAAAGCATCTGGCCGCGTTTTTTCTCTGACAAACAGTCTTTCTCATTTTCCCTTCTCCATAATTTATTCAGATTAACTTTTTAATTAATTCTGCAAATTTAATCAACCTTTTTTTAGCCCACCAGGTCCTCGGCCACTTTGTTCAACCCGGCCGTCTGACAAATTATGGTCTAAAAATTTTGCTTAAAAAGGCCTGGC
>Ga0207433_10000591_pt1 | contig 83732 bp, 86 predicted proteins | sample YelNatPaOPGAMG01_FD_187559 | JGI IMG/M metagenome (GOLD analysis project Ga0207433, IMG submission 187559) | Hot spring thermophilic microbial communities from Obsidian Pool, Yellowstone National Park, USA - OP-RAMG-01 (SPAdes) (version 3) | ecosystem: Environmental > Aquatic > Thermal springs...
ACCAGGGTCTCCGGACCGGCGTTCCGCAAACGAGCGCGATGATCAACCAGAGCCCGTTCGATAGCTTCACTCATCGGGATGTCTCTACGGCTGCATCGCGTTTTGGGATTACCGAACTTCCCACTGTAGAAGGACTCGCGAATACTTATCACCCTTCGAAGGAAGTCAATGTTCCCCCATCGAAGGGCGAGTAGTTCCCCGATGCGCATCCCGCTGGCCACAGCGAGGAGAACGAGGGTGCGGCAGAGTTCAGCAAGAGCATCCACGAGTTGACGAATTTGGTTAGGCCCGAGGAATTTCCGCTCGTGGACAGGAGCACGGTCCCCAATGCGGATTCCGTGGGCGGGGTTCTCTTCGAGGTAATTCCAATCGACGGCTGACTGAAGCACCTTACTGAGTGTTGTCCGCATACTATGCGCAGTCGCGCCGGCGTAGCCCTCTCGCCGCTTGCCTGCAAGGAACATCTGTACCTTTTCCCGCGTGAGGCTGCAAAGAGGCGTTGAGCCGAGCGCGGGTAAGACGTAACGGTGCAAATCGAACTCGTAGTGCCTGGCACTGTTTACTTTGATTGTAGGCAGTACCGAGGGCTTCCACTGCTGTTCGACGAATTGCTGGAAAGTCACTATTGCTTTTGGACGTTGCCGCCCGTCATTGATATTCCTAAGTCGAGTCTGAAGTAACTTCTGGGTCTCACGCTTCGTGGGAATATCGCTTACGAAGCCCAACACTTCGGAACAATGGACCCTGCGGACAGTGTTGTCGGGCAGGATCACGTCTTCCCTCCAACGTGCGACCCACTCTTGCATCGCTTACCATGGGAATACAGACAACCAGTCTGATATCGGCGTCGAGCCATACGAGGAATCTCCTTTCTCCTGTTGACTCGCTCGCCTGATCTTCGGCCGCTGCAAGTGTGCTCCCTCCCTCAGTCACGACGCAAGTTTCCCAGATACTGTTGAATTTCGGCTGCCCTGAACCGCAGATATTTCCCCATCTTGATATGAGGTAGCCGCTCGCTTCCGCGCCGACGCGTCCGCCCGTAGACCCAGGAAGGCGGCACTCGCAGAAGCCTTGCGACCTCGGTGACCGTTAGAAGTAGTTCAGGCTTAGACACCATGTCAGGCGTTCGAGGCCTTCCAACTGACGAAGCTTCTAATTGAGAAGGCGTTGCCATTTCCTGTTCCCCCAATATCCGTCTGGAAGCAACCGTCTGAGGGTGTTGCCTCTGCAATCCCTCGGGACCGGTTATTTCTACGTGATAGCAGCCGCTGGGTCGCAAATTACGTAACTCTTCACCTAGAATGCTTAGTAAGCCAAACGATTTTTTCTGTCAAACAGCTGCCTATATGCCCGCACGATAGCATCGGGATGCGATGGCATGGGTAACCGGGGGCAGTTCAATGGTCGTAACAACCCTCCCAAATTCAGCCGCTTGGGCAAGGTCCACACGAAGACAAACTCGCCCGTTATGGAATTCCAGACGGAATGGCTGACAGAACCCATAACGAACTGGCGCGGGTGGCATCGTAGATAGCAAACGTGCTGCGAATAAATCCCTTGTTCAGCCTTATGGCCAGGCGGATTGGACTGATGACGAAAGCAGGAGAAAGAATCTGACCAGCAGGAAAAGTCAGGTAACGGTGTTGCTTTTGAGGCCTCGCGCCAGGATCCGCCTCTGACGAGTTGGGTGTCGGAATCCGTATAACAATCGGTACGTGGCCTCGAGTATAATCGGGCGATCCAGGGGTTGACGCCATGCCCGGAAAACGGCGTATTCGGGCCTATACGTATCTGCTGCCGGTGGTTCTTGTCGCTGCTGGGGCCGTCGGAGCTTGCGTGATCGTGAAATGGCGTGAAGAGCCAAGTCCAGCCGAGAATGCGACCGCTAACGGCCCCAAAGCCATTCTTGCCGAAGCAAATCACTTCGCTTTCCTTTCCAACTCCTATCGGGCTGAGCCTCTGTACGCCAAGGCCGAACAGATGTTCAGCGAGCGCGGCGACCGGAGGGACGAGCTTTACGCCAAAATCGGCCGGCTTCGAGCAGAAGCTGAAACCATGTCGTTCGCGAAGCTCTCCGCCTTTATCGGGTCTCAACTGGCAAGGCCCTTAGTCCAGCATGATCCCGAACTGAAACTCTGGTGCCTGACGGCAAAGGGCATGACGGACATCGAAGTCAATGTTCCGGCAGCCAAAGCGGATTGGCAGGAAGCCGAAGCGCTCGCCCGAAGGCTGAAGGAAAGCCAATGGGAAGCTCGTGCCAAGGGTGAACTGGGGCTGATTGCTTTCCTTCAAGGCAACAGTCTCAAGGCCGGCCAATTGGTCGGTGCTGCACTGTTGTCAGCCATGAGCAGCGGCGATCGCGGCGCCGAGGTTCGATATCTTGAGTTGATTGGGAATGGACTGGAAGTTCAGGGGCGGTCAGAGGAGGCGGAGTATTTCTTTAATCGTGCGATCCGCATGGTGAAATCCTGCCAAGACTGCGGGTTCCCCTATATGGCCTATGAAGGAAAGGGAGAAGCCTTGGCGGCGCTGGGAAAGTTTGACGATGCCCGAGCGGCGCTCACCGAATGTTTGAACAGGGCCCGGCATGAGCAGCGCTCGGGGCATGCCGCGCAGACGCTGATCCTGCTGGGAAAGCTCTCGCTCAAAACCGGTCAGACGGCAGGAGGGATCGACGAATTGGAAGAAGCGGCCGGGATTGCAGGGAAATTCAACTATTACCAACTGGAAGAAGATGACCTCTTCGAATTAGCCGGCATTTACAAACAGCAAGGCGAACTTACCAGGGCCGCGCGCAGGCTCAGGGCCGCCTGTGACTTGAGCATGAAGCTAGGCGACCGCACCAGCCTGCCGCGCAACCTGACGGCCTGGCACATCTCGAAATGCGATTGGGAAAGGTCCAAGAGGCAGAACGTCTTTACGATCAGGCCGAGGATGTTGTGGATGCCATTGTGATGAACGCCCCGGGTCCGTATTCAGGCGGCTCGTTTGTTGGTGAAGCCAGCGCCACCTACTTGGGGGATTTTGAGCTTGCCATGCAGACCAATAATCTCCATCGCGCCTTCCGCGCTTTGGAGCGCGCTCGCGGCAGGACGATTGAGGATGCTCTGGAAAGTAGAGCATCGTCCAAGCAACCGCCCACGCCCGCTTACCGGCAAGCCGAAAGCGCCATATCAACCGTTCAGTTGAAATTGATGCGCTCCGAAAGTCCCGAGGAACGCCAGCGACTGCTGGTGGATTTGGAGGAACAGGAACAGCGCCTCGCCTATTTGAACGATGTGACTCTGCCTCGGACGCCAATGCGATTATGGCAGCCGCCTGCCCTACGGGTCGTTCAGTCTTCACTAACGCCTGACGAAATGATCCTGGAATATGTCCTGGATGAGCCGCGCTCATTCTGCTTATGGATCACTCACGACAAGGAGGGAATCACCCGGCTGAACACGGGCAGGGGCGGCATCGAGGACCTCGCAGCACGTTATCTCGCGAGTGTCAGAGCGCTCAGGCCAGCGTCCAGCCTCACGAAGGAGCTTTATTCTGTCCTCATCGCGCCAATCCCTGCCTCCGGCAAGACGCATTTCATCATTGTCCCCGACGGCAAGCTCTACCTTCTTCCGTTCGATGCCCTGGAAAATTCAGCCGGGCAGCCCCTTGTGAAGACGGTTGATGTGACATACGTTCCATCGGCCTCAGTGCGCGAGATCCTTCTGACCCGGAAGAGCAAGCGACCACCGACGCGAGCGTTTCTGGGTGTTGGCGACGTGGCCTACGAGCCGATAAATTCCCATACTCTCGTCGGCCGGCTCGTTCGAGGCCTATACGATCTGGCTGGCGTGAAGCAACTCAGAAATCTGCCTGGCAGCAGGCAAGAGGTGATGGACGCTGATCGAGCGTTGGGAGGGAGCGGCAGCGTGATGCTGCTCGGCCCGCAGGCAACTCTGTCAGCCTTTGAGTCGGAACCTCTTGAACATTTTAGTGTTTTGCATCTTGCAGTTCACTCGATCCCCAGCACGGAATTTCCAACCCGAGCCGCACTGGTGCTGGGCCGAAGTGCAGGACAGGATCAGGGCGGGCTCCTTCAGGAGTGGCAGATCATCGATCTGTCCCTGAATGCTGATCTTGTAACGCTTTCGGCGTGCGATACTGGGGTAGGCAGAATCGAAGGAGAGGAAGGCGTGACCGATCTGGCCGACGCCTTTTTATTCGCCGGAGCGAAATCCGTCGTGGCAAGCCTTTGGGAAAGCGATGACGAATACACTGCAGCCTTAATGAGACAATTTTATCGGCACCTGGCGCAACACGAAGATAAGGACGTTGCCCTGCGGCAGGCCAAGCTCGACCTGATTCGAGAGTATGGCGGCGACACCCCGCCGTTTTATTGGGCGGGATTCATCTTGGAAGGAGAAGGCTCCTCGCCGGTATCCATCCCATGAACCTCACTCGGGCTGAACGCGAGAAGATATTTCAGAGGGTGGTCAGTCTGGTGGACAAGAAGCATTTCAGGCCGGACCTGAACGGGGTGGATTGGCACGCCGTTGCTGAAGAGAGGCGCGCGCGCGTCCTTGACAGTGAGACGCCGGAGCAATTCGAGCGCGAAATGCAGGAGATGGTCGCGCAGTTGAAGACCAGCCATACAGGGTTTTTCCACCAGAGTGCCCCGACCATCCCGGCGCGGCTTTCCATCAACGCGACCTTCGACAAATGCGACGTAAACGGTGTTGAGCGATGGATGTTCCTGGACATCCACGAAGGCGGGCCGGCTTACAAGGCAGGCCTGGAGCCCGGCGACGTGCTGATCGGAGTCGGTGAAGAGGAAATACTGCCGCCTAAACAGCCGGTCTTTAAGATGGGCCAGGCCACGTGGATAACTGTCCTCAAACGTGACGGCAATGAAGTGTCGCTGGATTTGAATGTGCCCTCGCCGAAAATGAAGAAGCATCCTGTCAATACTCCCCAACCCGTCGTGTTCCGAAAACTTGATGATGGAATTGGCCTGCTGCGCGTGACGATGTTTCCGGGAATCGTGGGCATAGACTTCGCCCGGGACATTGACCGCGCGATCCGCACGTTGCAATGCGACCGTCTGATCGTGGACATGCGCGGGAACACCGGCGGCGGCATTGGGGGTCTGCGGCTGATGAGCTACCTCACCCCGGATAAAAAGCCCATCGGATACAGCCTGTCCCGCGCCCGGGCTGAAAAGGGATTCAAGAAGGAATCACTGCCCCGGTTTGGGAAAATACCTCACTCGAAACTCGCCCTGATTTGGCTCGCTCTGCGTTATGCGCGAGTCGGAGGTTCAGTGGCAGTGATCACCGAAGGGCTCGGGGCTCAACCCTTCCACGGGCGTGTGGTGATGCTGGTGAACCATCACTCGGCGAGTGCGGCGGAAATTGTGGCAGGGTTTGCGGCAGAGAACAAACTCGCAACGATCGTAGGTACGAAGACGGCGGGGCGATTGATGAGCGGCAGCGCCTACAAGGTCGGCCACGGATACGTCCTGGGCCTTCCCGTCGGCGCCTTCTATACCTGGCAAGGCACACTGCTTGAAGGCAAAGGAATCCAGCCCGATGTGGAAGTGAGACAGGCTTACGAGTCCCTTAAAGCGGGGCTGGACCAGCAAATGGAAAAGGCGATTGAAGTCGCTCGGTCGCTCTGAAATAGTAAGCCCAACCACTTTTGACGGATGAAAATGACCTCCGCGGAAAGAAACCTGCGAATTCCACCGGTGTAGCAGCCAGCACACACGCCGAGACGTTTCAGACGGAGAGAACAGAGCGCCTCTTCTATCTGATCGCCTGCCTGCTGATGATCGTCGGAGTGCCCGTCGGCTTTCACATGTTCTACCTTCACGGTTTGAGCGACGCGGAACAATCCGTAACGTAGGAGATCGCCCCCTGGTTTATGTTCACGGCGGACTCATAACCTGCTGGATGGTTCTCTTTCTGCTGCAATGCAGTCTGTGGTCGAAGGGCAATCGCCGTCTGCATATGCGGCTGCGGTCGTCCTCTACGTCGTCATCATTCCCATGGGTGTCGTGAGTGCTCTGCGGCAAATCCCTTACGCTGATCCGTGCTCGTTTCCACCCTTTGGCCCCCATCGCTTTCTCGCTCTTCCGCTGGCTGAAATCGCCAACTTCACGTTCTTTGAGGGCGCCGGATTTCTTTTTCGCTGCACCCCCGCGCAGCATCGCGCCTTGATGATGATGGGGACGCAATCGGTTGCCGAGGCGGGTGTAGGACGCATCGGCACTATCCGCAACGCATTTTACCAGGCGAGTCACGCCGCCACTTTCCCCACCCCATGAGGATCAACGGTCGTGCTCGTTCTTCTCCTGTGGATAATCAAGCTCGACACGACTCGCCGCCGGGATCACCATTTTGCCACTGCCCTCGCTTTGTTCGTTACCTCCGGTCTGCTGAGCAGTTATGTCTCCACGACTACCTGGTGGCTTGAGCTTGCGCGCCGGATAACACTCTAAGAGAAAGGATTGACAAATTCAGTACGTGGCCCCCATGCCGCTCACTCATGCTGGTCACTATCGAATCACTTCAATATGACTCTGTAATACCTCCATTCCTCTCCAGCACGCCGCACGTAAAACTCATATTGCCCGGCTGGCAAGTGGCTCAGGTCCATCTTCACATGAAGGATTGGTTCGCGGTTTTCAATTCGAACGGTCCCCGAAGCGGCGGCAAACACTTTCCCGTCTCGCTGCACCGACACATCATACGGGCCGGGCTGATATCCCCATGCAAGCTGAATGGCGAGATCCCACCGCCCGCGCGGGATGACCGCCGGCGCAACCGGCGGAGCGCTCGATTCCCCACGAAGCAAAAGCTGGTTGCTGACGTTGACAGCGTAAGGCTCATAAGCCTGGGGCGGATATGTCCTCTTCGGATAAATCCATAGGATCCAGATTATCGCCACCAGCATTGCAACCGTCACAATCGCCCACGGCCGCTGAAGCGCGAACCCTGGTTTCCGGGCATGCTGCTCCCGAAAGCGGGCCAGCAGTTCTTGTTTTGCTTTTAGGGACAAGGGAGCCGGATCGGGCAGTTTGCCCAACGCGGCGGCCAGTTGACGCGAATTCTCAAAGTAGGCGCGGCAGTTGTCACACGTTGCGAGGTGGACCTGGATCTCCCGGGCTTCGGACGGCGAGAGGACACCCTCGTAGTAATCCGTGATTCGTCCGACAGCCTCTTTGCACGTCATGGCTTTGGGTCCTCGCTTCCTGAAGCCGGCGGCGACTTTCGACGTTTGCCGAAATACTCGTCGAGCCTTTGCTGCAATCTGGATTTCGCGAGGTGCAGCAGCACGCGCCGATTCGTGCTGCTGATCTTCATTAGCTCACAGACTTCTTCCGGCGTCCAGCCCTCAATGGCGCTGAGGATAAATACGGCCCGCTGTTTTTCTGGAAGTGAAGCGATTGCTTCGTAAATATATTCGATGGCCTCCTGAGACAGGAGGTCCAATTCTGGATTCGAACCCCAAGCCACGGGTTGGGACCGCCACTCCCCTACCTCGTCAAACCAATCCGAAGACCCGGTAGCGTCTTCTCGCGGTGCTTGGCCTCGAAGGGTCCATTCTTTAGGCCGCCGCGCCGCCTGCTTCCTCGCCTGATTCAGCAAGATGCCGAACAGCCAAGTCTTCACGGATGAGCGATGTTTGAATCGCCTGATTGCTTTGACGAAGGCCAGCCAGGTTTCTTGGACAACTTCTTCGGCCGATATGCGGTCGCCCAAAAATGCCTCCGCCATTTTGAGCATCCCGAGTTCATAACGAGCCACCAACTCTGAAAAGGCAGACTCCTCCCCGGCGCGGATTGCGTCGAGCAGCGCGTCGTCGTCCCACCTGTCCCGTGGGTCCGTCATGCCCCCAGATCCTCCGTCCCAACGGCCATCCCGCCGATTATCACTTAAATATCATCACGTTACAGTAAACTCGGCCCAGCCTCAACCTTTCAACACAAAAATCCCTGTGCGGCAATTTAACGTTTGAGGGGGTCAACGGTACTAATGCAGTAGAGCCTCGAATAAGGGCTCAACGAACAAGCCGATACTCAGGGCAGCGCCGCACAACGAGCGCACGGATTCATTGGTTTTATAACTTTACGCTGACCTCCCGTTCTCTTTTGCCCTGCCTCGGTCCGAAATCTGGTGCAGGAGATTTCCTGCTGAGTGTGTCACTCGACGCAGTCGCGAACGTGTGTCTCGAAGGAGGGCTTCCCTTGGGCCGGATGTTGCACATGTCCGAACCATTACAGGGGTCAAAGCCGTCTCGCCTTAACTTCCCCGGTCACAGGCCTGATCCGGTGTGGAATCCCAGGTTTGATGAAATCCTCAAAGCCGGCGCGGCCGCTGGACCATCGAAGCTTCAGAGAGCCATCGCGCGCATCAAAAAACTCGATCCCCGATTGAGCGAAGAACAGATTCGCAAGCGGACGGCCGAATTGCACCTGACACGATACAGCGCGCCCTGGACCCAGGAGGAGGTCAATTTCGTTCTCGAGCGGGCGAGAGAGTTCGCGGTGGCCGACATTGCCCGGGAGCTTGGCCGAACTCCCAAGGGGGTATACGTGAAGCTGTGGAAAAACCACATCAGCGCAAGGTTTCAGGATGGGTACACGCAGGGCGAACTCGTCCAAGCCCTTCACATATCGCGGCGAAAGCTCCGGAGGTGGATTCGCCTCGGCTGGCTCACCCTATATGAAAGACGCATCAAGGACCGGGCACTGGTACGGTTTCTCGAAGGGCACAGTGATGAGATCGATGTCGCCCGACTTGACAAAGAGTTCCGTCTCTGGCTGCGCAGTCTCGGATTACGGGAGAGTGAAGCTTGCCCACGCCGATTGCCGAAAACGGTCCTGCAAAGCCTGAAGGAGCACACTTGCGGCCGCTGCGGGAGAAAGGTGAAAGGCAACGCCATCCACGTTCACATGCGAGCGTGCAAAAAGGAGGGTTCTGAAGCAGGCACAGGCAGGAAGGCCTGAACCTCAGTTGCGGGAAGAGATAATGCGGTAGTGCGGTCGATGTGAAAGGCCCGGCGGAAGACCTTTTTCCTGCGATTGTTAGAAGCTGCCCTGGCTTGCTGCCTGCGAAAGGCGTCACCCGTGGCGCGAATCCGAAAGAGAAACCCCATTGCCGGTTCAATCGATTCGTGGAATGGATTAAGAACCACAAGTTTACTAAGGCTCGGAAGGAAAGCTGGTTTGATGTGCTTCTTTACCAGGCGCGTCTATACGCTCGGCACGCCCGAGTGGCCAATTACTGGCACGATTGGGAAGTACAGTGGGGAAAACATCACGCTCCACAATATCCTGCATTCAAAGGCTGGAGCAACGCTGCCGACCGCTACATCTTCAAGCGCGATAAAACATGATGATACTCGAGGGATTTGTGGGACCCTGGGATTATCGTCCTTACCGCTATTATTGCCTCTTCGCTGTCAGCAGCCGTTTCAAAAAATGACCTTTCTTACTATCCTTCAAGGCCAGAACACGAATAGCTTCCGGGTGGCCAACGATCCGTGAGCTATCTCGCGTGCCAACTCAAATCGAGATGCTAAGTGGTGACTCTTACGAGCAGGCTGTTATGTCTCGACCGGGCCGCAGATGTGCCGAAAAGGTGATTCCTAGCCCCCTTGGCGACTCATCACCAATGCCGGCGAGGACTTGGGGACGCTTTCAGCGGGCAGTCGTTCTATCTGTTTTCGCGAGGAATGTTCTGCAGACAGGTGAGGTGCATGACTACTGGCCCTGCCGTGATTCGACTGGAATCATAAATATGCGTGGGGTACAATTCGCCCATCCCACCCGTGCCGAGCCCAGGGACGATCTCATACGGCCCGAGTTTAGTTCCCGCTCCGAGCGTCATTTCACGCCCCCCACCAGATACAGGTCCGACAGCGAACGATCGTAGGAGTAAGCGTACGATCTGCCGTTGGGCGTGATTCTCACCGGTCCGATGCTATTCAAGCCGGCGGGATCCGCAGGCCGCAATGTCGCGATGGTTTGCCGCTTACCTTTCGCGAGATTGATGCGAAACACCTGAGCGTGGGTTTCATCATCCTGGTAAACATAGGCTCCGCACCCATCGCTGGACCAGTTGATCCAAATGTCGCCGGGAGCCAACCCCTGAATGGCCTTCGGGTTTCCACCGGCCAGCGGATAGAGCCACCCTCTTCCATTCAAATCTCGGGCAAAAACAAATTTCCCATCCGGCGAAAGCAGGTGAGATTCGATCAGGTCTGGATTCACCGAAATGGAAGGCGTCAAGGCCCGCAGCGCGCCACCCGCGAGCTGCTGCGCGTACATTCGCCACCCATGGCCTCCGTTGCCGGCAAAATAGACCTCTTTCCCGCTTGGCATCCAGCCCACCGAGGTAAATTGCTCGAGTCCATACCCCTTCAGATTCTTAGCTTCACCAACGCCGGTCGGCAAAAGGACAAGGCGCGGCGGAAAATCCGTGGCGAGCACCCACTTCCCGTCCGGCGATAGCGCCGCAACGTACCCATGGCCCAGCTTTACCGGTGGCGAGCCATCGGGTGTTCGAAGGTAGGTGAGGGCAGAGGCGCCCACTGTTCCTCCGAATTCACTGAACTCCACGTCCTGGCCGTCGGTTGAAAGATCCATCAGGAGCGGGGCATCGAGCCAGGAGAGGTCATGTTCTCCGGGGTCTTTCGGCCCGTGCCATTGCATCCCGCTCCTCCAAACATCCTTGGAAAGAAGGATCCTGCCGTCGCGAGAGATGTCGTATAGCCGGAGCATGCCGGGAAGCCGAAGAACGATGCGGTCTTTGCCGGTGAAGCTGAGGGCGTAAATCGCGTTGGCATATCCCATGCCCATGCTCGCGGCGCACCAGACCTCGTTTCCTGCGGGCGGCCAGGCGAGTCCTTCCACGCTGGTGAATTCTTCCCCAGACCGGGCAATCTGTTTCCCCTTCCGGTCCAGGATGACGACACGACCTGTGTCGCTTCCCCCTGCGCCAAACTGCACAAAAGCGACGGCGGTGCCGCGCGGTGAAATGCGAAGGAAGTCGACCCAGGTTTCACTTTCGTAAATGACATTGCCAGGAGGAAACTCGACGCGAAACTTTCCGCCGGCCTCGCGGACCACAGCCATCGAGGATCCATCGGGGGTCCAGTCGGCAGACAGCACTCGATCCACAATTTCGCGAGGGGCGCCGCCGGAAAGCGGCGCGACAGCCAGTGTGCCCTCACAGTCTCCGACCAGCATGTCCTTGCAGCCCATTGAAATGGCGATCTGCGAGGAAGAGACCGCAAAGAGCGCGGAATTCGTGAGATTCAGGGGCCGCGATTCGGGGCCGCTGGGATTTGTCGAATAGACCTGGATGGGCTGGCCGTTCCAGCTTGCGCTGTAGTAGACGGACTGTCCATCGGCAGCGAAGCGGGCAGAGTAAATCAGCCCGCGATCGAAAGTGATCTGCTGGTACGTCGGCGGTGCGGCCCGCGAAGCCTTGTGGCCCACCAGCCACCCTCCCAAAGCAGCGAGTACCGCCACGGCAAGAGCCGTCGCCCAGGGCCGAGCACGCTGGAACGGCGAACTATAATTGCCAGCCTCCGGTAGGGGCAATTCATGAATTGCTCCTACGTCGCCCGTCAACACTTCTTCAATGGCAATTCGGGCTTCACCGATGGCCTGTAGGCGATGCCTCAAATCCTTGGTGAGGCAGCGGCGCAGCAACCGTTCGATGCTCGCGGGCGTGTCACGCGGCATCGCCGCCCAGTCCGGCTCCTCTCCCATCACCGCGGCAATCGTTTCGGTCAGCGTCGTGCGGCTGAATGCCGATGCGCCCGTCAGCATCTCGTAAAACACGCAGCCGAAGGCCCAGATGTCAGCGCGCCGGTCAAGCGGCTTGGCCTTGGCCTGCTCGGGCGCCATGTAGGCCGCCGTGCCAATAATAAATCCCGCCTCCGTCATCGCCGCGCTCAGCGTGGGCGAATTGGAGATATCGCGCAACGCTTCGTCCGGACCCATCGCCTTGGCTAAACCGAAATCCAGAACCTTCGCCGTGCCTTCGGGCGTGATTTTAATGTTCGACGGTTTCAGGTCACGGTGAATCACGCCGCGCTCGTGAGCGTATTCCAGCGCCTCGGCAACCTGCTTGGCGATTTGAAAATCTTCCTGCAAGGGCACAGCACGGTGTGCCCCTACGACCCCGGATCGCGCTGCCGCGATACGTTGCGCTAAGGTCTGGCCCTCGATCAATTCCATCACCAGGGCGCGCGTCGAGCCTGACTCTTCGAGGCCGTAAATCGCCGCAATGTTCGGATGATTCAGCGAGCCGAGCACCTGCGCTTCGCGCTCGAAGCGCGCCATGCGCTGCGGATCGTTTGCGAAGGTTTCCGGCAAGACCTTGAGCGCAACGTCTCGATTCAAGCGGGTGTCGCGCGCCCGATACACTTCCCCCATGCCGCCCGCGCCTAGCGGCGAAGCGACTTCGAAAGGCCCGAGTTTGGTCCCCGTCGCGAGGCTCATCGCCAGCGTGAATTATAGCCTCAAGTCAATCGTCACGCGAGCGTATAACGGTTAGAACGATTAAAAGAGAACATCTGAGGGCATGGCCTTCCGTGCAAGAAGTCGCCTTTTACGATTGGCCATGCCCAATTGTAGCCAGGGACCCGGACCTGGAAAGGGTACTCGTCCAGGTTCAGCAATGTCGGTTCTGGTCGGGTGACGGGCAACTCGGAAGCTGCGCGGCCTGCTGTGACGACGCACAAACTCTACCGGCGCCCCAGTGTCACGCAACTGGGTTTCGGATGTAGATGATCAAATTCCAGGACCGTATCGAATGGGGCGCCGGGCGACACCACTTGTCCGGCCATTTGGTCGATCCGGTCAAGTGACAGGTTGCCGAGAAACTTCCCTGCCCCCGCTATGTGCGGAATGCGTTCCGGTACCAGGCCCATCAGCTTGGCGCAAGTCGCGTCGGCGGAAACGGGATCATCCGCCAGCACGAGCTTGCCGAGATTTCGGGGTGACCCTGCCAAGGGGCCGTTCCCTTCCATGGCGACGATACCCTCGGCAATCACGAAATCACTCGGCACCGTGGCGCAGATGTCCACGATGCAACGCCCAATGCCTTTCCAATGGAGAATGTTCTTCGGCCAGCCGTATTTCACGCCCGGAATTACTCCAAACATGTTCTTCATGCTGAGCGTCACACCGCTCCAATGGTGGGTCTTGATTTTCGGCATCAAAACAATGAAATCCGCTTCGAGAACCGCTCGCGGCAGCCAGATTTCGTGAAGTCCGGAATAGTCAGCACGGACCTTGACCTTGGAGACGTCATCGCGATTCAGATCAACGAACGGGACTTCAACTCTCGAAAGCTGATCGAGAAGCCCGCTCTCACGGATGACGAGGCCGGTATCGCGCTGATGGCCAGTCAAACCTCGCTTCAAGGCAGTCACGGCAAAGGCCGTCGGCACGACCCAGCTCAATGTGCCGGTTTGCCATAGCCACTGCCCCTCCTTACCGTGGCATCGAATCAACCAATCGCGCGCCGCGCGCCGCTTTCCACTCCGAGATGGTTGAGCGTCAGAAGAGCCAGCCCACCCAGACCGCAACCCTCCCGATCACCCGCAAGCACCGGCCAGCTTCCGTCTGGATTCTGCCATCGCAAAAGCGCTTGAATTGCTGAGTCCACCGCGGGCTTGCGCCCTGATCGGAGGGCAAGCAGAGCCAGACATGTTGGTTTAAGGGCAGCCTGAGAAGCAGTTGGATTGCAGCTCCAACCCTCAGGCATCCGGCGACGAGTTAATTCATCCAGAAGAGTGTTGCTCGCAGCCACGGCAGAATTTGTAGAGATAAGCCCGCAATGTGTCAAACACCCGGCGGGATGCCTTCCCTGTTTCCGCTGGATGGGAACTGCCGTGGGCAGGAAGAAGGATGACCCTACGGACCTTTCAGGCCACGTCAAACTGGCGAGCAGGCGATGTTCGCGCCCTGTCCGAAATGGCACTGAGCGAGGAGAAAAGAAGTGACCAGTGATATTTTCCTTCAGCATTTTGGCATCGGGATTGCCGTGCGCGTAGACCTCCGATAGACCTTCCCGCCGGTATGAGAAATTGCTTTCGAATTTTAAGAGTGCAATTCCGCAAGATCTCGAGCCGGCGGTGGCTTGAGGGCGGGACGGCAAATTGGGGCTGGACCCGGAGGAAAGAAGTGACCCGTGGAATTTTCCGATGAGGCTTGTGGCATGACATCTGCTGAGGGCCACGCAGCACGCCACTCTTGAGACCGGTGGGCCAGGGGGTGGAGAAAAGAAGTGAGCAGCGGAATTTTGTGGACCTGGGAGTGGCAGAACGATTGCCTCGAACGCTTCCGCCCGATGGGCTGCCGGCGCGTGGGAAGGCGCGGAGAAAAAAAGTGGCCAGCGGAAAATTCCGTGCCCTCAAATTCCGGACCGGAGTTTCCTTTCCACGCCCTGACTGCAAGTCCTTTGCGGGGAACAGGCTCCAATGATCGCGCAAGCAGCAAGGGGATTCAAAGATTGAGTCCTCTGCAGCCTTCTAATCGCTGTTTGAATTGCGCAGCTGGATGCACCGGCCATCCCGGCAGATTAGAGTGACCGCCCTGGAGGTACAGGTGTGTTCGCATCGCTTGAGGGCCTGCGCGTTCGCTTGCGCGAGGCGCGATATGTCGTTGATGCCGTGACTCTCCAAGCCGTGTATCTGGCGGCGGAGATGAAGAGGCCGCTGCTGGTCGAAGGCCCACCGGGCTCAGGCAAGACCGAATTGGCGTACGCCATTGCCTCGGCTGCCGATACCGTGGTCGAACGCCTCCAATGCTACGAAAGCATCGGGGAAGACAAGGCCATCGGCAAGTTTGATGAGGCTTTGCAGGGACTGTTCCTGCGCCTGCACGGAGACCGGCCGGACGTGGCGTGGGAAGAGATTCGCAACCGTCTCCATTCGCTTGATTTCTTCTCGCCGGGGCCGCTTCTGCGCGCGCTGCGGTATCGGGACAAACCCTGCGTTTTGCTGATCGACGAACTCGACAAGGTGGACCAGGCCTTCGAAGCGATGCTGTTGGAGTTGCTGAGCGCCTGGCAGATCACGGTGCCGAAGCTTGGAACCATCAAGGCCGAGACGGTACCCTTCGTTGTCCTCACTTCCAACGAAGAACGGCGGCTCGGGGATCCTCTGCGCCGGCGATGCTTTTACCTGCGGTTCGAATATCCGGCCATTGAGCGCGAGGTCCAGATCCTGAGGTTGCGCGGCACAAGTCAGGACCCGAGGCTACGAGGGCAAGTGGCCGGGCTCGCCTGCGCGCTGCGGACCTGGAACATGGAAAAACCGCCCTCGATTGCCGAAATGCTCGACCTGGCGAAGGCGCTCGAAATCCTCGGAGTGAGCGAGATCAACCCGGAAGACCGAGACTTGCTGCTACCACTCCTCGCAAAAACGCACGCCGACCAGCGAAGGCTTTCGATGAACGCGGGCTTTGAGGGTCTGGTATTCGATTCGTTACGGTACCGCGACCAGCTTGCTGCGGCGGAGCATTTGATGGCGGAGGTCCAAGCGTGAAATTGACGCTGCTTCTCGCGCTGGCGATTGCCACCGGTCCCAAGGCGTTGGCCCAAGGTCCTCCGGGGCTTCGGCAGGTCGAGATCCGATGCGCCGAGTACTACGCGCATGCCTACCATGTGCCGGCAAATTTGGTCGAGGCGGTGATTGATGTCGAATCGAACTGGAACCCTCTCGCCGTATCACCAAAGGGCGCCGTGGGGTTAATGCAGTTGATGCCCGAAACCGCCTTCGATGTTGGAGTTCATAACCGATTTCAGATCGAGGACAACATTCGAGGTGGCGTCGCTTATCTTGCGTGGCTGATTCGATTGTTCCGAGGAGACCTGCGTCTCGCGGTCGCGGCCTATCTCACCGGCCCCCAGCCGATTTTGTCGCAGGGGCTGGCCTATTCATCCCGTGAAGTCTTTCGCTATGTGTCGCGTGTGGCGGTGCGCTATCGAGTACGACAGTCCGAAGCGATGACCGGAGGGAATCGATGAAGAAAATCATTTGCGTTGTCACATTGTTTATATGGACAGCCGCGGCGCGAGGCCAAACAACGGGAATCCGAGCTCAAATCGTCAACCGCACGGAGTCTGCTCGCCAAGTCACCGTTGTGGACCTTTCGCCACATTTTGTGACAGCCATCCGAGTTCCGGAACCTGTTACGTCGGTGGCTGTGGGTGACCCGGCGCGCTTTCAGGCCGAACACTCCGATCACGAGCCCGAACTGGTGTTCGTCAAAGCGGTCACGACGAGACCCGCTGAGACAAACCTGCTGATCGCAACGGCCAAGGGACATGCAATCTGTCTGTTGCTTGAAAGCAAGGGCGATACCCCCCAGTCCAGTACGGATGTTCTTGTGAATTACCGGCCCGACAGGAGCTTCATCATCGAGCCATCGACAGCGTCGGAGAGCGTTGCTGAAACCGTTCCCGTCGAAACTTCCGCTGTCGAGACAAGCGCAACGGACCCCGTGTCACCAATGAATTCAGGAACGCTGCCGACCCCTGCCCCGATTCAATCTTCCCAAGGAACAATCGCAAATTCGGCTGACGGACAATGGAGTGTTCTCGACAGCCTTCTCCAGCAACAAAAGCGTGCGCCCTTACCGAAACTTTACGGCGAGCATCCCACGACGGCGATCGGCAGCGGAGAGCGGATTCGTGCCGGCGTGAGCGAAGTGATCGACGGCGGCGAAGACGTGATCGTGTTGTTTTCGGTAGTCAATCCGCAGCGCCACACGATCTTGCTCATGCCGCCGCAGGTTCAGTTGGGCGGCGAGACGAGGCACGGCAAGCTGATTAAACATTCCCGATGGACGAACGCTGAGCAACTTGCGGTGATCGCCTACCGGCTCAGCAGGCGCCGCCTGGGGCCAGGTGAACGGGCCGACGGGGTGGTGGTCTTCGAGCGCCCGCCTTACAAGCAGTCGAACGAAACGCTCTTTTTGCAAATGGCGGAAGCCGGGGCCGTGGACGAACCGGCCCTTGTGCCCATCGGTTTTGGAGTCAGCACATCTCAGGAGGACCACCATGCCAGACGAAGTAGCGAAAGGTAGCGGCGAAATAAAGGTCGAGGATCTTCTCAAAGAGGCCGAGCCAGAAAAACCGCTGACGCCCCTGGAGCAGCTCCTTCACAAGATCAGGAAAGCGGACCACGGTTCGAGGCCGTCATCTCCAGCTACCCGGGAGGAACTCGGAAAGGATAAGTCGAAGACCCTTTTCGTACTCGTCGTGGCAGCCATCGGCGTCTTACTGTTCTTCCTTGCGATATTTTCTTCGCCGCAGAAACCGAAGGAGCAACCAGTGTGGTGGCATCGCGACCAGCCCGACCTCGGCCGCCGGGTCACGCCGGGGCAAGCTCAGAAGCCAGCCGGCTCTGTCACGCCATTGCTCAATGCGCAGGCCCAAAACAAAGCCGCTCTGACTAACGGCGAGGTGACGCCGGAAGACATCAGACGCACCTCGCAGGCGACTCTCGGGAGCCAGCCTGCCGCCCCCAATACCACAGCCAACACGCTCCTGCCGCCATCTCAAAGCGGTCTGGCGAGCGCTCAAGGTCGAGCGGCTCCGAAAATTGCACCGGCAGACACATATGGCAGCGCCGGACCGTATGCAGTCGGCAAGATCAACTTCCCCGATAAAGCCTTGCAGGAAGAATATCGGAAAGCCGGCTATGGCCGGGACTACACGACGGCAGAGGCCCCGAAAAATGCGGGAGCCTCCTCGAAATCCGATGACGACCTCAAAAAGCCTTCCTTAGTTTTCGTGCAAAGCGAGAACACCGTTGCGAGCCTGGGACAAAGCCTCAATTCGACACGCCATCCAGTGACGGCACCTGGCGCAATAACACCCTCTGAGCCTTCGCTCGATTCCATCCTCCCGCCTGGCACGCGACTCGTTGCGCGTCTCGAATCACCGGCAAGCACAGCAGTTCCCGGCCCCGTGGTAGCCGCAATCGAGTACAACTACGAGCAGGACGGCGAAATTGTCGTGCCCGCAGGATCAAAGGCCATCGGAAAACTCGAGCAGGCGAATGCCTCCGGCGATGTCTCACTGCATTTCACCCGAATGGACTTTACCAACGGCACGAGCGAGAAGATGGACGGCCTCTCGATGGGTTTGAATTACGGGCCGGTCAAAGGGCTTGTGAACGGAAGGAGGCGCGGTGCGCGATTTCTCGTCCAGACGCTGACCGGGCTTGGCACGATGGCGTCGTACCTGGTGGGCGCGGGCAACTTTTCGGGCCCACTATCGGAAGGCGGTTTGCTGAGGGAGCGGCTTGCAGATAACGTGGGCATCGCGGGCCAGAACGAGCTGAACCAACTGTCATTCAATCAGAACATTGTTGTGACCGTCCCTGGGAACACGCGCTTCTACATCGTGCTTCAGAAGACGGAGGATGTTTCCGGCCGGGCTTCAACCGCCCACCGCAAAAGTGATTCTGCTTCGTCCGTCCCCAACGCTCAAAGTGTGCCAAATCTTGGGGAGTTGCGCGAACTCCTCGAGTTGCAACGAGAGATGAGCCAGCTTTATCCGCAAGGCGCAAAGGCGCTCTCACAGCCGAGCGGAAGTCAAAACCAACAATAGGCCCGAATAGGAGTTCCTCTTGCCAAACCAGCCCACCTCACTCGTTCCCGCCAATAGCCGGTTCCCTCGAATGCGGCTGCAAAAACACTTCGAGGGAGCCGCCGCCTTCAGGTGCTTTTGCGACGCGCAAGAACAGAGATTGTTCGCGAATTGCTCTGGCCTGGGCTACCCATTGAGACGCGAGGCTGAGGTTCAGGTTGGAACCTTGCCTATGTCAAGGAGCGAATCGAGCGACGCGGTCTTCGGTGTATTTCGGAGATCGGTCCAGGGATGTTTTCTCCGCTGTTTGACAGAAAAAATTCTTCATTGCACAACATTCGCGGTTAGGCCGAAACGCCGGCTGGATTCCAGTGATTCGACCCGGCTCCGGCCCAACCGGAAAGGAGGATTTTGTGACCATCAAGGCTGAGTGGGCCCGACGGGCCAGGCAGCCTCTCGCCCTTGCGGGCATCGCGTTCGTTCTCCTGGGGGAATATGCCATAGCTCAGAACCTGGGGAGCACGCCCCAGTTCAACGTGGCCGTCCAGGGGCAGACGGGAGCGCAGCCCGAGGGAGCGTTTCTGAACTTCATCAACTGGATTGGCAACGTGATCGCTCCGGTGGCGGCCGGAGGCGCGGTGGTCGGCGCCATTGTCGCCTGGCTGACCGGGCGAGGCTTCGGAAGGTGGCTGTTTGCGGCCGGGGCCTTGCTTGCCGTCTCCGGCATCACGCGGCTGATCGAGTACTGGATCACCAACGGCACAGGAGGTGTTCCCTAACCCAAAACACAGGCCTCGTGAAGCCTGCCCAGGTTGGCACGCTACGCGAGGCCGGCAGCCTCACCCCGGGCAGGCCGCTCGGCACGGGAAGCAACGCACAGCCCAGGCAGCCTGCCCACAACCAAGCAAAAGCTTTGAGAAAACGAATGACGACACCGCAAATGTTGACCGACATCGCGAACGTGATGCTGCTGCTAACCCCTTCAGCATCCTTGCTGTGCCTCGTCCTCGCCGGCATCAGCCTGCGGCGTGAGACAGGTGGAATCAGCTTCGTCATCGGCAGCGGGTTTATGAAGTGGATGTTCTGGGCGGTGGTCTTCCTGACGCTGCCGGGGCTGCTCACCTGGCTCACAAGCTTCGACGTCAATCAGCCGGCGCTCGGCGGCAGCATCAGCTCTCCGTGGCTGGCAGGCTTTGAAAGCGACATTTCGAGCTTTGTTCAGAACCTGGTCATTGCGCGCATGGTTCCGGTGCTTGCCGCCTTCATGGTCGTGCGTGCGCTACTCGATACGGCCGAAGGCGGCCACCCCCTGCCCTCAATCCTGGGCGCACTGTTTCTGCTCGGCGTTCAAACCACTTACACCCTGATGACCCAATTCAACACCGGAACCCAATACTCCATGACCGACGTCTTGGGAAGCCTTTGGACCTACCTTGCGAGCGTCATTATGCCGATTGCGGCCGGCCTTGCCGTGTTCGGGGCCATCATCAACTTCGCAACCGGGAAACCCGCCATGCGCCTGGTGGCTCTGGGGCTCGCCTTCATGTGCGTTTCGGGCCTGTGGTACCTGGTCCGGGCGATGGCGATGTAGTGGGAGGACAATGTGTCTTTTTATAACGGCATTCTGAATCTGACGAACTGGACGGGCAACGTCATCCTTCCGACGCTTGCAGCGGTCTTCTTTGTGACCGCCATCCTGCAGTTCTCGCGCGGTCTCGGCTACTCCCAGGCGATGTATGGAGGATTCTTTTGCCTGATGGGTTCGGGGCTTGTGCGGGCGCTTGAGACATTTGCTTCGCAGCGAGCCTGGAACGATCCCAACGTTTATTGGATTTCGCTCGTTTCGCTTATCAACTGGGTGGCAAACGTCATCATGCCGCTCGTTGCTGCCCTCGAAGTCGCGGCTGGGGGAGTGACCCTCGCGACCGACCTTCGGGTGCATTACAGCCAAAGTTGGCAGCGGCATTTCCTGACGGCGGGTTTGTGCCTGATGATTTCCGGCCTTTTGCGCCTGGCTGAGTTCTTCGTGAGCCAAGGCACGGGCGGGGTGAGGTAGGGGACGGGAGCCATGAAATCGCCTATCGCCGACAACTTGGAGGAACTCTGGTGCCACTCGATTTGACGCCTGTGCAACGAAACCTTCGGACGCGCGTGACGTTCCTGGGTCTGGAAGCCGAAGATCTTTTCGCCATCCTGGCCCTTGCGATTATTTCAAACATCCTGGGCCGCTTCCTTCATCGCGAGATGTTCGGGTTGCCCATGAATATGGTGGTCCAGTATCTGGTGCCCTTGCTCAGCGTCCCCGCCCTGATGCTCTTCAAATACGGCAAGCAGCGGGGTTACTTGCTCGATTGGGTTGAGTTTCACTCGAAGCCCCACGTCTATTCGGCACTCGAACCGGACACCCAACTCACGAAGCCTTATCTCAAATACGGAGAGGAATGATGCCGGTCACTTTGGATCAGTACGAACGCTCGCTAAGAGCACCGGCCCTGTGCGAACAACTGCGCATCCGGGACCTGCTCGATGACGTCGCGATTCAGATAGACGGCTCCTTCGTTGCGGGCTACGAACTCAGCGGCCTGACATCGCTCTACGCCCGCGACGAGGACCGCAACCGCAACAAGCAGGCCCTTGAAGCGCTGGTGCGGTCGCTGCCGGAGCGCTCCATGCGGATGCAGATGCGCTTTGAAATTGCTGAAGGGACAGGGGAGCTTCTCGCACGTTACAACCGCGAGCAGCACAACCCCAGTGCCGTCCTGCAGGCCATTGACCGAGAGCATGTTCTCGCGTGGCGCGAGAGGGATGGCAAAGGGCAATATCTCCGCCATCTGCTTCATGCCTATTTCATCTGGAACCCACGAGTCCACCACCAATCGCCCGACTTTGAGTGGAAGCGAAGGATGAAATCCAACCAGAAAGGCACCTGGAGCCTTGCGGCCGCGAAATGCATCGAGCGCACGCGCTGGGAACATGAGGATTTGCTGGCCGAATTCAACAGCCTCATGGCCGGGGTTGAAGCGACCCTCAACGCAACCGGCATGAGCGCCAGGCGGATGACGCACCAAGAGCTGTTTCTCGAAATCAAGCGTGCCCTCAACCCTTTGCTTCAAGACATACTCCGGTACAGACCCTTTGAACATCAGTTGGTTTACGCAAGCGCCCGCGCTCAGGCCGCCAACGTCAATATCGAGGACGAAGCTGACGACTACCTCAAAATCGGCGGCCTGCTTTACTCCTTCATCAGCCTGAAAGACCTGCCCGATGCTACCTTCCCCGGCATGTTGCGGGAACTTCTCGCCATGCCCTTTCCCCTGGTCGCCAACGTTGAAGTGACACTTCCGGACCAGAGCAAAGTCCAGAAGCAGTTCAAATCGCGCCTGCGGAAGATGATGGCCGCCCAGCGTGACATCCACGGGGGCTTCCGGTTGAATGTGGACGCCCAGGTAGCCGAAGAACAATTGATCGAAGTCCTGAAAAAGGTCATTTCAAGCTCACTCAAGGTGTGTGAGGCGAGCCTGATCGTGGGAGTCCGGACCTCAAAGCCGGTCCACAGCCGGGCGGACCGCGAGGAAGCAGAACGAATGCTTGCCGACCGCCGCCAGCGAGTACTCCACGCCCTGGCCCGCATGAACGGCGCGCGGGGCATCCCCGAGATGCTCGCGCAGAAGCGGCTCTATTTCGGAAGCCTGCCCGCGATGGCAAGCGACAACAAGCGCGAGATTACTCAGCTCACTCTCCACACCGCAGACCTCCTGCCGGTTGAAGTTCCCTGGGGCGGCACACCGCATTCACCAGTGATGCTCTTTGAGACTCCTGAAAGGCAGTTGATTCCCTTCTCGCCGTTCGATGCATCCCTTGGCGACGCTAACCTGCTGATGATGGCCAAAAGCGGTGGTGGGAAAACCTTTATGGCCCAGATGTTCCTGTTGATGCTCGCGAGGACAAATCCCCTTATCTCGATTCTTGAGCGCGGGGATTCCTACCGGCCGCTGGTCGAACTGATGGGCGGGCGAACGATTGCCGTGGACCTCGAAGGGCGCGAGACGCTCAACCCCTGGGACCTGCCGCCTGGAGAAACGCAGCCCACCAAAGATAAAATCGCGTTTCTCAAGAACCTGACGCTCCACATGATCGGCCGGGATCGCCGGTCGGACGACACCTTGCTCGACAATCTCTTGAGCGACGCCATCGCGCGCACGTACAAGCGATGCGCCTCCCGGTTTTCCAATCCCATTCCAACCTTTAACGACCTCAAGGAAGAGCTAGCCAACTGGCGCGATGAAGAGCGGATTGAGCGAACGATGGACGAAGCGAAACTGGCCTCGATCAAGCTGCGTTCGTGGACAGGCGACAAAGGCGTTTACGCGAACCTCTTCGACCGGCGGACAACGATGCGACTTGACACCCGTTGGCTCTTTTTCGATGTGGAGGGGCTCAGTGCGGACCCGCTCCTTGAAACGGCCATGAGCATGGTCATTGCGCATGCGGTCTCCGAACGTGCCTCGGGCAAAACCGGCCAGCCCTCCATCACCGTCCTCGATGAGTGCTGGGCGCTGCTCGATTCGCCCAGCCTTGCGCCCGAGGTCGTTCAGCTGTTCCGCACCGCTCGCAAGCGCCATGGGAGCGTGTGGGGCATCAGCCAGACGCCCGAGGATTTTGTGGGCACGGAGACCAGGCCGCGGGAGCACGGGCCGGGAATTCTTAAGAATGCCACAACCAAGATCGTCGGCCAGCAGCCCGGCGATACCAGTGTCCTGGTCAGGCATCTTTCGCTCAACCCCGCGGCAGTCCGAGAGGTGAAGGAGTTCAGCGCTCCGGAGAAGGGGCAGTCCGCGCGGGCGCTGCTTGTGCTCGGAGAAAAAGCGGAGACTACACAGACGATTTGTCTTGTGCCGACGGCTCTCGACTACTGGATATGCACGACGTTTCCGCGCGAGCGACGATACCGGACGCGGTTCCTGAACGAGCATAAGGGCCGGCCGCTGCTTGCGTGCTACGAGGAGCTTGCCAAGCGGTTTCCGAGGGGATTGGCTGAGCTGCCGCTGCTCCCCGAGGAGTCTATTGCGAAGACTGCGGAGACGGTGCCCGCAGGGTGAGACGACACATGGGCAGGGCGCGAATTCAGAGTGGGCGAAAGGGACCGTGAGCCGCGCGAGGCATAGTGGAGGACGTTTATGACCCCGATTTTCTTGCTTCTCTTTTCGTGGGGCGTCGTACGGGCAAAGACCCGAAAGCAGGTGCTCGCATTAGCGCTTGTGGGCACGGCGGCAGTGCTCGTAACCCGGCCGCAGCGCGCCGACGGACAGACACTGGTTGGTGAGATCCAAGCCGTCCTGAACGTCATCAATGGCCTTATCCAAGCCGCGCTCAATGCGATCCACACCGTGACGGGTTCCATGAGCGCCTTCTACCAGACCGTCGCCTGGCCTGTTCAGCTGATCAATCAGGCGAAGGCTCTTGTCTCCCAAATGATCACCCAATACCGAAACCTCATCGAGAGCATATTCAACATCAACCTCGCGAGCGCGACTTTGCCGGCAACCGAGAGCCTCGAAAACGTGATCCGCAATCCGCAGGTTAATGACATCAACTCGGTGGGAAGAGATTACAGGAACGTGTACGGCCCTCTGCCGCCAACAGCCGCGGCCAGCCCTCAAGACAGAATGATGATGGACATGGACGACGCCCTGGCCGAGGACAACCTGAAAACCTTGAAAGAAACCGACGATGCCGGCGCGACCGAGCTGGGGATTGCCAACCGAATCGAAAACGCAGCAAGCCAGGCTGCGCCCGGGTCTGCGCCTTTTCTGACTGCGACCGCCGCTGTTGCGAGTATCGAATGCCAGGCCGTAACCCAGAAGATGATTGCTGCCGAACTGCGCCAGGAAGCCGCGCGGCTTGCCCACTCGAATGCCCTCCGCAAGCGTGGCGCGGCCTACGCAGGCGCGTTCAGCAACTCCATCGAAGAAATGCTTCAGCCAAGGAAGTGACTTTAGGGAGGACCGTCAAATGCAGGAAAAACTTCAGAGTCTTGCGAAATCCATGCGGCAATCCGTATCAAGTGGCGCCCGGTGGGCCAGGAAAAACAAATTCAGGGTTGCGGCGCTTGCGTTGGTGTTCATGCTGGCGGCGCCGCGGCCGGTGAAGAGTCAATTCCTGGATCCCTGCTGCGCAATTATGGAAGCGGGATTGTCCACCATTGCGAGCACGCTTTCGAGCGTCATCGGCGGAGGCTTGAATTCGATCTTGTCGGTGGACCAGGCGATTCGGAATTTCGAGCAAACGGTCGTGTGGCCGCAGCAATTGATCGCCGAGGCTAAGACGCTGGTGGGGCAGCTTCAAGGGGTCTTCACTCAAATTCGGAGCGTCACAAACATCCCGGTCGCCAGCGCGACGCTCCCGACCACACAGCAACTTGAAAGTAATCTCCTTTCAGCAAACGCCAATCAGGTATCAACCACCAGCCAGGACTACACGGCGGTCTATGGCCAGGTCCCCAACCAGACCTCCGCCCCGCCCGTTGTTCGCAATGAGATTGACATGAGCGACGCCGTGGCGGAAGACGCGATGAAGCGGGCGATCGAGATCGACAACTTGGCGAATCTCGAGATTCAGGCTGCCAGTCAAATCAACCAGAGCATTGAAACCGCCGCCCCTGGCAGCGCCCCGATCATCGAGGCCCAGGCCGACGCGTGGCTGGTGCGCGCAAATGCCTACACGCAAGCGGCGCTCGCCGATTTGATGCGAGTTCGTGCCGTGGACCTTGCGAACACTGCCGCCGACCTCAAGATGGGCTCGGCCAATGCGGTGGGTCTGCAGCAGAAAATCCAGCAGATGCTCAATCCCCGGTGAACCCATGTTCTATTTCGAGCAGATGTTTCTGAACGCTTTGGACGGGATCGACAGCCACGGTATCACCAGCGGCGTCGTGGGCATAGCCGGAACGATCCTGATCATCAGCTTTCTCTACGGCGCCTACCAGTCGTTTTCAAGCGGCGGAGACGTGCGGGCGCTCGGCATTTCAGGGACTAAATACCTGCTGTTGGGTCTGGTCTTCACAAGCTACGCCACCGTCTTCCGCGACATCAACGCCATGTTCAATTCCGTCGCCCATTCCATCACAAACTTCACGAGCGCCCCGGACATGTTCAGCAACTGGATGGGGCAGCTTCAGAGCTATTGGACGAACAACGGAACCCAATCCTTGTGGTCGATCATTGGCGGCGTGGGGGCGAGCTTGTCGGGACTGCTCGATGCCCTCCTGATCGTCGTGGCCTTAGTTCTGTTGCCCATCACCTATGCGCTTTTTGCGCTGTTCTATTCCCTTTACGGCTCAGTCCTTTACGTAACAGGGCCGCTGGTGCTGGCCTTGCTGCCGGCGAATGGCGTTGGGCAACTGGCCCGCACCTATCTCGTTAATATGCTGGTCTTTCAGGCCTGGGGAATTCTCTATGCCATCTTCAGCGCGCTCATGGTGGTGCTTAACACCAACAGCGTCTCAAACGTGTTGAGTTCGGGCGGGGTGGCTGGGTTCTTTCAGAATTCAAGCCAGGACCTGTTGCTGGCGCTCGCGAGCATCCTGTTTTCGATCTCCATTGCCTTGATTCCGTTTCTTGCGAGCCGCATCGTCCGGGGCGACGTGGGGAGCACGGTGTTGGTGGTGGCCCGCTCGGCGATGTGGGGATGGGCCGGAGTAAAGAAGTAGGAAGCGGCGGAGTAGAAAGGCAAAAGATATGAAGCAGACGAAGTCGCCGATGGCAGTCCCCGAAATTGCCTCTTACGCGAAATATTACGAGCACGACGGCACGCTGCGCGCTTACGCCAACCGCGCCATGCTGCTTGCCATGATCTTCGGCATGATGGCCATGACCTCGCTCGGGTTTGCGATCTACGTGCGGTTGCAGCCGCCCACGGTCATCCGGGTTGACAAACACGGCGACGCGACCGTGGTCGGAGCGGCGAAGCACGGGCCTATCCGCCTCTTCGAGTTTTCAGCAGAAGCTACGAGCGAAGCGGCACCCACTGACCTTGAAGGTCGGGCGCGCGTGAAGGAGTTTCTCGAACAATACTTGAGCTACACGCCCGATTCGGTTGACCGCAACCTTTCAGACGCCCTCAACATGATGACCGTGAATCTTCGGACCTACACTCTCGGCCAGCTTCGAGACGCGGATACGGTTGGTAAAATTAAAGACAACCATATCATCTCGGACTTCGCAATTCGCTCGATTGACCACGTCAAAGGCACTCCGTGGACTTACCTCGTCTTTGGGGTGAAAGAAATCCACGAAATCCACAAAGGTACGGAAACAACCGATCGGATCGTTGGGCGATACACGGTGCGGTTGGTCGAAGACCGGAGGACGCTGGATAACCCAAGCGGCTTGCTCGTGGCCGAGTACAGAGAGCAGCAAATGGTGGGCGACCGCGAAACAGGGCTTCTCCAACACAGCGACCTGGAGATGCCTTCGGCCGATCAACAACAGTAACCGTTAATTCTTGCGAGTGGGAGGAAGAAATGCCGATTCCGATGACAGAGACCGCAGAAGCAAAAAGTTCACAAATGCCAACGCGGCCCGCGCGTCCGCCAAAGGAGGCCGGCTCAGCTAGCCCTGCCACACCCAGGGCACGATTTTTCCTGGCGAAGCCCGGCGCGAGCGGCAGCACACCCGCACTCGACCGCGAATGCGCGACCGAGGCCGAGGCGATGGCTGAGGCCTTCAAGGGCGGGACGAGCTATTACGCCGTAACGGAATATCGCGCTTCAGTTGATTGCACCGGCAAGCAGCCACAGTTCAAAAAGGAGGCCGTCAAGAAATAATACTGGCTTCATTGGAATAGAGGCTGACCGCGAGCTCTATCGCGGCAGAGTTTGGGCCCTGCAGCTTCACCGCAGTCCCCAAAAACCTTTTCGGAAGAGAAGGAAGAAGACGGCTCTTCGCTCGAAGGGCCGAGAGACCCATCCCCTTTCGGCACCGGCGAGCGTTGAGACCCTACGGCCTCGTAGCTCTCCCGTGCCCGAATATCCCAAAAAAACAGGAGGAGAGCTATGACGATCGGACAGAACGGGGCAGCCTGCGCGCTCGCCCTCGAAATCAATCGCAACGGAGAGGTCAGAAAGAAATTGAGTCCACTCGATCGGGAACACGAACTGACCAATACCCTGCTCCAAGGACTCTACCCTGGGATTCGAGTCGCCACGGTGGATGTGCCGCAGGAGGAACTCTCGTCTTTCGAGCGCGCCACGGTTGAACAGGCGCTCGCGAGGCTTGAGTGGGAACAACAGAAGTTCGCACTTATCGGTGCCAGCGGATCGGCCAAGAACGGAAAGTTTTACGCCGTCGAATCCCGGTACGAGCGGGAGATCGCTGCGCGCTTTGGAAGCTGGCCCGAGGCAGCCATGACCTATTTCGGCATCCTGGTTTCAGACTGCATCGTGCGCATCGAGAAATCAGACTGCCGCGTCCTTGTCGTCGAAGACCACGACCTTGGAACGAACGATTGCCGCGGTTGGATCTCAGAATCGCTTTTCTGCGAAGTGCAGGCTGCTCACAAAGCAAGTCTGCTTAAGCGGGAAACCGAGCGCCTACGCCGGATCCACGCCAACCTTCCCGAAATCGAGATCACACGGTCGGCGGAGCGAACCGCCCGCCGGCATATGATCCCGCCTCAGGCCTTCTACCAGTTCCGCCTTGCCTTTGAGCGAACCCAGGCCAAGGGCTCGTTCAAGGTGATGCCGGACGCGGTAGCCCAAATCCTCGATGCCGACATCATCCTGCCGGCGTCGTCGGTCAAACCAGAATACAAGGGCAAGCCCGCGTTAACCCGATGGCTTACGGGTTCCGCTTGCATATTCCGCGGCCCGGTCGTTCTCGGCATCCGCGAAGTCTCGCGGAACCTGGAATTCCGGGCCAGCTACACCCTGGTGGAGCACGCTCCAGCCGATTCGATTGAACTTGAGATCAAACCCTGCGCTTTGGGCGAAATCGAAAAGGTGCGCGCGGCATTCGAAGGGCGGAACTTCGAGGCCCTGTTCGAACTGCTTGGGACCTCGGAGACCCAGGCCGTCATCGGCGAAGAGGACGACCAGAGCCTCGATGCCGAGCATACCGGCATTGAGCACACGATCGTTGAAGCGGTACTCAAGGCCGATCCCTCGGGCACCATGCTCAAGCATCCGTGGATCCATTCCCAGCTTGATCGTCTGCTCGCCCGTTGGACCTATAAGGTCTCAACCGCTGGGGGGGTGCGTCTGCCGGCCTTCGCGCTGGCCGACGACGGCTTCCTGATAGCGCACAACGGGAGGGTCATTTCGGGTTCGGACTGGATTCCACCCGACCACGCGTTGGTCAACCTGGCTTCGAACCGGATGCTGTCCGTTCGTTATCCGATTCGGACCAAGGAAGACCTTCTTCCGATCACTCGCCTTACGGTCGAGGAAATGCTCAGCCTGCTCATGGAGCACCTCTCGAAAGCCAGCACCACGATGACACCAAACAAAGCTCTCGACCAGATCGTCGAGGCCCAGCTTCGCCTGCGTGGGACCTTCACCATGCATTCAGCCACCGCCCGGCGAAATGGTGGGGACTACGACTTCGACTACATCTGCGTAGTTGAGTCGGAGAAATTTCCCCGCTGGGTAGACGACCGCTTCAACTACCAGGAACGCCTCTCGAACCAGAAACAGAAACTCTCGAAGAAGCGGTCACCGTGGTGGAACCTGCCCCAGGTCGCCGTCATGGCTGCCAAAGGCAATTCCATTGGCTCCATCACGGACCTCAAAACCAGCGCCATGGCAGCCGGCCGTTCCGACCTTGCCGAAGCGCTGGCCTTCGAGCTTCAGGCGGCTCTTGACCAGTTGAAGCACGGAACAGAGCCTGACCAGGAGCGTATTGCCGCCATCCGCAAGGAGGTTGGCGCGGCGGCGCCCTGGCTCAAATCGAAGCTCGCCCGGCGGATCGACGAACTGCCGCTGCATTTCGACGGCCTCCCGCCAAGCGACGTCATCGGGGCACTCTACAACTCCGTCCGGAAGGAAATCCATTCCTTCCTCTCGAAAGACGAAACCCTTCCCCTTGCATCCTTCGGTGGACTGGTGGCCGGGGGCGAGTTCACAGAAGGAATGTTTCAGGAAGTCACGAAACTCAATCGGATTTACGCTCGCATGCTGGGGCGGGTCCGGAAAAAGCATGAAGCCTACCTCGAGGCCGCGAAGGAGGCTGAAGCCGAGTTCGAGCGGGTGAAGGAGAACGCTCGAAAGCGGAAAGAATCCCTCTTCAGGCTGAAGCAGGCGCGAGCGGCGCTTCGTCTTTACGAACGGGAGAAATCCCGCGAGGAGATGAAATGCGTCATCTCGCTTGTCCGCAAGTGGGCTGAGAAGAAGACTGAAAACCGGCGCGGCTGGCTTCAGGCCTTGCACTCGAAGGTCTGCCAGGGCCAGGGGGTCGGCTCGATTGTGTTCTACGCCTTTCCTCAGGAGTTGGTGGACGGCATTGTGGAACGTACCGGCGGGCGGCCCATCCTGGTCCGCGTTCCCGACCTGGCCGAGGGGGAAGTCGAAATCGGCCAGGACGGGGAGGTGTTCCTGGTGAGCCGGTTTGAAGGTCCTGACGGCGAGTCCCATGAAAGGCGCATCCTCTATTTCCATATCACTGAGGACGGCAACCTCTACATGGACTCGAAGGATGGACGGCCCGTATTGCTCGAAAAAGTGCGGCCGTTCAAGGTTATTCCCGGCCCAAGCGAAATTCGAGACGGCATGCTGGTCATGGCCGGCACTGCCCAGCGGCCCGCCGTCCCGGTGCGCAAGACCAACTGATGCACTTTCCCAGGGGGCCCAGGCACGAGCCCCCTGGGACTTTTAACGAATGAAAGTGAGAAACAAAACATGGTGCGTTCTTTAATCGGGTTACTACTTCTGGCTGTCGCAGCGCCGTCCTGGGCACAAAAGATCGTGAGCGAAGCGCCAAACCCGAACCAGGTCATTCCGGTCCACACGGCCCTCCTTCATCTCACGGTCATCGAACTCGGTGAGCCGGTGGAGACCGTCGCCACCGGCAGCGACGCCTTCAAGGTCGAGTGGCGCGGGAACAAAGTCTTTGTCGAACCCCGGGAGCCGAACCAGTCAACGAACCTCTTCATATGGACACGATCGGGCCGGCTCAATTATGAACTGGATCCCGCCGGACCCATCGGGAGCATGGACTTCGCGATTGACCATCCGAAACCGGTAATGGTATCGAGCGCGGCAACGCAACAAATCCCAAGCTCGACCAAGGTAGTAAGCGACCTATCCGAAAGCTTCTCGGAAATGAACCTGATGCTGGAAGGCCGCCCCGTCGGGAACCGGCAACTGAAGCCCGTCAAGAACCGGGTAAATGTCACCATCAACAATCTGTACGAGCAGAAGGGCATGCTCATTATACGTTACGAGATCCGCAACGATACGCGCGGCACCTATTATCCTCGCACGCCGAAGGTGGTGCTTCTAAGCGGCGTCCACTCGTCCCAGTCGCTCGTCGGCCGGGAAGACACGCAATTGAGCGAACGCGAGGCAGAGAGGCTATCCTATCGGGTCTGGACCCCTTTGCAGGTCGTTGGTGGGAAAATACGAGGAACCAAAGTTGCTCCCGGCGATGCCACGTCGGGAGTCGTGGACGTAAGGTTTGCGGGCCCTCAGAACTCCGTTCTTCGATTTGAATTTGGTCCGGACGGCAGGGGCCTTGTTACCGCCACGCTTGTTCTGTGACGGAAGGGAGTGGCCGGATTATGGCGAGACTTCGATATGGCAAGATAGCAAAACCGCAAGCCGGTTCGTGCGATCTTTTCGTCAGATATTTCAAGTCCCGGCCAGACATCGGCTTCCGAAAACTGCTGCTCGATATCGCCTTCGAGCCCCGTAACCCCTTCAAGCCCTGGGAGCCGCGAAAGTTGAAGAAAGGATTCGTTGCCGTGGTGCTCTTCCTGTTGATTGCTTGCGCATGGTTGGGGTACTTCAGCCTGGCAGGGTGACCCGATGCTCGATGCCAAGGAAAATGGATTTGTTCTTCGCTCTCTCAGTCATCCGTTGTTGATGGCACCTCTACTACTTTGGCCCCTTATCCTAATTCATAGGAAAGGACTCGTCCCGTCTCTCCCTGCTTTTGCCGGTCTTTATTGGACTGCCCTTTCGCTGACCTCAATCGAGGTTTGGTTTTTTCGCGTCTTGCCACGTGCCTTACCCGTCCTGAGTCGAATCGTCGCCACACTGTTCTTAGCGAGCCAATATGAAACCCGCATGGGATACACCTCGCAATTCGTCGCCGCTTGATATGGGCCCTGAAATTCTGTTGGTCTTCGGCTTCGTCAGCCTCCTGCTTGTCCTTTATTATGTTGGGACCCGCGCCCTGCATCTCACGAGTTCCCAGATGACGGAGATCTGCGGGGGTCTGGTCATCTTGGGACTCGGCAGTTTCTTGGCCGTCTGGTATCCCGCCACCGCGAAATCCCGGCGAGAAAACCAGTGGCCGCATCCGCCGCTCGCCCTCAAGCCTATTCCCGACATGAAGCACTGCAAGAAGGCTTGGGCACACGATTCTGTAGTCCTCGGTTACGACGTTCACGGCCGGCCCTTCCTCTGGCCCGACCGCATCCGCGTCATGCAGGGAATCGTCCTCGGCATGACCGGCACGGGCAAGACCACCCTGCTCAAGAACATCATCAGCCAGGACCTCGCCCGGACCATCGAGACCCCGGATGGCCCGCGCCAGATTCCCATGGTGATCTTCGACGGCAAGGGCGACATGGAATTCTTTTACGACCTCTTGCCCCACATCCACCATGCCGGCCGGATGCACCAGCTCCGCGTCCTTAACCCCGCCCGGCCGGACATCTCGTTTCTCTATAACCCCTTCCATTGCTCACACGAAGACTACATGGCCGTGGTCAACATGGTCTTCGGCTCCTTCAACCTTCACGACGAATTCTTTGCCAAGCACCAGTTGAACTACCTGTCCGATATCGTGCGCGTGCTGGTCTATACCCGGGCGAAGTTCAACTTCTACGACGTCCTGGTGATGGCGCTCGACGAAGAAGTGCTGAAGGAGCAGGTCAACAAAGCGCGGAACCTGATCACCCGCGATGCTTCGGTCTCCACCCAGCGCCATCTGAACTTCGAGATGTCGGTCAAAAACCTCTACCAGTCGCTCCAGGACCGCGAGCGCGTGCCGAAGATCCAGGGGCTGCTGAATGAGTGCATGACGTTCCTCGATGACGAATTGTCAATCATCACCGGCCCCTATGAAGACCTGCTGTCGCTCGATGAGGTCATTGACCAGAACCTGATCCTTTTTGTCAGCCTCAACGTCAACAAGAACACCGAACCCGTTCGCGCCCTGGGCAAGATGCTTTTGCAGAATCTCCAACTCGTCGTCGGCAAGCGGTACGAAAAGGCCATGCCCCAGGACCCAAGGGACGGTAAGGATGGCCGGGGGAACCACGGCCCGCTTTTCAGCGTGATCCTCGATGAGTTCGCGCCTTTCGGCTATCAGAACTTCGCCCATATCCTGAACACCGCACGCGGCACGAACACTGCATTCCTGTTCTCCATGCAGAGCATCCCACAGTTGCAACGCGTGGGGCGGGGCTTCAAGGAGGACGTGACCTCGGCCCCCAACACCACTATCGTCTTCAAGACCCAGAACGAAGAAACGGCCCGCTACTTCCTCCAGGCCTCGGCCCTACGCCGGGTGCCCCGCCGAAGCGTTTCGCTGCGCGGCTGGCGGATGTTTGGCTATGAGCGCTACGAGGCCACCGGCCGCGTGGTCGAAACCGAGCAGCTCGAGACCCGCGCGGTCGACTTCCACATCAAGAACCTTCCCAAAGGCCAGGTCGAGGTCCTGATGACGGATGAGAGCGCGGGAACCTTGCTCAGCTCACTTCATGTCCGCCCACCGGCCGACGTGAGCATTCCAGGATTCAAGCCCGAGCTTTACCCCCGGCTGCGCCACTCACGCAGCCAATCTCAGGGCGCTAACCTTCGGTTCAAGAACATTGAACTCGCCAGCCGGCACGGAAGGCGCTGGTACGGTGGTGGTAGATGAAACAGTTTCTTCTGGCGGCGATCTTTGCATTGGGCATTACGGTTCCGTTGTGCGGCCAGACACGCCTGCGGCGTGAACTGCATCGCCACCGCGAACCACCTTCGGCCCCGACCGTGACTCCAGCTCCCTACTCGCCTTCGCCCCGCGGCCTCTACCGGCCGCACATGACCTGGTATCAGTTCATGCTTCATCAGCTCAATCCGCACGACCGAGACTACGGCGCGTGGTTAAGAGAGCGGCGGAAAGCTCTGGTTGACGCCTCGATCCGCAATCATTACTTCTGGTACAGCTTTTGGGCAACGGTGGCCATCATTGTCCTGGTGGCTGGTCTTCTCAAGTCGCTCTACGACCGCAGGAAGGAGAAATGGATCATGGGTGAGATGATGGACGAGGTCAGGGCGCACGACGCCTGTTCTCGCCGAGTGGCACACGAGGCGATCAGCCGCTACAACGAGCACATCGAGATGTGCAACCGGGCGATGGAGGCTCAGCAGACAAGCCTGGCCGCAGGGTCACAACCTGATCAAGCCCAGAACCGTCTGGACAAAGTCCAGGGCGAACTCGTTGACCTTAGGCGCGATAACTCGCGCATGGCAGAGGAAATTCAACAGAGGCAAGCAGCTATCGCTGAGTTGTCCAAGAGGATTGACGCCCTGAGCAAGAAGACCGCCAGCCATGGTAACGGCCAGGATGGTCACCAACCGCTCGCCGTCTCAGACCCCGAAGCTCTCCGTGTGATCAACGATCTGCAACAGCAGCTTCACTACGAACGGGTGCAGAACAGGCGCCTCCAAGGAGGGTCGTAAAGCCATGCGAGTCTCGATCCTCGGCTTCGGCAGCGTCTGGCGCAGGCGATGGGCAAAAGGCTCGGACGACCCGCGGCGCTTCGCTCGCGCAGCTTATTACAACACCACGGGCGTCATGGTTGACGGCAAGCTTCGCACGCGGCCGAGCATCGTCGGATACGTGCGGTTCAATGGCGTGGGCGGATTCAACCCCAACAGCCCCGCCCGGATGATCGGCCGAGTCTTTGAGTGTGCGGCGCCCTGCCTCTGCCGCGGACAAAACAAGCTGCTCTTCAAGACCCTTTTGCCCCCTCGCACTGAGCCCCAACGATACCTCGTGGTCACGAGGGCGGCCGAGGTCGGCCGCGTTCGAGTCGGTGAGCCTGGTTGGTGCTCGGACGGCGTCTGGGTTATTGCTGTGAGCGACTCGCAAGGCAAACAGGAAACCATGCTCTTGATGCCGGCGTATGGCTGGATACGGACTTCAGTCGGGACCTGGAGGCTCGTGCCATCGGAAGGAAAGCCGCATCGGGTAAGGCTTCAACTCACCGCTGGCGAGGTGTGGCAACCCTGATGCGTTACTTCAAAGGGTCGGTCGCTCTAAGCCAGGCTCATGACCTTCCCCTCCTTCGGCAAGTTCTCCGCTCCCACTTCGTAACCCACTCCCAGCTCTTCGAATTCATCAAGCTTGGAGGGTATGAGCGCGACCGGAAAGTGTTCAACTGGAGGCTCGGCCGGTTGGTCGCGCATGGCTTCGCCTCAAGACAACATGTCCCGTCCGCCGGCGTCGAGGCAATCTATTCCATCTCCCCAAGTGGCGCCGCTGTCCTCGAAGGCGCCGGCGAGTGCTACGTACCGCTTCCCACCCCGCGCACTCCTCAAAAGCGTGAGGTCAATGTGCTCCACGCGATCGAGCTTAATGACATTCGCCTCTCTCTTGTTCGAGCCGGCTTGGAGGTCCTATGGATTTCTGAAAGCGAGATTCGTTCCCGCAATGAGCTCACCCCGTTCAAATATGCCAAGGACTACGACGCCGTGGTGACCGTGGCGGTCAACGGCCACTCGGCCCGGTTTGCCCTGGAGTATGAGCGCACGGCGAAGAAGGAGAGCGACTATCTCAAGGTCGCGAATAAATTGAGCGGGGAGCGAGCCGTCGAACGTGTCCTCTACCTGTCTCCAAGCTACGATGTCCTGAGTTTCGCCGCTGACTACCTCAAGCGCGTTCGCCTCCCGATCTTCTTCGGCCTCGCTTCGGCCTGGCACGCCAAGCTGCTCGACATGCCGGTTGCAAGCTCGCACGGCGCGCGGCACCAAAGCCTTCGGGAAGTTCTCAAGTAATCTATCCCCGCCGAGCATTGACCTGCCATTGGCCTGTTGTTGCCTGGCTTTGCCTTGAAAACCCATTCGATAAGTCCCGCAGAGTCAGGCGGTTGGCTTTCGACTAATACTTGTTCTTAGCTGTTTCCGTGGCGGGGAGCGATGCTATCGCTTTGCTGCGCTTGGATTGGAACTCGCGACCCGAGCGTGAGCGGTCATGAAAGAGATCGCATCGGATTCGACACGCGGTTATCGGTCCCGGGACTAGCGTGTAAAATGCTGAGTGGAGGTGATGTCCGTGACGACGAATCGCGATCAGAGACCAAGCCCGGGTTCGGCGACCGATCAAGTTGTCTTCGTTGAACATGGAATACAACATTCGTTTGAGCACGAGGGTCCCGGACGACATGGCGATCAACGTGGGCCATTCCTTCGCCTCAATTTTGTAAGCATCTATGTAAGAGATCCGGAACGCAGCAAGAGGTTCTTTGTCGAACAACTGGGCTTCCGCCTCATGATTGATGTCCACTTCCCACCGGGTTATCGCTGGATCGAGGTCGCTCCGCCGGATGGATCGGCAAGGCTTGCCCCGGTTTTGCCATGTTCCGGGTTCGCCGAGGGCGGACAACCGGGCCGCTCCAGTCTGATCACATTCATGACCGAGGATGTGGATGCAAAGTACCGGGAGTGGTCGCAACGCGAGGTAAAGTTTTCCATGCCTCCTCACACGCCGGAGTGGGGCGGACGCTTCTGCACTTTTGAAGACGTTGACGGCAATCCCTTTGGTCTGGCGGGCTTCAGCGAGGTGGCGCAGGCGATTGAGACCGGACTGGATGCCGAAGCCAGGCGACGCGAAGCCGAGCGCCTCGCGGCTTAGGAGTTGGCGATTGCGAAGCAGGTGCAAGAGCGATTACTTCCGCAAAGGCTGCCCACGATTCCGACGCTCGATTGCGCTGGGATCTGTGTGCAAGCACGGTCAGTGGATGGCGATTATTACGATTTACTTGAGGACGGCAATAGCCGAGTCGCAATCTTGGTTAGCGACATCGCTGGCAAGGGAATTGCTGCTTCCTTGCTGATGGCGAACTTGCAGGCGACGCTCCGTAGCCAATGGACCTCGGCCGCGGACCATCCCGAAGGGATGCTGGCCTTCGTCAACCGCATGTTGTCCGAGAACACCGAACCGAATGCCTATGCCACACTCTTCTATGCGGAATACGACACGAAATCAGGCCGGTTGCGCTATGCAAATTGCGGTCATCTGCCGGGCCTACTGCTTCACAGCGGAGAGGTTGAGAAGCTTCAAGCAAACAATACCGTGGTCGGACTCTTCGACCGCTGGCAATGCACCATTGCAGACACGGCGATGCAGAATGGGGACACCCTTGTTCTCTACACAGATGGCGTGACCGAAGCGTTTGCCGACTCCGGCGAAGAGTTTGGAGAAGCACGTCTTTTAAACACGCTCCATAAGGACGGGGACCTCTCCGCGCGCCGGCTTGCTGAGGCCATCGTTGAACAAGTCGCGAGTTTTGGCGGTGACGAGCAGCACGACGATATAACAGTCGTGGTGGCAAGAAGGCGCGGCTGATCGGCATTGCAGCACGGCCTCCTGAATGCCGAGCGCAAGACTCGAGCATGTTGCCGAGGTTGCGCGAGAGCCGATTAATTGACTTTGGACTCCTCACGCAGATCCCCCCAGTACTTGGGAAGGCAGCGCTGACGGAACTCGGGTGCCTTAGCTAATTCAGAAATTGAACCGCATGCTGGTCGGAATATGATCAGCCTGTCCCTTCCCCTTGGCGGGCTCTGTCGCGGGCCACAGCCGCCGAAAGGTGTTCAACGTGTCTGGACCATGACCTCCAAAGTGGTTGTTCGTCATTGCATAGATACTGATGCCCCGAGCCTCAAGTGAGCGCATGATCCTGGCCCACCCGCGCAGTTCATTGGTCCGGTCAATGATTGTCTTGTCCCAAACCTGTGTGCGTTCCTCAATCCCTTTGCGGTCAGCGAGCCACCGGATATATGTAAAGTCGGCAGTGACAGGATCACCCGTGTTGAAGACTTCCTCCGGCCGTCGGATCCAGGGATGATCAATCACCGCCACGCCGTGCCGCCGGAAGATAGAGTAGAGCTTCTCCAAGAGCCAACCCCCATTCCATACCTCGACCACCCGCTGAGAATTCTTTGGCCGCTTCTTGAGCCAAGGCTCGAGCCGCTCGATGAAGTAGCCAAGTGTCCTGAAGCGCTCCCTGTTCATGTAGGGGAATTGCCATATTATCGGTCCAAGCTTCTCGCCGAGTAGGTCCATCACACAGAGAAATTCGTTGAGGTCATCGTCCGCGTCAACAAGTATCTTCTGATGCGTAATCGCCTGCGGAGCCTGGGGCGCGAAGACGAACACCGTGGGCGTGCACACCCGCCACTGCTCATCGGTCTTCGAAGTGGGAATCCTATACAACGTACTGTTAATCTCGACGCAGTTGAAGCGACGCGAATAGGATTCCAGGAAGTTTGCGGGCTTCGTCCCTTCGGGGTAAAAAACGCCGACCCAGCCGTCAGCGGTTCAACTGGAAGTGCCGAGTTTGTATTCCTTCTCGCCCACAGCAACCAGTATCCCATCCTTCTTGGCTGTGGTCACGCCGGCGCTGGCTCGTCGGTGGTTATTGCCCTGCCGGAAAGACCCTCACCAAAAGCGACCTGCAAGTACGTCCAGCCGCCGCCTGAATGGATAGTCGGCTGAATTCCAAATTCAAACGAGGAGGATTCACATGATCATTGGCGTTACGCACGACCAAGACGGCCGCGTTGTCCAGCGGCTGTCCGTATCCACCAAGGTCTCGATCGGTCTGCCGCCGAACGGTGACCGCAACCATCCGACCAGGCTCGACCACTTCATTTTCCTGCGCAAGAAGAAGACCTCGCGCGGCGTCGAGTGGGAACCCGACCCCGAACTGACCGAGCATTACGGGGTCGAGTGCCGCAAGCTTCTCATCATGCTCATTGATGACGACATCGAGAACGTCTTCCCCAGTTCCTACGCCTGGTGGACCGCCACCGAGCGGAAGTGCTGGGGCGACGGAACCTCGGCCACCCGGCGCACGGCTGAGAAGCCGAGCGGCGAGCCTTGGACTCCCTGCGGCAACGGCTGCCCTGAACTTGCCTCCGGCGTCTGCAAGCCGAGCGGCGATCTGCGGTTTGTGCTGGCGGATTTCCCGCACCTCGGGAGCGTGTGCCGCATCCACACAAGCTCCTACCGCTCAATTCGCCAGATCCACTCCGCCTTGCAGGAAATCCAGACCTTCACCGGCGGCCGCCTGGCCGGTATTACCGGCGAGCTGGTCGTTCGTCCGGAAGAGATCACCTACTTCGACCGCAAGGAGAAGCGGAAGAAGACTACTTCGGTCTGGGTGCTGAGCCTTGAGGTCGAAGGCAATGACATGCGAAAGCTCATCGCCAATCTGACCGAGAACGCTCGCCTGTTTGCTGAGACTCGGAAGCTGCTTGGACCTGCCGGTAAGGTGCTTGAGGTTGTCGAGGAGGAACAGGAAGTGGCGTCGGAAATCAACGGCGAGTTTTATCCGCCGCCGAATGGGGCATCGGCGACGGATTCGAACGGCAATAGTTCGGTGACGCGCGGTGCCGCAAACCATGTTCCTGGTAACGGAACGAAGGTCGTTTCCCCAGTGAGTGCGGCAGCGGCATCAACCAACGGCAAGCCTGCAAACGGAGCAGATATGGCACCAACCGGCCAACCGGCCTCGCCCACTGCCCCGACGAATGGTAATAGCTCTTCGGCCAGTAACGGTCTGAATCAGTTGCGGAACGAATTCCTGATGACCGCTCGCCGCGTCGCCACCGCCACAAAACGCCCTATCGGCAACGTGGTCGAGCTAGCCACCGACGGAGCACTCAAATACGGCGATATCGGCCGCCTCACCGAAGCCGATCTGCCGAGACTTCAGGCCGCCATCGAGCGATTGACGACCGCCGTTACGATGGCTGCAGAATAGCAAGTTAGTCTTTTTCTGCTGCAATCGCTTTTGCCCGCCTGCCAGCCCCGTCTCGAATCCTACCACCAAAGCTGGAGCGTGAGCTTATCCCTGGGAATACTAGGGCATGGGTTAGCGCCCCAGCTTCTTCGATTGTGCACGGTCTTGATGTGGATGCGGACACGCATGGAGAAGAGTTTGCCGCCGGTCAGATGTAGTTGCTGAAAGGCAAAGGAGGAACGTCCTTGAGGGGCGCGGCAGTGAGGATCTCACCTATCGCATCGGCAAATTTAAGCGTTATCGGCATTCCGTCTCCGAAAATGCACGCATTGTAGTTCAGCTTCGTAAGGGAAAGAATGTCCTGGACAACCGTCTCGATTGGCGCCTCACCCTTATTGACCTCAATGACGATCGGATTCGGAACTTCACGACCTGGGTAAGTTTGAAGGCGGGGGATCCAACCCCGAGTCCAGACGTGGGCGCGTTTCTCGTTGTCAAAGTATGCAGTCCCTCGCAACACGGGGTTTTGGCCTTTGCGGTAGAGCTTGAGATTCTTTTCCTCGCGAATCTGGACTCCAACAAGCTTGGTTTCCGCATCCACAGCTGCGCGGAACCCCCTCCATTCTTCATCGTTCAGACGGACTCTTCCGTGAATAAATAGCTCGGCTGGCGGACTATGAAACTTCTTTTTGTAGGAGCCTTTGACGAGGTCTCCAATTTGCTTGGCAGCATTGAAGCTCAAATGATAGTGGCCCGTTTCAGGAGAATACCAAGGCCCGAGTGCTCCCTTGAACACGATTCCGTCCCCCGAGTCCAGAAACATTTGTGCGGCACAACAGGCATTTTTCGTGCTTCCTGAAGTTTCATCCTGTTTGAAGACGAGGCCTACGTAACAAACGCCGGGACGAATATTTGCCACTTTCCATGGTCTTCCGCCGGTCTTATAAAAAATAGCCGTGGTGAGATTCCAGGCAATCTCCGATTGCCTCGCTACCGCCGCAGCTATCGCTCCGGGCGCGTCAGACTTCAAAATGTTCGCGATAGTGCTTTCCCTCACAATCTGAATGGGGACAGTGTGCTGAAGAAGGCGAGCCTTCAATTGGTTGTGGAAATGCTCTTCGTAGACGTAGGGAGTTGCCGCCTCTTCCATTTCTTGGAAAAGCGGCCGTACGCTGTAAAAGCTCTTCGCAGCGTTTGCATCCTTAAACGCCTTGACGGCCTGCTGCCTAACCTCAGGTTCAACGTTGGACTTCGGACGACAGTATTTCCAAACTCTGTCTGGAACAACGACGAACCATAATTCGGGTTTAGGTTCTTCCTCCTTGATGGCTGCTTCCATGGCGTTGGCAAAAGCTCCTACGGTTCCGTAAACACGCTGATGGCGATCGTCAAGAAAAACGTACTTATCAATTTCGGCGTCTTTCACCTCGAGAGTGACCACTGGTTCGGGACTCCAGGGAATTCGGTAGACCGCCTGGAAGCCTGGAAAAGGAGGTCTGCCCAATTGCGGTGGGACGGTCATCACAGGCTTTTGAACCCATGCCACCCACTCCTTGAACATTTCAATGCCGCGCTTCGTTCCTATTAACCCAGCCTTGACGCCGTACGTCTTCCCTTGGTCAAGAGGCCCGAAGAGTGTGAGTCCGTCCCGGGGATCTTCCAGTTCTTGGCCATAGCCAAATTGAAGCAGGGGCTCCTTTATGTGAACCAACTGATGCATCAGGTCTGTGCCTCGTCACAAAATGGATCGTCTTCGTCGGACCTTTCGATGCCGTAGTCGTCAATGGGCTCTAGATGGTCAGTCTCCGCACGGAGAAGTTGTGGGTCTACATAGGAAACTGGACTATTGAATAACAACGGGCGGGAGGCAACTTTTCCAAAGACGTTGCTACCGAGCCGAATCTCAAGGTTCCCATCTTGACTGGCAAGATAACTGACAGCTGCGAGCGTTCTGTCTCGCCACTCGCCGTTCCACCAGTCCTTACACTGGCTTCTACGCGCTGCCGAAAGCCTCTTTTTGCTTGCCCAAACGGTCAAACCGTCGCTAGTAAAGAGCACATGGGGTTTCATGTTATAAGCGCAGATGGGGTGTACCATTGGGCGCGCCTCAAGGCCAAAATGCCAGTAGCGTACGCTGGTGATCCCCGTCTGGGGATTCTCTCGGGAGCTGTACCCGACCATCGCGCGCCATGCTTTCTCTCCGTCAGCTCCGCTGAAGAAGATCTTGTCGTTCTGAAGCTGCCCTTTAACGAAGAAAAAGCATCGAGCGTTGTTTGCCAATTCGTACGTTCGCAGTTTTCGCTCCCGTAGCGTTTGCTCCCAGGCGAGCCTAAGTAGGCGAAAAAGATGTTTGCCAAAACCCTTCTGATCCTTCAGGACCGCAGAGAGTTTTAGAGGGTCCCCCACCCGTGCAATGTACATGTCGTTGCCGAGCTTTCCATCGAAGTCTTCTGCCCTGGCGAACGTGATTAAGAAAATGCTGTCGTGGACTGCCGGGTATGGAAGGGATTGTTCATCGAGCTCTAACTTTCCCTGGCTCCGGCGCGAGAGATTGTGAAAGTAGATGTCCTCAGGCAATTGCACCGGGAACCAGTTAGACAGGAGTTCTTCTGGTTCTTGCCTGATTCCGAGCTCCGAGCTAAATTGAGTGCGCCACCATGTCGCCACTGCGCTTGGTGTAAAGCCGGGGTTCTTGGGAACTTTATCATCTTCAAGTTTTGCCAGGAGTTGTGCAAATCCGGACGCCCATGAATCCTGGAACGAGACATGATTCAGGCGGTTTACCCTAATATCAATCTCATCGTAGGGTATATCGTCCAGTCGGAGCGTGATAATGAAGTCCTTTACCTGGCCTTCGAGCTTTTTGGAAATCTCCTTGGCGTAAGCTAACTCCTGGAGCGTTCCGTCCTTCTTATTTGAAGCACGCGAGAGCGCAAAGAGAAACTTGGCTGTCCGATTCGCAATGGCCCGTTGAATATCGTTCCAGAAATCTTCCCCACCGAGTAATCTGGTCACGTCGCTCCACACTGGGTAGCCTTGAGTCGCAAGCCGAAGGGAAAGCCATTGAGCGAAAAGATTGTCCTCCGGATTTGCGTGGCTTACGAAGAGCATGTTCCGATTCGCCGAATTCAGATCTATCAATTTGTTGTTCCCTCGTGCTGACGATCCGGGAGGATGGTCTGCACGGCGACCTTACACAATCTCGTAAGGTCACAAGAAGTGAATGGATTTTAGTACTAGTCGCTTGTGTCTATCAACAGCACGTGCGGGACCAAACGTGATGTTTCTACAGAGGTATTTTGAGAAAGGAGGGCAATTCGAGTGTTTGGAACCTTGGATGTAACGGATGTCGTTAACTTGAATAAGTGTGAGACACTGGATTCGGCGACGGCGAAACTGCTGGAATTTGCCGAGTACCCAATGATTCTTAGCTGGATTCAGTTCCCAACCGCAGTGGTGGTTCTTCTTGCCCATCCTGACGCGCTCGATTGCGGTGCCATCTACGTTTACGACCGCAAGCGGTGCGTTTGGCTTTGGGTTGATTTCGACGACCAGAATTACGGCGGGTACAGCCCGGCGGAATTCGACGTCCTGATCAGCCAGTGTCACTTTCTCCAGCTGGTCAAGTCGCCGCACCTGCTTTCACCAGCCAATCAGTGGTTCGTCAGCCCCGGCCAGCAGCCGCAAAGCCCGGCAAGCCGGCCCGCCTGAGTCTGTACTTTTTGAACTCCTTTCAGGCCACCTTCGTAACCCATTGAAAACACACCACCCGCAACAGGTTTGGCAGCCGTTTGACAGAAAATATTTTCCGTTTTACCACTGCCAGCATGGAACTTTGGCGACCACCCGACGTGAGGGACGAAATGATGCGGAGGCACCGTCTCAAAGCGCCCGCGGGTGTCGTGGCGGACTACTTCCGCCTCTTCGTCAACCGGCGGGCCTACACCTTGCAGTCCGACCGGCCGCACCCAGAAAGCGGCCGGCACTACTATTTCCGGCCCACTGAAAAGAAGACCGGGCAGGGGCTCAGCCTAACGCTCGACACCATCCGGCGCCACATCGAGGGCGAAATCACGATTGCCCTGTACGCGATCAATCCCGAAAACCAGCGGTGCAAATGGGTGGCGATTGACGCCGACTACAAGAACGCGCTTCCGGACCTGATCAAGCTGGGCTACTACCTGAAGCAGGACGGGGTCGAGTCGGCGCTGGAGAAAAGCCATCGCGGCGGACACCTATGGGTGCTGATGGCCGAGCCCTTGCCGGCGCGCGACTGCCGAATTTATGTGTACGACCTCGCTTCCCGGCTCGGTCTGCCGGTTAAGGGCGTGGGACTGCCCGAAGGGATCGAGGTCTTTCCCAAGCACGACGAGTTGAAACCGGGCGAGTATGGTAATGCGATTCGCGGGCCGCTTGGGATTCACCGCGGGGCAGCCAAGCGGTTCTGGTTTTACGGCGCGGACTACGACCTTGAGAAGCAGATGCGATACCTCAATGCGCTTCCCAAGGTGACGGCGGAACAACTCGCCAAATTGATCGCAGGGAAAGCAGCGCCCGCTCCGGCGGCTCGGGCTGAGACAAGGTCCGAGCCTGAATTCAGACGACACACGAGTGGAGCTGAATTCAGAATTCTGGACCACATCAGCACAAAACTCCGCAAGGTTGGCCGGAATTATGTGACCCGCTGTCCTTCCTGCGCCGACGCCGGTCACGACCGAAGTGGCGACAACCTGGCCATTTCGACAGAAGACCCGCGCAAATACATCTGCTGGGCCGGTTGCACGAGCGAAATGATTCGCGCGGCTTTGGGCTGCCCGAAACCTGGTCCGAGGCCAGCGAGGTAGGTGGCGGGATGGCCTTGAAGGAACTTGAAAGCCCGAACTGGAAACCACTTGAAAAGCTCATTGGGCCTGACGGATGTGGGGCCTTCATGTGGATGTGGCGCGAAGGAGGAGTTGAGTTCTACAAACACATTCGCACACGCCGCTACCTGTTGCTCGATTCGGAGGACCGGTGTTTTCGGCACGGCCCGAACGGATTCGAGCTGACAGAGGTTCAAGCAGAGTTGGAACGTGTGACGAGGGAACCGCTGAGGAGCTCGGAGACAACAGGCGCAAAGGCACGCGGAAGTTTTGTCTGACATTTTTGCTGGTTGAACGTGAGGAGGACAAGATGGCCCAGGAAAACAGATTGGGCGAAGAGGCGCGGCGAGGACTGACCCTTCCGAGAAGCGCCGTGCGGCGGCTTGCGGAAGTTGGAATATTTGCCAAGGCCACCGTCAGCCTTGAACACCAGCACCTCGCGCACCGCTACGTCATTCGGGGGATTGAATCCGGCGGAGCCGTCGAAACAATCGGCCATTACGTGACTTTTTGCGGCGAGAGTGGCGAGTCGCTTCCCTGGCTTCATCCTCTCGATTCGGTTGGCGTGAATGGAGTGCATGCTGTGGTGATCGCGCCCGGCCTCGTTCGGGTTGAGATGTTCCGTTGTGGGCACACCTACGACCTCCTCATCTCAGGGCACGCTCCTGGCGGGGTCCAAAACGGAAGGCGGCCCGTGCTGAGTAGCCAAGTTCTGTTCCGCGCGCATGATGGCTACCTGGGCCTCGATCTGCTGAAAGAGCATAAGAGCCAGCGCGGGTCGGTGATGCCGACGTTCCACTCGCGAGGCGGCGAACCCATGGCGATCCCCACAAAGTTCGAAGCCGTGGTGAAAGCGGCCACCTGCGGCTGCGTTTGTGTAGGATGCGCCCACTCGCATTATTTGAGGGCTCCGGAACCGCAACCGACTCCCCTTGTGGAGGCGGGTCAGTGACGTCCATCGGCGACATCGAAATTGAACTCGTCTTCCGAATCACCGTTCGTGGGCGAATCGGTGATTTGGCCGAATTGACGCGCAGGCTGGACGGCAGCAACGCCGTAATTCTTTTACCGGTTAAAGTCGAGCCAAGGGTTCAAGAGGACAGAGAAAAACAGATCTTGGTAACTATCAGGAGGTCTGACCCATGAAAGTCGGGACCCAAAGCGTCCTTTTCGGCGCCTACTGTTTCGTCATTCACCCGTTCTTCGGCGCGGCGCGGCATGGTGGAGGCTTTACGGCTTTCCGCGGGACACCAGGCTCTGGTCCTTTCTTCCTGCATGATATTGGCTATTTCGGAAAGCCCAACTTGGACAGCATCGAGGGCGAGCAGCACGTTCTCTTCGGCGGTCGCCTCCTGGGTTGGCCCTTCGGTGCGAGGCGGCAGGAATTCACGCTCTGCCACTCCCGTCATTGGGCGAAGCGCCTGAGGAAGCCTTATTCAAATCTTTGCGTGGCCGACAAGCTGGCATTCGTTATGACGCATGCCTGGCTCTGCCTTCCGACGGCGCAAGCGAGAGGTAAGTTCGGTGAGTACATGTGCGTCGCAAGCGCCCGCCAGTCGGGCGGTGAGTTCAGCGATTTCGCGCCTGCTTAGGTGCCGCAACCGGGAGGTCTGGCTCAAAAGCTACACGCGGCGATGGATCGAAAAGTATTGGAACGGCGGCGCAGACCATTGGACAGTTGTTCGTCTCCCAGAGCCATAACGCGAAGTCTTGCGCGCACCGCCCTGTTGAGGGCTCTCAGACATCATTGCGGAAGGAGAAATGAAAACCGAACCTACGACGGAGCCGACCGAAAGCGCGTCACCCCAAGATTCACCCGTAGCCTCGCCGAAACAGGGACCTTTACGCCGCCGCCTGCCGGACGAACGCATGGCCATCGTCCACCACTTTTCCGTGGGCGGGCATAAAGGCTATTTGATGGTTGGCCTGTACGAAGACGGGCAATCTGGCGAGATTTTCATCCGCATGGCGAAGGCTGGCTCAACCAACGCAGGGCTGATGGATTCATCCGTTTCTCTGGCCCTGCAGTACGGCGTATCCCTCAAGGTTTTGTGCGACAAATTCACGCTTCGAACCGAGCGGCGGGTCTGGGAACGCCCGAATCGGATACGCCAAATCCCTCATGGATTATCCGTTCCGCTATATGGCCTTGAAGTTTCTTCCGCCGACAACTACTTCCGCAACGGGCGTCGGAGCTGAGGCGACGGCTTCGACGCCCTCCCACCTGTCGGCGGGCGGGCTGGATGAGGCTGAGACCGACGCGCCGGGGTGCAGGAACAGTGGCGCCATCATGAGCAAGACCGGATCTGGCTACTGCTGTGACAATTGCGGCAGCACGAGCGGCGATCAGCAGTAGATTGACTCCGCTCTTCGATCTCCATCTCCTGATAAACCTTCGCAAGACCTTTATGCCCTTTGGTCCCCGGCCCTCTGTCCATGGCGAGTCTGGCCGTGCGGCCCTGCCGTCAAACTGCTTCCCAAAAGGAATTCTCGTGTCCAACGAATGGATTCAAGGCCATTTAAAGTTGTGTGGAGTTTTGCTTCTTGTCCTCGCGGGTCTGAACGCCTGGTGTGCTTACGAGGTCTTTGCCGAACACCCACTCGCGGCGTTGGCGAATGGAACAACATCCGTGGTGATCACGCTCGGAGTGCTTCTCACCTGGGGAACGGGCACCACCCAGTAAGAACTCCGCGAAAGGAATTTTCGGCGGATAGGGATGAAACCCAAGGCGCGCGCTGACCGCCCAGGATTCGATCGCGCAGAAGCCGATCGAAGGAGAGATGATGCGTAACAAGACAGGCCGACAGCGTATGGTCTTTTGCGATCCTCAGTCGCGCTGCCGCAGGATCCCGCAGGAAGGCCTGCCGATCGCCTGGACGGCAATGCAATTCCCCTGTAGCAAACTGGAGGTATTTCCATGGAGTTTTCTGCCGATACAAGATCGCTTGCTGAAGCTCTCGGCCAGGTCCAAGAAGGGGTCGAAAAAAGAAACACAATCCCAATTCTTTCCCATGTGCTCGTTGAAGCCTGCGCAACAGGGCTGCGACTTGCAGCCACCGACCTCGAAGTGGGGATTCGGACGTTTTGTCCGGCACAGGTCAAGACACCGGGTACCGCTGCTGTCCCGGCCCGTCGATGGCTTGACATCGTGAAGTCCCTGCCGGAAGCGGACGTTCGCGTCCGTGCCTTGGAGAATCACTGGGTGCAGGTCAATGCCGGCCGGTCGGTATTCAAACTGCTGGCGCTGGCGAAGGACATGTTTCCGGCACTGCCCGAGGTGCCCAAACCGCTGGCTGAGGTTCCGGCTGGAATACTGGCCGGGCTGATTGAACGGACGGCTTTTGCGATCTCGAACGAAGAATCGCGTTATACGCTCAATGGGGGACTGTTGGTATTGAAACCCACCAGCGTGGAGATGGTTGCGACCGACGGGCACCGGCTGCCACTCGCCACACGGAATGTCGAAATCGCCGGTTTGAAGGGTGAGGAACAACTCCTGGTCCCGAAGCGCGCGCTGGCAGGGCTGCGCCGCCTGGCAAACGTTCAGGAATCAGACACACCGATCCACATCGCCAGAGATGATCGCCACCTGTTCTTTTCGGCCGGTGATTCCGTCCTCATGGCTCGGATGCTGTCCGCACAGTTCCCCAATTACGAAGCCGTTCTGCCCAAGGAAAACACCCTCATGGCGACGCTCGAGGCGGCTGCTTTACGGGAATCGCTGCGGCGGGTCGTGCTGCTTGCGTCTGAGCAGACGCACGCGGTTTCCTTTGCACTCGATTCCGGCCGGCTCACGCTCACGACCTCGGAGGGCGATACCGGCGAGGCTTCGGAAACGCTCGATGCAGGCTTCACCGGCCAACCGCTGCGAATCGGCTTCAATGCCTCGTTCCTCCTCGACATGCTCGACGTCGTCAAAACGGGTGAGGTCGAAATCGTGTTGAAGGATGCCGAAAGCGCCGTCGAACTCCGTCCGGCAGACCAGGCGGCCTACCATTACCGCTACATTGTCATGCCCATGCGGATCTGATGGAGCGGCGTTGCGTTTCGCCAGTCCGATCGCGACCGTTCCTGAAGCACACGCGTGGGCGGATCCAACTCACGACTTACAGCAATGTGACGGTTCGCGGATCACCTGCCATCCTTCTCTCACAATGAGGGGTACGAGAGCCAAGGCTGCGATCGGGTCCGCCCACGGCGCGCGGAATATCGAACTTGCCAGCAACCCCGCTAAAGCGATCCATGCGAGGTAACCGCAAAGGGCGGATTCAGTCGCATCCGCCCTCAGCGCCGCACTCGCCACCTGAGAAGCCAATGCTCGTTTCCGCCGCGCCACCTGCGGCATGGCAACGGCCGCGACGATCAGAAGAAGAATCCCGACGAGACTGGGCCGAGGTTCACGATATTCGAAAAGTGAAAGAGTGGAAGTGACAACAACGAAGCCTGCAACGATGAAAAGCAATCCTCCGGCAGCACGGCCTGCAATGCTTTCCGCCTTCATGGATTGCTGTTCAGAACGAAACCACCAAAACACGACAGACGCCGAGAGGAGCTCGACGGCACTGTCGCCCCCAAAGGCAAGAAGCGCGGGGCTTCTCGCAGCCCAAGCCGCTCCTAGCGCGATCACAACCTCAACGGTCATCCAAAGGATGGTCAAGGTCTGGAGTTGAATAATACGGCGCAGATTGTCTGGGGCTGGGGTTATCTCGATCCTCCCGCCAGGGCCTCCCATCCGGCTCCCTCGTCTGCTTTTTTGAGATTAGCCCATCTGAGGCGCGGATGGGAGAAATACAAAAACAAGAAACATTCGTCTGAACGAGGCTTCGGAACGCAAGGGGTATCCACGCACGATCCGGCCGCGTCATTCGTCGCCTGACAGGCGGTCCTTTACGTTTGGCGAATATCTGCGTGGAAACAAGGTCGGCAGGAAAATAGCAAAATAACTCAAGACATTAAGACCCATCAGATATAGAAGACAGCGGGCCGCTCCCGCAAGGGGTCAATCGTCGAGCCGAGCGACATCACTGAGACGGTGCCAGCGAATTTTAACCGCTGCCTCTACGACTGCCTGTAGGCAAACCTGGACTGTCAAATCGATCACTCGAACCCCAAAGCCGTCTGAAACCCGAATGCCGAAGTATCGGGCTTAAGGCTTAAAGCTTCGGTTACGCCCTTCGGTTGTGTTCCGCGTTCGAAGTTCCAGGAATTGGTCGCATTAGCGTCAAGCGGGAGCGTAACCCAGCGTCTCCGCCAGCCGGCAATCATCTCGAAAGGAAGTCGTTATGAAGGCCTCTGCAATCTCAGAAGCCCTGCGCGCGCTTGTGGTGTGACTGAACCCATAAATTGGCCGCATGTGGAACCATAAATTGGCCGCTCGTGCTGAGGAAGCCATTTGTTTTCAGTGGGGCATTCGGAGCGGCAGGATGAAGTTGGAACCATAAAATGGCCGTGAGCTCAGATTGGAAGCATAACGTGGCCGAAAGTACAAACGTCTTGTTTAATTGTGTAAGTCGCGGCAGAGGTGTAAGCCGCGGAACAATGGAGACTTATGAAGCCGTCGCTTGTGTCCCATGCCCTGAAAGGGATCGTTGTCCGAGAAAAGCAAGCGGTGTTCATTTGGGGACCGCCCGGCTCGGGCAAGTCTGCGGTGGTCAACCAGCTTGCCGCCGAGTTGGGGATCGCATTGCGCGACATTCGGGCGCTGTTGCTTGATCCGGTGGATTTGCGTGGGCTGCCTTTCGTTGGGAAGGATGGCCGGTCCCAGTGGGCAACACCGGACTTTCTGCCTCAAGATGGTGAGGGCATTTTGTTTCTGGACGAACTGAACGCGGCGCCCGCGATGGTCCAGGCCAGTTGCTATCAACTCGTGCTGGACCGCAAGCTCGGCGAATACACCTTGCCGGAAGGCTGGGCGATCGTCGCCGCTGGGAATCGGGATTCAGACCGTGCCACCACAACGCGGATGCCCACGCCCCTGCGGAACCGGTTCGTTCACATCGACTTTGAGGTGGACGTGCAGGAGTGGTCGGAGTGGGCCATCAAGGCGAATGTCAGACCCGAAATCATCGCTTTCATCCGATTCCGTCCCGAACTGCTGATCGCCTTTGACCGGGATAGCAACGCCTTTCCTTCGCCGCGTTCCTGGGAATTCGTATCGCGCATCCTGAATTCGAGGCCGGATTCCTCGGCAGAGCATGAGCTGATTGCCGGCGCAGTAGGGACTGGCGCCGCCACCGAATTCTCGGCGTTTCTCAGAATGTTCCGAGAGCTACCGAACATCGACTCTATCCTGCTTAACCCCACCCAAGAGCCGGTGCCGGAAAACGCCGCGGCGCAGTATGCGGTCGCTTCGGCGCTGGCTCGCTGCGCCTCCGACACCAACTTCGACCGCATCTGTCTGTACCTGGATCGCCTACCCACTGAGTTCCGTGTGCTGTGTGTCCGCGACGCCACCCTCCGACAACCGGCTATTCGGAGTACCGCTGGTTATGTCCGATTCGCGGTCGAGAACCACCACGTTCTTGCTTAGCTTGGCCGAGGAGCATCCGTCACACGCGCTGGGGTCGAAAAAAGTCCTTGCAATGAGACTGTACGTATGCAACTATGAGCACATACCATGGCGCGACACGAGTCAACTGACGAGGTAAAAGGCTGGTTTCGAGGTGCGGTCGCGAAGTTATGGCCAGTGGCCGAGGGCTCAATTTCCCTGAGGCATTGCCCGTGCATCCGGAAGAACTGCCCCGTGTGTGCTCGCGGACGGGGGCACGCCAGTTATGTGCTATATGCCCGCAAGGGCAGGCGGAGGACTTCCATCTATGTACCCCACGAACTGGCCTCGAAGCTTGCAGGCGCCATCAAGAATGGTCGGCGGCTCCAGCAGCTCATCAATGAAGCCGGAATACGATACGCCCAGGCATTAAAGCGGGAGCGCGCCAAGAAGCTGAGCAAGGCATTCGCGGTGAAGACATAGCCGCGGGGGTGGCGGGTGCTCACGGAGGCTGAACTCCAGGATTGGTTTCAGCGGCTTCGCATCTCTCCCGAAGGTCAAGCGGCAATTCGGCAGATACGAGCTTCCGATCCTGCTCGACGTGTGGGCGGCGGTCGTCGCAACGTGTGCGGACGTTATCCGAGCAGGAAGATGGGAGTTTCAATCCAGTTCGAGAGTCATAGGGTTGAGCTCGCGGAAGTTTACGTCATGGAGCACGATCCCGCCTGTCTGGAATATTACGACCAGCCCCCGCCGATCAAGCTTGAGTACCAAGCCCTTTCCGGCAAGCAGGTCGGAGTGCTGCATACTGCTGACTACTTTGCCATCCGAACAGATCGCGCCGGCTGGATAGAATGTAAGACCGAAGAGGATCTCCGTCGGTTGGCCGAGCAAGCCCCGAACCGATATCAGTTCGACGGGAGTCGTTGGCGGTGCCCGCCGGGCGAGTCTTACGCAGCGCGGCTGGGCCTCAACTATGAGGTCAGGTCGTCAAAGGACATTAACTGGATCTTCCAGGCCAACATGCAGTTCTTGGAGGATTATTTTCGGGGCACGGTCCCGGTGCCATCGGCAACGGTGGAAAAAGCTCGCGCCTTTGTGGCGGCGCTTCAAGGCATCAGGCTTGACGAGCTCGTGGCCAGCGTCGCAGGATTTTGCAGCCGTGACCAGGTCTATTTTCTGATTGCCCAAGGCCAACTTTGCGTTGATTTATGGTCAGCGCGATTGAGTGAACCTGGCACGGTAAGAGTTTTTGCCAGCCCTCACCTGCTGAAGGCGGCTCCTCCATGCCGCCCTGCTTCACCCACGGCACCTATGGAATTGATTCCCGTCGCCGGCAGCGCGATCAGCTGGAATGGCCGTCCATGGAAAGTGGTCAATGTTAGCCCGGATGTCGTCAGCCTCCTGGGCGACGATCCCACCGTACTGGAACTCGCGCGCTCGAGTTTCGAGCAGCTGATGAAAGAACACAGCATCACCGGCGTGGCTGGCAGTGGGAACTCAGAGTTATTGCAGCGCATTTTGGGAGCCAATGAGAATGAACTCCGGCGGGTCAACCATCGCTACCAATGTGTATGCCAGTTCCTCGAAGGCAACAAGGAAGGGCTCTCAGAGCCAGTGCGCACCCTCCGCCGGTGGGCAGCGAAATACCAAGAAGCAGAACGCCGCTTTCGAAGCGGGTTCCTCGGGCTCTTTTCGAACATCGCCGGACGCGGAAACTCCAATCGCAAACTGCCCGACGCCACGGCGTCTCTGATGACCCACTTCATAAAGAACGATTACGAGACGCTGAAACAAAAACGGAAGTGGGCATCGTGGATCGCACTACGGCTGGAATGCGAAAAGAAGGGCATCAAAGCACCGAGCTATAAAACGTTCAGCCGTGAAATTCGCAAGGGAAGAGGATTTGAACAGACGCTGAAACGGCGTGGTCACCGTGCCGCCTATGGGCAGGAACCTTTTTACTGGCAATTGGAGCAGACGACCCCGCGCCACGGCATGCGGCCGTTTGAAATCGTACATATCGACCACACGGAGCTGGACATCGAATTGGTGTGCTCGCTGACCGGACGAGTGCTCGGGCGCCCTTGGCTGACGATCATGACCGACGCATATTCCCGCCGGTTCCTGGGGTCCCACCTCACCTTTGATCCGCCCAGCTATAAGTCCTGCATGATGGTCATACGGGAGTGCGTCTACCGCCACAGCCGATTGCCACAGATTCTTGTTGTCGACGGTGGTCCTGAGTTTGAAAGCACCTACTTTGAAACCCTCCTGGCCCGCTACCAATGCACGAAGAAGACGCGGCCTCCTTCCAAGGCACGCTTCGGGTCGGTCTGCGAGCGCCTGTTTGGTACAGTGAACACCGAGTTTATCCATAATCTGCGCGGCAACACCCAGATCACGCGTCACGCGCGGCAGGTCACCAAAGGCGTCGACCCGAAAGGTCAGGCGGTTTGGTCGCTCAAAGAGCTTCAAGAGCAACTCGCCAAGTATTTCTATGAGGTTTACGACAGCATGGACCACCCTGCTCTTGGACAGAGCCCACGCGAGGCATTCCAGGCAGGATGGGCGTTGAGCGGAGGGAGGGATCACCGTGTGATTCCCTACGACCGCGAGTTTCTGATCTACACGTTGCCCACACCAGCACGAAAGACTGCCAAAGTCCTGCCGGGCAGGGGCATCAAGGTCAACTATCTTTATTACTGGTGCGAGTCTTTTCGCGATCCGCGCCTCGGTGACTCGCGTGTGGAAGTCCGCTACGATCCCTTCGATATCGGCACCATCCACGCCTTCGTGGACAATCAGTGGGTTGAATGCCACAGCGAGTACTACCATGCCTTTCAGGGGCAGTCTCACAAGGAACTGAAGCTGGCTGCCGAAGAACTTCGCAAGCGCTGGCAGAACCACTCTTCGCATTCTGCGACTACGGCGAAAAGACTCGCGGAGTTCCTTGCCGCCACAGAAACACAACAGACAGTCCTCGCCCAACGTCGGGCAGATATGGAGGTACGCCGAGCGCAGGCTGACTGTGCGCCGAGCACGGTAGTGGAACCCGCCGGGAACGCTCAATGCCTGCGCGAGATGTTGGCGGAAAACAACCCGATATCTTCCGAAGTCTATGGAGAGTTCTGAATGACTGCCTGGGCTGATGTGGATCCATTGCAAGGATTTCGATGCTTCACCATAGCTCATCCTCTCCTCTTGGAGATGAAAGAGCGCCTGTTGAGCGCCATCAAGTCTGCGGCACCCGGCTCGCTCATTCTTGTACTGGGCCCGACCGGCGTCGGCAAGACGACGTTGAGGTTGAAGGTAGAGCAGTTGCTGACTGAGGAACTGCTTCCCTCGCTCGAATCAGATCGTGGGCGGATTCCATTTGTCAGTGTTAACACGATGGCTCCTCTAAATGGAAACTTCAGCTGGAAGGACCACTTTGCCCGGCTGCTTCGGCAGATGAATGAGCCGCTGATTGATGACAAGCTGAATGGAGAACGAAATAGTAGGGGACAGTTCACACCGGCGCCGCGAGCCGGCTTTGAGCTGCAGTATGCCGTCGAGCAAGCATTACGTCACCGACGCCCAGTCGCCGTATTCCTTGATGAAGCTCAGCATCTCGGCAGAATAGCTTCCGGACGGAAGCTGGCCGATCAACTGGACGTCGTAAAGTCCATGGCCAGCCAAACGAAGATCGTCCATGTCCTATTGGGAACTTACGAGCTGTTGGCGTTCCGAAATCTCAGCGGCCAGCTCAGCCGGCGCAGCTTGGACATCCATTTCCGGCGTTACCGCTGCGAGGAAAAACGAGACCTGGAAATCTTCCACAACATCCTCCTGACTTTTCAGGCTCAGCTCCCGCTGCCGGAGCCATGCGACCTTTCACTCTGGATAGATCTGCTTTATGAGTGCTCTATCGGGTGTGTGGGCATTCTGAAAGAATGGCTGATGCGCGCCCTGGCTATTGCGCTGAATGAGGGAAAGCCCACTCTGTACAAAAGGCATTTGGAACGGACCGCACTGTCGGCGTCACAGTGCGAGCGGATCTTGATTGAGGCCCGAGAGGGCGAGGTTCGATTGAATGAGGATGACGCCTCGCGCTCACGGCTGCGCAATCTGCTCGGCATTGGAGAAGCCATCACAACGCCGACGGATGTCCAGGCGCAGCGACGTGCACCGGTTCACACAAAGGGACGTTGCGCCCGAAGAAATCCCAAACGCGACAAGGTTGGATTACCAGTTCCGGCGTATGCCTGACCCGAGAATCTACGATCTGCTGGACTTTCGACTTCCCCGTCTAAGCCCTCGGACGGGGCTTTATCCGCTGCCTCCTGTTGGCGTAGGGACAGGGAACATAGAAAGTCTGACGAGTTACATCACCAGACTCGCCCAAGCACACGACGTCTCGACTTACATATTGCTTGCGAGATATCTTCGGCTCCGCGTTCTTCAAGCGAAACTGGCCGGCAGTCTGGGGACCAGCAAAAAGTGGAAGCGGCACTTTCTGGAAGATGCCCATACCTTAAATGGAATGACAGACCGGGTGGGCGATTGGACCTTCGCTCTGGAAGAATCGACGGGAATTGCCAACCTCCAGTATCTGACCATGGCGGTGTGGAAGGGAATATTCAGCAGCCAGGGATTGCTGCGGAACCGTCGCGCTTGGTGCGCCGCTTGCTACCACGAGTGGCAGGCCTCAGGTCAGGTCATTTACGAGCCCTTGCTTTGGGCACTGGCGGATGTCTCCATCTGCCCGACCCATCAACGGACGTTAGGGGTATTTACTTGACGCCACCGACCACAACCTGTAGTGTTCAAGGTCATGGTCGAGGATTATCCACGAACCTTGATGGAGTTGGAACAACGTTTTATTGACGAACAGACCTGTGCCGAGTACCTCGCAAGCCTGCGCTGGCCGAACGGTTGGAGATGTCCACGGTGCCAAGGACGAGAGGCCTGGCAGGTTCGGCGGAATCGTTGGCGGTGCGGGCATTGCCGGTATGAAATCTCGGTCACGGCGGGCACCATCTTTCAGGACAGCCACCTGCTGTTGGGGACTTGGTTTCGAGCCATGTGGTATGTCACAAACCAGAAGAACGGCATCAGCGCCTTGGGATTGCAGCGTGCGCTGGGCCTGGGCAGCTACAAAACTGCTTGGGCGATCTTGCACAAGTTGCGCCGCGCCATGGTCCGGCCAGGCCGCGACCGGCTGAGGGGCGTGGTGGAAGTCGACGAAACGTACTGGGGCGGTGAGGAACCCGGCGTTGCGGGACGAGGAGCGGAAGCTAAAGCCCTGATTATCGTGGCCGCTCAGGAAAATGGGAAAGGCATCGGCCGCATCCGACTGCGCCGCATCCCAGATCTGACTCGCACCCGCCTGCACGGGTTCATCGCTGAGGTTATCGAGCCCGGAAGCACCGTCCGAACCGATGGTTTGCCCGCTTACCTGGGGTTGAGTGGCTATGTCCACGACCGTCGGGTTCAGCATCGTCAATCGGAAGGAGAATATTTGCTGTCGCGCGCACATCGGGTCGTTTCACTCCTGAAGCGATGGATGCTGGGCACCCACCAAGGTGCGGTCGGCCACGATCAATTGGATGCTTACCTCGACGAATTCACTTTCCGGTTTAACCGTCGCACGTCGGCATCCCGGGGAAAGCTGTTCTATCGTTTGGCGCAACAGGCGGTGCAAGTAGACCCGGTTCCGTTCGCAACTCTGATCAAACCACAACCTGTGGGGGTTGGTGGCGTGAAGTAAATACCCCTAACGGACGTTGACCGAGAGCTGTTCCCACTGTGGAGGCCGACCCCGCGTCCTGAGGCCGAGGTCGCGCCCTGGCTGCTGCCCACTTTGCAATCACTTCCTCGGTAGCGAAAATCACCTAGAGCCAGGCAGTAGTTCAGATGCCGTTTCAGACCGCGCTCGTTTCGTGACAGAGGGGATCGCCCGATTGCTGATGATTGGTCCACTGTTGCAGCCGCCGCCCTCGAAAGACATCATGTGGGCGAATCTACAAGGTTGCGTTCGCGACCTGGCTGGAGGTAACGCCTCTGTCTTCGCTCGTGCTGCCGGATTGAGCACTTGCGTTCCCATATTCTGGTTCACGGAACGCAAGCTTCCAGCCTTTACCACTCTAAACAGGCTTTGCTACCGGCTGGGCATCCCCCTCTTTCGCCTCCTGATAGAAAGACTGAGCGCTGGCGATCCGGATTGGGAGAATGCCCGCCAAGTCGTCAGACAGTATCAGGCGCATGCACACGCCAATAAGGTCGACCGCCCTGCTTTCCCACCTTCAGATTCTACACCAGTGAACATTTCTGATCGGAAGATCAAGGGAGCTCTTCAGCGCGCCCTGCGGGAACGTCCTGTACCAACGGCGAAGGAAATTGCACGGAGGTTTGGGGTAGCTCCATACCGGATTTACTCGCATTTCCTAGGCTTTCATAAGATACTCCACCAGGCCCGCCTCTCTCAGCTTGAGGCAGCGGCAAAAGCCGCTCTGCTGGAATCTCCGCCGCCTACGTTACGAGACTTTAAGAGGCAATGCGGCTTCTCCAGGTGCATGCTGCGAAGGCGTTTCCCTGACCTGTATCGGGAATTGGCCCTCCGTTCCCTGCAGCGACGCTATCAGAGACGAGAGGAATTACAGCCCGCTCTAGAGGCCGCCTTGGCGGAGGAACCGCTACCTTCCGGCCGCGCTTTGGCAGCGAGGCTTGGAACTGGCCACGGCAATCTCAAAAAATTGTTTCCGCGAATCTGGGGGCTCATTCTCCAACGTTATGACAAGCATCAGGAACAGGAACTCTTAAGAAGGCAGGCAGCCTTCTCTGAAAGAGTTCGTCGCATTGCCACCGGCGTGTTGAAGGCCGGCAAGTATCCATCTCGTCGGCGAGTACTTGCACTGATGGGTAATTCCGGGCTTAGGAGAGAACATTTCATTATTCCCGAAGTGAAGCAGACCCTGCTTGCCCTCTCCTCTACACAATAAATAAAGGATGCACTGGCACCCCGGAGCACAAACGTCTGTCGTAACTCGATGGACGATGCGACCGATCCGCGGCCACCTTAAGCCTTATTTCCGGCCAACTTATGCTTTAAGGCTATAGCGCCGCCGGCCGGCGGCCACATTATGGTTCCAATCGGCCATTTTATGGTTCCAGTCACATGTGGCTGCCCACCAGCCCGTTTTCATTTGGGGCGGGCCAGGAATCGGGAAATCAGCGGTGGTCAAACAGCTTGCTGAAGCGTTAAAAATCCCACTGCAAGACGTGCGTGCGCTCTTGCTCGATCCCGTTGACCTTCGCGGCCTGCCGTTCTTAGGCGATGACGGCCGATCGAAGTGGGCAGCCCCCGAGTTCTTGCCACAAGAAGGAGCCGGCATTCTCTTTCTGGACGAACTCAATGCAGCCCCGGCCATGGTTCAGGCCAGTTGCTATCAATTGGTCCTGGATCGGAGGCTGGGCGAATACACCTTGCCCGACGGCTGGGCCATCATTGCTGCTGGAAACCGCGATTCGGACCGCGGGACGACGACTCGAATGCCCACCCCGTTGCGAAACCGCTTTGTGCATCTGGAATTCGAGGTTGATGTGCAGGAATGGTCGGATTGGGCCATCCAGTCAGGCATCCGCCCCGAGGTGATTGCCTTTCTTCGCTTCCGGCCTGAGTTGCTGAGCGCTTTCGACCGCGACGCAAACGCCTTTCCCTCCCCGCGCTCCTGGGAGTTGGTTTCCCGTATTCTCGATTCCTTGGACTCGAAGTCGAATCCGGCGATCGAGCATGAGGTCATTGCGGGCGCCGTGGGAACCGGTGCCGCCACGGAATTCTCAGCGTTCCTGCGCATGTTCCGGGAATTGCCCAACATCGACTCTATTCTGTTGAACCCGCTCCAGGAGCCTGTCCCGGAGAACGCCGCCGCACAGTATGCAGTCGCTTCCGCGTTAGCGCGATCTGCCTCGGACATGAATTTCGACCGCATTTGCCTGTACCTGAATCGCCTGCCGACCGAGTTTCGAGTGCTCTGCGTGCGTGACGCCACCCTTCGTGAGCCAGCGATTCGCAGTACCGCCGGATATACGAAGTGGGCCGTGGAGAACCATCACGCCATCGCCTAGTCAGAAACGCAACTGCGGTTCCCTCGAATTGGCTTATCGGCGCTATTTTCCAGGTACCGTCGAACTGCCAGGATGGGACTAGGAACGACTGGCATGAAGGCGAAGCGCAAAGGCGGAGGGTTACAAGCGACCATGAGTTACCTCGGGAAGGTCACAATAGGCACTGTTGTTTTGTCCCCGGAGGCCAATCTTCCGGAGGATAGTGCAGTTCGAGTAGAACCGATCCTGACAGAAACACCGGCGGCACGGTTAAAAGCCGTGATCGGAGTGGTCCACGAGATGCCGTTCGACTGGGCGGTGTACCACGATTATTACGTCATTAGTGTATCCAAGAAGTGACCCTTGATCTTCGCCGAGACCTTCTATTTCCTGGCCCTGTTGAATCAGGATGACGACGCGCACCCTAAGGGGCGCGCCATCTCCGAGCAACAAACCGACCCAATGGTCATGGGTGCTCACCAATGTAGGCAATGCCTTGGCAGCGCCCAATCTGAGGCACATCTTTCTGCGCCTGATGGAAAGCCTGTGAGCCGATCCTATCACTACGATTGTCCCTCCCAGCCAAGCGCTTTTTGAGCAGGGACTAAAACTCTACGCGGACTCGCTTTTTCAAAAAACTTTCAAAGCAGACCCAGGAGACATTTCTTGACTTCGATCTCAACATCCGAATCGTCCTTGTCCTCGCGCGCCATGTTGTGCTCGCTTTCTATCAGCATCTGGTCGGCACGGAAACACGACCCGGAGGTTTCTGAGGAAATCGCCCAGCGCCACGGAGCGCAGGCCGACGCCGGCCGCTATCACAAGGTGCTCCTTCCCAAAACCGCGCTCGCCGAGATCCAGAAGATCGTCAGCGATGCCCGTCAGGAGCATTACTTCATCACCCTGCCCTGGAGCGACAACGGCTACCGGGTGCTTCCGGCCGCCGCTTATATGGATCACACCGAGAAGATGCGGGAGTTATCAAACCGGTTTATGCCGGCGGTGGACGCACTGGCTCGGCAATTCGGCCATCTCGTGGAAGAAGCCAAAGTCCGGCTCGGCGGGCTATTCCGGCCGGAGGATTATCCGTCGCCTGAAGAATTGCGCTCGAAATTTTCCTTCGAGACCAAGGTGATGCCCTTCCCGGATGCCGATGACTTCCGGGTCACATTGGGTGATGAGGAAAAGGAGCGAATCAAGCGCCAAATCACTGCGTCCGTTGAGGCGTCGCTTCAGGTTGCAAGCCGGGAATTGTGGCAGCGGTTGTATGAAGCCGTAAGCCATCTGGCCGAACGCCTTCACGCCTACAAGGTCACGGACGACGGTGTGGAACATCCCTTTCGCGACTCGGTTGTGACCAACCTGGTGAAGCTGGTTGACGTTCTGCCGAAGTTGAATGTCACCGGAGACCCAGACCTTGAACGGCTGGCGGCGCAGGTACGCAGCTCTCTTTTCGTGGATCCCCGGGAATTGCGGAAGTCGGAGTGGGCCCGAACTGAAACCGCCAAAGAAGCGGCAGAAATCGCCGCGCGGATGGCGGCTTACATGGGCGGCACCTCAGTCCCTGAAGGGAGGGTCACGTGAAACCCTCCCATCAGAGGACCACCGCAGAAAAACTGATGCGCGCGCGGACGCGGCTTGTGCTTGATCAGCCGTTCTTTGGCACGCTGGGTCTGAGACTAAAACTCACACCCGGGAGCTTCCCAACCATGGCGACCGATGGCACACGGATTGTTTATAACCCGGCTTTTGTGGACGACCTCAAGCCGGGGGAACTGGAGGGCGCCCTTGCCCATGAGGTCCTGCATTGCGCCCTCGGGCATCATTGTCGCCGGGGCACGCGTGATCCGAGACTCTGGAATGAGGCCGCCGACCTGGCCATCAACCCGATTCTGATCAAGAACGGCTTTACGCTCCCTGCCGGGGCGTTGATTGATCCAGCTTTCAACAACCTAAGCGCAGAGGAAATCTACGCCCGGTTGATAGAGAGAAGAGGCCAAGAGAGTTCTCCCAACGCGCCATCGGACGCGCAAGGGAAAAACGGCGGAACGGCAGGTCGCGCGCCGCAGCCAACACAACATTCCGAAATTCAGGGATCGAGCATTTCCACTACTTGCCAGCCAGACCAGACGGCCGAGACAGCGCGGGAATCTTCGGACTCATCCTCCATGCGTCCCGGAGGATTCGGGGAAGTATGGGACGCGAGGGATGAGCAAGGCCATCCGGCTTCGCCGGCCGAGAAGCACCGTCAGGAGCATGAATGGAGCATCGCTGCGGAACAGGCTATCAGGTCGGCTAAGGCGTGCGGGCACGAGCCGGGAGGGGTTGAAAGGCCGCTTACTGAGAATCGGCGATCGCAGCTGGATTGGCGTGCCATTCTGCGTGATTTCATCGCTTCGGCAGCGCCGTCCGATTATCGCTGGATGCCGCCGAATCGACGGTATATCGCGTCGGGTCTCTATCTGCCCTCGGTCGAGCGGCGGGGCCTGGGGGAGATTGTGATCGTGGTGGATACTTCTGGTTCTATCGGAAAGCGAGAGCTCGACCAATTTGCCGCTGAAATCTCTGCAATCTCCGAGGAAGCGCAACCGGAAGCCATACATGTGGTTTATTGCGACGCGGCAGTTCAATTGGTTCAAGAGTTCCGAGCTTCAGAACCCGTCTGTCTTGAGCCAAAAGGCGGTGGCGGCACCGATTTTCGTCCGGCATTCGACTGCGTCGCCGAAAAAGACCTCACGCCTGCCTGCCTTATCTATCTCACCGACCTCTGTTGTGATTCATTTCCGGAGACCCCGGAATATCCCCTGCTCTGGGTAACCCAGTCCCACCGAACTGCGCCGTTCGGTGAAACGATTCGGATTTGCGTCGAATGAACGAGCGTGCCGTCCCCGAGATTTGAAAAAGGGAAGGATGAATTATGAGTCAAAGTGTGAACAAGGTCATTCTGATCGGGTTCTTGGGCGACGCGCCGGAAACTCGTTTTACCCAACAAGGTAAACCCGTTACGAAATTCAGCGTCGCGGTCAACGAGACCTGGAAGGACGCACAAGGCACGAAGCAGGAGCGTGTCGAATGGTTTCGAATCGTCTGTTTCGGCCGCCTTGCGGAAGTTTCGGGCGAGTACCTTCAACGCGGCCGGCACGTGTATCTCGAAGGCCGTTTGCAAACTCGACGATGGGAAGATCGTCAGGGCGAAAAGCGGACGGCCGTCGAGGTCATTGCCAGCGAAATGCGGCTTCTGGACCGCGCGCCCAATAATGGAAACAGGACCAAGGCGACCGACCCGCCGAACATCACGGAACGTGTCGACGAGAGCGACAATCCGTTCAACGAGCCTGCCATCGGCGCTGGCGAAGAAGATGTTCCCTTTTAAGGCTACCGTAGATGACTTTATGCGTGCTCGACATGTGCGATTCCGGCTCAGGGTGGGTTTGGATTCGAAAGGGGCACCTGCGCAGCGTCGTCATTACCCTCTTCATCGCTCTCCTGAAGGTGCGTAGAGAATCAACCAAGGCACGGCGGAATCATCTCATCGCCCGCTCGGCTGCACGGACCGGGAAATCTGTGAGCACCCATTCGAAATCCCTGTTCACATCACCCAAGCCACGCTTTGCCTGGGTAACCTCGTGCAGCACCGTTCCGGCGAATGGGGTCAGCGGTGATAACTGAGGCCGTTTGATGATCATACGGAGGGTTGAAGCGTTCCATAACCCGCCGGGGTCTTCCCACCCGATGCGTGGGGCCGCTTCGTCTTGAGAACGCGTATGTCCCTCACGCAAGAGGGGAAACCTCCAACCAAAGGGGCTATAGCAGCGCGGCAATCGAAGACTCGAGGCTCTCCGCTTGCCCGGCGGCCAACGGGAACGGATTCGAAGCGCTACTGCCACTCCGTGTTATGAGATTGCGAACGACTTGGCCGGAAATTTCCTGAAGTTCACGAAGCAATTCCCGCACGTTTTCTGGAACGTTCAGGGCTGGCAAACCGCCCTCCCGCGCCTGGTCCACTGCCCCCGGATATGTACCAGTTCACTGGGGGCCACAACCAAAGCCTTGCCCAAGGCGTTCCAGATCCGGAAAGCAGGAACGGCTGCGTCCAGCCAGCCGCCCCCCTCCGTGCAGTCTCAAGCGTTTAGACCCACGTAATCTTCAGCCTGCCCCCCAGGACTTCAAAGTCCTTGTCCGAGGTGATCAGTCGAGCCCTTCGGTTCTCGGCGAGCGCAGCAGCGAAGCAGTCGGCGTAGGGCAGGTTGTGAAGGGCCTTGAGCCTTGCGGCAAGCTGCGCAAGTTCCATATCTACACCCACGACCTCAATGGGAAGTTGGGCGATCGCCTTAATCTTGTCGTGGGCGAATTTCTCGCCCCGCGCTCGCCAGATCGAGTAATACACCTCACCCCAGTTGACGACCGACATGATCAGCGATTGTCTCCTCTCCGCCGCGCGCGCCAGGGCATTTTCGACCTTCTCAGCCCCCCGGCGGTCTTCAAAAAAAGTCATTAGCGCGCTGGCGTCAAGCACGACAGTTCTCATAGCCTACGCTCGCACCGACGTTCTTCGAGCAGGACCTTCAGCACGGACGGTTCAGCTCTGAGGGAACCCCGCAAACCGTGGATAAACTCACGCGTCACGGGCTGCATGAGCATCCGTCCATCGTCCTCCACAAACGCGATCAGGGTCCCCTTCCTGATGCCGAGCCGACGGCGCAGACGCGCCGGGATAACAAGCTGTCCTTTGGAAGTTACGATACTCGTTTCAATACCCATCGAGCGAACACCCCGACATCACTGATACCATCAAGCGGAAAGTAAGTCAACAGAAAATCATCTTACTCAATCGAAGATGTAAACCCACCAGGCCAGAGGCCGGGCTTCCCGGGCGCTCCGCCCGAGCCTTTCGAGCCTGATCGCGAGGCGCCGCCCGCAAAGCCCACCCTTAATCAAGCCGCCGGCTCGCCGAGTAATAATCGGTCCGCGCCATGACCACAAACATGCCGACCATGCCCAGGAAAGGAGGTCCAATGTTCACCGAACTCATGCCGCTGCTTGCCGGCCGCACCGTGCTCATTACGGTGGCCAAGGTGGATGACCAGACGCTGCGCGTCAACGTCATTCCCGCCCAGGCCAAGGCCAACGAGAATCCGGCGCTCACCACTCCGCTCACCTACACCGGCTCGCCCGAGGAACTTGATGCCAAACTCGGAAAACATCTGGCTGGTTACGTCCAAACCCACCAGGAGACTGCCAGCACTCTGGCCGAAGCCAAAGCCACCATGGAGGCCGCCGCCAAGGCCGCACAGGAGGAAGCGAAGCGGAAATCTGACGAGCGCAGCAAAACGACCCACAAGCCACTCGATAAAGCAATCGTCGCACCGGCGACGCAGCCCGACACCCCACGTGCTCCGGCATCGGCTGGCACGCCCGGGCTGTTTGGAACGGCGTCGCCCGAACCGGCGATAACTCAACCGAAAGGAGGTCTCGCACTCTGATGGAGGGCCATGTACTTTCCCGCTACTTCGAATTCAATGGGGTGAGGCTTCCCGACATCGACCCGAAGCTCTCGCCAGAGGAAATCCGCAACCTCTACGCGCATCAGTATCCCGACCTTGCCACAGCGATAATTACCGGGCCGGAGGCTGTCGGCGACAAGTTGCGTTATCAGTTCACACGGGCTATCGGTTCAAAGGGGTGACCCGATGAGCCGAAATGCCAGACGAAAGGAGGCAACGAAGCAGGCGGTCCTGGCGGAGCTTGAAAAGCTTCGCCAGGGCCGCCATGCCCGTTACCAAACGCTGATTGGGAGGTTTGTGAGATGCCCGGAACTGATCCGCGCCTCCGCTCTCTTCGCCGCCGCCGTGGACGCAAGTGCGCGCAGTTACAACCGCACGCCAGTCGACGCACCGCCCGGCTGGCTGCCGCCCATCCGTTGATGGCTCAAGGCAGCGGATCGGCGATTCCGAGGCTCGACGGGATCCCGATGGTTCATCATTGGGTCGCTGATGACACTTTGGCAGTGACGCTGGCCAAATCGCTCGTTGAGTTGGGAATTGCGGAGCCCGAAGACTGGCAACGAGCCGAACATGGTCCCTCATCGTTCATCGGTCGGACGCTGGAGCGATGGATCGAGGCGCACGGCGGGACGGCTATCCGACGCCGGTTCATTCTGGAAGCAAGAATCAGCACTTCACCATGCAGTTGGGCTGATGAGAATGAATCCAATCCACAGAGGCTTTTCTTCACCCTCGAACCATCCGAAGCAGCTTGCGTGGTCTTCGGACCCACACTCACACTGCTTCGGGGATTTCACCCTGGATTGCCTGCAACTTTCTTTTACCAATTTGTTGCCGCCTTGAACCGTTGGATCAGGGTCTACGATTTGAGGGATGCTCAAGAGCGAATCGAGAATTTGAAGGATTGGATCGCCAACGAGCCGGAGGCCGAACAGTACGAACTGCCTGACGTGCAAGGCTCGATTCCGCCGTGCATGAAGCAACCGCCGCTGAAACAAAGCGAACTAACTCGTCTGAAGAGCAAGATCAGTGATCCATTAGCAGCACAATTGGTCGGGATGGTCCTGAGATTGAACAGGGTGTCTCGCAAAGCCGAGCGGCCAACGCTGGGCGATGATGTCGGCGAACTTCTCTCAGACTGCAACCCGCCCTTGCCCTCCTTGCTGGCTATCTTCTCCGAGTCCGATGCGATCGAGGCATGTTTCCAAGAAGAGAGTGAGTACATGATGGAGGTCACTCCCGAGCCCAATCTCATTCTTCCGTTCAATCCCGCCAGTACTGTGAGCGTTCGCGGAGCCTTCCATGCATTCGGAGTCGCTTGCGAAACCCTTGCCGCTGCGAGCCGATTGATGGACCTCATGCCGGGCAACGACAAATGGGTCGTTTCGGGATAAAAACATGAAAGCCTTCATGGACATCGGCGCCAATCGGGAATTCAAACTCAGCGAAGCTGTGCTCATCTATCGAAGCGGCGGTGGCGGCGCCTTCGCGAGCCTGCATAAAGCTGAACAAACCGAGGACGGCGCGCCGTATCTCGCAGCCGGTGGGCCGCTCACCACGGCCTTCGTGCGCACTCTTGCCGAAGGCCTTGGCGCCCGCACCAAGCCTGAGATCTTTCCGGAGACCGTTCTTGCCCGCACGCCGGACCTGCTCGTTTGGTGGTCGCCTCCGCAGCGCCGTGTCATGTTCTTTGGCGGAACAGACGACGAGGCGCGAAAGCTGAATGGACTCATCTTTCCGCATCCGGCGATTATTTTTATGGTTGCTGGAAAAGACCTTTTCGTCAGGTCCCTCGCAACGGCTTCGCGGCCAGTCGGCAACTCGCCGCTCAAGACCGCTCCCTATTGGAACACGGACAGCCGAGGACTGGTATGTCCGGGCACCATGCGCCTCCCAAGCGGATCCGCTGTTTGCTCGATCCCAAACTGGGAAGCCGCTTATTTTGAATCCGAATTTACCCATGCTGCCGGTGCCGTGCGGCTCACAAGCTACCCCAGTGGATTTGTCGCTCTCTGGCGAAAGCTTGCGGGCAGGAAGAGATTCCCCGTTCGATATCTTACCGATGCCGGTGAGACGCTCGAAGAATTCGCCGCCCGCGGAGCCGACCGCTGAGGATATTACCATGGAGACCCACCGGATCCATCCTGAGTTGCTCGAACACCCGGTGCGCATGCTCGTTGTCGGTTGTGGCGGGACCGGAAGTGCGATCGTCTCCGGCCTTCCCTATCTTCATCAGTCGCTCGTGGCGTGGGGCCATCCTGGAGGTTTGCACGTCACCCTGTTGGATGGCGATGTCATTTCGCCCGCCAATTGTGTTCGCCAGCCGTTTTCACGATCAGAAGTGGGTTTGAATAAAGCTGTAGTGTTGATCAACCGTTTGAACCTGTTCTGGGGACTGCAGTGGGAAGCGATTCCCGCTCACCTGAAACCAGGCACGTTCATTTCGCGGAACTATACCGGCGACGGTCTCCGCGCCCATATTGTACTCGGCTGCTTGGACACGCGGGCTGCAAGGGCCGCCATACGCGATGCGGTGAGCAATGAGAGTTCGACTTCGTATCTATTGGATTTGGGCAATAACTCGGATACCGGACAATTCATTCTGGGCGAGCCATTGAACAAGCGCAATCGGAGGTCAAGGTTACGTTTGCGCACGGCCGGTGAGTTATTTCCTGAAATCTGTGACCCTGCCCTCGATGATGCCCACGAACCCAGTTGCAGTGCCGTCGAGGCCCTGGAGCGCCAAGGCCCGTTCATCAATTCCACCCTTGCGCAGCACGCCCTGGCCTTGCTGGCTCGGCTGTTTCGTTACGGCGAGATCAGCTATCATGGCGCCTTCATCAATCTCGTAAGCGGGGCAACGTCCGTTATTAGGATCGACCCGGTATGCTGGAAAAGAATCCGGAGAATGAACAGCCGCGCCGTTTCTCTACATCAGCGGCAGGAGGATAGTACCGATGGCAGAGCCAACCAAAGAGGAATTGATGGCCCAAATCGCCGAGCTTGAGAGGTAGGTTGGAGCAAAGAGGTCCGGCAAGGTCGAGTCCAAAGTGAGTGAAAAGGGGGGCGTCAGTGTGTACGGCTTAGGGCGCTTCCCTGTGACGCTCTATTACGAACAATGGACGAAACTTCTTGACGCAGGGGAGGAATTGCGAGCATTTCTGGAAGCGAATAAATCCCGCCTGAAGCTGAAACAGACGATTCAAGCATAGTCGGAAGTCGCTCAATAACCTCACTGAAGGAGCCGATTATCAAAATCGAGTTTGCCGGTTGTGTGCCGGCGCGCCAGGATTCGAACGCCTACTCGCAAGGGATTTGATGAACGTGACGATCTGCCACCGCTCGGGCTCGGGCAGCTTGGACCAATCCGGCATCCCGTGCCGCACGACGCCGTTCGACAGAATCCAAAACAGAGCGCCCGGCGTGGCTCGCCGAACTTCCGGGACGCGCAGGCTGGGTCCTCTTTTGCTGCCTTCTGCTGCGTGGCCGTGGCACTCGGCACAGTGTTCCTCGAATAGCTTTCGGCCCGCGGGCACGGCATCGGGGTCGTCTGCGAGTGGGTTGCGCTTGTTGACGGCCTTTCCCGGAGCGTTTGTGAGCGGGGCGTACACCATCCTGTTCTTCCGCGCGGCAGGCGAGTCCTTTTTTGCAGCAACGTCAAAAGTGATCACAAAAAACATCAACACTACCGTGGCCTGCCGAGCACGCTCGCGGCGATGAAGGGAAAGTGCGCTCTTTCTCACCGGCGGCCTCCGAACTATTCGCGCGCCATCTCACCAAAGCCTGAGAACTCCCGCGACACGCCCCAGCGCAGGAGCAGACGGTGGCTGTCGTGGTTCAGGCCGAACCCAAGAGAGAGGCGCAGTGTCCAGTCCGAGGGTAGATTCCAGGCCACGACAGGTGCCAGATAATGCGAAGTGTCGTGCAGGCCAAAACTGTCCGCGTCACCCAGCCCGCCGTACATCTCGACCCCGGTGATGAAATTCTCGCGGCAGAAATTGCATCTGCTCGGGGTGGCCCGAAGCGCGAGCGGCCGGCTCGCACCAATCGCATATCCGAATTCCCAGGGATTGTTGGGAGAGACGTTCTTGGTGGCGATCGGGTTCAGTGCGACATTCCAGCCCTTGAACGATTTCGAGAGTAGCAGCTTGAATTCCAACTCGTGATCATGCTCCTGGCGCAGGACGGAGTTCGGATCGGCGTAATCGGACTCCACATCGTGCCCTTCAACTTCCTTCAGAATTTTGTCGGCCCCGCTGGTTTGCTCATATTCGACGTAAATCACGGGATTGACGAAATGCTCCAACTCGAATGGCCGGAAGCGGTTCTCCCAGCGCAAGCCGGTGAACAGCACGCTGTCATTGAACGTCTTTTGAGCGTCCAGATAGAACTCGGTGGTCCACCATGCGGTCGCGCCGTATTCGAATTCGACCCAAGGAGCCACGAACGCATTGCCGCCGCGCTGGGTGCCGAAGGTGGAGAAGTATTCCACATCGAGGTTCCCCGGCTCCTCGAGATAATGGTCGTAGGTTACGATGTAAGGGCTCTCCTGAGCACGGAGCGGCTGGCCAGACAGAACCGTAACCCCGAGAGAGAACAATGCCACGGCGCGAAATGCCGCCCATAAATGCTGCCGAGGCTTCGAGACGCTCGGGCCGCACGCGGCAGCGCCGGCGTCATCGCGTAGAACCGGGCGAGCCGCTTGCAGCCGCAGCTTGTTGGTGATAGAAACAATAAAGGACACGGTTTGCCGGTGTGCCACATCGCCAGCCGTCGTTCACGACCCCGGTTGTTCGTGCAACCGGGGTCAGCTGTTTCATGAACCGAAATTCAGGCTGTGACGCTTCCCGTTTTCTCCTTTCTTGAGCCGCAGTCGCCGCACAGACCGCCCAACTCGTAACATGCCGCGTGAATCGAGAGCCCATGTCGGCCCTCGATCTGGCCCTTCAGCCGGTCAAACAGCGGGGTTTGGATTTCCAACACGCTGCCGCACCGATAGCAGGTGGAGTGCATGTGATCCCGTTTGGTGCGTGCCTCATAGTAATGGCCATGGCCGTTGACGTGCATCAGGTCGAGCCCGCCAATGATGCCGAGCCCCTTCAACGACCCGATGGCACGATAGACCGTGACCAGATGCAGACCCGGCACCTGCTGCCGGGGGCGCTGTAATACCTCCGGAGCATCCAGGTGGTCGCCGGCTTTCTGGAGGAGATCAGCCATCACTCGCCGCTGCCGGGTCATGCTCAAGCCATGCGCGCGGATTTCGTTGAAAAGCTGCCGACGTTGTTTGAGCTGCGTCGCCGGAGCCACTCTAGTTGCGAAAAGTTCGCATCTGGAAATATACCAAACCATCCTCTTCCTTGTCAACGGATTTCAGTATTCTGTCAGATCCTGCTGGTCAACTGTGCTGCCGAGCGCTCGAATGGTGACCTGGACGAATTTTCCGCTTGGAGTTGACGGGTCCCGGCCACCAGTGGCTGGATGAAGCACAACAGTGCGGCTGTCGGCGAGCGCCAGGTTCTGCCCCGTTATCGAGCTCAGTTGAACAGATTCCTTCATCAAGCTCCGCGCCAAGCTGCTCGACCCATGACCCTCGACTTGCGGCGTGCCTGATTCGGCCGATGAAACCCAGCCTCTCAGCGACGTTGTCCCGGTTGGCGCGAATAGCTTGCCTGGTGGACCTGGCATAGAGCCGGAGGAAGTCGTCCATGTTTACAGGTTTCGCGAACAGATACGTGGCATGGCCCAGTTCCGGCCTTTCAATCACGATCGCCCGCTCAAGCTCAAAGATGAACTCATCGCGGAAAAAGTACACGGTTCTCGCGCGCTTCGAGAGCTCCCGGTAATAGAAGGGATCGTAGTCAGCCTCCCACGTAATTTGCTCGGCGCCGAAATCACCGGGGATTCCAACCTCTCCGAACAAGCGCTCAATTTCGGACTTTGCAACAGGTTCCCGATCAATACGTGTCCGGAGTTGGGTGAAGAATCGAACGTGCTGGCCCAAAACGTGATGCCGGCGACGGGCTGCCTCGATTTGCGGGGTTATGTCGGCCGGCAATGTCACCTTGATGCGGCTGGGCAGGACTTTCTCCCAACGTAAGAGAATCCATTGCCCGTCTTTCACGCGATAGACGCCGGTCTGAAGAAATGTCGCCTGAATATGCGCTTCAGCACTGAGCCGATGTTTCCATTGGTTCCAAGTGGAGTCCCAGACGAGCGGCATTGCCGCCTGGTCCACGACCAGCTCAAGCCTGTGCCTTGCGTCACGAAATATGGCGACATCATCGTAGAATTGGAATTTGCGCAGCGGCACGTCGAAGCTGCGCTCGGAGAGGTCGGGCGAGAAAGCAAGAATTCGCCCGACAAAGAACGTCTTCCCATCGCGCGACCGCTCACCTTCAACCAACAACGATCCGAACCCGCCATAGGGAAACACCGCGGGGGCGTCAGGGTCTTTCAAGAGGGCGTCATAACAGGCGCGCAAGTCCGGCTCGGCCAGGATATTGAACGCCTGCTCGATAACTCTGAGTTCCCGCGGCTCCGCGTGTGCCGTCTTTAATTCCAGATAACGAATTTTGTAGGCAAGCCGCAATTCAGCAAGCGATGCACTTGGAGTCGCTTTAAGGGATTCGTAGAAGCTTGGTTCATCGTGCTCGCGGCGGGAAGTCCTCGTGACATAAAAGTAGTCGCGAATAACATCACAACTCAACCGCACAACCGAAATCACAACTGCGCTTGCGCGAACCTCCGCCAGCGAGTAAAGCTGGCCCCGCCTGTCTTCTTTTGGTTTCGTCACATAACTGATCGGGGCGAGATATGCGGCCCTCACCCTCGAGTTCGGAGCTTTGAGAATAAGGATTTCAGTTCCAATACGGGAGCCTTCACCGGGTAGCGGAAACTCCATCGTATCCCCGGGAGAGATCAAACCCTGAAGAAGCCCGGACACGAGCGTCGAACGCCCGCGATGAAGGACGCACTCCACCGCCCGGCCGTTCGTTTTGACCTCGATCACCGTTTCGCGGTGAACTTCGCCGGACCCGAAAGCCCCAAGCATGAAGTCAGGTTAGTGTGCGGACTGATTCCTGTCAAACGGCTGTTACCCGTCGCGCTTTCAATAGGTTATCAAAACCTCAGCGACAAGGATTTTGCTCTTGTCGGATGGATTTCGCAGAGTATTTGTGTTAAGGCGTGCGTTGAAGCGAGCTGACAGCACCCCGGAAACACGTAATTGTACGCTTAAAAAAACGCGGCTGCCTGGAGGCGCATTATGATTGGCCTTCGTGAAGTCGATTCCGTAACCGAGTTCCAGCGTAGTCTCATGGATTACAGGGGCCGGCTCAAGGAGAAGATTCCGATGGTCTTGACCGTCAACGGCAGGGCTGAAGTCATCGTTCAGGAGGCCGCGAGCTATCAGGCATTGCTCGACCGGTTGGAGCGCGGCGAGACCGTCGCGGCCATCTGTCAAGGCATGGAACAGATCGAACGGGGCGAAGGAATCCCACTCAGAAAGGCCGAGCGGCGACTCCGGAAACGACACGGCTTTTCGCGCTGAGATCTTGCCGCAAGCTTTCAACGACCTGTACGAAATCATCACTTAGCAAAGCAACCTCGAGCATGCCAAAGAATGGGTAACGGCATTATCGCCGTCACACGGACGCTCGAAGCCATGTCCCACTGCGTCGGCAAGAACTTTATTCGAACCAACTTTGCCATGCCGACCGCTCTCCGAGTTAAGCCATCCGCGGCCAACCACTTGTTAGAAATTTGTCGCCGTCTTGTTCTGCCCTAAGCTTTACGCAAGGCACACTCAATCTTTCAATACGCGGAGGGAGAAAATGCGCCCTGAGGGAAAAGTCAAGCTGGGGTTTTACCCTCTGCCTGTCACCGAGGCGCGCCGGATTCGCCGATTTCTTCGCTATCCTGATACCCCGTGCGCGGCGATTGATCCGTGTATTGGCGACGGTGCAGCCTTTGAGGCGATAACCCACGCGGCTTCCGCGCTTCGATACGGGATTGAGCTCGATGCCCACCGTGCTGAACAGGCCCGTGCCGTGGCGCACGAAGTGATCCAGGGCAGCGCATTTGATGTGCACTGTCCAGCCGAGTCCGTTTCACTCCTTTACCTGAATCCTCCGTATGATTTCGAATGTATCGGGGATCGGCCCTTGCGAATGGAGAAAGTCTTTCTCGAGCGCTGTTTCCGGTGGCTTAAGCCTGGCGGCGTGCTGGTGTTTGTCCTGCCCGGACCGCAACTCTATACCTGCGACCGCCTGCTCGCCACTCACTTCAGGGACAAACGAGCGTACCGACTCAGCGCGCCCGATTGCTCAAAATACCATCAGGTTGTCGTCTTCGGCGTGCGCCGCAGCCGTCGGGAACGCGAGCGGCTGCACGACGCGCAACTGACCCGAGCGCGCGTCGTGATCGCCGAAATGAGCCGCCGGTGGAATGAGTTACAGGCCCTTCCCGATCAGCCGGATGCCGTCTTTCCGATCCCAGAGAGTGGACCCTTAACGCTTGTTTCGAAGGGCCTCCCCCTGGACGAGATTGAAGATCTGTTGCCACATTCAGCCGCCTACCGGCAGGCTTCGGCTGTCCTGCTGGCCCCACCCAAAAAGATTTCAGGCCGCCCCCTGACACCCCTGCATGCGGGCCATGTTGCTTTACTCGCGGTCAGTTCCATGCTCGACGGGATCGTGGGCTCAGGAGAAAATCGCCATATCGCCGCCTGGAGGTGCGTGAAGGTCATCGACCATACGGAAGAAGTCGAAGAAGACGGTACGATGATTCAGCGCGAGCGAGAGAGATTCGCCAACGAGCTGACGCTGGTCTACGCCTCGGGGAAGACGGCCGTCCTCTGTTGAGGCCGTTAGCAACTTCGTCGTCAAAGATTGGGGCGATTCGTCCGGCTTGAGCACGCCTGTACAAACGATGTCCAGGCAGAAGCTGACGGAGAAGTGTCCACAGATTAGACGGCATCGGAAAGCAATGCCTTTCTCATGAGCTTCGTGTCATCTTCCGGGATGGCCGGGTTATGGTCTTGAAGGGAGGTCATTGTGAAAAATGCTCATCTTCGCTTCGGAACACTTCATTACACGCGATGTTCGCACGATGCGGCAACGGACGTCCGCGTCCGCATGGACCGGCTCATCCTTGAATCGAGGCAGGATGGGCGTGCCCTCGCGCACCTGATTTCGGTCGTTGGAAACGACGCTGATATCGGCGGCGTTTGGGCGGCCATTCTCGATGGCAGGACGTTCCGAGTTTCGGGTCCAGGCATTGAAGAGGTCGACGGAACCCTCGGCGACAAGCCGCAGTGCTGGCGCGGTTCAATCGCGGTTCCCGGCCGCAAGCGATCGCTGCGCCATCTGGTTGCGATTTCTCGCGAGCTTGCCCTCACCGTACCGGGCGGCGACAACGGCTCTCGGCGCACGATTCTTTGTGCTGACGATCCTGCTTTCGTTCTTTACCGCATCGCCCAGCGCTACGGATTACCCGTCGTGCCGGAATGGGCCGAATGGTTCATGGACGAACTCCAACGGCGAAAAGCAATCTCTCCGCTTGCTGGTCTCGGGTGTTCACCCGTGCTGGTCAAAGGCACGCGCAAAGCATTTCTTCATTGGATCGGCCATGCGGTGAAGCATGGCGTAATTCGTGTGCCGCAGGCGGAACCCCTCGCTTACTGCCCTACATTCGAAAAGGTGCTAAAGCCTACTGGCGCTCCATGCCCGGCAGTCTCCGCAGACTCTTTCTCCAATAGGGATTGAAGTTGGACGAACTGCCTCCGCTGAGCCTTCCTTGTGCCCCTCCGGCTTCCCTTTCGCTCGCGACGTTCTGAAAAATGCTTTTCACCAACATGGAAAATACAACAGGCACATCGACCCATGTGACCCAATCCATCACCAGCATCAATGGCTACCTTGCGGCCTTGGGTGGAGACCTGGCACAAAAGATTCTCGACTCGTTCCCCCCTTTGCACCGCCTCGAGGCCCCGCTACCGCCTCTTCTGAACAGCCTCCGGCGCAACCCTTACGCTGCACAGTTATTGGTGGTTATGCGTATTGTTCGTCGCTGGGAGAAATCAGGCTCGGCCGCCGCGGTTGCAGAATGCGATACGGGGAAAACATTGACCGCTCTGGCCTCGATGTTTGTGCACAGTCACGGGAAGCCGTTCTGTGGTCTGGGCATGTCGCCGCCGCACCTTGTGGACAAATGGGCACGGGAGGCGTTCCAAACCATTCCGGGCGTGCGGGTGTTCATAATTGACGGCCTGCGCGATGCCAAGGCAAATGCTGCTTCCGGAGTCAATGAAGTCAAGTTGCGCCACAGAAAAATCCTGCCTAAAGGCTTGAAGACTTCCCTCACCGATCTGCGCCTGCGGAAGAATTACCGCTCAGCCCCGGCACGATGGAATGCAGCTTAGCGCATCATTTTGCCGGGTTTAAACCATAACCTTGCCGCTCGCCGGGCGCTAAGTCCTTCCTTTGCGTGGCACAGCCTGAAACCTTTCGGCCTCCCTTCAACCATAACCTTGCCGCGGGAACACAAGTCCATGCCAGTGTTCCGATCTTTATTCTTCCCCGGAGATTATGCCCAACCTACACACGATTCAGGACTACCTCAGGGCTTTCGCTCCCGAGTTGGGGGAGCGCATTGTTCAAACTCATCCCGCCTTGCACACGCCCGACGACCCAGTTTCGCCTCGGATGTGCACCTTGCTCCGCAGGCCTTACCGCGTTCAGGAGTTGGCGGCCATGGGCGTGGTACGCCGCTGGGAGCGGGCAAGAGCCGCCGCGGTCATTGGAGAATGCGGCACCGGCAAGACGCTGATTGCGCTCGCCGCCATCCATTGTCACGCCGAAGGGAGAACTCACACCACCCTGGCGATGGTGCCGGGTCATCTGATCCCCAAAATGGCTCGAGAGGCTTTCCAAACGATCCCGAGAATCAGGGTTTTCTTCATCGATGCGTTGCGCGATCAGGCACGACACGGGCCCCCGTGCGGCGTCAACGAGGTTCGACTTCGTCACGGCAAGATCGTGCGCGAAGGTTTCCACACCACCCTGACCGATCTTCGCCTGCGGAAAGGTTATAAAACCTCACGCGAACGCTGGCGACGGGAGGTCTGCTCAGGCCCATCCTTATTTATAGTCGGAAGGGATCGAGCGAAGCTGGGCTGGTTCTGGCGGCACGCCTACCAGGTGGCCCAGTGCGGCCGCTACCAGGGCAGCGTCGTCAATCCCGACACCGGCTGCCCCGTCTATTTGGGCGACGAGCGGTTGCTCGCCTCGGACTTTGGCAAGGTGCGGCTCAGTGAGATCATTGGTGGTACCGCAGAGGAGGAAGAAGAACGGGATCCCCATCGGAAGCCACGGCGTCAACTCCATAGCCCGCTCTGGCAGGCGGATGGGAAACGTGTTCGGCGCGTGGCACCGATGGAATTCATCGGTCGTTATATGTCCAACTGGTTCGACTACGGCATCGGCGACGAAGTGCATCAGTTGACGGCGGCCGACACCGCTCAAGGCAACGCGCTCGGAACCCTTGCTGCTTGTACCGATCGCCTCGTCGTTGTTACGGGCACATTGCTGAGCGGTTATGCCGATGACCTCTATCATCTGTTGTTTCGTCTGGAGCCTAGAAAGATGGTGGGGCTCGGCTATGAGTGGAGCGAAGCCGGCGTGCGGTCGTTTGCCGAAACGTATGGGGTGCTCGAGAAAATCACGACCATTCAGCCAGCTGACAATGCTTGCTCGAAGGCCCGCGTGACGACACAGGTCAAGCGCCGGCCGGGAGCTTCTCCGCTGCTGTTCGGCCAATTTCTGATGGGGCTCGGAGCGTTCGTCTCGCTGGAGGACATCGCATGCGACTTGCCGTCCTACACCGAAGAAGTGATCGGCGTTGAGATGGGCCCTCGCTTGCGCTCGGCCTACCGCCAGTTGGAGGAAGACGTCAAGCGCGCTCTCAAGGAGCACCGTGGCAACCACTCGGTGATGAGCGTCGGCCTCAATGCGCTTTTGATGTACCCTGACAGACCTTACGAGATCGGCGAATTGTGGGGTTGGGAATTCAATGAGGAGACTGGTCACCGAGAGAAATTCTTGATAGCCCAACCTGAAGACCTGGATCCCGAATGCCTCCAGACAAAGGAGCGCCGCTTGCTCGAGATTGTTGAGGCCGAGCTCAAACGGGGCCGCCGCTGCCACGTCTATGCCGTTTATACCCAGAAGCGCGACGTCACCCGCCGCCTGGAAAACATTCTGGCGCGCGAAGGGATTCGCGTGGCCGTGCTCACCGCCAGCGTGCCCACCGAGAAACGAGAGGCGTGGATCGAAAACAAGTTGCGGGAGGGCGTTCAGGTAACGATCTCGCATCCCAAGATTATCGAGACGGGGCTCGACCTTCTGAGCCACCCCACGCTGATCTTTTACGAATCCGGCTATTCCCTTCACACTCTGCGCCAGGCAAGCCGACGGTCCTGGCGCATTGGGCAACGGCAGCCGGTTCGGGTCTACTACCTTCACTATGAGGACACCGTTCAAACCGCGTGCTTGCGCCTCATGGGGAAAAAGCTGCTGGTTTCGCTGGCGATGGAAGGAAAATTTTCCGGGGAAGGCCTTCAGGCACTCGGCGAAGGGGAAGACATGCTGACCGCCATGGCCCGCGAACTGGTCACCGGAGGCGGAATCGGCGAGTCCGCCGCCGCGGTTTGGCGAGAGATCCAGGCGGAGCAAAACAGAATCATCCCCGCCTCGTCGCAGGAGCCTGAGCCAGGTGAAAGCTCTCCCATTGATTCCTCAACAACCTTTGTGCCGGTTACGCCTGTGACACAGACGGCGGTCGGCCCAAGCCTCCTGATATTCGGGTCGCGGCCTCCGGCCACCAGCCTGCGTCGCCGAAAGAAGCGATCGAATTTCGTTTCCGAACAGGAGCAGCCAGCCTTGTTCTAGCGCTACGCCATTCGGCTTGTCCTGACGCCACGGGATTTCTAATCTCCCTGATACCCTTGGTGCACATTGGTAAGTGTTTGTAAACTCTGGAAAATAGCGGATTCGGCCACCAAGCTAAACCAAGCCTTCTAAACAGGCACCTACTACAATTCCTACTACACTCCCTCTTCGCACCATTTTTGCTGGGCAACCAGCTTTTAGCGTTGTTCCAGTGCTTTGAGCGAGGCATCCAACCGGGGCCGCTCGCCACGTGGCCGAAGTGGAAAGAGCTAGGCCGGTACGTGAAGAAGGGCGAGAAAGCGTTGACGCTCTGCATGCCGGTCAACTGCAAGCGCACCCGCACCGTGACCAAACAGGACAGCAGCGAGCAGGACGAAGAATTCACCTACACGCATTTGACCTACAAGGCTCATTGGTTCGTCCTCGCGCAGACGGAAGGTGAGGAACTCAAGCCCGCTGCAATTCCCGGATGGAGCGAGTCGAAGGCGCTTGAGACGCTCAAGATCGAGCGTATCGAGTTTACGAATCTTGACGGCAACGCGCAGGGTTACGCCCGGCGAGGCCGCAAGGTTACCGTCAGCCCGATTGCGGCGCTCCCGCACAAAACCTTCTTCCATGAGGCCGCCCACGTTGTCCTTGGCCATTGCGCCGAGCAAGGCCTTTCTGACACCGAGAACACGCCGCGTGAAGTCCGCGAGGTCGAAGCCGAGGCCGTGGCGCTACTTTGCTGCGAATCACTGGGCTTGCCAAGGGCGGAATTCAGCCGAGGTTACATCCAGCACTGGAACCAAGGCCAGAGCATCAATGAACGCTCCGCGCAACGAATCTTCCGCGCCGCTGACCTGATTCTTCGCGCAGGCCGACCGTCGGCGAGTGGTAGGGCGGAACGAGGCCGACCCCAAACACAGTCCCGGTCAGCATTTAGGGAAAGGCCGCACTCCTTGCCTTCGTCCCACCCAGACGTGTATACTTTCGTCGAACGGTGGCTGGTTTCATTCGCGACAGCGGGCATACGTCATGCTGCCAGGCATTAACAGGGTACCTTCCGATGAATGTTAGGGTCACGAACCGATGATGGATCGCGGGGCTTGGTTCGACAGGCATGTCAATCTGCTGCGTGTAATCTCGCTTGTGATTATTTTGGCCGTTGTCGCCATCTCTTCCTCCCGAATGATCCGTAGGCACTATTCCCACGGGGATTTTGGCGTATATGTCCACGCTGCCCGCCTGATGGTCGCTGGCAGAAACATTTACACCACACCGACGCGCCCGGTAGCCGAGGGCGGATTGTTCTATATTTACCCGCCGCTGTTAGCGTTCTTGCTCGTACCCTTGACTTGGATCCCGGCAGACGTCTCGATCGTACTATGGACGGTGCTGAGCGTTGCTTTGGTCGGTTGGGTCGTGAAGGCATTCTACGAGTTAGTCGCTAACGCACGATTTTCGACTCTGACCACGCGGAACAGATGGGTCATCGTGTTCTTTCCCGTTTTGCTCACCTCCAGATTCATCCTTCAACATCTGGACCGCGGGCAGGCGAACATCCTTGAGCTGGCAATCCTTGTGGCCGGGTTCAGGTTGGCCGACCGCGGGCGCCCATGGCTTGGAGGGGGGGCGATTGGCCTGTCAGTAGCGATAAAACTCATTGGCCTGCCTGTCCTTATCTGGTACTGCATGCAAAGGAGTGGTAGGGTGCTCCTTGGCGCGGCGGTGGGACTCGCTGCCGGGTTGCTTGCGCCAGCCCTGCTCATCGGGCTGAGGGCCAATGCGTTCCTGCTACGATTCTGGCTGAGTACATGCGTCATTGGCGGTATGCGGAACGGCTCAATTATGCCCGGTTTGGCTTACAACTACTCTCCGCTCGCCCAGTTGTATCGGTTCTTTAGCCCCGCCGTTGCGTTCCGCCGCCATGGCCACCCTTACAGCCTCATGATTTTTCAACTGCCCATGCCGTGGATTCACGTCGTTGATTGGGCTGTCCGGCTCGCGCTGGCGGCTGCGATCGCCGCTTATTGGCTCAGATTTCGGAATTGCTCGAAGGATGCCTTCAACGGGGGATACGCTATTATTTGTGTCCTATTGCCGCTGTTGTTCCCGACTGCCCAGAAGAACTACTTCGTATTTCTGCTGCCAGGTTACATATATGCGGTGTACGTATGGCATTTTTTGGGGCTTCAAGACAGATGGTTTCGTGGTTTCAGCACCGCCTCATTCATGCTGGCATCTATGACCACCCCTGGCCTATGGGGAAAGTTCCTAGGGGACGTCTTCGACGCCTCTGGCTGCATCCTCTTTGGAGCGATCCTCCTTGCCGCCGCAGTATTTCGTGGGGCCGATTGCCTCTGCAAAGAGGCGCCGAGCACAAGCCGGAATCACGCGGCTGCGCTACCAGGCAGCTAAGGCGGGCGATTGCCCCACAACCACTCCCGCCGTTGTCGTCGAAGGCAAACGGGCAGGGACGAAGCTCTACGTCTGTACCAACCCGAAGTGTAAAGTCCACTCAGCCCGCTCAGTCAGCCTCACCCCGGAAGAGAAGGCCGCGAGAAAGAAACAAGCTCACGAGCAAAGCATCCAGCAGGAATACAGAAAGCGTCTTCTCACCGAGGTGTTTAAGCGTGTGCCCGGTGAACTTGGCCGGCACGAACTTGACCTGATTGTGACGAGCCACTTCCAACAATTAGGCCACGACAGCCAGCACCGCTTGTTCAAATTCTTCGCGTGGGCGGAACGTCCGGCGACTAACGGAAAAGAAGCCAAAACCAAAGCGGTCAACGGCGGATACACGGATTATCTGAAGCTCGGCAGCCCGAAACTCGACAAAATGACCACGGCCCAAATCTGCAGACTCCTTGTGGACTGCGCCCTGACCTCTGAGTTGTATTTTCCGAAGTACTGCGGTGCGACATCCTTAAAGGACACCAAGCTGGCCAGGGAAACTTTGCACTACAACCTCAACTGCGACCGTGTTCTCCGCGAGGTCAAAGAAAAACTTCGTCCCGAAGCAAGTGCCCATATTAATTACGTCTGTAAAATCCGCCCGCACGCGGAACCCACAGTACACCTGGGGAGCAAGGCTGCATTGTCGCTCTGTCCCCAACGCGCTAATGCTTGTGTCCGTCGATCCGCGTTTTCGGCGGAGCGGAGGCAATTTGATCGAGGGGACGTTCGGCCGGGAGCTAAGCGGGCATGGATGATCCGCTCACAGCCAAGCGAGCGCTTCCTTGCAGAGGGAGGAGTTGTTTACAACATCACTCCGTTGGTAGGCGGGAGTTTCATGTTTGACTCGCCGCCACTCTGAGTTCAGCTTCTTCATAGAAGGAATCGAGGCGTTCAGGTTAGGAAACCGCTTTTGGAGCCAGCGGACGAGCGCGCCTTCCGTCTCGTTTCGGAGAGATGAGGCATCTTCTATAATCTTAATCATTTTCCCCAACGTAAGCGTATACTGTTTTTTCTGGAGGTAACATAGTAGGTCGTCTTTTGGCCACCTATGATGTTCCTGAATTGATTTGGTGTTCAGGGACTGGTCTTTGAGGACGCGTTCACGGAATCGCTCGAATATCCTGCTCCTAAGCTCGCGTTCCAGTATCCACCCGTATTGATAAATGGCGGCCCGAAAGTTGTGCAGTTCACCTCCTTGGATTGGCAGTTCAAGGTACGTCTGCCAGACCGCGTAAAGCCAAGCAGTGCGGCAATCAGCTTGCAGTTTCTCAAAGCGGGGCCACTGCTCCGCGACGATGGAATGCAGGAGGCGATGTATCTCTGGACTGTCTCGCCGCAACCGGTCACCGAAACTCTTTGCTCGATCCTCCTCACCCTCGGCTACCGCCGCCAGCGCCAGAATCGAGCTCAGCAACCATGAATCTGGCGGGCGGATTAGGTCCTCTGATTCTCGTCTCAATTCCTCTGCTGCCTCAGCATATTTGCCGCATTCTGAGTACCATTTCGCGACCCACCAGCGCAGACCCACGTGCGGCGACTTCGAGTCGAGGCCCTTTCTCAGCGTTGCGACCGCCTGCTCGTAATTGCCAGCTAGTCGGTATGACCAAGCTGATGAAAAGAGAATTTCCCAAGCGTAGTCTTCCCTTGTTGTCTCGGATTTTCCAAATGCGAATCTACCTTCGAATGCCTTGTCGAATGCGGCCCCAGCTTCGATGAAATTACCGAGGGCGAACTCGGCGCGGGCGACCAGAGGACGATAACGGGCGCCCAGGTGACCGGCGGATTTTTCAGCCAGCCTGAGGTCATCGACAGCCCAGACAAGACGGTCCTTTAAGGCCCCTGTTAGACCAAAGGTTACCGGCTTAAAATCACGATATTTATGATGCAGTGTTAGAGGCAATTCGCGCCCGCCTTCTGCGCTCAACTCGTGCCTTTGTGCGGGTTCGTCACGGTCGGAAGGATCAAAGAGAAGCCCATCCTCCGCAAGCCGCGGCGGCTCTGGCCCCGGAATGGGCTCGGGAGGCCTGGGATTCGTGCACCATGCGACAAGAACTTGGTGCTGCGGAGAACCCTCCTGAAGCAATTCCGGTCTCGCAAGACGACTAAACTCAGTATCCCTCTTGAAAGCTTCGGGAAGGGAGTATACCCAATCGCACAATAAGTCGGATTCGCTCATTTCATATTCAATTTGGCGACCAAAGACTGAGAGAAACCAGAATTGTCCACGCAAGGCGTGCATCTCAGCGGGCGGCAGCAAGCCCAGCAGGGCCATGCGCGAGAAAATCTCCCTGGCCTCATCCCACGCAGCGGCAAGGTACACGTTGTGAAGTTCAAACTTAAACTCAATCAGGCTATTGAGCTTTTCCGTTACGCACAGGCCGACCAGGCGCTTAAATGCTTTCAGCTCATCGCCAGTCGTAACGTGCCAATATCTGTAAGACTGACCTTGAAATACGTTTGAAAGCCCGGCTCGCCGCAGTGGGTAAAGAGCTGCCAGCCTTAGACCCATGTCGCCAGGTGCTTGGGCAAGGTGCATTTCAACCGCTTGGGTAAACGAATTCCAAAGCTCAGGATCCCTCCTGGCTGACTCTTGGCTGAACGGGAGCGCCTTTTCCAGCTCGGGGAAATCTGAGTCGAGGTATGGCGGGGCATCCCTTTCAGCAACTACCGCACGGCATCACGCGATCCAGTGATCCAAGTTCATCGTAAATACCCCAGGAATCGAAAATTCCCTCAGCCCATAGGCCACATGATATTTCAGCAGGCCTGGCCGGGACTAGACCTTCCAAGTGCTTTTTCTTGCGGGCTGTGTCGCGTAGCCTCTACCCCCCGCGATCTATTCCAAACGGGCCGGAACCGTAATGTCGCGCAATACAACTCGAATTATAGTTCTGTCCACCGCCTCGCCCCGAAGCGTGAATTTCCGCTAGGCGCCATTCCATTGAACCATCCAAAACCAAACATTGAAACCTGCAGCATTGAGACTTAGGATTAATCTGTTTCGGAGCTCCTTCGATGTTTGGGCGGAGACGGGTAGTCTGGGCTTTATTTGTTGTCGGGTTTTGTGGTGGCCATTTCAGGGGAATGGCCGTTGGACAAGAAGGGAAACAGCCCTGCCGCGCGGAAAACATGCTCCTGCGCGCAATCCTACTTCACGGCGAAGGAACATTAATCGAGGGGGGGTTAGCGCTGAAGCCTCGCTGAAGCTCAGGCGGAACTTCCTTTTCTTTGCGGAGAGGATTTTCTGTTGAAGTGCCTGGAGTGAAATGAGTTGCAGGTTCGGCAGGGGGCTCCGTCGCCTGACTACATGGCCGGAAGCGTGACGCCGAGCGCTTGGAGGATTTGTCGCTGGCGAGCGTCGGGCTGCGGCAGCTTGGTCACCATCGTTTTTTCATCGACCGGATAATGCAGCAGACACAGCCGCGTTAACGACAGCAAAGCGTCGGGCAGCGTGATGGCGTCGGCTCGGGTCTCCGTGGTGCCAAAGGCGGCCCGCAACCGCCGCTCCATCTCGCGAGCGACTTTCAGCGCCAGCATACAGCAGAAGACGTGTCCGCGTGTCCGGCTCTCTTTCCGCACCCACACCGGCCGCACTTCCAGCAAGCCCGTCTTCAGGGTA
>Ga0207433_10000600_pt1 | contig 82668 bp, 76 predicted proteins | sample YelNatPaOPGAMG01_FD_187559 | JGI IMG/M metagenome (GOLD analysis project Ga0207433, IMG submission 187559) | Hot spring thermophilic microbial communities from Obsidian Pool, Yellowstone National Park, USA - OP-RAMG-01 (SPAdes) (version 3) | ecosystem: Environmental > Aquatic > Thermal springs...
TTCATTCTGGGTTGTCAACTCGCACACAACACCATCTTCCATTATAGACTACCAGGAAAATGTGATGATGGGCGGCGGCGGAGACCTGATGTACAACTACTTGACGTACACTTAATTTTTTCTTTTTCTTTTCTTTTTTTTAATGATAAATTTTCAATGGAGAAGGTTGTCGGCGAACTTGATAAATTGCCTGCGTTCCCTTTTAAATGGTGAATTTCACTAGCTCCTTTCCTTCCTCACAGCAGTAAAGATTGTAAAAAATACTGCAAGGGCTATTATTGAACTCACAACAAGTACCAAACTTGACACCAGTAAGTAGGGATTTGATGGAGGGATGTTTTTGATAACAATAGTATATGAAACGTAAACCGGGAACGTTTTCCCGTTCGCTGAAGTGATATTCACCACATAGTTATTTCCGGTTACCCCGTTTAAATTACTTTCATTGAATTCAAAACTGTGGCTTTGATTCCCTTTTTCGATTAAATAGTACACATACGTCTCTATTCCATTCCGATTGTATGAATCGTTCAGGAGAACGTAATATCTCACCTCGTTTCCAGGTGGAAAAGAAACGTTGACCATTGTTACATAGTTCTTGTCTGTACTGAATGTGAAAGATTGATTATACTTTCCATTAACTGTGTGAAGTTCGGTTGAACTTAGGTTTGTGTAAATCGGAGGGTGATACTCCTGACTCACAACGAACAAGCTGAGACCCACTACTAGAATTATCAGTATAGTGATGAGCCTTTTGTCTTTTACAAGTTCCACTGCTCTACCAGGGCCTTTCCTGTCCGTCTTTATGACAACCTTAATTCCTGCCGTGCCAATGCAATCAAAAGAAGGGATTAATAATTTGTTCCTCTATTACCTTGATCTTCAATTTACTGCAGAAAGACCGAATTTAGATAAAGAACACTCGCTATCTTAGCGTGTGCTTATTTATTCCCTCAGTTTCGAGTTTTTTGATGGAGACTCAATTCCAAATGGCAGGGTAGGTAAATATTCCGCTACTTGGTTGTGCTTTGCTTGTTGACCTTATGCCCTATATATAGTGAACCCTTGGGCCACACCCTGCGGTACCCCTTGATTTCCAAGTATATCGCAAGGATCTCAAGAATCAAAGTAATCACCGCGAGGAATGTTTCCCTGAATGATATGTTTGAAAATAGCCATTCATTCAAGTATTTTGCAGGTATGAATGAGTATAGTTGGAGTATCACCAGTCCGTCAAAAAATAAGCACCCTGCAAGATATGATCCTCTCAATAAGTCATTCACAATGTAGAGTAAAAGCTGTTTCCTTGTTAGGTCCTTAGAAGTTATCTCCTTCTCTTCTTCCACGATCTGATAGACTTTAGCTCGTGGCCGGATTGACATCGCTTCCCCTGATGCCAGATGACTCTGCTCCCTTCTCGTACATCAGACATGAAACAAAATGCCCAGGCTTCACTTCCTTGAGTTTAGGTACGTCAGGTTCCTTCATTGTCATTACGATAGAGGAATTTGATTGGGAAAGGGATATGTCTGAAATTGCCCTGAATCTAACTCCGCCTTGCTTTGACGCGGAATCTGCAATGATTCCCTTAAATGTTTCAAACTGTTCATTGCTTATAGTGCTTTCAAAAACAACCTCTATAGTGTTTCTCGCTTCGTTCGTAAGTATCTCCTTTGCGGGCGGGAGAAGAGTGCTCTCTTTTACCCTGAACGGCTCCATCAAATCCTGAAGGGGGGCAATAATATCCCTTGGGGACCAGCCACAGTTAGTCATAGCATATTTACACCTTGGGTGAAAATGGCAACCTTTTGGTGGATCTGCGGGATTTGGGACTTCTCCTTCTAGGATTATCCTAGATCTACTAACCTTTGGATCAGGAATGGGTATGGCCGACAGCAGTGCTTCGGTGTATGGATGCAGCATGTTGGTGAACAGTCTTTCTGTATCTGTAAGTTCAACTATCTTCCCGAGGTACATTACTGCCACTTTATCAGACATTAGCCTTATGACATTAAGGTGGTGCGATATGAATATGAACGCTAGTTTCTTCCTTTCCTGCAGATCTTTCAACAGATTCAGTATTTGCGCTTGAACAGATACGTCTAACGCCGATGTTGGTTCGTCTAGGACTAGTAGTTTAGGCTCAATGGAGATTGCCCTTGCAATACCGATTCTCTGCCTCTGGCCTCCGCTAAACTCGTGGGGAAATCTGTATAGGTGATCTTCACTGAGCCCCACTTCCTCTATCAGGGACATGCTTTTACTTGCTATTTCTTCCCCCTTCATGTCTGTCAGGAGTTTCATGGGTTCCGCTAGAACGTCCCTTATTATTTGCCTGGGATCAAGAGAACTGAATGGGTCCTGAAAGACTGGTTGCATATCTTTTCTGTATTTCTTAAGTTTTCGCGGTTTAATTTTAGTTAGGGAATACTCCTTGCTGAGTTCTTTAAGTTCGCTTGAAATTTCCTTGTATCTTTCTGTACTGCGTCCATCCTTCTCTCCATCCAGAGATTCTAGTTCCCTCTCTAGTCCAATTATCTTTTCCAAAACTTCTCCCGGGAGGTTAAAGTAAACATCACCATCCGTAGCATCGATCAGCCTCAGAATCACCCTTCCAAGCGTTGTCTTACCACAACCCGTTTCACCTACGACTCCAAGAGTTTCATTTTTGTTCAGGGTGAAAGTTACGTCGTCCACTGCTCTTACATGACCCGATACTTTGAATCCAGTACGGGAGATATCAAAGTATTTTTTTATGTGGGAGACATAGAGAAGGACGTTGCTGTTTTGGTCCTCAGATGCCGTCATTCTGGAGACCTCCCTGGTTCTTGGTACAGCCAGCAAGCCACTTTATGCCCCCCACCAAGGTCATCCAGTTCTGGTTTTTCCTTGTCACATATATCCATCTTGAACTTGCACCTTGGCCAGAACCTGCAACCAGTGGGAGGCTTGATCAGATTTGGTACATTCCCTGGAATTGTTTCTAGCTTTGCCATCTTTCCTGCTATCCTATCGGCTCTCGGGAGCGCCTGTAGCAACCCTATAGTGTAGGGATGTTTTGGATTTTCGAATATTGTATTGACATCCCCTTCCTCTACGATATTTCCTGCGTACATCACTCCTACCCTGTTGCACATCTGCGCAATGACTGCCAGATCGTGGGTGATGAAAAGAACCGATGAACCAAATTCCCTATTTAGGTTCTTAATGAGATCGAGTATCTGGGCCTGGGTTGTAACGTCGAGAGCAGTGGTAGGTTCATCTGCAATTAAAAGCTGGGGGTTGCTAGCTAATGCCATTGCAATCATTACCCTCTGCTGCATCCCACCGCTCAATTCGTGTGGATATGAAATTGCAGCCCTCTCGGGTTCTGATATGTTAACGAGGGTAAGGAGTTCGATAACTCTCCTTTTTGCCGCATCCCTGAGCGGTGCCTCAATCCTCTTTCTCATAAATCTATTTTGGATCCTGAAAGAAAATGATCCTTTTTGTCGTTCCTTAACCTCTCTTAATGTATCCCTTGCCCTTGAAATTTCTGCCTCATTTTTGGTTGATTCTGCTTCCGTAAGTTGCAAGGTTGCTTCGAATTCTTCCTGCTGATGCTGGTAATAATCTCTGGCACGAGCGAGGCGTTCAATATTTGTCCCGCTCTTCCTTTCGTTTACTATAAATTCCAGGCTCCTTATTATTGTCTCCGGGTCGCTGTAAGTCAGGAACATGTTGACAACGAGCTCTTCTGCGTCCGAGATAGAATACCTTTCGCACCAGGACCTTATCTCCCTTCTCCTTATCTCCTTGTTTCCTATTTGTAAAATATTCTGAACGAAAGATTCATAATCTTTCCTTGTAGCCATTTCCCTTCTCAGGATTGCATTGGCCATTTCCACCTTTAGATGTAGAAGAATGCTTTCAGAGATCTGGTCCCCTACCCTTATCACAGGATTAAGTGCAAGAGTAGGTTCCTGGAAAACCATTGCAACCTTGTCTCCCCGTATCCTGGAAATTAAGAAGTTGTGTCTCTTTATCAGTCTTTTATTTCTCTTTATCTTAACATTCGTTTCTGATTTAATGGTAATCTTGGCAAGTCCTGCAAGCCCGCTCAGCATGTTTATCTGCCCGATGAATATTTTTCCATCCACTATTCTTCCGGGTGGATCTGGGACGAGGTCCAGAATTGATTGCGCTGTTACACTCTTCCCGCAGCCGCTCTCACCGACGAGACCATAGATTTCTCCTCTTTTAATGGTAAAATTTATTCCGTCAAGAGCTTTTACAATCCCCCTGCTGGTGAAGAACTGTGTCTTGAGATTTTCGACCCTCAGATAACTGTCGCCTTCTCCCTTCACATTTTCGGTTTTAGCAATCATTTTGACTACCTCCTCAGCTTGGGATCAAGAACATCCCTCAGCCCATCCCCCATAAGGTTTACAGCTACCGTGAAGATGAGTAAGAATATCCCTGGTATGACTATTGGCCACCAAATGCCAGCGGTCAAATAGGTGGTCCCCCATGTGAGCATGTTGCCTAATTCTGGAAGTAAGGGCGCCCCCTTGTTGAAACCGATGAAATCTAGCGCTGCAAAAAGCTGGACAATAGACCCTAAATCGAGTGAAAACTGCACGAATACAACTGACAAAACGTTAGGTAGCACGTGCACGAAAACGTTCCTTATTCCGGAAGAACCTGATGCCGTGGCAGCTTCTATATACTTGTTGGACTTAATCGAAAGAGCTACCCCTCTGGTCAGCCTTGCATATATCGGCCACCAGATGATGATGAGGGCGATTACGACGTTTGTAAGTGAATATCCTAAAACAGTCGTCACCGCTATTGCAAGAATAAGAAATGGGACGCTATAGAAAATGTCCGTAATTCTCATGAGGACCTCATCGTACAACTTCCCGAAGTATCCAGATAAAGTTCCCAGTAACATACCTACAGAAGACCCAATGAAAACGATGATAATCGAATACGTGATATCAGTTTTGAGAGCAGCAAGCATAACCGGGAATATAGGAACAAAGTAAAGCGTCTCGCCGAATATGTACCACCACCCATGCGAGAGGGTCGGCCCTGCCGGAACGCCTGCAGTTGACAGAGATTTTACCCAGCTTGCTGCTGTGTCTATATTACTTACCCCGAGATATCTTGGATAGACATAATCGAGGATTGTGATTGCAAAGTAAATTAGAACTATTACGAAGCCAACGAATGCTATTTTATTCTTTACGAAAAGCTTTAAAGTATGCTTGAAGTCCTCCAATCTGGGTCTGCGCTTCTCGGTTTTTGCCTTCAAAACTGTTCCACCAAAAGATGAATCATTTGCCATCTAAATCCCTCAGTATCTGATCCTCGGATCAGTTAGAGCGTATGTAACGTCTACTATAAGATTCGTCAACACAAGTATCAAACCAAATACCAGTGTTGCGCCCATTATCAGCCATATCTGGTAATTAAGAATACCTTCAGTTGTTAGGTATCCTACCCCGGGGTATGCAAAGACCAGCTCAATCAACACAACTCCGCCCAAAAGGCCTGCTACGAGAAGCCCCATTACCGTTATCGTAGGTATCATTGCGTTTTTCCTGATGTGCTTCTTTATCACTAATTTTTCAGGGACCCCCTTAGACCTCGCCGTTTTCACATATTCCTGATTGGAAGCATCGACCATTCCTGCCCTCATGAATCTTAGGATACCGGCAAGGATACCGTAAGTTAGTGTAAGTACCGGAAGAACCACGTGCTCAAGTGAGTCTACAAACAGAGGAAAATCGCCGTGGATTAAAGAGTCGAATATGACCAGGTGAGTTGGTAGTGTGTACCCGTTTACAAACCAGGATGGCGCAGGATGTGGAATCAAAAGGGGGTTGTATGAACCTGAGATTGGAAAGACGCCAACAGGGTTGCCTAAAATTGTACCCTTTCCAAGCAGAAGTTGAAGCAGGAGGGCAAGCCAGAAAGCAGGCATTGCGTAACCAGTTAGGGAAAAAACTCTGCCAGCCTGATCCGCAAGAGAATTTGGTCTTGCCCCGATATAAGTTCCGAGCGGAATAGCAATAGCGATCGACAGTATGGACGCGAAAATTGTCAGTTGAAGGGTATTGGGAAGTGCTTCCAGTATTGCCCCAGTTACAGAACTTGGGTAACCTGCCATGCTCATCAGCCCTAGATTGCCGTGAAGCAATCTATCTAGGTAAAAAAGATAAGCTATCGGCGCGGGATAATTCAAGCCCAGTAGGTTAAGGGCGTTTTGAATCTGTATTTTGACTGGAATGGTAGAGTGAGGATTCAGATATGGTGTCACTAGAAGAGTCTTCGGAACTGCTTCTATGAGGATAAACATAAATATTGACAGCCCAAGGATCGTTGGGATAAGAAGCAGGACCCTTCGAAGTATAAAATATCTTAGCTCCATCCTATCCGATGTGAATTGATGCTTAATATATAAGTATTCTCAGGGGAATGCGATTTTACTTAAGGACAAGAACGTGTGTCAGTCATAAATTAGTTCCTTAGTTCATTTTTAAAACGAGTTCTTATCACCATAAATGAAGGGGAATTAGCTGGTTGAAACTTAGATTCTCTACATTAATAGTTCATGACGGAGGGAATAATATTAAATTTAGAACCCCCTTGCTTTGAAACTGCTAATGAATGCTACGAAAGAAAGATCACTCGCCCCAGATATCTCTCTTGATTGCTTCGTCATTGATTCCCTTTGCCTTAAGCTCGTCCACTATATCCTTGACGAACCTTATGCCTCCGCACAGATAGATGGTTCTCGATGCAAAATCACTTACATGCCTTTGTATCATCTGCACGTTTATTCTCCCTCTTTCCAAGCACCATGGTTCATTTTCCGGATCTCTTGTTACTGTAAAAATTATTTTCAAACCAAGCCCCCTGTATCCCTCAAGTTCCTCCATATTAACTACGTCGTCCTTATGTTTGATGCTGTAGAAGAGATAGATGTCTCTGTTCATATTTTTTTGCTTTATATACCTCAACATCGAAAAGAAAGGGGCTATGCCAATACCAGCAGCCAAGAACAGTGCGTTATGTGTGTCGTCAGGCTCATAGAGGAATGCCCCCCTGGGTTCAGAAACATATATCTCATCTCCCTCTTTGAGATTGGCAAGCCGACTCGTGAACTTGCCATTAATAAGTTCTATCATGAATTCCATATGGTCATCCATTGGAGACGAGGCAATGGAATAAGACCTGAAGAGTTTGTCTGCAGGATCCAAGAAGAGAGAAGAAAACATTCCGGGAACAAACTTAAAATTTTCTCCATCCTTAGGTTTCATCTTGAAACTGACTATCTTTGAGCTATCCGCCTCTCCATGTGTTAGATCCTTAATTTCATAGATAGAATAAGGCTTTAGACCCATCTTTCCTAACATTGGAGCGCAAGTTATCCGGCGTTTATATAATTTTCTTGAACTCAATTATTTATCGCATTTTTTTTAACCTATTTCATTATCCCTATGAAATCATGGGAGAAGCAAGATCAAAGGAAGAAGAAAGAATGCTCAACGTGCTAAGGCAGAGGGGGTTCAGCGAGTTTACTGAACCTCAGGAGATAGGGATTCCAGAAATATTAAAGGACCAGAATTTGCTTCTGACTTCGCCGACCGGTAGTGGGAAAACTGAGGCAGCCGTTCTTCCAGTCTTCCTTAGGTTGAGTGATATAAGGGAACAAATCAACGGTTTCGGTGCTATTTATATAACACCGCTCAGGGCTTTAAACAGGGACGTACTCTCCAGGATTGAGTTTTACGCAAAAGCTTTCAATCTTGAGGTGGGAGTTAGACACGGAGACAGTAGTGAAAGCGAACGAAGGTACCAGGTTATCCACCCGCCACAGGTACTTATCACAACTCCGGAAACTCTTCAGCTAATCGTGAGTGGAAAAAGGATAAGGAATCATCTGAAAACTGTCAGGTATGTTATAATAGATGAGGTCCACGAGCTTCTGAACGACGAGAGGGGTTGGCAGTTGATGATTGCTCTTTCAAGGATGAGAGAGATCTCTCCCCAGTTCAGGATAATTGCCATATCCGCCACTATAGGAAATCCTGAGGAAGTATCTGAGAACATTTTTTTTGATAAAGAATACAAGATTCTAAAGGCCGGTTCATCAAAGCAATATGAAATCGGTGTTTCTATGCCCAGCGGTGCGTCCCCCTCTTTCAAGGACATGATAGGATCTGACGAAAACTACGCACAAATCATCCATTACATCATGAATCTTTACGTCTCGGAAAAACAGTTCATCGTTTTTACAAACACTCGGGCAACCGCCGAGGACATAGTCATGAGGCTTAGATTGATTGATGAAAAGATTCTGGTAGAAGTACATCACGGATCCCTTGGCAAGGACATCAGGACAAAGATCGAGGACGATTTTAAGAGGGGGAAGCTTAAGGGGATAATATGCACCTCAAGCATGGAGCTCGGAATAGACATCGGTAGCGTCGACTTCGTTGCTCAGGTCAATTCCCCACGACAGGTCATCAGGCTCGTACAAAGAGTTGGAAGGGGAAAACACACACTTGCTGAAACTTCTAAAGGGGAGATAATTGCGATGAATGAGATAGAAGCTGAGGAAGGCTGTGTGATCTCAAAATTCGCCGAGGCCAACTCGATAGAGAATGTGCTGATCAGGGAGAAGCCTATGATCGTCCTTGCCAACCAACTCATGGCTCTAGTCCACTCTGAGAGAGAGGTTAACAAGACAAAGGCACTAGACATATTTAGGAGAGTAAACAACTTCAAAAGTTTGACTGGAGACGAATTTGATTCCCTTCTAAATTTCCTTGCATCAGTCTTCGTAATAAAATATGACCCAGTATCTGGAATCATCAGAAGAAGCGGGAGGACTCTAAAATATTTCATTGAGAACATCTCTATGATTCCCGACGAGAAGAGATATGTTGTGAAGGAATCCAGCGCAAACAAGACCATAGGATTCTTAGACGAAGGATATGTAGCCACTGAAATAGAGGTAGGCTCAACTTTCATTCTCAAGGGAAGCACCTGGAGGGTGCTTAGCGTTAAGGACAGGTACATTTATGTGGACTTCATCCAAGGGATATCAGTACCCCCAAGCTGGTCAGGAGAAGAAATTCCTGTTCCTTATGAGATAGCAATGGAAGTTGGAAGGGAGAGAAGATACGGATTGCTGGACAAAAATCTTGACCCTTTCACTAAGGAAAAGATCAGAGATTTCAGGAAAAGTGCGGCAAACGACCGTCAAATAAATGTGGAGAAAGAGGGTTCCACATCCATCATCCAGATTACTGCGGGGACAAAGGCGAACTACACTTTGGCCTTAATAATAACGTTCAAGCTTTCTGAGAAATATGGTGAATCCTTCCTATTTGACAATTCTCCTTACCATATAATCATTCAGGGAAATATGAGGTACAGGACTGAGGAGATAGTAGATGTTCTTGAACACCTCAAGGACGAGTTTCAAAATTTGGACAGATGCGTTGAAAAATCGAAGAATTTTATGTACAGCACTATAAATGTTGCCAAAAAATTCGGCATATTGTCTAAGGAGAGTGATTTCACAAAAGTGAGAATAGATAGAATCTTCTCCTCCCATAGGGATAGCCCATTCTTCACTGAAGCACTTGAGAAATTCAAGTGGGATTATCTTGACATTGAAAATCTTTCCAAAATAGCCAATTTTATCTCTTCAGGGATGATTAGGATCGAAGTCAGTCAATCCTTTTCCTCTTCGTCCAAGCTCTACATGAGCAGCCTTAAAGAGAAGATGATGCCAATCAGGCCCTCGGCCCCCATACTCGCAGCGGTCAAAAAGAGACTTCTTTCCGAAGAAATGGCTTTTTACTGCCTGACTTGTCACAGAACTTTCAAGAACAGGGTCGACGACATGAAGGAAAGAAGGTGCATCTTCTGCAGCAGTCCGAGAATTGCCCCCATGAAAGCATACGAAATTGAAAGTATAGAGAAAATGAGCCCTGAAACTTTAAGAAAGGTTAGGACGTCATACCACCTACTCAGGATGTATGAGAACAATGCTCTGCTCGTTCTAGCCGCTCACGGCATAGGCCCTGAAAGTGCGTCTAGAATACTCGAGGTCCCGATCAAGAACGAGAACGAGTTACTGGAAAGGATACTGGCAAATGAAGTTGAATTTGCAAAGAACAGGAGATTCTGGTCATGATTTATTTCAGTTCCTTTTTCAGAGCGCCAAGTGTTCCTGACTTTTCGGCATATGCGTTGTGCTTGTGGATGGTCTCAAAACTCTCACTCGTGACCTGTATTGAAACATCATCCGGCAGCTTCTGGTACCTTTTAACAAGAAGTTTCACTGCGTCCCTTACGGCGTCCTCCACAAATTTTGGATTCTCGTGAGCCTTGAGGACTAGCATGCCCTCCTCCTCTCTTTTCAGGAGCTCGAAGGTCGGCGCACTCATGGATTCTTCTGCAATGTCTATGAGCTCATTCACTTCCACATCCCATCCATCAGGTACATTCATTAAAATTGTGACATCGTTTCTCTGATTATGCGAGATGAATGGAGGCGTATCCACCTTCCTTTTCATAAGTGCAGATACCGTTTTCATGGCTGATGGGCATACCGTAATTCCCGTTGCTGTTACCCCTATGAATCTCTTGGTCTTCTCACCATTCCTCTTGCTTGCCTTCCCCCTTATCAAGTATCTTTCAGTAGTCTTCCTGCCCTTGGGGTTTTTCCTCTCTAGGAAGTACTCTGCGACCAACTCAGCCTCAGCAGATGTTGCATAGGGGTGCCTAGCGAGTAGCTTTTCGACTATGAACTCTGCAACATATTCGATTCCCTTTGTTCTACTCTCCACTTCTCCTTCCACTACGTCTTCCAGTGCTTCTATGTCCCTGGAAAGATCACTCCCCTTCCTTGAGGGTGGAAGATCAACAAACACCCTGAATGTTGGTATGAGTGTTATTGATTTTCTCCCCCTCTGGACTGTAATAGGTCTCATAACATTCGTAAGACCCACCCTGTCCAGTCTGTAATTGCTTTCTGGGGCCTCTGACTGCACATCCTTGAATTTTTGCATAGCCGTTAAGTTCTTATCTGTTATCAATTTTTTCTTAATTTTGCTGATAAATTACAGAAAGGATCATTTCCCACTGACGAAAGAGAGCAGTTCCTTTGAGAAGGTGACTGGATCAACTGGGAGGTCAACTGGTCTGTCTGGGTCAATAGAATAACCTAAATAGAAACCCTGAGGGTGAAAAAACCACTTCTCTATATTATTGCCTATAAGGACCTTTAATCGCTCCCGGAAGTCATTCAAATCCGGTGAGCGAAGCCTTGCTGACCTTGTGACAGACAACCCCCACCTTGATACTTTGACAAGGAATTTTGGGGAGTACTGCTGGAAAAGCACATCCTTTGGAAAGTCTCCATTTATGGTCAGCACTTCGTTGCCTTCACTCCTAAAGAGTATTTTCTCATTGATTTGACCGATGACTTTCTCATCTTCCCTGAATTTTGTAAGCATTGAATCAAAGATCAGTTTGAATATCCTATCAAAATCTTCCGACTTATAACCTGAAACTATCATACTCTTTAGGGCTGAATCGAGCAGGTTATCCATGCCATCTCTATTGAGAGACATCCATCCTGCATTATCTTGCCAACAGACAGCTTCCGCTAGTCTCCTCTCCGCTTTTCCCATATTGAAATATTCCACCACCTTCATGGCCGAACAAGTCTGCTCCTTTGTATCGTGATGGTCAAATCTCTTAATTCTTGCTTTACCATGTGGCGAATCTAGAATGTAATCTGCCTCCGATTTCTCTATAATGCTGTGATCAAGATACTTCACTTCCACCTCATCCTTGAGTGCCCTTCTAAGAAGATAGGACGATGCCACTGAATCTAGATCAGGAGGACTGGCTATGGCCAGGACTTTACCCATCAAAACCTCAATTTTTTCTTGTCTATCTTTTGCCAATCTTCCAGAAACCTTTTGAGGCCCTCTTCTGTCTTTGGGTGACTTATCAGCTTCTTGAAGACGTCAAATGGCATTGTCGCTATATCTGCACCTATAAGGGCAGCATCCCTTACATGGACAGGGTGTCTAACAGATGCCACGATGATCTTTGTCTCAATTCCATAATTATCATAAACGGTACGGATATCCTCTATGAGTGACATTCCGTCCTCGCTTATGTCGTCGAGCCTGCCAACGAATGGGGATGCGTATGTAGCCCCCGCTTTAGCAACCATTAGAGCTTGGTTTACCGAGAAAACAAGGGTTGCGTTTGTCTCTATGTTCTGTGATTTGAGGACCTTCAGTGCTTTTAGACCCTCAACAGTAGTGGGAATTTTAACTACAACGTTATCCCCCAATTTCTTGAGCCTTTTTGCCTCTTCGACCATGCCATCTGCAGCTGTTGAAGTGACCTCAAGAGACACAGGACCATCAACGATTTCTAAAATGCGTTTCACAAGGGTTTTGAAATTCATGTTCCCCGTAAGTTCTTTTGAAATTAGCGTAGGATTTGTTGTTATTCCATCCACGCACCCCCATGAAACCCCTTCTTCTATGTTGGCTATGTTAGCTGTATCGAGGAAAAATTTCATTCTGTCACCTTCAGCATTTCATCAACCTTATTTACTATTCCCATAGGATTCAGTCCATATTTGTCCATCAATTCCCAGGATTTTCCAGATTCACCAAAAATGTCATTTGTCCCTAGCCTGTCGACGCGAACAGGGTAGCTTTCCGCCACCACCTCGCTCACCCTGCTTCCCAAACCATTATAAATGCTGTGTTCTTCTGCGGTCAGTATTTTACCTGTTTCTTTCGCGGCCTTTATGATTGATTCCTTATCTATGGGCTTGATTGTTGCCATGTTCAATACTCTTGCTGTTATTCCCCGAGATTTAAGGAATGATGCGGCGATCTTGGCAGCAGAAACGAGTATTCCAGTGGCGATAATAGTTATGTCATCACCATCTACAATCGTTTCAGCTCTCCCAAATTTGAACGTCTCCGAATCATGCACCACCGGAGTCTTCTCTCTGGAAAGTCTCACGTAAAATGGCCCTCTGTTTTCATAGACATATCTTACGATCTGCTCTGTTTCCATAGCATCCGCAGGAACCAAGACCCTCATTCTTGGCAAACCAGACATCAAGCCGATGTCTTCAAGCATTTGATGGGTGGCTCCGTCCTCTCCCACTGTCAAACCTGCGTGAGTAGCGACAATCCTCACATCGCTGTCTGCATAGCATACACTCTGCCTCACGAAGTCATATGCCCTTCCAGTTGCGAAAATCGCAAATGAGGATACGAACACCTTTTTCCCCGTCCAAGAAAGCCCCGACGCGACCCCCATCATGTTGTTTTCTGAAATCCCAGCATTAAAGAATCTGTCAGGATATTTCTTTTGAAACATTGAAGTATGTGTGGAAGTGGATAGATCTGCATCCAAGACCACTACGCTCTTATCGCTACCGACCGATACAAGCGTGTTTCCGTATGCTTCCCTCACACTCTTTCTCTCAACCTTGTTTATCAAATCCGGCAGCCAGTTCAATTCCCTGGATGATTTCATCTCTTACATCCCCTCTATGTCCTTCAGTGCTTCAAGCATTTTTTCTTCGCTTGGAGCAGGCTTTCCATGGTACTCAGGATTGTTTTCCATGAATTTGACCCCCTTCCCCTTGATCGTTCTTGCAACGATCATCTTGGGACCTTGGGCACTCTTGGCCCATTCGAGAGCTTTCCTGATCTCTTCGAAGGAATGACCGTTTATAGTGATTGCAGACCACCCAAACGCCCTGAATTTATCCTCCAGATCTCCAAGTGAAAGTATCTCCTCCGTAAACCCATCCAGTTGGATCATGTTCCTGTCAAGGAAGACTATAAGATTTGAAAGTTTGAGATGGGAGGCAGAAAGGGCCGCTTCCCAGATGCTTCCCTCATCTGATTCCCCATCGCCAATCATTGCAAATACCCTGTAGCTCAATTTATCTATCCGTGCAGCGAGTGCAAGACCTATGGCATTACTAAGCCCTTGACCAAGAGATCCTGCGGTTATATCAACTCCAGGAACATGGTTCACTGCATGCCCCTGTAGTAGTGAATTTATTCTTCTGAAACCGTGCAGAAGGTCTGGATTGAAGAACCCCCTCAGAGCAAGAACAGAGTAGAGGGCGGGAGTGGCATGCCCTTTTGATAGCACAAATCTGTCTCTTTCCGGCCAGTTTGGATTAGATGGATCTATATTGAGCTCTTTAAAATAAAGATAAGTGAGTATTTCGGTTGCGCTGAGGGACCCCCCAGGATGACCACTTTTCGCCTCAAAAGTCATCTTTATAATTGATTTTCTAACTTCTTTGGCGATTCCTTCTAAATCTGCAGATTGCACGGAATCTTGCACACTCCCGAATCTGTTTCCGTATTATTCAACTTTTTGTCAGCCTGATATCACTTATTTCAAAATTAAATCTTTCTCCCTAAAGAAACATTCATTGGCTTAAATAAGGAAAAATGAATTTGTATATTTAGGCGGCATTATTAATTACGTTCCGGACATTTATGAGGGGGTCTCAGAAAAAAATTACGGATAAGTTGCCACTTTTTGGGCAGATTAGGAAGATTGAGAGGAAATGTCTGGACTTAACCTAAACAAATAAATGGGAAAGGAATGTACCCGAATGGGAATCCTGCCCTCGAAATGACAGACTCAGGAATGATCAATCTGAAGAGGCTATGAATGAGGTCACCATTGATTAGGAGTGGAAATGCCATTTAATGAAGTGAAGAAGATGATTGGACAGTGGTTCAAGAAGAGACGAGCACGCACGCCAAATAACGCCTTATTGTTGTATATACCTGTAAGGTGAGATGCAAGCAAAGCCCTACGATAACATTTAACAAAAATCAAGAAGCTTTTACCCGGCAGACTGTTATTTACAATAACGGAAATCGAGGAGCAATTTAGCAATATTTAAAATTATTGGAAAGGAGTTAATATTCCCTAAACTATTTAGGTTGGTGAAAACGAACGAGGATAGAGAAAAATATCTCGAATCCATCGATCACTTCATAAAGGAACACGGATATGCTCGACCTCTCGAAATAGCTGAATACCTAAAAGTAACACCTGCATCTGTCTCCCAGATGCTCGGAAAGCTATCTAATGATGGACTTATAAATTATCAGAAATATAGAGGTATGACACTCTCTGAAAAGGGAAAGAAATTACTTGAGAATCTGGACAAGAAAGAAAGATCCATTTATGAACTGTTGAGATTGATGGGATGCGACAAGGAGACTGCACAGCAAAAAGCCTGCTTTTTCGAACACTTCGTTGACGATGACCTGGCGCAAAAGATGTGGGTATTTACAAATAAGATAAAAGAAAGTAAGATAAAATTGCCGGCATAGATTATTTTCACTTTAACTGATTCACGAATGATGCAGGTAGCTGTTAGTATCTCTAAACACATTCTCGATAAAATTGACCCCATTATCTTGATTCAGAGAAATGATGATTTCTGAACGGTATTGTCTGTAGATGAGGTTATTCTGGGTGACTAAGATGGTGCATACTGGGTGATTGATCTGATCTTCCATAATTGGAGAGCCCAGAACCGATGGTACAAATCTCGCACTTATCAAAATAAAGAAAGTTTATAAAGGCTGTAGAAATTGTTAAAATATGATCTCTATAATAGGCTCTGGAAGAGTAGGAGCTACTACTGCGGCCCTATTTATGGTTAGTGAAGTGGATAATAACATAAATTTGATTGATATCGTGGAGGGTCTTCCACAGGGAGAGGCACTTGATCTAAATCATACTGCCGCCATTCTTGGTAAAGATGTAAAAATAAAGGGCTCAAATAATTACGAAGATATTAAAGGGAGCAATATTGTAGTAATCACAGCCGGCCTTCCGAGAAAACCAGGGATGACAAGGGAAGAACTTGCCGCAAAGAATGCAGATATCGTTTCGGAAACAGCAGAAAAGGTAAGGAAATACGCACCCAACGCCATCGTAATAATAACGACAAATCCGCTTGATGTTATGGTCGCGGTACTTTATAACAAGCTGAAGTTCCCAAGAAACAAGGTCATAGGTTTCAGCGGTGTCCTTGATTCAAGGAGAATGGCTTTTTATGCCTCTCAGTACATTGGCGTTTCACCATCCGCTATAACGCCGCTTGTCCTAGGACAACACGGGGAAAACATGTACCCTGTACCTGAATTGTCATTTGTTTATGGAAAGAGCCTCAAGTCATTCTTAACCGAAGAGCAATATGCGAAAGTGGTAAAGGATACAATAAGTGCCGGAGCAGACATAACTAACCTAAGGAAGTTCAGTAGCAACTGGGGCCCTGCTAGTGGACTATTAGTAATGGTGAATGCAATAGTGAATGATAGGCGAACGGCACTGGAAGCTAGCGTTCTTCTTGAGGGGGAGTATGGAGTAAATGGAGTGTTTGCAGAAGTGCCTGTGATCCTGGGGAAAAATGGTGTAGAAAAAATTGTGGAAGTAGATCTTACATCGGAGCAAAAGGAGAAGTTCATGAAGAGCATAGACGCAATCAGAAACAACCTCAAGCAGGTTCCGGAATCATATCTCAAATAACCTTTCATTTTTATTTTTTATTATCTTAGATGAGTGAGGTCATCTTTCCCCCTCGAGTTTCCAATCTTTTTTCAAGTTCAACGTTCTCTGTCGTTATTTCTGCTATTGTGTCCTTGAGTTTAATAATTGCAGCCGCTGACGTCCTCTCATCTCTGAAGGATTTGAGGTTCCTGCTTCACTGACGGTGCCCCCATCATACATTCCGGAGGTCTTACTCCATCTCACACCCTTTTTTAATGGGCTTATCAGGCGTTAATTCCCCACTGCCCGTGGGTACTAATATTATCGTGCCATCTGAATTATTAAACATTTCGCAATTCATCTCATTCCTGAAGGTCGGAGCTTTCTTGCTCATGAATTTGTAAGAGAAAGTGAAGAGGATAAGTGCTCGCAAACATTAAAACATGTTAAGCATTTCCAGTTGAAAGGGCGCATGGCCTAGTTTGGATAGGGCAACGGCCTCCTAAGCCGTAGGTCAGGGGTTCAAATCCCCTTGCGCCCGTATATTCAGGTCATTTGCCAAACTGTATTTGAACACATTCTTATAAGAAATTGAAGGCAGATTCATTAAGTGGACACACCCTGCCTTTCATTCATATTTAATCTCTTATTTCCCTCTCTGATAGCACCGCGGTGAGTGCAAGCACCACTGCCGCAATCACAGTTAGGCCACCTAGCCACCTTTCCACCTGAACCCATTGCGAAGCTGTAAGTACCCCATTTATTATGACCATCCTGATTGCCTCTGCTGACCACGATACAGGGTTGTATTCAGCTATATTTGATAACCAACTGGCCATCATTCCAGGAGCAAACATTGCATAACTTACGAATAGAAGAGGAAGATTGACGAGGTTCACGATCCCGAAGATAGAATTCATGTTTTCCATTCTTATTGCGATAACGCTGAATATTGAAGAGAAGATAAAGGAGATCAGTGTTATTGCTGTTATTAAAACTAAGGCATCTATAACCGTGAACCCGTGAGGAAACTTAAGACCGTTGGGGATCAGTAACGCCGCTACTATAAGAATAACTACCTGCGGCATTATTCTTATAACTGAAGATAGGATCTTTGAAAACACTATGGAACTCCTTCTGATTGGGGATGACAAGAATCTGCCCATTGGTCCAAGTCTTCTGTCAAATATTATTTGCGTACCAGCAAACATTGCGGTAAAGAGGCCTGTTATTGTCAATACACCACCGGTGATGTAAGTTATGTAGTTAGGTGCTCCTCCAAGTACGAAAGAGCTAGCCCCGGGAAGGAACTTTGTCAGATCGAAAGCACTCCCAAACAGTGCTATCCAGAAGAAGGGTTGGAGAAGCCCGGTAATCAAGAACACAGGGTTCCTAACCCACTTTTTCAATTCCCTGACCGTTAGAGGACCTAGGCCGCTCATCTTCTCACCCTTCTCAGGTTCATCGCCATCTTTCTCGCGTCAGTCCCTCCTTCTTCCGCCCTTATATCTCTTCCAGTATATTCCAGGAAAACCTCATCTAGGGTAGGTTTTTGAACAGTTAGTTTAATAGTCGAGAGTTCGTGTTGGGAAATGTAATTTATTACCTGTGGAAGCGATTCGTCAGCATTTGCCACTTTGATTCTCACAGTGTTCTGTCCTGAATCTGAGACTTCTATTACATTTGGAATGGATTTCATTATTTCAACCCCCTTCTGATCGCTCAGCGTCAGCGTTATGATATCCCCCTTCAACGACCCCTTGAGTTCGGCAGGGGTACCGGTTATCAGAATCTTTCCGTGGTCAATTATGGAGACTCTAGATGCGAGTTCGTCAATTTCCTCTAAATAGTGAGAAGTAAGTATTATAGTTACGTTCAGTTTCTCCTGTATCTCTTTGACGTAGTCCCACATCTGGGTTCTCGTTTGTACATCCAATCCTAATGTCGGCTCGTCCAAGAAAAGGATCTTTGGTTCATGAACCAATCCTATAACAAGTTCCAGTCTCTTTCTCATACCGCCTGAATAGGTCTTAACGTACCTATCTGCAGCCTCTTCCAAGCCTACCATCTTTAGAAGATTGCTGCAGTTCTCAACCGCTCTGGCTTTAGGGACGTTGTAGAATTGTGAAACCATCATCATGTTCTCCCTCCCAGTAAGGTCCTCGTCCGCAGTGAAGTCTTGCGGAACTACCCCCATGATCTTCCTCACATTTAGTGAATCCTTCACTATGTCGAAACCTCCAACTGTAGCCGTTCCGCTCGTAGGGGAAATTCTTGTTATCAACATGTTTATAGTGGTGGTTTTACCTGCACCATTTGGCCCTGCCAGGCCATAAATTTCTCCCTCTTTGATCTCAATGTTCAGATCTGAAACGGCCTTTATTTTTCCGTTATATATTTTCGTAAGATTCTTTGTTTCTATAATTATATCTTTCATCGTTTCACCTCTTCATTCTCAATTAGTTCCTTTCTTGCCTCCGCAAGGACCTTTAACCCTCTTTCTAACTCGATTTCACAACTCATCAAAAATACCTCAAATTGCTTCTTATTCTCCAATCCTGATTGGATGTATTTCAATTCACCTTCTAACGAAGCTACTATGTTTTTAAATGAGTTGAGCAAAAAACTTGCCTTATCCTCTGGACTCAACGCATCCATCCATATCTTTCCCATGAATTTGAGCATGGGAGAATTGTTTATGTGTTTCTTTCCAATCCTTTTTACAAAACCAGATCCCTTTCCTGTGATCTTGTACATCACCTTTCCGTCTTCCTTGTATCTCGTTATAAATCCTTTCTTTGTCAATAGATCCAGGGCTGGATATACGGAACCTACACTGGGCTTCCATGCCCCATTTGTCCGCTCATAAATCAAATTAACGATCTTATTTCCATAAATTGGACCTTCGCGAGCCATTGTCATTATGATGAAGAATATGATACCTTTACTCCACCTATTTTCTCCAGTTTCCACATTCCTAAGTTCTACACTATATATAACGATATCGATATCGATAATGCTACCAATACCTCGTTCTTCTTATTTTCAGATGTGCTTTAAGAACAGCTGAGTGAATTGTAATCCATCAGGAGTTATTCTTGAAATCCCCGATCAAAATAAATTAGAAAATTAAGAAAGATTTAAAACTCATTTGAGTTAAGCATAGGTGCCTTTAGATAGTAAATTTCCAAAGATTGAAGATCATGGAGTGCTTCTAAACAATAGAACAGCGGCCTTGGTTTCAAAGGAAGGAGAGGTGGATTTTGCGTGTTTCCCCAACTTTGATTCTGAGATAGTTTTCTCGTCCATCCTTGACAGAGAAAAGGGGGGGTATTTTAGCATTCGTCCTGTTGACAGTCAACTGGAATCTAGGCAATATTACGAAGCTGACACCAATATCCTGCTTACCCTGTTTTCTGATAAAAGAAATAAGGTATTGTCTATTATGGATTTTCTGCCCATGAGTTTTGAACATTCCGTTTATTTCTCAGAGATACACAGGAGGATTGAAACCTTCACTGATGTGAGAGTGAAGATTGACTTTAGTCCATTCACGTCGGGAAAGAGGGGGATCATCGAGGTGGCCGACCACAAGGGATTCATGTTTCATTCCCAATCTTCCAGTCAATTCTTTTCAACGGATCTTGACCTTGACGTGGAAGGGGATTCCGTCTCAGGCATCGTAAACCTTCCTGCCACAGAAGTGAAATGGCTTGTAACGGCTCACAACCTTAGGAAAGCCTACCCCCCCGAATTATTCGCTAGCGAGGATAGGTTGGGACAGACGAGGAGATATTGGAAGGAATGGCTCCTAAAGTCAAAATATCAGGGCATCTTCTTCGATACGGTGAACAGGTCTCTCCTGACGCTGAAAGGCCTTTTTTTTGAACCAAGCGGCTTCATGGTGGCTGCGCCTACTACTTCGTTGCCTGAGTCAATCGGTGGTGAAAGGAACTGGGATTACAGGTTCATGTGGGTCAGGGATACATCGTATGTGATAGAAAGCCTTGTCCAGCTGGGGTACGTAGAGGAAGCTACAAAATTTTATCTCTCAATTATAGACAGATACGAGAAAGATGGCAAATTATTTCCCATCTACAAGATCAGTGAGGATTCTACTCTGGAAGAGGTTACCCTAGATCTCTCAGGGTATATGAATTCGAGACCAGTAAGGGTCGGAAATGGGGCCAGTGCCCAACTGCAGATTGACCAGTACGCTTCTCTCATAATTGGTTTAAGATTCCTCCTAGAGAATGCAGGCTTTCTAAGCGTTCATACATTAGAAAAGGCCTTTCTTATCGGCGACGCTTTGTTGAAGATATGGAAGGAGCCGGATTCATCGATATGGGAAATAAGAGGTGACAAGAAAAATTACGTATATTCCAAGGCACTTGCTTGGAGGGCATTTATGGATCTGGGATGGCTCTATTCGAGGATGGGGGAAGAAGAGATGGCATCGGCTGTCATCAAGGAGGCAAAGAATGTAAAATCAGAGATTTATGAAAAAGGTGTTTCTGGGAGAGGATACTTTGCTCAGAGTTATGGATCTGACGAGTTAGATTCTGCCGTATTCAGACTTCCACTTATTGGGTTCTGCTCCACCAGTGATGAGATTTACCGGAATACATTTGAAGAGATAGAGAAAAAACTAATGCCCGAAAAGTATCTATTTAAACGTTATACGCTTCGGGACGGTCTCAGGGGGGAGGATAATGCTTTCCTCATGCTCTCATTCTGGTATATCAGGAACTTGATACAGAATGGAAAACTCGATGCCGCTCACGAAGGGATCATGCTTATCCTCGATCTACTGAATGACGTTTCCCTCCTTCCAGAAGAGATAGAGTTTGGAACACATAGATTCCTTGGAAACTATCCACAGGCATTTAGTCACCTTTCCCTGATTATTACCATCGTGGAGTACAACAGAAGATTGAAAAAACTTAAATAATTTTAAATTACTTGTACAATCTAAATCCAGCAGTAACACGTATGCGTCGGATAAAAGAATCCCTTGGCTTAAGGCAACAATAACGAAGCAATTCATAACATTTAAGAACATGAAATTAATTACTAAACAACAATAGGTTGATAACCTAAGGTGGTAAACATGGTAAATAGAAAAATTAGAAAGAGGGACGACGATTTCTGGAGTGATATCCAGGACTTCTTAGAAAATAGCGACTTCGAATACAGGAAATTCCTTGAAAGGTGGTTCGATACTTTTGACGAAATAGAAAACATAAAAGAGCAGGATCAACCGGGAACTTACGTCTATGGATTTACCTACAAACTAGGACCTGACGGTAAACCGGAATACAGGGAATTTGGGAATATTCCGAGGGAATACCCAGAGCTCCCAAGCATGGAATATAGAGAACCAATCACTGATGTGCAGAAGAGGGAGGGAGAAACGGATATAACTCTGGAGATTCCAGGAGTTTCGAAGAACGAAATATCTATCGAGACAAGGGATAATGTGTTGATAGTAAAAGTTGACAAGGAAGGGAGAAAATACTACAAGGAAGTGGAACTTGAAGGAGAAATTCCACCAGAAAACGTGAAAGCAAGCTATTCTAACGGAGTGCTAGATATTGTTGTAAAAAGACCTCCAACAGTAAAGAAGGAGGGAAAGAAAATCCCGATACAATGAATATGTCAACAGATCTCCTAGACTTAATAGACAACGACATAAGACGAAAGATCCTCAGTATTCTGTCTATACGGCCATCGTATACCTTTGAGCTGGCAAGGTCGCTTGGAAGCTCACAGCAGCTAATAGCCAAGCACATAAAACTGTTGGAAGATAGTGGTCTGGTCTATAAGGTCGGGAAGATTGAATCAGATGAGGGGCCCCCGAGAATACTCTACAAGGCCAATCCTCCCCTTCTTTCACTTCTTCAGTTCATTGAGAGCATCTCTGTCTTTGATAAAGATTCTGTTGAAATGGGAACGCTCAACGGAAGTTTCCAGGAACTTATAACACAACTGAAGGATATCGACTATAGAATCAGACGGCTTGAGGCAGACCTAAAAGAACTCATTTCTGCAAAGCAGAGAATATTGTTGACAATAAATGAGCTACTACCGGATACGGAGACATCTATGTTATTCAGGATGATAAGTGAAGCGTTCGAGAATGGTAATTTCGATCTGTTATTCCAGGCTTTAAACAAGCATTCGTTCGATTAGGTGAAATATGAATGGAGCAGATCAGATCGCCTGTCACTCATCATCTTCAGTTAAGGCTAAATTCATCATCCTGCTCTCATTCCTTTAATTCTCCATGAGGACCTCTTGCAAAGCTCTTTTCATTTATCTACTTAATTCGCAGGAGTTCGATCCATTGCCAGATTTGCCCTTCCAATGAGCTCCTCAGCATACTAAAATGAGAAATAGAGGAAGGTCATAATAAATTGTGTATACAAGGCGAGGTGACTCAGGGGAAACTGATAATGCTACCGGTCAGAGAATCAAGAAAGACAACCCGATAATAGAATGGGAAGGTACGCTCGATGAACTGATATCGCATATCGGATTTTCGAAGTCCCAGGTCAAGTGGGAAGACATCAGAGATGACCTCACTACAGTCCAGCTTGATCTTTTTCATCTTGGGGAGGAGATTCTCACTTCTGGTAACGGAAGAAAACTTAGAGATGACGGCGTTTCCTGGATGGAAGGCAGGATAGCAACCTATCTTAAAGAAGTTGGGAATGTGAAACTGTTTGTTGTTCCTGGAGGAGGAGAAGCGTCGACTATCCTGCAGCTTTCCAGGGCTGTCACAAGACGAGCAGAGAGAAGGCTTGTCGAACTCAACGAGATTCAGAAAGTGAATCCTCTCATACTCCAGTATCTTAATAGGCTTTCTTCGTTCCTGTTTGCAATGGCACTTAGCGCCAACAAGAGGGATGGAGTCCGGGAAATACTTTTTCCCTGGCCTAACCCAGACAAATTAAAGAAGTGAATATCGTTAAATAAAGTGGAGCACTACTATGATATGGTAAAATACCTTGTTAAAAAGGCATCAGAAGTAGAGGAGATGGATCTTGAGGGAGGAGGAAAGATCAGGTGGCTCATCACCCACAGAGACGGAGCAGATAAATTTTCAATGAGACTCATTTCAATTCCTAAGGGAAAAAATAGCCCAGATCACGAGCACGACTATGAACACGAAATGTTCATAATAGAGGGGGAGGGAGAAGCGATACTTGACAACAAAAGGATTCAAGTTGGAAAGGATAGTTTTCTCTTCATTCCAGGTGGGGTGCATCATACCATTAAAGCTATTTCTAATCTGAAACTGATATGTATGATACCTACAAGTGCAGCTATAAAAATTCTGGGAAAATAAAAAAAATTACTTGAACTTCTGACTGAGTTTTTCTGGAGTTGTGTGCTCGAAGTATGGCTCAAATATGAAGTCTGCAGTTCCCTTCAGTGTCATCCAGTAAATTCTGGCCATGCTCATCTTCATAAAGTGTTTGAACCTTGTTGGAGGATAAGGAACAACTGGGTTCTTGTAATCAGCTATGACGAATGTTGCCTTTCCATACCCCATGTCGAACGGACAGTTTATCCTGCCTGAAAATTGATCCTGTTTCCCCTGAATAATGTTAGCTACTGCCATAGCCTCCAAATGAGCCGTCACTCCGGTCTTGGATGTTGGCAGGTTATTAACGTCCCCCACTGCGAAAGCGTCGTCGTATCCTTCGATCTTCATTGAATATTTGTCGCTCTTTATGAATCGTTCTTCGTCTTGAACCTTTTCTGGCACGATGTTAATTCTGGTTCCCTTGCAGGGTGGGACTATTATTGGAAGATCGTATTTTATTGATTCGCCCTCTATGGAGTTTATTGTTTGGTTCTTAGGATCTACAGTATCAACATCGAAAAACGTAATCACCTCTATTCCTCTTTCGTTAACAAGAGGCTCTGCAACCCTGTTCATTGGCTCCGCTGAGTAAGCCCTGGGATAAGGAGTGAAGAACTTAATTTTACTCTTGTCCTTTAACCCCTTCTCCCTCAGATGTTCCTCAAGGAGAAAAGCTCCTTCGAGCAAGGAGGGGGGGCATTTGCACGTTGTAGATGCCTGGCCTATGGCAATGGTTCCACCTTTGAATGATTTAATGTGTTCCCATAGCTTCATTGAATTTTCTACACTGGAATGATAGTCCCCATACTGGTTGTAGACGCTCCTGAGACCTGGTATTGAATCAGGGTCTGGAGATGTTCCAGTTGCGATGATGATATAGTCATAGTTGTAAATTGCCTTCTGTGATCCGTAAACTTTTCTTTCATCCAAGTCTATCTTCGTTATCTCGTCCTTTACAAAAGTCACTCCTGGTTTTAATAGCGAATCTATTGGCTTCCAGATTTTCCGCTTTGATCCCTTGAATGCTATGTATAGGAACCAAGGCTGATAGTAGTGCTTCTCACTCTTGTCAACTACGGTTATGTCATAATTCTTCGGGTCAAGATGATTGGCCAAGATTAGCCCTCCACCTCCGCCGCCGATTATCAATACCTTCTTCAATTGAACCCCTTCTTCTTAGCTCATCTTTTGTTTATCTTTATTTTAATGACTATCTTATCAGGGTCTTCACGTGCTTCCAATATTTCATTGCCAGTCTTTTTAGCCCAAGCTTCAGCATCAGGCTTTACTCCCTTGTCTGTTGCCCACAGCTCGAACACATCTCCGACTTTGGAATTTCTGTATGCCTTAGCCAGATCGGTAATTGGGCCAGGGCACGCAGATCCCCTGGAGTCCACTATTTTTACTGCATCCATTTTCATCGCCTCATATGAAGAGCATTTGCCCATCTTCAGCCTGCTGAAGGAAGGTAGCTGCCCCGACCATTTCGTCCACAATAGGGTCAAGATCTGACTTTTTGATGTTCATTACGCCGCAGGCCATTGAGCAGGCGTAGACCTTTGCTCCAAATTCCTTTGCTTCTTTGATCATGTCGTACCAGGAACTCACTTTCTCTCGCTTCAGCCCTTCCATTAGGGCCGGGCCCATACTCTCGAACTCCTTTGGAAGCATCATTTTCTTTTCACCTTTTGTAAAACTCAGCAGTCCCCAAAATGTCACGAACAGCCTGACCTCTGTTCCCATGGCAGCAGCAGCCTGAGATAGAACTCCAACTGAAAGCAGTTTATCCGTGGTTCCGCTAAAAACAACTATCGACAATTTACTCATAGGTCTCCCCTTTCGATATTGATTTTTAGAATTTAATCTCATGCAAAGAAATTTTTATTATGCCTAAAAAATTGGATGGGTTTAATTCAAACCTTTCTTTTAGGAACTGGCATCAATTGGAAAATGCGGTGCACAGATTCAACTTTCCAAGAACTTTCCTTTACCTAAACATACGTGATAGGAAAGCATAACGTTCTCTAGATGTTAGAAGATTTGACTATCTCTGCAAAAGCGGCCGCCTGAGTTTTCGTACTTATATAAAGAACTTTCTTCTCATAGCAGTTTCTTCTCATCATTTTTCCGTCGCTCTCTGACCTGTAATTGTCTGAGAGTATGTTGATAACGGCCGAAATGTTACCCATTTTCAATATGTCTATTGTGTTAGGACTCCCCTCATAAATCTTCTTGATTTTAACTGCATTGATGCCGTACTTTTTAAGACTGTTGTAAGTCCCTTCTGTGCTGTAGATAACTTTTCCAGAGTCGTAGATCATCCTAACTATCCCGAGGAATTCGTTCATCCTTTTTGAAGGTGCCGTGAATATAACTCCCTCTCTGCTTATATCATATCCTGCTGCTTTGTACCCGAGCATCATCGCTTCTCTTAGGTTCTTTCCGACCCCTATTACTTCACCGGTGCTTTTCATTTCTGGTCCTAGGATTACGTCTGATCCCTTTAGTTTGTCAAACGGAAAGATGGGAAGTTTTACCCCTACTATCCCCTTTCTTATTGGGATACCATCCACCTTATCTCCCAGGATAGCCTTTGCTGCAATTTCGGACATATTTATTCCCGAAACTTTAGAAACGAAAGGGAAAGTTCTTGAGGATCTAGGGTTTATTTCTATTATGTGAACTATGTCGTTTTTTACCGCAAATTGAATGTTTACCGGCCCAATTATCCCCAATCTCCTGCAGATTATCTTCGAATATTCCTTCATTGTTTCCTGCACGTGGTTGGGAATGTTAATGGAAGGGAATATACTGGTAGAGTCTCCTGAGTGGATCCCAGCTTCTTCAATATGTTCAATTATTCCGGGAATCAACACGTTTTCTCCATCTGAAACTGCATCGATTTCGGCTTCGATGGAACTACCTAAATATGTTTCGACAAGAAACTCTCTGACAAATCTGCTGTGATACTTCAGGTATTCTTCTGCTTCTTCCGAAGAATTCAGGATTGCCATATGCGCTCCTGAAATCGTGTATGACGGCCTTACAATAATTGGAAACGAAATCTTCTTAACGTCTTCCAGGAAGGAATTGATGTCAGTGAAAAGGAACTCGGGGTATGGAATCCCCATCTCCTTCATTAGACCTGCAAATTTCTCCCTGTCTTCTAGCATGTCTACCGTTTCAACGCTGGTTCCGGGAATCTTTATCCTATCTCCAAAATACTCCTTAATCTTTCTAAGGATGTTTATTGGTCTTTGCCCTCCAAACCACGGAATCAATACAGTCGCAGACGAAGTCTCTACCACGTTTCTTACGGTCTCAAAATCGACCGGATCAAATACGAGGAAGTCGCTTTCGTCGAAATCGGTTGAAACCGTTTCTGGATTGTCGTTGACCATTACAACGCCCAATCCCCTTTGTCTGAGTACTCTAGAAACATGAATGCAGCTGTAGTCAAATTCAATTCCCTGACCGATCGTAATTGGACCCCCGCCCAGTAAAATAACATCCCCTTCTATCTTCTCACCAGGATTGGAGGAGTAGAAGTAGGGCGTCCTAACGTCAAATTCGCCCGCGCAGGTATCTACTACGGAAAACCCATTAAATGAATATTGGCCCCTGAAAGCCTCCACAAGTTCGGATATGAATAGTTTGTTCCAGCCAGTCAACTCAGAAATTCTTTCTAGTGAATATCCCCTCTTGAAGGCTTCATAAATTTGCAGCGGTCTTTCTGGATTAGGAATTGAGAGAAGATGTTCGTTGAATACCACCTTCCTGTCGAGCATGCCGGTAGACCTTATTACTTTCCTGAAGGCCTCGGCTACGTTTTTTCCTATTGCCATGACTTCTCCCGTACTTTTCATCTGTGTCCCCAATTCGAAATTTTCTTCCGGGAATTTCTCAGATGGCCATACAGGGCATTTTGCTACAACATAATCGATCGCTGGCTCTCTCGCAGAATTTCTCTCTCCTGTCACAACATTCTCAATTTCATTCAGATCTTTCCCCAGCGCGATCAATGCAGCTACCCTTGCGATTGGATATCCTGTAGCCTTGGATGCAAGAGCTGACGATCTTGAAAGCCTTGGATTGACTTCAATAACAAAATATTCTTCTGTCGTATTGTTGAAAGCAAATTGGACGTTGCATGAGCCAACTATATTTAATGCCTCAGCTATTTTAAGTGCAGAGTTCCTTATCCTCTGATAATTTCTGTCATTGAGGGTGAGAAATGGCACTATTACGATGCTGTCTCCCGTATGAACCCCCATTGGATCTACGTTCTCCATCGTGCAAACTGCAATCTTGTTTCCTTTCGAGTCTCTAACCACCTCCACTTCAAGTTCATTCCATCCAATGACTGACCTCTCCAGTAGAATCGACCCCACCCTAGAAAGGTATAGACCCTGTTCCACTATAGATCGTAGTTCTTCAACATCTCTTGCAATCCCTCCTCCAGTCCCACCCAGAGTAAAGGAAGGTCTCACCACAACTGGGAAGCCTATCTGCTTTGCATATCTTACGGCATCTTGGACAGTTGAACAATAAAAAGATTCGAGAACTGGTTCACCTATCTCTATCATCTTATCCTTGAATTTCAATCTGTCCTCTGAGATATCGACAGCGTCAGGACCAGTACCTAGGATCTTGATATTTCTTGACTCAAGAAAGCCAGATTTGGCGAGAAAGACAAGAAGGTTTAATCCTGTTTGCCCGCCGAAAGTGCCTAGAATCGAATCAGGTTTCTCCTTCTCTATCACCTCCTTCAGGCTCTCTTCATCAAGTGGCACCATTAGCGGCGTTACTCTTTCACGCTTATCTGTCTGTATGGTGGCAGGGTTTGAATTTACCACCACCACTTCTATTCCTTCTCCTGCCAAGGCTTTAATAGCCTGGTTTCCGGAATAATCAAATTCGGCAGATTGACCTATCACTATTGGCCCTGAACCTATAAGGAGAACCTTTCTCGGGAGAGAGTTATCGTTCATGTATTATCCTTCCGAATTCCTTAAAAACACCCAACTCATCGACAGGACCGGGACCGCCTTCTGGGTGAAACTGCGTTGACAGAAAGTTCGTCCCTTCTATTCCTTCATTCGTTCCGTCATTCAGGGAACGATATCTTTCTACCGCTCCTCTTGACCCATCAAACACGACCGTAAATCCATGATTGTGTGTTGTAATCCCTATCCTTCCTGTCGAGAGGTCCTCCACAGGATGGTTTATGCTTCTGTGCCCAAACTTCATCTTTTCTGTCTTCATTCCCAAGGAGATTGATAATAGCTGATGACCTAGACAGATGCCAAGTATAGGCTTTCTGTTTATTACCTTCTTGAGGTTCAAAGTAAATTCCTTCAGAGCTACAAATGAAGGATCACCCGGACCATTAGACAGTACAATCCCCTCCACTTTTTCTGCCATTTTAGGTGTGAATGCATGATATGGCAGGATTGAAACTGAAAAATCCTTCAAATGACTCAAAATGTTCTTCTTGTATCCAAGATCGACAAGGAGGACTGACCCTCCTCTATTCATTTCTCCTCCTATAGTTTCGTCAATTAAATTTGATTGGTAAGGGTCCGCGAACTTTGGAACTCCTATTGAACCCAGTTTGTTTCCGTTGATTCTGATATAATCGACAATCTTCCTCGTCTCCTTAGTTATTATTCCCGGGATGCCCCACCTTTCTAGGTATTCCGAAAGCTCCGATTTAAGAAGCTCCGGCACATGTGATATTACAACCCCCCTAACTCTAGGTCTTTCGCTCTCCCCCTCTTCACCTACTCCGTACGCTCCAATGTATGGAAATGAGAAAATGAGAATTTGGCCAGAATAACTGGGATCGGTAAGCGATTTTAAATAGCCAGATGGAGAAGTCGTAAATACGAGCTCGCCTTGCGAAGAATTGTCACTTCCGATAGATTCCCCTTCAAACATTCCCAAACCGTCAACATACAACCGGCCAAACTTCACTCTTACCTTTGACTAATGCTGAATCTGAATAAAAGCTTAGAGGTTGTTATCTGGGGAATTCCGAGAAATTCTATACTTGAGAATCTCTCACTGAACATACTTGACTGATCTGAAACCTTTCATGGAAATGACTATGAATCCATTTATTAAGAGGCCTGTTCCGGCAACCAAATAGGCAAAGACGATCCCGTGTGCTGAGATGAGGAGCCCGCCCACAGCTAGTCCTGCAGGAATTGCCGCAAATGATCCAACGGAGTCTATGCTCAGCACTCTGGCAAGAAGTTCAATCGGCACTATCGCCTGCATGGTTGAAAAATAAGTAGTGTTTATAAGCCCAAGAACTAACCCAGTTATCGATCCTATCATCAGGGAAAAATAAAGGTCATCAGAGAGCGCAAGGAAAATGATACCTATTCCCGACAGAAATAAACCGATCGCCATCAACATTCCGGCATACCTGCTTGCCTTGATACGACCGACAAGAATTGAACCAATCGCCATTCCTCCTGCTAGTGAAGCAACGAGATACCCGTATGAAGCTGAGCTTGTGCCGAATTTCACGGAAGCATAGACCACCAAGAATGGACCGATGAGACTTGCAAAGAAGTTGGCAGGCAGAGAACCGAGCGTCAGTTCCAGGATAGGAATGTGCTGCTTCATGTATCCCATCCCTTCCACGAGCTCGCTTGAAAATGAGCCTCTTTTTGACTGGTCTGAGTTATTCCTACCTTTAAATTCGCCTATTATCTGGAAAAGGAAAATTGCAGAGAGTGCATATGTCATGGAATTGATTCCCAACCCCCAGAATGCACCAAGGTAAGCAACAACTAATCCTCCTGCGGCAGAACCAACTGACTGAAAAACGCTTGCAGACCCTTGCAAAAGACCGTTTGCATTTTCCAGTTTTTCTTTGCTTACGATCATTGGAAGGATTGCCTGGCTTGCTGGAGAAAAAATGGTTGTGAACGTATTGACCACCACCATGATGGCTAGTATAAGCGGGAATGAGAATCCGATGAAGAAAAGGAAGATAGAAAGAAATGCCATAGAGACCGTCCTAACTACGTCAGAACTGACCATTAAGAGTTTTCTGTCGTATCGATCTGCTATTACACCTGCAAATAGGCCAAAGACTATGCCTGGAATTACGCCGGCTATGCCCAGATAAGCGATGTAAATGGCATTGTGGGTGAAGTAATACACTATCCAGCTAACGGCTACAGTTGAGACAGATCCTCCGAATGCGGCAACAGTGGTAGAGGCGAGGAGATTTCTAAAGCCAGCCGTCCCTAGAGTATTGATCATGCCCGGTTCTTTGCTGATTGTATCAGCTAGGCTAGGTTTGGGCATCCCTCACACATCCATTTCTTTAGCTCGAAAGATAATTTAAGATGTCCTTGAGCAGTACCTTTGACACCTTTTCTATCGCAATTACTTTCAGATTTCAGAAGCATGTGAAATCCCTGCAGACCGCACATAGCCGACTTCTTCGATCTTTGCATTCCTCTCTATTCTGATATCATTGCATCCCAGTACTCCACAATCTTCATACTTTTCTACATCTATGAAATCTGCAAACATCTTATCGACCTTTCTCCCTTTCTCGATTCTTATGCGATCGAAGACAACCGCGCCATTGATTATGAAGCTTCTTCCCATATTCAACTCTGAGCCATGACCACTTTGCAAGCAACCTTCCCCTCACATCCATTTTACTCGCATATATGAATTCCACCTCAATTTTTCCAGACTCAAAAGCCCCTCACCTTGAGGGAGGTTCCGACTGTTTTAGATCCACTTATCTCGAGCCTTTAACATTCGCATAACTCATCTACCTTTATGGTTCCGCTTACTTTTATAAAGTCAACTTTGCTCTCCCTGAGTTTCTTTTATCCGCCGACTTCCAGTTTCTTTATTCTGCACTTCCATCGATAAAGAGGGAAATTGCTGGCGCTATCCTTCACTTACCATGAAAATCTAGGTGAACCTCCGATTGAAAGATCTTCTGTTTCTTGGACGATGATTGAAGGGAACAGTATTTTTAAACATAACTCACAACTTGTTAGTTATGAAGAAGAGCGGACGCAACATAATGAACGAAATGCTTACGGCTCTTTTTAATGAGCATAGAAAAATTGCCGATCTGTGCATAGATGTGAATTTTCCCGTTGACCGTTCGGGGCTATGGGTGAGAACCTGATGAGATTCTGACTGATTATAGAAACTGGAGGAGAGAGAGGAAAAGAATACGGTCTTACTGGAGAAGGTATGTCTGGCCTGCCCTATTTAAACTATTGAAGAAGACCTTGCCTACATAATCTTTAGTCAGGATATTTGCCAACTGACATCATCTCATCCCTGAAGGATCGGAGCTTTCTTGCTTATATCTTTGCAATTTCCTCCACATATAGAGGCAATCATCACTCACTAAGAATAGTCGCAGAGACGTCTCGAATTTTCGGAGACTTAATCAATGTCCGTTGCATTCAACTTCAGAAACCTTCGATCGCTCTTCCAGATCAAAGTGAGAGAATTAATACTTGGTTACCAATACAGGTTTATGCCATTTGACAATGAAAACACCTATATTAAAATGGTTGAAAATAATGAGGAAGATCTATTTCACAAGAGGTTCGAAGAAAGCCTGGTAAAAGTGACAAGTCTCTTTGATAAAGAATACCCAAATTTGGTGAATGGTGAGATAATAGAACAGGAGAAACTTTTGCATGTATCTCCTCTAGACGGTAAGACGCAGGTTGGGACGTTCCAGATGTCTACAAAAGAGACTTCCCAAAAGGCAGTCAAGATAGCTCGTGAAAATTACAGAGATTGGTACTCTAGGGGGTACCTGGCAAGGGCAGAACTTTTCCTGAGGGCTGCAGAAATGATGTCAGAGGAGAAGTTTGAACTCTCAGCCATACTAAGCTATGAGAACGGGAAGAATAGGTATGAAGCGATGGGGGACGTGGACGAAGCTATTGATTTCATGAGATATTATGCCCTGAATCTCATAGAAAACCAGGGGTATGCCAGGTTCACGGGAACTGCATACTACGGCGAGGAATCAAAGAGTGTCATGAAGCCATATGGAGTGTTCCTTGTGGTTGCGCCGTTCAATTTCTTCTCCATTACAGTCGGAATGGTTAGTGGTCCCTTGATTGTAGGGAACAGCGTCATTCTAAAACCGTCATCTGACATTCCACTGTCTTCATTCAAGTTTGTAGAGCTCATGCATAGGGCAGGAGTCCCGAAGGGCGCCTTAATTTACTTGTCTGGATCCGGCGGAAGGGTGGGAAGAACGCTCTACACAGACGATGGAGTGGACGGGATTGTATTCACAGGTAGCAGAGAAATCGGTACAAAGATTTACAAAGAAGCTCAGGAGAAGAGGCCCAAAGTTGCTATCACAGAAATGGGAGGGAAAGACACAATCATTGTAACAGAGAAATGCAATATGGATAAGGCCGTGGAGGGAGTTGCGAAATCAGCATTTGGATACTCTGGCCAGAAATGTTCTGCGTGCAGCCTGGTGCTTATCGATGAAAGAATTTACGACACCTTTAAGAAGAAACTGGTCGAGTACAGTGGCAAACTCGTAGTCGACGATCCGAGAAAGAAAGGGACGTTTACTGGACCTGTGGTAAACAAGGATGCTTATGAGAAATTCCAGAGGATAATGGATACTGTACCGAAAGATAAAATACTGTTAGGTGGCAAAAGGATTCCTAAAGAAGGATATTATGTTGAAAATACGATCCTTGACAATGTTGGTGATCCAAACATAGAAAGAGTGGAACTGTTCCTACCCATTCTCGCTATTAAGCCAATAGGTTCTCTCCAGAAGGCTATCGAATTCGTCAATTCGATGGAGTACGGCCTAACGGGTGGAATATTTACAGAAGACGTGAAGGAAATAGAATCGTACTTCAATAACGTTGATGTGGGCGTAATATATGCAAACAGGAGGAGGGGGGGTTCTACAGGCGCTATGGTGGGGTCCCAGCCATTTGTTGGATGGAAAATGAGTGGCACGTCTGGAAAAGGTACCGGCTCATTCTACTACCTCCAGCAATTCCTTAGGGAACAGGCGCAGACAATAGTCAGGTAGATAGAACGTTCTTAACGAGTTCGCTGACTTTCTCAACGAACTCCCCCTCCCTTCCAATAGGCACAATCGCGCCTGCAGCATTCCTATGACCGCCTCCAGAGCCTCCAAGTCCATTTGCCACTTGCCTGAAAACCAGCGATAGATCCAGTTTCTCTGAAAGATCCTGTGATATGCGGGCGGATATCTTCTTAGTCCCCCCAAGGTCTGCCATGACGACCACAACGGAATCAGACGGTATCTTCTTGTGCGTGATGATTCTAGTCGCAACAGTACCTGTTATGTTGTTCTCTAACGCATTACCGAAGTCATAATAAAGCACATTCCCCACAGATTTTCCTTCAGTCTCCTCCAGAGTTCTTGACGCTTTCCGCAGGGAGTCCAAGTGATCGGAGTAGAGTTGAAGCGCCTCAGTCATCGTATTCCCCCTCTCGAATAAGCACAGCCTTATCCCTACATCTGGCTTCCCTTTCCTTGAGGTTGCGTTGATGAGGGATGAAAAATCTCTGGCGTCCTTTACTGTAGATGACTTAGGCTCGCTTTTCAGTTCATATACTTCACCTGTGAGCCTGCTGGAATCCCCCCCTTCCCGCTCTATCATTCCTTTAAGATCCGATATAATTTCATTCCTTTTTTCCTCATCCAGATCTATCCACCTTGCTGTTTTGATCTCCCGCCTTTCAAAACCATGGCCCGTCAGGAAATCTTCGACTGCAACAGGATTGTCGTAGAGCGAGGCTATTTTAGGATCGTTTCCAAATCTCAGCATATAAGAGATAGATTTTGAACTCCTTCCGAAATATCTGATATCGTCCTTGACTTCAATTATCCCCATATTCTTTGCAAGGAGCATTACCTCTCTATCTGCATCAACCAGTTTGCAATACTTCTTGTCATGGAGGTCTCCAACAGAGCCTATTACAGGGAGATGCGAAACTACGGAAACTTCGGGCAGGACATTTGTAGAAAAGAGGAATGTAGTTGTGGAACCGGATTGTGAAACACTCCCATCCAGTCCCTCAAGGTGAGGATTAAACTGGTAGATGTTGTTTCCATTTGCTGTGTAGTGTGTTTCCAGCACAACCGGGTTATGGTGATCTGTGACGATTCCGCTTACGTTCTTCATATCTTTGAGCCTTGAAGAGCCCATGTCGTTGAACCAGTAAACATCGGAATTTCCGGCAACATCTTGCGGCATCAGTTGATTTCTTATTACAACTTCATAGTCCAAGCCAAGTTTCCTCGCCACAAATACCGCTATTGCAGCAGAGGCTATACCGTCGGAATCATGATGTGAGATTATTTTCAATCTCTTTGCATTCGTTATCAACTCTTCTGCCTCGCTAATCATTGAGTATGACCTCGCTCATTGCTACTCCCACTAAATTCTCGGTATCAAGGAAATTTTTCCAGGACACCTTGCATTCGCATTTCAGTTCGTCAAGATAAGAATAGTTTAGAGTTTCGTCGTACTTTCTTATACCCTCGGAGATCCTCTTATCACAATCGTGCCCGTTATGCGCTCCCCTTTTTTTTCCGGATGCCGTTATGAGAGAAACAACAGGCACCCCCACCCCCCTTAGAGACTGTAGAACGGAGATCACACTCCACAACCAGGGAGGCCTGTAATTTCCTTCGCGGTACATCTTTTCGACCAAGGTTCCCTTCTGAATGTTCATGGGATTTATTGATATGAAATCAGTAAATGGCACAAGTGCCCTCGCAGATTTTATTGAATCTTCTATTGCCTCCTCCTCAGTGAGGAACGGTGGTTTGAGGAGCAGATATGCTCTGACAGAAATTCCATTTTCATGAAGAAGTGCTGAAGCTGCCTTAAAATCCTCAAAATCGTAATTTTTGTTCACCGAATACTTAAGGACGTCATCGTCCGTGCTCTCTAGGCCTATCGCTACCTGTATTCTCCCAGAAAATCTTTTAAGTTCAGTAACCACTTTTGGAATGTATTCCGGACGACTTTCCACTATCAGGTACCCGTACCCCTTAAGCACCTCTTCTATCGTATACAGCTGGATACCGGGATCAACTTCAAGAGGATCGAAGAAAGAACCTGACGTGAATATTTTTAGAACGTCTCCTTTCGGAAACTCCTTGAGAAAAGTTTCAATCTGTTTTTTTAGCTCTTCCTTGCCAATTTCCGGGTTTGTGTCGTCCCAGTACCCACACATTGAGCAACCGGAATGGTAGCTCCAGCTGCATCCCCTTGTCCTAAGTATTAAAACTCGTTCCGTCCTTGTCTCTCCGTTAAGAAACTCCCTTTCCGTATAGGTGGTAACGTAGTCGGTCCTGTTGCTTCTGTTTATGGAATTCCTTATTCCGGCTATTTCAGCAGCAAACCTGGGATCGATTCTATTCATTGCTTTACTTATGGATGCTAGTTATTAAATTATTGCGCAGAATGTATTTTAGCTCGTAGTTAATGCAATTCTATGTGCAGGATGCTCCTTACTATAGGAAAATATTCCGACCTGACACAATATTTAGATTTTCTCTACGAGATGGCAAATGAGGGGAAACACGCGCCTCATCACGATGGCTTTGGTTACGTGTTGTATGCAAAAAATGAGATGTTCGTTGAAAAGAGCATAGATCCGATAAAGAAAATTGACGGCCTTTATGCAAACACGCTCATAGCGCACGCTAGAAAGAAAAGCTCTTCTGGCAAATCAATCATCAACACACAACCTTTCCTATCTGACAACATATCCTTTGCCCACAACGGAACAATAAAGGGGCTTGGAAAAAAGGGAAAGAGCGACAGTTACAACTATTTCAGGCTGGTCCTGAAAGGGCTCCCTGAGGCAATTACAAGGATCAGAGAGATGGAGTTTACTAGTATAAACTTCATTATGACAGACGGAAGCTATGCCGCTGCCTACAGGGAAGTCAGAAAGGAGCCCGGGTATTTTACTTTGTTTTATAAGACTGACGAGGATAGATTCACTATTTCTACGGAAGTAATGAATGGCAAATGGTACGAAATTGAGGATAGAACTTTAGTGATATACAGGAACGGGCGTGTTAAAGAATACAAGGCGGATGATGTAGTTCCAGGAGTTATATAGATTTCCTCGGGATAGCCTCTGCTATCCTCTGAGTGAATGCTGATATTAGCGATTCTTCAACCAGTTGCCTTCTTTCTTTTAGCCCTTTGGAGAGGTAATATATCGCCCCCTTCAGCTTTCCAGATTTCTCCACGCCAACTAGCATATCAGTAACTTCCTCCAGATTTCTACCCATTTTTATACTGTTCATCATCGAATCGCTTAAAGGAAGACCTGATGAAATTCCAAAATTGACTTTTCCGAGTGAATCTTTAACTGCTGCAACGTGAATGTCATAGCTTGAACCGGCGTTTGAGAGTACTCCGGCTTCGATGCCAATTACATAATCGTATTCCCCTTCTACCCCCTCCGCCCTCCTCAAGGCACCTTCGAAAATTTCCTGATTTATGGGTTGCGCAACAAAATTTCCTTTTGCATTTATTGCATTCATTTGAAATTTGTCGAAAACGCGTTTAAAGAATAGACGTGCCCCCTCTATCTTCTCTTCGTTTTTTGTCACCAGTACAAGCTCTATTTCTTTAATCCTCTTTCCGTTTTCGTCTATCCGGCCATGCAATATCCTTTCGGATTTTATGGGCATGAGATCGTCCGCAAGAATTGTGCCTACGTTCACAACCAGCAGAGGAGTTATACCTTTTGATTTCCGCATAAAGTTAATGTTTGAAATAAAATCAAACGTCTCGTTTGATGCTATAATTGCGTCATAGCTTGGGTCCATTGTTGCACCTAATTGATCATCAAGAGGCCTTATTTCTGCTCTGCCGTCCATTCCTGCTAGAAAGGCCTCAAGACTTCTTTTTCTTGACTCGTAAGATGGAACCTCATACCCTTTATTGAACCTGAAGCTGTTTGAAGTGAGACCGATAGTGAGGTTGCCCAGTTCCAGACCCTTTTTAATCATTTCCTTATGGGCCTTATGCAAAACAGTAAACGTTCCACCCAAGAGGACTCTCACGGATTGTGATGTCCTTTTGACTTATAATTGCTGTCCCTTGATCCAGTAGTACCATTTTCAGTTAGTGGTGTGGTCCTTATATCATCATATCAGAATCTTATAATATGACATCTCCATTCCCTTGCATGAAAAAAATCGGAATAATGATAGATGATGGCTACCACGACCTAGAATTTTGGATTCCTTACTACCGGTTGAAGGAAGAAAAGATCGAATTTGACATTCTGGCATGGGAAGACAGAGCATACAAAGGGCAGTTTTCGATAGATTCTGTGAAGCCAACAAAGTTACTGTCTCTACCACTGGATAAGTATGACATTATATTTTCACCAGGGGCCAAATCTCCGGAGAATCTTCTGAAAAACCCGGGAACGGTTCCGTTAGTCAAGGAGATGTATGAGAGTGGCACAAAGTTCGCTACTATATGCCACTCGCCACTGCTGCTCGCGGAGGCTGGCCTCATTGATGGTATGAAAATAGCTGGGCATCCTACGATCAAACCTCAGATAGAGAAAGCTGGGGCCACATACTTAGACCTACCTCTCGTAAAATCTTCAGAACAGTTAATCTCAGCAAGAACACATTTTGACCTAAACATTTTCATGCCGGAATTTTTAAGGGAGATCAGATCGCTTTGACTGCTGGGCATGCATGAAACTGACTTTCAGGACGCTAAGTTTTCCAATATTCGTAGTTGCTGCAATTGTTGTAGGTCTGCTGTTGGGATTAAGATTCAAAGCTTATAGTTCCGGCGTTACGACTTTCGGCATCCCGATTGGCCTTTTCTTCATGATCTATCCTGCCATGACGAAGGTAAGGCTGAACGATCTTGGCAAAAGTGTCAGGAATGTAAAAACTCTGGGACTGATGGTCTTGCTTAATTATGCGATTGCCCCCTTTCTTGTTGCTGGACTAGCCTATTTATTCTTTTATATGATATACAATCATCTCGGACTCCTCCCTTCTTCGATCACATCCCAAGTTCTTGTTGGCGTCATCCTTCTGGGTGTTGCTCCTTGCATAGCAATGGTAATGGTATGGACTGATATGGCCCGTGGAAATTTGGCCCTAGGAGTCTCATTTGTAGCTTGGAACTCAATATTACAGGTCATTATGACCCCATTCCTGGTATATATACTTGCCAGAACTTCAGTATCAATTAACCCCTTGTTGATTCTGGAAAGCGTTTTGTTCTATCTTGTTGTTCCCCTAATTGCTGGTCTACTGACTCGGAGAGCTTTACAGAAAAAAAGGAAGTTTTCAAGTGTGCTGAATGCACTTGGTAACATTCAAACAGTGGCTCTTCTTTTCACAATAGTGGTAATATTCTGGGGGGAAGGGAACGGAATAGTAGGTCACCCATCCCTGATATGGATGATAGGGGCAGTCATGCTCACCTTCTACTTTGTACTATTTCATCTGGGTTATTTTGCTGCAAAATGGAGGGGGTACAACTATGCTGATTCTACAGCCATTGGATTTACCGTTTCGGCAAGGGATTTTGAGGTAAGCATCGCCATTGCTGTTTCTGCCTTTTCCATCTACCCCTATGTGGCGGTCACTACAGCGATCGGACCGCTTCTGGAAATCCCTCTAATGCTTCTGCTTGTGTGGTTACAACTTGGGAGAGAGAGGAGGAGTTACTTCACAGCCCCCATTGAAACTGCAAAGATGACCAAATGACCTTTATCAATTGAATTCTCATTACTGAAAGTCACCAAACTTTTTGCTTTTGGATAAATGAAACCAACTAAAGCGATGATGGAAGAATTTAGCGAGATGGAGCACATTAAACTTAAATTGGCGATTGAAGATTGAACCCCATGAAAGTAGCGATTGTGCATAACAAAGAAAATGACCTTTCCCCATTGGATTTGGGGGAGATCATAAGCATTGTTGATACGGATGAGAAAAAGGTCAGCCGGTATGAGAACCCGGGTTTTGAGAGGATTCCCGGAGGGAAGGAAATCGCAATGGCAACCATACTAAGAATGAAGCCAGATGCTCTAGTAGTAAAGGATGGAATGATGTGCCCTGGGTCTTACAGGATGTCAATGGGTCGGATAAAATTCGCGTATCTTCAGGAGGATAAACTGGATGATGTCCTTCCGAAACTTGAAAGTGTGGACGAATTGCTTGCAGACGAAGCCCCTATGGATGTTTACAGAGAAGATGAGTGAAATATCAGTAGTAGAGTACCTCTATGGTATGGATCATGCCATACGTAATTCTGGAATTGAAGGAGTAAAGTTGCTGTAGAACGAAACGTCTTCTCCTATAACCATAAGACCAAACATACTAACCTTGGGTTTTAAGAGGATACTAAGTCTCTTTCTAAGTTGCACATAAAGGAATATGCCGCGGGCCGGGATCGAACCGGCGGCCTTAAGATCTTCAGTCTTACGCTCTCCCAGCTGAGCTACCGCGGCCTAATTACCACAGAATATTCGCATCTGTTAGAAATACTTTGACTAACTCGCCCCCCCTTGATTTCGACTGCAGCACCAACATTAATAGTCCTATAGAAATGTGGGAATCATGAGAACTCCACTTTACAATGAAATCGTAGGTTTGAACGCAAAAATGGTTGATTTTCATGGCTGGGAAATGCCAATTCAATTCACGAGTATAATCGAAGAACACAATCAGGTAAGATCAAAGGCGGGTCTGTTTGATGTCTCTCATATGGGAGATATTACAATAGAGGGAAGGGATGCACAGGAATTCCTAACATATCTTTTTCCTACAGACATCAGTAAGGAGCCAATAGGCAAAGCCATCTATTCGGCGTATCTAAACAGGGATGCAAACATGATCGACGATACCATAATTTACAAGGAGGAAGAGAACAAATATCTGGTGGTACCAAATGCTGCAACTACAGATAAGATATACAACTGGATAATTTCAAATAGAAAATCATACGATGTAAAGGTTGCAAACCTTTCAGATAAGATATCATGCCTAGCGATTCAGGGACCAATGTCCCCTCAAGTCGTGGAAACAATCGCCCCGGAGGCTAACAAGCTGGGTCATTTCACTTTCATGAATGCCTCAGAATTGTACCCGGAAAAGGGCCTGGAGACTGCAACTATCATAGGAAGAACTGGCTATACTGGTGAGGACGGGTTCGAGTTTGTAGTGCCAAATAAATACGCGGTAAGCTTATGGAGGCAGATGCTTAAAAACCCTCTTGTAAAGCCAATCGGTCTCGGTGCAAGGGATACACTCCGCATGGAAAAGGGGTTTTTGCTGTCAGGTCAAGATTTTGACGAGAACAGGAACCCGATAGAAGCCGGAGTTTCTTGGATCATAAATTGGGATCACGAGTTCATAGGGAAAAAGAGGCTCTTAGAGAAGAGGCAGACCATAAAGGAGAGGTTCCGAGGTGTGATTGCTATAGATAAAATAGTGCCTCGCTCTGGATCAGTTATAAAGTTAGGTAATGAAATTATAGGTATGCTAACCTCCGGTACATTCTCCCCGTCTCTGTCAAAAGGGATAGGACTGGGTTATATCAGATCAGAAATTGATATTGATTCCACTATTACTATCGAAACCAGAAACACTGAAGGGAAGGGAATATTGAAAAAGCCCAGACTCGTCTAATCGGTCTTTTCATGTAGATATCACTCAAACCGGTGATAGGGTCTTTCCTTCAGGTCACAGATGATCGACAAAATACTTATGAATCCTTACGTCACCGTAAATTTCAGGATGGAAAGAAAGTCCTAGATTCTTCCCCTCTGCAACCATTACTGCCTTGTCTTTAAAAGATGAAAGAACATCCCCTCCATCTGCTCTCAGAATAAGGGGGGCCCTGATGAAAACGCCTCTAAACCTACCGATTCCCTTAATTATAAGATCAGTTTCGAAGCTTTCTCTTTGGCTTCCGTATCCGTTTCTCTTTATACTTATATTCAGAAGAGGTATCAGACCTGGTTCGCCATCTACGATTTTAGATATCAGGATCATCCCCGCACATGTGCCCATGACGGGTATCTTCCTATCCAGAATTTCCTTGGGAAATTCTCGCAGCCGCATTATCCGTCCTATTACCGTGCTTTCGCCACCAGGTATAACGAGGCCACTAATGCCTTCAAGATCAGAAACACGTCTCACTCTTTTGGATTTAACACCGAGATTTTTGAGAATGCCTAGATGCTCAGAAACATCTCCCTGAATGTCCAGAACACCGATTTCCATGGCTCGCACATCAACATCGAATATCTATTACTTGCCATCAGATTACAATTATATGTTACGAAATAATCAATAGGCAGCATGAGAATATTAATAAAAGAAGTAAAGAATCACCTTGATTCTGATGTAGAGGTGTCTGGCTGGGCTCAGAACATACGAGTGGTTGGAGCTATAATTTTTATTGAGCTGAGAGACGTTTCAGGCACAGTTCAGGGCATCCTTCTGAGGAAGGAGAACGAAGAGCTGTTCAACAACCTGAAGACTATACCTAGAGAAACTGTGATGAGCCTGAGGGGAAAGGCAGTTAAAAGCCAAGCAAAGATCGGATACGAAATCCAAATAAGAGAGCTTCAAATACTCAACAGGGCAGAAACTCCTCTTCCTTTGGGAGTAGTTGACAGGATAGAATCAGATATTGAGACGAGGCTAGAGAACAGATTCCTGGACCTCAGGAGGCCCGAAATTCTTTCCATATTCAAAATACAGAGTACAATTTCGAATTCCATAAGAGATTACTTTTTTGAAAGAGGGTTCATAGAAATTCATTCTCCAAAAATTGTCGCTGCTGCTACTGAAGGGGGGACTGAGCTATTTCCCGTCAAATATTTCGAACGGGATGCCTACCTCAGTCAGAGTCCGCAGCTCTACAAGGAAATAATGATGGCTGCAGGATTCGACAAGGTATTTGAAATTGCTCCTGCATTCAGAGCTGAGGAGCATAATACGCCCAGGCACCTCAATGAATTCACGTCTATTGATATGGAGATGAGCTTTGCGGGAGACGAAGCAGTGATGGATGTTCTTGAAGAGGTCATAAAAACTGCTTCACGTGAAATGGTTGCACTGAATGGGAAAGAGCTTGATATACTTGGAGTGAAAAAAGAGGTGGTAGATTACAAGTTCAAGAGAATCACTTATAGTGAATATGTGAAGATGGCCAATGAGAAAGGTATTGAGCTCAAAGATGGGGAAGATCTTTCCACTCAGGTGTTGAAATCAGTTGGAAACGAGATAGGTGAATTTTATTTCATAACGAGATGGCCCAGGATCTTGAAGCCATTTTACGTGGAACCATTTGATGAAAAATACTCGAGAGGGTTTGATCTGCAATTCGGGGAACTGGAAATCACTAGTGGAGCACAGAGAGTGCATTCTCCGGAAATATTGATCAACAATCTAAAGAGCAAGGGGTTGAATCCAGAATCATTCGCTTTTTACGTAAATGCGTTCAGATACGGTATGCCACCGCACGCTGGTTGGGCGATTGGGCTGGAAAGACTTACGATGGTATTTCTGGGACTTTCCAATGTCAGAGAAGCGACACTCTTTCCTAGGGACAGAACAAGGGTTACGCCCTGATTTTCCACTTGAAATTAGGGGGTGGGGAATGATAGGAAATTATGTAAACAACGATTTTTTGAGGATCAGTGAAAGGGTATCAAGGAAACTTGAGATCACAGAAATTGCAAAGAGGAATGAAAAAAAACCAGTCCTGTTAGAAAACTTGGAAGGCAAAAAGGCAGTTCTAAATCTCTGGGCAGACAGGGAAAGGATCTACAGAGAACTGGGAATGACCAGAATACAATTCCTGGAAAACTATGGGGCGTCCCTTTCTGAAAGAACAGATTTGAAGACGGGGGAGAAACTATTCAAATACAAAGTGGGAGTTGGCGACCTCCCGGTTTGCTGGTTTCATCCAGGCGATGCCGGTTACTATATAACATCCGGAATCTTCGTCGCGGAAAGAAACGGTAAGAGGAACTTGTCTATTCACAGGATATTTGTAGAAAATGAGAGTGAAGGGTATGCAAGACTAGTCCCACGGGACCTCCTGAGAATGTATGATGACGCATCATCGCATGGAGAGGAAATGAAAGTCTCCGTTGTGATAGGATCTCCGCTGGAATATCTTCTAGCCGCAGCAACTTCAGTCCCATTTGAGCGGGACGAATCAGAAATCGCTTCCTCACTTTACCACAAATCTAAAGGGAGGGAAATGCTATTTTCAAGATCAAAATTTAACCTTCCAGTCCCTTCAGACTCAGACTATGTGATCAACGCAATATTGACCGCCAAGAAACGGAGGGAAGGGCCATTCAAGGATGTCACCGGTACATACGACATTCAGGAAGAGCAGCCTCAAATGATTTTTGACTCCGTGGAAGCGGTAAAAGATCCCGTCTACCACGCACTGGTTCCGGCTACGATGGAGCACTTCAATCTCATGGGTCTTCCAAGAGAACCCACGATATTCAATGAGATAAGAAAGGAGGGAGTAGACGTGAAGGATGTCCGTCTGACTGAGGGTGGGGCAAGCTGGTTGCACGCGGTTGTTCAAATAAGGAAGGAAAGTGAAGGCGATTTCAACAGGACTGTTGAAGGATCATTCAGAGGGCATAAAAGCATGAAGAGGGTAATAGTGGTGGACGAGGACATCGACATCTATGATGACAGGGATGTTGAATGGGCTGTTGCAACAAGGTTTCAGGCTAACAGAGGGCTCATAGTGAAGAGGGAGAAGGGGTCCTCCCTCGATCCTAGTGCGGAACCCGACCACACAACGTCAAAGGTGGGTATGGACGCAACTATGCCCATTGGTGGAGGAAGAAAATTCATAAGAGATTAGCGCGTTCTTCTTACCATTTTTTCTGCCATCTCTAACAATTCATCTCTTTTCTCTTTCTCATCCGTAAGTTCATTTATTGAAGAAACAGCCAATCCGTAATATTTTTCACTCAGTTCCTTTGTTCTCTCGAGCGCTCCAGAACTCTTTATAATCTCTCTTGCCCTTTCAAAATCTTCGTCTGAAATGTTCTTTCTCCCAAGATTTCTCTTTATAAATTCCCTTTCGCTTTCACTTGCGAGTTCGTAGGCATAAAGTATCAGGTGAGTCTTCTTTCCTTCCTCAAAATCGCTCTTTACTGATTTTCCAAGAGTTTTCTCGTCCCCAAACATTCCTAATATGTCGTCCTGAATCTGGAATGCTATTCCTAGAGAGATGCCATAACCGTCGATTTTCTCAACATTGGGATACCCCGAAAGCACTGCACCGATCTTCATTGGCCCGTTCACCGTATATTGGGCAGTCTTGTACCTGTGAATTGCAGTCACATCATCTAGGGTCATCCCCTCTCCTAGCGGAAGAACAATATCCATCAGCTGTCCAACTCCGGTAAACTCGATTGTTTCAGCCATAAGCTTCATGGCGTGATTGAGGTAATCAGGTCGGAATCGACTCGAAAGGAGCGTCTCGTGAGAATATGCATCAGCAAGATCCGCAGACACAATGGCAATCCCCTCATTGATCCTGTCATCGTACTTGAAAAGTTTGTGGAAAGTAGGGCCTCCTCTTCTCAGATTACTCTGGTCAATGATGTCATCATGAATCAAAAGATAGGATTGCATCAGTTCAAGGGATATTGAGGCGGAAATAACGTTTTTATCAATGTCTGAATTGAGCCAGTAGCCCAGCAACATGAAAAGCGGTCTTATCCTCTTTCCTCCTCGGAGGGTGAACTCACGCAAACACGATATCACCTCCCTTTCGATTCCACTTTTCCCCGACAGTTTCTTCTGGAAGAAAAGTTCTAGTTCCTTGTCGATTTCTTCTTTGTATCGTAATATGTAATTCACGGTTCCTAATGGTCACTTTTTATAAAGATGTTAGTAGCATATCCAAGGGTAAGGACAGGACTCAAAGCTCCCTAGGGGTAAAGAAAGATTGCCCCTCTGAAATCACAAATATTTGTACTTTGTCAAGCCTTTCTTGCAATTTTTGCTTACAACTATTAAGTATTGTCGGCTCTTGAAGTGTCTATGTCCGAAGGGAATAGATTGATAAGAATTAGGGATCACCTAGATCGATTCCTGGGCGTTTACGTGGGCATTGCGATCATTATCGGACTTTTTGCAGGATATTATGATTTTAGATGGGTGTCTATGAACAGCAGTACGATAAAAACGCTGGAACTCGCTGCAATAATAATCATGATATTTCCAATGATGGTCATGATGAACTTCAGGGGCCTTGGAAAAGCATTCAAGAATTGGAAACTTCTCCTAATTGTCCTTTTGATGAATTTTGGTTGGGGCCCAATAATGGCCATCCTGCTCGGGGATGCATTCATAGACAATCCTATGTTGAGGCTAGGACTCTTTCTGGCGTGGCTGGTTCCCTGCTCATCCATGAGTGTAGGATATGTGGGCTTGATGAGGGGAAACATAGAAGCGTCAACAGCTATGGTCGCGATAACATTCATAATTGCCATCCCTCTGATACCTATCTTTGCCGGACTGTATGGGGCAGCTTATCACGTTCACGTTTCTGTGATGCTTTTAGTCATAACGATAATAGAAATCATAATAGTGCCGCTGATCATAGGAATACCGACCCATGAAGGGCTCATGAGAAAACTTGGCCAGAAGAAGTTCAAGGCCATAAGCCCTCTATTTCCAACGATAACAATGCTTGGCATGTTTATGATAATATTTGTCATATTCTTCGGCGATTCCAAAATGATAGTAACACATCTACACGCTGTTTTCGGGGTGTTCTATGCTGCAATAGTCTTTGGAACAATTTCCCTGATTTTCCTGACGTTCCTCTTCAAGGCACTGAAGTTCGACTACTGGGACAGTATGGCAGGGATTTTCCCCAGTATTGGGAAGAATGAAGGGACTGCTATCGCCATAGCGGCCACTGCATTTTCGCCAATGGTTGCTATAGCCCCAGCTACCCTGCCCGTATTTCAGGTCATATTCCTCATAACATACATCAAGCTCAGGCCTCATATTGCACATTTCTTTGGAATAAAGGGGAGGGATGTTACATTCAAAGAGGAAATGCGTGAAATATCGGTAACTTCGGGAGGTGAGAAGTAGATGTTCAGGGTACTGGTGCCGGTGGATTTCTCCCCAGATTCTAAATATTTTGTCGAATCAGGATTCAAGATCCTTCCAAAGGTGGATGAGGCCGCATTCATCTACGTCGTTTCCTTAGGAATGAGAGAGCTGGAAGACTTCATGGACAAAGACAGCATAAATGAAGCCAAATCAAAAGCAGAGGAGAAGATGGCTTCGTTCTTGAAAAGTATCACAATAAAAGCAGAAAAAATCACTTATGCAATAACTGATGGAGACCCAGCAAGGGTGCTGATAGATTTGGCAAATGCCGGAAAATTTGACGCAGTATTGATAGGACACAGAGGCTATGCGTACGTCGAGGATTTCTTCATAGGGAGCGTGACTCTGAAATTGATCTCAAAGGCCAACATTCCAGTAATAGTGGTAAAGAGGGGGAAGAAGGAAGAAGACATAATAGAAATGAAGTAACTTCTTGATTTGGCATTTTTCTTTTTTCTTTTCTTAATATACCTTGTGAATTTATGACCATGTTGTCGTTCTTTGGAATCATTGCTCTTAGCATCAACGGTTAAGAAGCATTGAAAGAGAAGGAAACTGTGTTATCATATTTTTGTTTCAACGCAAGAAATGAGGGGTAGGTTATGACCTTCATAAGTCAGCATTCATGAGGTCAGTTCACGAAACCGGTTGCTGCCACGACCGAGATATTGCAATATATAGACCCATTTATCTTCTTAATCTGAATTTGTCTTAAGTAAGATTGTTGCAGCCATAAACGGTTCTTCTCAATTTAAGCGAGAAGTCTTTGCAATTATGGTTGTTGCAAAAATTGAATGCCTCTGATCATCTATGTATGTCCTACTCATCAGGCAACGAATCCATTTCCTTCAGAATATCGGTAAAATATACAATGGCTCTGTTCCCAACGACGAACCTTGTCGTGGCTATGGCATCTTCGAGCTCCTCCACTGTTCCCCCCTCTTCAAAGAATAATTTTAGATACGCATGAATGCATTCTTCGTACCTTATGGTTAACGAAACGGAAAAGGCAATCAGGTAGATTGATTTCATATCAAGTTTCTGAGGTACCAAAAGTTCTGATTTCTCCTTGATATGCTCGGCGAACAGGTCGAATGAGAAATGTGACAGAGCCGCAAAGTTTTCAGGCATCAATCCAGATTTCAGATCCTTCTTCACTTTATTTATTATCTTGTCAATTTCCTCCTTCTTGTAATCTATAGAGGTGTTCGCTCTTATTATGGGAAGGGATGATTTGAATGAATACATAGTTGAAGACATTAAGATTAGCTTTGTGACCTTGATTATATCTAACATTTCCGGTTTGCTCACATTAAACTTCTTTGCTAGCTGAAAATGTATCGAAACGGAATCCTTGTCTCCCATGGCCAGCGAAACTGAAATTGCAAGCAAAGAGAGCATCTTATGTGATAGGTGTCTCCTGCCAAGGTATAGAGACGTGTTCTCCCTAAATTGCTCCTTCGCCAGGTTTTCATTATATTTTGACAATAGATTTACTGCTTGCAGTTCCCCTCCAAAATTTGATTGCACATACTTCTCTAAATCATAAACATCGACTGACATCTCATTACAATGGAAATCATATACTAAAAAAGAGTCTGCAAATTTTGTCTCCTTTTGCGGAAGTTATCGCAAAATAGACCGTATTCTGAATTGTATGTATCGCAAGGGGCATCGCACAGAGTGGAGAATGAAAAAGTGGAAGGTTCGTCGGACTGGGAGCAAGAATTTCATAAATGATTTTTCCTACCTGTATATCGATATAATGCAGGTTTCTCTACCGGTTTTAAAGAATTTGTAACTGGATTTACAGGATTTAGGCACTTTCTGTGTTACAAACTTGAATTTTTTCTTGATGTCGAAGAAACACTCTTCTGGAGAGAATAATTTGATGCAACAGAGAGGGGGTCCCAGTTCCTGCTAAGCGACTTGCCTCAAGGACATAATGAAATTCCTTTCCTTTTTCATACTATTCAATGCAAAGGCTAATCCTGCGATTCCGCCGAGAATTGAGATCACAAGGATTATGTGACCGACTGTTCCCTTCGTCGTAAGAAGGGCAAGGATTGACATGATAACGCCAGCAATGCTTCCCAAAATTGAATAAATGAAAAAAATGAGGGTTGAAACCCCTGATTCAAGCCTCTTCATGAGTATCATCCTCTCAAGAGCCTTAGAGTAGTCCGTGAATTTTTTATAAAGAATTGTTTTATCTTTTAATTCGTTAATTTCTTTTACGAAATTATCGATTTCATCCCTCTTGGCAGACACTTCATTAACTATCTGCTCCAATCCACTATTGACGTCTATGCCATTTCTTCTCTCTATTATCTTCAAGATATAGTCGTTCAGGGAAAACACGTAATATCAATGTTCTGTAATATCATAAGGTTTTCCGTTCCTAGAAAGGGAAATATTGAATAGGATTTGAGGTAATGAAGTGTCACAAATCAGCTATGAGAAGTGCGCTAGACGCCTATTCGTTCATCTCATCTAAAAGGTTATAAAGAATAAAATGTGTTTGACTTAATCTGTGATGACCAGATTCCTTAATATTTCTAGTCCATTCACAAATGCCCGGTTGCCAACAAGAAATCTAGTTGTAGTCAAAATATCTTCCGCTTCTTCTCTGCTCCCCCCATTTTTTACGAACTGGCCAAGGTAAACCTTTTGGCAATCCCTGTCTTGAATGGATGCACTTACCGCAAAAGCAATTGCGTAAACATCCTTTGGTAAGAGTTTTATTGGCTTTAGCATGATTTTCTTTTCTCTAAGATGCTCCTTCATTAATTCCGTCGAAAATTCTGCTGCCTTTGAAACTCTTCCAGGGATGATTCCGGCATCTCTTCTGAGATTTTTTAAGATGGTGTCCGTTTCACTCTTCTCTTTGTCTGTCTTTGAGGCGGCTCCAAATGAATCAATTAATAAGTCAACGGAATCAAGAGTAGAGGACATCAATACCATTTTTGTCGTCCTCATAGCATCAAGTATTTCCAATGGGTCTATTTTGAATCTTTTCGCCAGCTTGAAATGTATCATTGCGGACTCCTTGGGTCCATTTGCAAGTGCAACAGACATTGCAATTAGAACCCTGGCCTTCAACGAAAGATTTGACCTACCCAAATAGAGGAACTGGTTCTGATTAAACTGTTCCATCCCTGCATCCTCATCAAGTTTGAATAATAGATCAATTACCTGAGGTATCTCTCCGAGAGCCTGATCAGCAAATTTCTTGACTTCTTCGTAGTTCTTGCTCATTTTGCTCTATGGCCCCTGGATTGATAATAATTGCACACAATTTTTTGATTAGACGGACGTGAAAATCAAAAAAATTGTGGATTTCTGAAGCTGTGAGTAAGTAAGGGTCAATTGATGAATGTGGCCGGTATGGGGCTGGGGAAAATTTCGGTGTGTTCTATACATTTCCTATCTGCTCTCATTGTTGGGGTAAAGTCGAAATATGAAGCAGCTGAATTGTCGCAGTATGAGATGAAGCTGGATTGTCTCTGGGCCGAGCCTACTATATGTTCTCCAATTAAAACATCGGCGGGTGAAGGAACGTAGTATTGTGTGTAAGAAAAGTCCGTGCCAATGTTACAGTTTGGCATACCTGAATTTGTAAGGTTGCGAAAATTGTCAACGTAACTGATGTTAACTGCAAAAACATAGGCAGTCGACAAATTACCTCTTGAACTATCCCTAAAAATTAATTTAAACGGCTCCTCAAAGAATTTATTGAAGGAGTTGTCAGTCATTCGGACAGGCGGCTGACTAGGGTTGTTGACTCCGTTGAACCCCCACACACCGTCATTTATCATCGCGGTATCTATAAGGATGTATCCAATCTTTTGATAACTCCCATTCTCGCCTTCCAATTCCCAGAGTGCTTTATGCCAGTTTTCGGAAGACCACAGTACAGAAATTTTATCAAATGGGCTATTGAAGCCGTATGAATACAGCAATATTCCAAGTTGATGATCTGTCGCTACCGATAATTCCCTGTTACCAAAAGAATTCAAATAGGCTATTGCCGCGGCATCCTGAGGAGTTATACCTTCGTTCACCGAAGGGACAAAAAGGGATGGCATAGAATAAGAGGTCCCCACCAAAGTAATTAGGAGCGCAGAGATCAGTACAGTTACAATTGCGCCCCGTGCACTAGGCACTACTAACGGGCTTCTCCTGTAGAATGAGCCCATATGAAAGTAGTGGCCGTTGAAAATTCTACTCTTTCTCAGGATAGAAATTTTATCGCGGTAAGGCAGCAATGGAACCAAAGTCTTTCGGTAAATGGACGACGAGACGCTGTAACTCCCGTGGAAGTACGAAAATAAAGACATTCCTGCGATAATTGAAAAAGGTTCTACCAGGTACTCTACCTGTCTTGCCACTTCGAGCGTTTTATTTGATGTTATTGCAGAATATATCATAGAAATGGTGATTGCAACTATCCATCCTAAAATCTCTGGTGTCTCGCCTTTAATCAAAGCATTCTTCGTACCTATAACAGCAATGGCCAGAAACACAGCGAAGGGAATGGATAACAGGGCCGAATCGTAACCTATAAAAGAATAACTCCCCGTTAGTATGAGGATCATAAGTGAAATCTCTATTGTGGCAACTGCAAGAGCGAGAAATGCAATGTCCCCTAAACTCTTCTTGGATGACCTATTCTCCCTGAGTTTCTCAGTCACTTTCCATAAGAAGCAGCACGCACCCTTCACTTTCAGAATGAGGTAGACTGAAATTACAACCAGGCAGAATAGGATGAAGATAGAAATCAGTCCTAATCCGCTGGCTGCACTTACTAAGAAATACCTGGATGTTGGGACTCTAATGATTAGGTATCCGAGCAGAAATGTTCCAGTAAAGGCCGTGAACAATATATCTTTGGAGATGTACCTGCGCCACGAACCATTGTACAGATGTACTGATACAATCATACCAATCAATAAAATCAAGAAAATGTAAGCTGAAAGCTGGTGGCTCAGTGTTAGTGTAACTGAGGACAAGATCGCAGGAACGAAGTACTCAAATTTGGTATGATATTTTAAGAATAGCAAAACAGAAAGGAGAAGAAAAAAATGACCGGTTGTTAAATAATTGGGTTGAGAAGTTTGAAACAGCTGTATCGGGTCTACAGCCAAAAGCATAGCAGAGAGAAAGGAGATGCTTCTGCCTATTTGCAATTCGCGTGAAATGTAATAGATCAGAAGAGGAGTTAAGCCTCCAAGGATTGGAATCGCATATTTCAGAGACAAAAGAACTGGCAGACCGGTCAGAAATGAAACAGTATCTACAATCAGATATGTAATTGGAAAGTATTGGTATCCATCTATTCCCCATGGGGAGGAACGAGGGGAAATTAGCGAGTTAAGGTTGAAATACGACTTGCTTAAGTAGTAATATATCCCGAAATCGTTTCCCCAGACGAAGTAGATGATATTTGGTGCAATCCTGATTCCAACTCCGACTATTACTACTACTAAGGGGAACCATTTATCCCCTCCCAATTTAAGCGTTTTCTGGTCTGTATCAACGGGTTCCTGTTCTGTCACGTTCGTAAGAACCCACCTTAGCACTTAATCAGGATTACATTTCTGCTGCAGACCCACTCTAATCGGCGTTCGCCTGATTGGAGTTTATTCTGGAAACCAACTCTCCCTGCTTGAATGCTAGCATGGCCTTGGAGTAATAGGGTATTATTCTCTTAAATATGAATCCGTGATCCTTAATTAGATCTCTAAGCAAGTAAACAGGTCTCAGGTAAAAATTCATGTACGCCCTTCCCAGCCATTTAAGTATTCCTTCATCGGTGAAGTTTTTGAGTGCCATCACAGGGCTTAAAGTTGTATATTTTCTCCAGTCAAGTGTCCTTATTATGTTTCTCGATTTAGCCAGGTCCCACAATCTGGTGCCCGGATATGGAGTCGCAATGGTGAACTGGGCTAGTCTCACATTTACCTTCTTTGAGAATTTTATGGTATTCTTTATCTCATCAGTCGTGTCATCTGGAAAACCTATGATGAAAGAACCCAGAGTGTTCAATCCAGCAGCGTTACCCTTATTCACCGAATCTATTGCCTGTTGTAGACTTATACCCTTCCCAATAAAATCCAGCGTTTTCTGATTTCCAGACTCTATCCCGAAGTATATTGTGTGAGCACCTGCAGTCTTCATTGCATTAGCTATCTCATCGTTGAAGAGGTTTACCCTTGCAGATCCTGACCAACGAATGTCAAGTTTCTCCTCCTTTATCTTGTTTGCAATTTCAACCGCCCTCTTCATGTTAAGGGTGAATGTGTCATCAAGAAACTCTATTTCGTGAAGGCCATAATCATTGACGAGTCTTCTCAACTCAATCATCACTCTCTTTGTACTGTGCCCCCTCCAGATTTTTCCAAACTGTAGCGAAGATGAACAGAATATGCAATTATATGGGCATCCCCTAGAGGTCATTAGAGTTCCAAATCTTTTGTTGTCTGCAACATACTTGTCCATGGGGAGAAGGTCTATGGATGGGAGGGGTATTGTATCGACGTCCTTTATAAGGGCTTCCGGAGGAGCTACCACTATCCTTTCTGAGTTGCGATATGCTATTCCCCTGACATCCCTTATATCCTTTTTGCCTTTCAAACTGAGTAGCAGGTTTGAAAAAACTGTCTCACCTTCTCCTGCAACTACATAGTCAATATCCGGAGACTCCTTGAGAGTCATCTCCTGTGTGAAAGTCGCATGTGGTCCGCCGATCGCAATTCTGATATCAGTGTTATACTCCTTTGCGATTCTCGCAACCTTGTATGCATCTGGGATCATGGATGTTGTCGATGTCAGACCAATCAAGTCAGGGTCCCGTCTCTTTATTTCCCCCCTTATCTGGTCGAAGGAGTAATCCATTGCGATGGAGTCTATTATCGACACTTCATCCCCCTGCTCTCTTGCCATTGACGCGAGATAAGCAAGGCCAAGAGGAGGCCCGGTCACTCCTATGATTGATTTGATTGCGGAATCAGTTGGGGGAGATAGTAGCAAGATTTTCATCCTTAAGATTCCCCCTGTACTCACTATCAAGTTTTATAACAACTTCTTCGTAGGCCTTTTCATTCAACAGGCAGCCAGGATCTGACTGCATGTAGTCTCCGTAATAACCATATGCCCTTGCCCTACATCCTCCACAGGAATATTTGAATGGGCAGGTTCCACACACCCCCTCGAGAGCATCTCTGTTTCTGAGATCCTTCAAAACCTTTGAATTTTCCCAGATATCCTTCAATCCCTGCTTCAGTACGTTGCCGACCCTAATAGGCAGGAAGACGCAAGGTTCCAAATCACCGTTGTCCTCAAGGGCAGCATATATCCTCCCAGCTCCGCACCCGCCTATGAACTCTGCCATCGCTATTCCGTTAGATCCGGTTTCCATTGTCGCGAAATGAGTGGGAGCGTAGGTCTTTCCTGTTCCCTCAAGTACCTTGTTGATGCCGATTCTGGAATATTCTGGCGAAGTTGAGAAGATGTCGGGGCCTACCTTTGCCTGCCATTTATCATAAAGGAAAGTAAGGAGTTCTTCTCTTTCCTTGGGAGTAAGGTCTTCATTTATTATCTCCTTGCCTCTCCCTGTCGGGACGAAATTGAAGACTATAAATCTCTTCACCTTAAGCTGAATTGCAAGGTCCAGCATTTCATCCATTTTCTTGTAATTGTATTTTGTTGCAGTCGTCGCAATAGCATTGTCGAAAACCCCTTTTGCCACGACATTCTTGATTCCTTCTACTGTCCTCTCCCATGCAAGGGGCTGGCCTCTGAATTCATTATGTATGGCCGGATCAGCGGAATCTAGGCTTATTTCAATATACTTCACACCTACGTCTGCAAGTCTATCCACTATCCCCTTAGTAAGCAAGGTCCCGTTTGTTGCTATCGTTGTGTACATCCCCTTTTTTGATGCGTATTCTGCGATCTTCCAAAAGTCAGGACTAATAAGGGGCTCTCCTCCCGAGAACGCGATCATAGTAACCCCTGCCTCATCAAACATATCTATGACCTTCAGTTTCTGTTCAAGCGTCAGTTCATCTGGGTTCTTCGGTCCAGCGTTGGCGTAACAGTGCTTACAGTTGAGATTGCATTGCTTCGTCGTGTTCCAAACAATCATCAACGGTGCATCAAATATCTGCGGTTTCGTTATTCCATATTTTGCAACGCTTCTCAGGGTCAACGCTACTCCTTTTCTTACGTATTTTTCCCTAAGGGCATCTCTGATCAGGTCCATGTTGCTTACGTTGAATGTTTTCATTCCCCTCTTAAGTGCACTTTCTAGTATCTTTGCCTCAGCAGATTCTTTGACACTCAAAGGCTCTTCCACTCCCGCAAAAACCCCGAGCACATGCTCAAATTTTTTCTGATCTGTCATTTTCAGCATGATCCACCTTGCAAATCTATTGTCTACTATCTTCTGGAACTGGGCAACAAGTTCCGTGGAATCTGGGAGTTTCTCCGAACCATAAAAATTCACACCAAAATTGTTGTTATCTGAAGGTGTGGTCATTGATCTATCACCTCCGCACTACTCTCTTGATATGCTATTTTACTATCAAAATTTTTATTTCCGAAAACTACAACTGGTATGTTGATTGAGCTTACTATTTCCATTACATCAAATAAGGAATCACCATAATGGCAAAACTCCCCAACCTCCAGTGCAACCATGTCATAATTCCCATCTTCTATCAGTTCTTTTAATGAACTCTTCGGGTCACCATTGGCTATTTTATAATCGTAAGTAACATTTTCCATTTTTGGAAATTTCTTGACAAATGAATAGAGCCTTTTCTCCGCGACAGCCATATCATAATGTATATCGCTCATATCCACACAGTCGCACAGCTCTTCAAGGGAGAGTGGGACAATATGAAAAAAATCAACCTTAACTTTCCCCTTGAGCAAATGTATGAATGAATAAATTTCTTGAACCGTGTAGTCTTTGCATTTTGTGGGAACCAAGATATTCAAGTTCTTGGTCTGTTTGAGTCTTACATAGTTGTTTTCATTTCTACCTTCTGCATGAACAACCTTTGATGACATAGATAATCATATTCTGGACATAATTAAGAATTGCACGCAAATCTTGCATCTAAACCGGCAAATTGGTCAATTATTTGTCATTTTGAAACTTATTCTGATACGATTTCAACAACAAGTCTGGCGTGTTAGTACTTTTGTCAACTATAGTGACTTGGCTTCTTCGGTTGTTTAAGCATTTTGGTCAAGTCCCATATGCGATAGAAACGCAGTTTGTGTTATCTCGTCATCAGGAGGGGATAGGAAATTTCCTGCATAGGAACGGTAAATAAAAGATGGTATATCTCAAAGGGATGAGAATTAAAATCTCTAACTTTATTTATCCTGTCGTTGTTTTTATTTGGCATTAATATATTTACAGAAGCCTAACATATATAATCAAAATGAAAGAATTCAGGCTGGATAAACTGGATTACCAAATAATAAGGCTTATGGAAGAAGATTGTTCACTGCCGTATTCCGAAATCGCTAAGAATGTAAATGCAAATATGTGGACTGTGAGGGACAGGATTGAACTTTTGAAGAGGAGAGGTATTATTGAAAGATGCAAAGGCGTAATAAATCATGCTAAAATGGGGTTAGATTGTGACGCTCTATTGTTCGTGAATGTCAATCCGTCCAAACTAGGCGATCTGCTATCGTTCCTTAAGGGAAATGAAAAGGTAAAAGGCATAACCATAATGACTGGGCAGGAAAGAATAATGATAAACATCGTGGATGAAACATGCCTATCAGTTCGAGATTTTATACAAAAGGAACTTATGAGATTTGAAATTGAAATAAAGGAATTCAATGTCATTCTCGAGAGACCAATAAAATGACGTATTTCTATTGCGGCGGAGAATGCTGCACTAATAGGCAACACCTCTAAAATGACACCTCTCCCCCTAAAGGAGTTGATCTCCTTTTCTCATACGTTTTGAATGAGATGTATTTAGCAACACCTCCTAATTTCTTTTCCATTCGTCGTTACCAAGAGAAGCATATAGGTTCTTGGGGTCTCTGGCACTATCGTGGTATTGCCTGGAATATTCAAGAACTTTGTTCTTGTTCAGTATAAACTTAGTAATTCTCCAGATCTGTCCATCGGGTAGATAAACTTCCTCAGACCGTAGTCTGATAAGATCAAGGTCCTCTAGAAGATACATGTTTTGCCTATCCTCGTTTTCAAGATAATTGTCAATACATTCGTAATAAAAACCGAAGAAGGCCATGACTTCTGAGGCCACTGTTTCCGAAGCCTCTCTACTCATAGTAATTTCCTTTAGCCTAGCAGCATAAATTATTGCATTTGAAAGAGCCTTCGGAGTGACATACTCATTTTGGATTTCCTTGCCTTTTCCAACTGGAACGGTGCTATTGATCGATACTATTTCACTAGAAGTCATTTATTTCATCACCTTCTTGTGGATGATATTTCCATGCTGTTGGCTACAGTTCTTGTTAATGCTCAATTTTGGTAGATTTAGAATATTTGTATCCACTATTTTTTATGGCCATATGGTAATTAAGAGTTACAAGCAAAATCTGCGACAAAAACTTCCTTTATGTCAATTATTTGTCATGCTAGATTAACAAGTTGGCACAATTTCACTGAGAGCGCACATATTGAACGGAACAAAATAATCGGATAGCCGCAATTTCTGGAATGTAATTATTAAGTGAGTAAGTTCGACATCACCTTCAATGAAGAAATCATCATCAATCGGGATCTTGATCGTTATAACCCAAGGACGTGCTATACTCTCACTAAAGTGAACGAATCTTACAAGTGGTCACTATCTTAACATCTCCTCCCTTGAGAACCCATATATAGCGCATTCAGACAGGAATATCCAGAATAACCTGGAATTCCACATCATATACCTTGTAATCAGGGAAATTTTTCATCGCAAACAACCTGATATCGTTGCAATCTTCTCCAACTGCCTCTAGGTGAAATCTTCTCTGGCCTGTTGTCACTATTAGTCTCTTAAACATCTTGTTTGATCTGACAAATGAGATAAACGGATCAATTCCTTCAGCAGGAAGATTGAACATAATGAGACTCCTACACCTCAGCCCCATCTCATTGTAATTGACTTCTGCTTTGCATTTTTTGATTATTCCTTTGTTCTTCAGGTGAATGATTCTATCCCGGACATTCCAAATGTTTTTTCCGAGTTTCTCTGCAATTTCCCTGTATCCCAGAGAGCAGTCTTCCTCCATGAGCTCAATTATTTTTTCATCTAGGGAATCAGGCTGAAATTTCTTCATGACATGGTATATTTTTACGAATATTTAATTGATTCCCGTCCGCCATTTTATGAGGAGACAACGCTTAATTCACGAGGAAAATTTAAATGCAGTTACCGTAAACAGGCGTTGCACCCTTCATTGCTAAAATCAACTGATTAATGGTTTAAGCGGATCTTTATCACCAATAGTTATTATCATTAAGTAGGACGGGGTTCTGCTTCATCAACCTCCATAGCCACAAGATATTTTCACTATCAGCTGATGGTTAAGCATTCCCGACTAGGTTCACATAGTTCAACTTAAAACTGGCATATTCTACTGACTAAAAGTATTTTATGAATGATATACTTTTGTGACATGACCTATTCATTGTTGGAAATATCAGGTTATTCAGCCAGTCTTATAAATGGTCTTGCTGATAGTTCGTTCATTTTGCCCAGGGACTATTGATGTGTTAGAGAGGCAGGTTGTTATGGCAATAGACCAATTCCTCCTCAATAATATCTGGGTGATAATTGCCGGACTTTTAGTTTTTTCAATGGTGATCGCAGTAGGTTTTCTTGAGATAGGTGAACTAGGCGAGAGCCTCAATAGGAGTCTTCTGAAAACTCTCCTGATTTTTGGAACTTCATTATTTGTGATGGCAATTATCGGATTTAATACTGCTTTCGCACCAACAATTTATGGCGTGATAGGAAACCCGTTCTACAAAGAAGGATTTTTCCTCGGTTTCTTTACTTCTAATCAACTATCATTCATTAATTCAGTATGGTGGTCTTCTTCAGCGCAGTATTTTGCTACAGGACTTTCTACAAGCACATATTTCTTTTTTGAAACTGCCTGTGCTGCAGTAGCGCTTGCACTGGTCGGCGTTGTGATTTTGAGAAAGGTTAAGCTCTCAGCTTTCTTCTTATTTTCAATTGCATATTTCATCATAATATGGAATCTGCCTGCGTCTTGGGTTTGGAATCCAACTGGGTGGCTGTATGAGCTCGGGATGAGGGACTTTGCAGGAGGACTAGTTATCCATGCCTCTGCCGGAGCAGCTGGTCTCGCAATAATGTATAGGATCTGGCAGGAAGAGAAGAAACGAGGACTCAAAATTAGCAGCCAGCAACCCATTAAGGTGACCGAAGGATGGCTCGCACTATCCATCTTAATCCTATTGATCGGTTGGTTTGGTTTCAACGCAGGGAGCACACTTGCTTTCAATGGAGCTTCACTGGTGGCTGCTGTAACAACGTTCCTCTCGGGAGCCGCCGCAATGCTTTCAGCGGTTGGGGTGAAATACGCAGAAATTAGAAAGAACCCAGGGATTCTTTATGCTACAAACGGCCTCCTCATGGGTTTAATTGTGATAACACCGCTAGCTGGATTCGTCAGTCCAGGGAGCGCGGTAATACTTGGCTTGATAGGAGGCGCATTGTTCATAGGTGGAGAGAAGCTTTTCTCAAGCTTCAAATGGTTCTCGGACCCCGTGGGTCTCACCCCCCAGCATTTCCTAGGGGGAATCTTTGGGGTCTCTATGATAGCATTCTTCACTCAGAATGCATTTGCCAGCGCATCCGGAAATTCAAATTTACCAAATGGTCTTCTATTCGGAGGCGGGATTTCGGCAGTGCATCAACTTGGTATAGAGGTGTTGGGTATTGTTGTATCTCTGTTGGCCGTATTTCTTGTCTCCTATGTTATAATAAGCATTATAGGTGCAGCACTTCATGGCATAACAGAGGATTCCGAATATTCTGCAGAAACAAAAAAGGGACCGATGACAAGCGCAGCAAAGTGACTGAAAAGAGAACGTAGTATAATCGATTTGGAAGGCGATACGTATAACCTTAGGGGTAGTTAAAAAGGGTTCTATACGCGCAAGAGAATACTAATTGAGAACGTTTGGAAATGTTTTATATCACTTTTTGATAAGAGGTGTCAAATTTAAGAAGGTAAGCATGAATGATAACGATTGAAAACTTGACGAAGATATATTCTCCAAAGGAAGGGCCGGCAGTTGATGATTTTTCGTTAGAGATAAAGAACGGAGAGATACTTGGATTTGTGGGACTTAATGGTGCAGGGAAATCTACAACAATAAGGATATCTGCAGGAATCACCCTACCAACCTCCGGGGATGTTTATATAAACGGGAAGAGCATAACAAAGGAGAAAATTGAGGCATCTAGAAACGTTGGATGGGTCCCAGAAATACCCAACTACGAGATGAATGCGAAACCTATCCCACTAATGAAGTATTTTGCAGGTTACTACGGCTTACCGAACGATCAGGAGGAGAAAAACATCAGAGAACTGCTAACAGAGGTTGGACTGTGGGAGTACAGGGACAAAAAGTTGAGAACGTATTCTCAAGGTATGAAAAAGAGGTTCTCCCTGGCAGAATCACTGATAGGGGATCCTGACAACCTGATGTTTGACGAAACATTGAATGGCCTTGATCCCGAGGGGGTTCAATTTGTAAGGCAGTTGATTGTGGACCAAAAGAAGAAGGGGAAAGCCATTCTCTTATCATCTCACATACTGAGTGAAATAGAGGCAGTTTCGGACAGAATCGCAATCATTCACCATGGAAAACTAGTGAAGATTCTGGATCGCGCGGAACTAAATGCACTTGGCCGGGAAAAGATTGTTATGGAAATTGACAATTTCGACGAGAGGGCGCTGGGCCTGATCTCCAAATACGGTGAGGTAAAGGAAACGGGTAATGATATTGTATTAACCTCATTGAAAATTGAAAAGAAAAATTATCCAGAAATTATGAGTACACTCGTTCCGCTCGGATATAAGGTAAGGAAGTTTGAGCCTTCAGGCGAATCTCTGGAAGAGTTTTTCTTCAACATTATAGGTGATAACTGATGAAACCGGTATTTTATGAGATAGAGAGATCGCTTACCAGCAAATTTTCAATAGTGATGATAGTAGCAATAATAGGGCTTTCAGCCTTAATCTCTTATGAGGGGGGAGCACTATCATCTGCTCGTTCTGTAAGGGGAGGCGGCGTAAGCGAAGTGTCCGGTTACTACACAAATGGGAACAATCTGACCCTAATCTCTTATTTTTATGACATCAATGGAAATCCCGACAAGGTAAGGGTGAATGCGTCTCTTAATAACACACTTTATCCTGGTAGTGAGATCTCTGCAGGATTATATGAGTTTCAAATCCCCATTCAATCCCCAGTTTCTATCATAAACCTCAATTACAGCTACAATCAATTTGGTTTCACCTCAAGTAATATGGCCGCTGTAACAGTAAATACGGCAACACAGAATTCCTCTGGGTTAAGCATTGTACCAGGAATTCTTGAATCAAGTAACTCTTCCAATCTTGGTTTCCTGCTCTTTTACGTGGGTGCAAAAGGTAATCACACCTCTCCTCCCATAAACGTCTATGTTGGTCCAATCAGCGGTGAGAAATTCAACATTTCCTCCTTTATTGCTAACTATACATGGAAAAATCAGTATTCAAATTTCACTTACCTCACAATCTTCCCTAATTTAGGTGCTGCCGCCATAGGAAAAAGTTACGCAGTGCTTGTAGACAGTAATACTTCTTCAACGCAACATATATACAAGCCAATAGGACCTTTATCTACTTTTACCCCTTATACGGCAAGCGCAATTGAATCTTCATTCTTCTCAACTGAAGGGAGCCTGCTTATCCTATTCATACCATTGCTAGCCGTATTCATGGCCTATTTTACCTATGGAAAGGACAGAGTCACAGGAGTACTGGAATCAGTCATTAAGAGACCAATTACGAAGGGGGAAGCCATAAGATCGAGGTTTCTAGCAAATTCGGTCGTTGTCTCAGCATCCATAGTGGTTGCAATAGTCGTGAGCGATCTAATCTCTTACAGGTACTTCCACGTTTACATGCCATTTTCTTTCATGTTGTACGTTTCTTGGGCGTACTCAATAGTAGGAATTTCCTTCGTGGCGATTTCTTACTTCTTTTCCCATCTGCTGAAATCTCAGGGAGCTTTATTAGGAAGCCTCATCGGAATATTCATGGTTTTCTCTCTCTTCTGGAGCGTTATCTTCGACGTCCTTGTCTCTGTCTTCTCGATCCCTTCTGGAACTTCAACATACGTAACTTTTCAAGTAGCGTTCAACTACGCAAGTCCTGCTGGTTACTCTTCTCTTGTGCAGCTGTACATTACGCACACCCTAGGAGGATTCGCCAGTTTTTCTGGAGGCTCTCAGAGCATAAATCCGCTGGCTTATGGGGTTACTCCGATTCTCTTGCTAATATCAGGTATACTCTGGGTGGCAGTTCCGTTTATAATTGCACATCAATTAGCAGTAAAGCGTGACTGACCTACCGACTAGTCTGAATCAAGGAAAACGAAAGAAAACAGGCTGAAGGTATTTAAGACAAGAAGGTATCACGGAAGAGTCTATGAACAAAATTAAGGTTGTAAACGATGTAGGAGATTTAGTAATTATATTCACAATTTCAAATGATAAGACAAAAAGCGAACTACTGAAGTTACTTAGCAACGGTTGGGTGACAGAGGATGAGGTGAAGCAGAAACTTGGTGTCAAATCGGTTGAATTCCTGAAATACATGGAAAAAATAAAGTTCGTAGAGTCCCAATGGTCAAACACGCCAAATGGGCCAAAAAAAGTTTTTCACAATTACTATACTAGCATCCAGATAAACATACTCCTTCCAACGGAGGAGGCAGGTGACGTGATATATGTTGCTTCTCTCAGCGATGATGAAGTGGAAGCTTATTGTTCAAAAATAACGAAAATGATCGACGACGGAATTCAGTACATTGCTGAAATTCAGGATAAGCTACAGCAGTCTCCAACGTACGTGAGGGCAATCATCAAGAGAAGTAAACATCTGACGATCAAGGGAATGAAGGTGGAGAAAGTAAATTGATCACAATCCTGCGGATAGGTCACAGACCGGAAAGGGATAAGAGGATTACGACGCATGTGGCACTTGTATCTAGGGCATTTGGTGCTGACAGGATAGTTGTTGATAAAGTCGATCAAAAACTAGCGCAAACAATTAGCAATGTCACTAAAAAGTTTGGAGGGAATTTCACAATAGAATTTGGAAATTACCTTGAGCAGATAAGGAAATTCAACGGTACAACGGTCCATCTAACGATGTACGGCATTCCTCTGGAGAAGAAGATCAATGAGATAAGGAAGCAAGAAAATATAATGATCATCGTTGGATCGGAGAAGGTGCCACGTCAGGTATACGAAATGGCGGATTTCAACATAGCAGTAAAGAATCAACCCCATTCTGAAGTTTCAGCACTTTCCATTTTTCTGGATAGACTTGGTAGGAAGAAAGAACTTCAGGGCGAATTGAAGATAATTCCACAGGAAAGAGGCAAAAAAGTGCTTCGAATACCGGAAAGAGAGGAATGCCTTGCTCTGTTGGACAAATATGGTGCTGATGAAAGATTGAAGAGGCACTCTATTATGTGCAGCAAGGTAGCCCTGACGATCGGGAAGGGGTGTGATTCTGACAAAAGGTTGTTAGAGGCGGGGGCACTTCTTCATGACATAGGAAGAACTGTAACCAACACTATCTCCCATGGAGCAGAAGGCTACAAGATCTTGAAGAGAGAGGGACTGGATGAGATCATTGCTCGATTCTGCAGTACCCACGTGGGGGCTGGATTACTCAGGAAAACTGCCAAAAAACTCAAACTTCCAGATCAGGATTACATACCTAGAACAATTGAAGAGAAAATAGTCTGCAATTCTGATACCCTTCTCAGGGGGGATGAGATTGTGACGATTGAGGAGATTGCCAACGATTACAGGAAGAAGGGCTTGGACTCAGAGATCCCAAGGCTAATGAAGCTGTATTCTTATCTGGAAAATAAATGCAAATTCAAAATCAATGAACTGCTAGAATTGAATATTCAGCAATCTTTTAAAGTCTAAAGATATTTAGCCGGGTGAAGATTGTTTCAACCGGCAATTCCGAAGGACTCTCTTCGAAGATATCCTCTATTCTTGGAATTCCACTTGCGAGAATCAACAGGAGGAGGTTTGCTGACGGAGAACTTTACGTAAGGGTCGAGGAAGAGCTTGATGACGCGATTGTAGTCGGAAGCACGTATCCTGATTCTGGTATCATAGATATTCTACTCACTGCTGATGCCTCAGCCAACGCAGGCGCTAAGGGGATGATTCTTCTTGTTCCATATTTTGGATATGCAAGGCAGGATTCAATGTTCCAGCGGTACGAAGCGGTGAGCGCAAGGGTATTGTCCGAATTATTTAAAGAGAAATTTGAGAGGATTTTCGTAGTTAACATGCACTCTCCTGAAGGGATGGCCTTTCTAGGAAATAAGGGAGAGGAAATCAGGGTTGAGCCAGTTATAGGGAAGAAGGTTAAAGAGGATGGAAACGACCTGGTGATATCGCCAGATGATGGATTCAAGGAGGAAGGGGAGAATATTTCCAAAGTCGCTGGCCTAAATGCAATAGCCCTGACCAAGAAGAGGGTTTCAGACACTAAAGTTGAAATCACTATTCCGGAAGGAGCCGAGATAGAAGGGAAAAGGGTTGCTCTCACGGATGATCTGATATCTACAGGAGGAACGATCCTAGAATCCTCAAAAGTCCTAAAGCAGAACGGTGCGAAAGAGATAAATGTGTACTGTGTCCATGGCCTCTTTGTATCGGGGACATCAAAATATGCTGGATTTGTAGACAGCATATCGACCACTGATACCGTTGAAGGTCCATTTTCAAAGATGACTGTTTCAAATGCAGTTGCATCCAGTTTAAGAAAATATCTGGAACACTCGAATGAAGGAGATTCTAACTAGAGAAGTCTTTGGTGAATAGATTCTACGTAGGAATTATAATCTCAGTTTTTTTGTGATTCAAATACCCTTGCAAGTCTCCTTACGCCTTCGACTATGTCTTCATCTGAACTGTAGGTGTAGTTAATGCGCATCGATTCGTGGTTGTCCCCATCAGGATAGAAGGCCGAGCCTACCACGTATACTACCTTCATCTTCAATGCCTGTTCGAACATCTTATCTGTGTTCACTCCCTTCTTCGTAACCCACAGGAACATTCCACCTTTTGGTCTGGTGAACTCTACATCCTTTGGGAAATAATTCTCTAACGATTCGATCATAAGATTCCTCTTCTTTCTGTACAGTTCTATGATTTTTGGTAGTTGTCTATCCATGTATCCCCCAGATATATAAGCTTCAGCGATATATTCGGACACTGTGCTCGTTGCAAGATCCACAGCCTGTTTTGCTAGGTTCACCTTATCGATAACATCAGACGGTGCAACAACATATCCCAGCCTAAATCCAGGTGACAGTACCTTAGAGAATGTTCCGAGATAAACAACGCTGTCGTTCCTGTCCATCGACTTGAGCGATGGAATGTGAGGTCCTTCGAATCTCAGACTTCCGTACGGATCATCTTCTATGAGGGTAATTCTATTTTCGTCTGCTATTTCAAGAAGTTCCTTCCTCCTCTCGATGCTCATGGTGATGCCAGTTGGATTCTGGAAGTTTGGGATCACGTAAATGAATTTTATTCTTGGATATTTCCTCAGCATCTGCCTGAGTGAATTCATCATCATTCCGTCATGATCCATCTCGACCCCTATCATTCGTATTCCAGATGCCTTGAAGGCGGAGATGGTTCCGGTATAAGTCGGCGCCTCGCTTATCACATATTCTCCGGGGTTTGCAAATATTTTTCCTATCATATACAGCGCTTCTTGCGATCCGGTGGTCTGAATGATATTGGAAGGATCACATTTGATTCCCTCCTTTTCATTCAATCTCTTAGAGAGGGCAACATTCAGAGACTGCAGTCCCTCTGTTGCACCATACTGTAGCATCTTTTTCCCATTTTTGACTATCTGTTCATCAAATATTTTTCTAACATCGTCGAGGGGAAAAGATTCTGGGTTCGGTAAACCTCCTCCAAACGAAATAATATCTGGGTCACTAGTAATCTTTAAGAGTAGTCTGATAGCTGAAGGCTTCATCGAATTTGCTATGGATGAAAATTCTCTGTTTATCTGCGCATGCATGGACATAGACCTAAATCGATCCAAGACGTAAAAAGGTTTTGAAATGTTTTCGGCTAGTACGAAAGTTGTGGAAATATTCCAGCATGCCTTCTACTTAAACCACTCAAGGAGAATCTGCTCTTCCTACTCCTAACGAAAAGAGAAATTTCGTTGGAACCAGCGGATATGTGCGTTTCACGGCCAGGTCATTAGCTCTATTACCTCTTTAACGATCTTCTTTGCTGAAACAGTATTAGATTTTATCCCTTCTTCCAGAGCTTCGGCGATAAGATCCATGTGTTTTGGTTTCAAACCTCTCATCGTAACTTCGTTTAGACCGATTCTTCCTATGCTATCCACTAAGATATTTGCGTCTTCCAGTTTTTTAGATATTGAAGGGATATTCTCATAATCGAGAAGGAACATTGCACTCTCTGTCACGTACGGCTGATTTGCAAGCTGGACCTTTCTTTCCTTTAGGCTCTTCACAAGTTGTTTTGTATTTTCTAGGCACTGATGCCCGTAGCGACTTCTGACTAGAAACTCTAACGAAATGCCAAGGGCAGCAATCCTTGAAAGGTGGAAATTGTCGTAATACTTCCAGATCGGATCAGCCTTGACAGCTCTTTCATGAATTCTTTTTCCTACAATCAAACCTCCCTGTGGGCCTGGAAAATTTTTGTGTGTACTACCATAAATGACGTCTACTTGGCTCAGGTCTTTTTGGAATTCTCCTGTAGCTAGGAGGCCAAGTACGTGCGAAGCATCGTACAAAATTAAGGCCTTGGGAAACATTTCTCTAATTTTGCCAATGTCATAAGGGTGAAGGAAGATGCTCGCACCCAGGATGACGCTCTTGTAACCACCCTGTAATCTTGCCATTCGCTCATAATCAATTTTCCAGCCATTCATTGGGATTTCTTTTCCCTTCAGCCGTAAGAGAGTTGGCAGGTAAGGAGGAGTATACCCATCATAACCACCTTTATTCACCGGTATGTAGAGGAATCTGTCTCCGACTTTCAAGGTGCTACCAAGAACTTGCATTGCCGCAAGGTGACCAGATATGGGCCTCACATCTGCGAATTCTGTCTTGAATGCACTGCGCGCAAGTCTTTCTACTTTGTCAATAAGCGCTTCAGAATGTTTAGTGCCTGCATACGCATTGTGAATATTTTGGTTCCTATAGTCTGAGTCTATGACGAGGGAGTACCTCTGTTCGAAATCGGATGATAGGGCCTTCAGCGCTTTTCTAGGAATTGTATTCTCAGAAGGTTGAAGAGCCAAAACATTTCTTCTGAAGTTTTCCTGTCTTGCAATGATCTCCGATACTTCAACCATGATTTGCAATGCCTGCAGATATTAGGCTTTTTTTATTTTTACATCGACTACCATGTGATCAAGTGAAGGAGAGTAGCTCTTCACCTTCCTCATTTCCATACTCTCCACAAAGTCGTAGTTGCGAAATTTTGTTATTATTTTTTCCCTGTCCCATCTGGGTACAAGCTGGTGTAGATGGATTTCCCCTTCATTTTTCAGATAGCGTAATGCAATTTCGAAATATTTCATAGAATCGAAGTGCCCCATGATTATTCTATCTGCGAACTCTCTTTTCGAAATTTTAGCCGAATCTCCAAGCATGGGAATTACGTTGGTCGCTGCATTCAATCTGATATTCATCAAGAGGTAGTGAAAGGAGTTAGGATTTATGTCTATGGCATATACTTTCTTTGCTCTGAAGGAGAGCGGGATAGAAAAATACCCGATTCCAGCGAACATGTCCAGAACAACCTCATCTCTTCCGACTATTCCTGACAGCCTATGCCTCTCGTTCTTGTTTCCCTTGGAAAACATGACTTTTTCGGGGTCCATCTTGTATATCACTCCATCCTCGCTCTGAGTAACTTCAGTGTGAACTCCTGAGATTAGCTTCACGGAAGGGAGTCTCATCGAATCATGAATTCCAGACAATTTGTAAACCGCCCACAACCTGAATGATGAGCGTAGCACGTTTCCGAGATATTTCAGTTTCCCCTCATCCTCAGCTTCTATTTTCAGGAACATCGCCTTTCCAATTATCTGGTATCGTTGATGCAATTCATCTGGTTTGAGGCCCAGTTTTTTAGAAGCAATGCTTATGGCATCATTTCTCATTTTTTTCCCATCCGGACATAACAGCCCAGCATGCTAATCCCATTACTGGAATGGATATTGAAATGAGAAAAGTTCTGGATAATCCATAGAGGTCGTTCAGCCATGCTATGACAATAGGAGCTATGATTCCACCGATGTTCCCCCAAAAATTCATCCAACCTCCTACAAAAGATGAGCTATTCTCCCCTCCAATTCTGGTTGAAAGCCGCCATGAAGAAAGCAGAATAGGGTTGAGAAAGAATAGGCCAATAATCGCGAAAAGAAGAAAAACGAAGGAGCTTTTGGAAAGCGCCATTCCCAGTAACGAAACTGCGATGATCACGTAAGAGATCTGAGACATCATGGCGTCCCGATTTATTTGGTCCATGTAAAGACCGAACAATATTCCGCCAACGGCAGTGATAATCCACGGGAGAGCACCGTATTCAAGGTTATTTGAAGAAATTGAAAATCTTTCTTTCAGGAAATACGGATACCAGGTGAAGATTATGTAAAAGAAGAAATCATATATCATGAATGAGATTCCAAATATTATATACCTAATCCCAAAGAGGGAAGACCACTTCCCTCGTTCAACCGATCTGTCATATTCAATCTTCACTATCAGTAGTGTGGCACCTACTGCTATTCCGACAATGCCAAAGAAAATGAATGGTAGTGCTATTCCCGTGTTCATGTATAATAATCCCAACGCCGCGAATGGTATAACTGCAGGAGACAAATCAGTCAAAGCAGATACAATTCCTGAGGCCCGGGCATATTGACTGTCCTTGTAAAATAATCTAACAAGGAAAATCACGGAAGGAAAAACCGGCCCCTGGGCAACGCCCATCGCAAAAGCGATTAAAATTGCAGTTATGAAGGACTTAGTCAAGGGGAGCAGTAGAAAGAGCAATGACCATAATATCAGGGAAATGCCAATAATTTTAGATGGACCATACTTCTGCGCAACCCTTCCACCTGGCAACTGAAAAATGGTGTAGCCTATGTAGAAGGACGAAAATAGGACCGAAAATACCACCGTAGACTTAAGAAGATAATTTGCCATGAGCTGGTTGTAGAGTGTGGACATCACGTATCTATCCCCAAGTGCGAGGAATCCAGCTAAGGATCCAAAAATTAGAACGGATATTTTGCCGTTCATATTATTCCATTTTCTTTAAGTTTTTCAGGTAAATAAGAATCTGTAACGAAATCCAAACCATATTTTGCAAGAGCCTGCTGTTCTGCCTTTTTCCCAAGTTTCAGCATCGTTTCTATTTCCCCTTTCCAAAACGGTATGTTGAATCTAGGGTCTTCAAGTTCTGAGCGGAGCGCCTCCACATCTTTATCACTTAATTTATCCGTTGGTAGATCGTATCTCAGAATGTCACTTGCGGTGATCCCGATGAATTCTGAGGTCGGCGTTGCCAATATGTCGGATATGTGTGCAGTTTTAATTGCACCATATGCTATCGATGCAAATATCCTGAAGCTCCACGGGTCGCCATCCGTGAAAACTACAATAGGAAGACCCAACTCCTTGTTGAGTCTATTCAACAGCCGCTTGGTCGACCTAGAAGGTTGACCTTTGGTATGTACCAGAAGTGATCTCATCTTTTCATCAAACCTGTTCTCGACCAGCCTGTCAAACATACCACCAGTTTCTATCGCTAATACAAAATCGACGTCGCTAGAAACGAGGTCAATCTTTTCTTTTTCAACATTGTACGGGATAGTATATCCAGCATCGCCCACGTCGTCCCTGCAGTTGATTCTCTTCTTCTCTCCTTTTCTGTTCAGTTCAGTGAGAGTTAGATTTCCAATGACAGATGCGCCACTTTCTTCCGGTCTAAGTCTCATCTCCTCCCTGAGGTAGTTTGTCATAACTTCCAGATCCTCAACCATCAAATCGGACTCATCTTGGCTTTCAAATTTTCCCAGATTCCATCCCTCTGAAATGTAATACATCTCCCTTAACGTTGAAGTTTTCAGTCCAGCCTCCATCTCGTCCACGAAATCTATTATGTAGAGCATTTTCAGAATTCCTTTCGCGGAGCTCGCTTTGGATGCATATCTTTTGACGGTACTGTTTCCATATTTCCAGACGGACGTCCTAGGATCGAAGATTATGTTGTCCCTGTTCCTGGATTTCAACTCTACCTTTGGAATATTTCCCTCTCTCATATCTTTGTAAATTTGTTTCACTATCATTTCCAACTTTTCATTCATTGTCAAACACCTTCGGGAGCGAATAAGCTCCAAGGAGCACCGGCTCAGGAAGATCGACATAAATTTCAGATGAGCTGATGATTTCCTTGGAGAAATTCAGCTTGACCTTCTGGAACGGTTTCAGATTCTTCACCTTATCGACGAACTGTTCTTCCCCTTTCAGGACAACCTTGAAATTCTGAACTTTCTCCGTGAAATTTTCTGCAAATAGCTCTCCATCCATCTCCCTGAAGGCCACCACTCCCATGACCTTGGATATAATGGGTTTTATATCTGGTGGTTCGAGATTAAGGATTTTTGAGCTCTTCATTGATATTTGAGGCAGTATCTGCTCTATTAGAGAGAACTTTTCTTCGACCTGGTTCTTGTGGGCCTCCTTCTTTTTCATCGTTTTTATCTGCCTGGCAACACCTTTCAGCAAAATGTCGAGCGAATCCATTATTTCCGGAACAGTTGCTACTGCCTCCTTTGCCTCAGAGGTGAAAGGTATCTTGGTGCTAGCGATATGAACTGCAATGATGAGCGGCCCAACCGGGATTTGATCCTTTACAGGTTGTGAAAATCCGTACTGATTCCAAGCAATGGAAGATATTGCCTTGGTTATTGCGCAACTTCCAGATTGATATAGCAACGGGACCCTATTGGCGAATCTCAAAACTTTGATGGGTTCTTCTTTTGGCAAATCCCCTCCATATATTGCTATTGCTTCAACCAGAAATGGATGGCCAGAAAAAACAAATGGCCCCCTTATCACGGGCTGAGAAAAATAAGCTGGATGGTAATCTTTAAACGAATTCATTGCACTTTTGAAAAGACCCTCAGCTCCTATGGGGGATAAACAGTCCTTTCTTGGCTCCATGAATTCGGTCTCCTTTATTGCATTCATCAGATCTTCAAAATTATCCCTTGTCATCTGAGATATTTTCTTGTTCTTTAACCCACTTTTTTCCACAAGTAATTTTGCTGTTTGCTTTGTCACCCTTGAGAATTTTTCTTCCAGCACACTTTCAATTGTTTTTTCCTCATTCTCTCTGAATATTGAAATCAATTCACCCATTTCAACACCGTGTGGATGTGGCTTAACCGAAACTGGAATCTCCGGTGGGGTATTTATGCTCCTCTCTATTTCTAAAGACTTATCTGGTAGGATAAGATGGAACGCGGAATGCGGATTAGCGAGGGCAGTCTCTCTAATATATTCCTCAACGGATTGTTTTCCGCTGACATACCTTCCCTTCAGGGTTATGGTTATTTTTAAGCCATGTTCAACGTCCCAAATTTCGGGGGTTACCGAAATACTGTGGGGAGAATTCTTTCTTATGTCTATGTCAAGCACAAAATGGAACGCAGTAAGTTCCCCCTGCACCTTCGTCACAATCTCGGTAGGAAATCCTGTTGTCTTTTGGGCATAAAGAATAGCGGCAGAAATACCTAATCCTTGTTGCCCCCTCGTTTGTCTCTCTTGAAAAAACCTAGATCCGTAAAGCATCTTACCAAAAGAATTTTCAACTTCAGTTCTAGGTATTCCAGGTCCGTTATCCTCAACTTCAACCCTGTATTTTTCCTTCCCAAGTTCAGTAATTTTGACAGTTATTGTTGGAAGAATTGCTTTGTCGGCACAGGCATCCAGGGAATTATCAACTGCCTCCTTTACGGTCATAAAAAGAGCCTTTTGTGGTGAATCGAATCCAAGCATCTGCTTGTTCTTGTCAAAGAACTCAGAAATACTCACTTCCTTTCTTTCTGCATTGAAGTCAGTCATAGCTCTACAAATTTGGGATTGATTCTGTACTTATGTATGTTTGCTGAAATTTTCTGGAAGAAGAAACGAGTCATCTCTGGAGAGTATATAAGAAGACTGTTCACTCCTTTTGCTCCTGCCTCTATGCAGCCCTCTACCGGTGCATATGGTACTGCCCTAATTCCAGCTTTCTCGCAAATCTCGGAAGCGAGAACACCAAATGCTCCCACGTATTCAATCCCCTTATCTTTTATGATTCTGTTCAACTTTTCAAATTTTCTCGAAGTGTAATCATTGAAGTCAACCGCTATTACAAAGAAATTGCCTACAACGTGATCTACAATCCCTTCAATCTTAGAAATCCTTACAGGGTCATTCTTCTTGGCATTAAATTCCGCTATCCCCGTCGAACCGATCCTCGGCTTCTTGGAAGCATAAAGAAGCCCCCCTCTCATCGAAAGGCTGACCTTATCATTCCTTTTCAGATCTTCCTCTGCTACCGCCTCACAGGTCGAAATTATTCCTGTGTCTTCGTATGCATCTTCCACAAACATTGTCATAGTAGCAAGCATCTGCTGTAGGAACGCAACACCTTTAGGGGTCGGCGAGTCTCTACTGTCAACATAACCCTGTTTTTTTAGATTTTTTAAATATATTGATGCACCCTGCGGGGTAATCTTCAGAGAAGTAGCAATCTCCCTTAGCTTTTTTTTCCCTTTTAAGAGTTCGATTATTATTAGGGTAGATGTGATGTTCCTTTTTTCCCTAATTTCATAATAATCATACATTATCCGCGTTCTCCCCTCAAAGGCTCATACCCATGTAAGTCTCTCTATTTCCCTATCTTTCTTCGTCGCTTTTTTATATGCCTTGTAATGCTCCTTGCATAAGTGGGCCTTTGTCCCTTTTGAGTTCAGAGAGAAAATCTTTTCAGCAGCTTTTCTACTGACTGTCCTGAGTTTCGGATTTCCACAACCCACGACTTCGCATTGCTCTTCCATGAATGATAAATGCAACGCAAATTATTATTTTTGTTGTTTAAATTTCAATTTTTGATTGTGATGGTACAATTGCGGAGTATGTTAAAAGGAGTGTCATAAGATGATCCGATGCTTGTTTGTACATTCAACTTATCTGCAAAGTATCTGTGCCAAGGCAGATAGGGGAAATCTTACCCTTGAGAGCCTTCAATTCATCTTTCTCTCATTTCTATGCTACTTCCAACGGAGTCAAATTAACCTTCTCATTTTCTTAGGTAGGGTGGGTCGTTTCTAAATTTAATGTCAATTTTCGGGTGTAAGGTACTACTCCCCTCCCCTCTCTTTTCCCTTTGATTTCGTTACTATCACATAGACCCTTTTGCCCAGACATCTTCTGGGCACGTCTGCCTTTGCTTATGTACCCTTTTAAGTGACAGTTCTTTCCTAGAGATGCTCGGACAGAGTGCGGCGCCAGAGGAGGGATGACAGGATTGAAAAGGCAATATTCTTTACAGGGTTGTGGCTTAAATACTGGTCGATCCTACAATAGTGTCCCACACCTTAATTTTCAAAAAAGCTTTATAAAAGTTGGGATTCTATTAATTGGAGGGGCACATGAAAGTTTTAGTTTTGGTCATAATAGTCCTGATTTGCGCAGTAGTTCCTCTGGGACTTGCTCATGGAGGGACAATTTACCAGAAACAGCCTTCTGCGGCCGCAGACAATTCTACCGCCATAAACGGAATCGTGCAAAGAGCTTTTGGAATAATTGCAGGTATTTCGGGGTTGATCATAGCTATTCTCTGGGTACCCATAGCGATTGGCTACTTCTCGAAGGACATGGACAGAAAGGCAGACGCAAAAGAAAGGACAAAGGACGCACTAATTGGGACAGTAATATTCATCATGGCGGTAAGCGGAGTGTTGTATGCAGTTGTTCACTATATAGTAGCAGGCTGATCGTGGATAAATATGGATTTTGCATCCATAATAGTAGATGCAATATTAAAGGCAATAAGCTACATAGTTTCAGCCATTGTACTGATTGGCAAACCTGTCCTTGTATCTCTTTATAATGGATTCATATCCAAGTATCTCTTAGCTCCTCAATTCGCATTCCCAAGCATAGTAAACGGGAGCATAGGGGAAGGAGTAAAGTCGCTATATTATTTCGTGATGTTCAACATCTATGACCCAATCTTGACATTGATCCTCACCGTCCTTGGAATATTGATACTCGTAAACAGTAGTCTTGAATTGGGGTACAACTTTAGAAATATATGGCTTAAGATACTGCTCCTCCTTATCCTTTCTAATATCTCATTCTTCCTTTTCCAGGATTTTCTTTACATCGGTTCTGTTTTGTACTTCCAACTCTGGGATTTTGGGGTTCCAAATCATAATTTCTCCTCTGGTGAGAATGTCCTGGCCGGATTGCAAATAGGCGGAACTGTTGGATCAATTGTTAGCCTGTTAATCTTAATCATCTTCGTTTTTCTAATGCTTTACTTACTTCTGTATTTATCTCTTCGAGCTGCAATAATTTACACCTTCCCTATACTGGCTCCCGTATTCACTCTCCTTCTGATAATACCTCAAACTAAGGATGTTGGAGGAAGAATTTGGACGCTGTACATTGACTCAATCATCTCTCCAATAATTATGGCTATCCCCCTAACTCTCGCAACGTATGTTAAGAATAACAGCGTTCTGGTTCTTGGCTTCCTCGCATTGGCTGACGTGGTTCCAATAATGCTCGCATTCAGTCAAACTTCAAGGTTTGCAACCGGATTCCTGGGCAGGTCAGTATCCAGAGGAGTTAGTTCATCTATAAGTTACATAGGAAAGAACGCACGGGGTGCAGAAACTATCGTTAAATCATTTGCCACTCATTCTGAGGGAGGAGCAGGTCAGGGAGTTTCAGCGACTCCTAAAATCGGGTCCGTTAGACAGTTCACTCCTTTGAATTCAGGTAATGGTACAAACTCCTCTTTATTCTTCAAGGTGAAATAATTAATGGTAAGGATAACCAAGTTCCAGACTTCATCATTTAGAATGGGTCCACTTGAGGGTCCAATCCTTTATCGTATAATGTTCGTCACATTCATTCTCGGGATTGCGGTTTTCTTCCTGGGTCTAGAAGGTCTCTTAGTGCTTGCAATATTACCAGTCTTCATCATAAGAATTCAGCAAGATTATATCGATGAATTCATAATGAAGAAAGTTCGTGGCATTGATGTGCCAACTCTACTTGCGTTTTATTCTAGTGCAAAGGGCTACTTCGAAGTCTTTGGAACCAACTATGGTCTGTCAGAAAGCCAAGATATTGCAATTTTAGATAGTTGGTCATCTGTTATCGGTGCATTCTCTGAAGATATAACTATAATAAGGCATCCATACAGGATACCTCTGCAGAGATTTGAAATAGGAAGAAAGGAATATGACTCTCTCTTCTCAGGTTTAAATTTACACGCAGACGCATATTTCGTAGTGGTCGATTCGAGAAGAGTGAAAGAATTTGAGGAAACTCTCGCAAGTTCTGGGATACCCTTCAGGGAATTAGACGGGGAGGAAGTGAAGACTCTAAATGACCTCATCTGAAGTCAAAAATATTCCAGTTATTCAAAAGGAATGGTATTATGTGAGAAACGGAAAGGCACATTCATTCTTTTTTGTAAGGGATCTACCATTCGAAATAGATTTTAAATTCAAGTCTAAAGCGACGGGTGAAAATGAGACCGTCGGGGAGATCATCAGGCTTCATCCTGTTGAAGAAAAAGCCGCATGGGATCTTATTACGAGAGAGTTTGGAAAAAGGAGCCTAAGGCTAATCAACCACGAATCAATCAATGAGCGGACAGTCGAATCAAACAAGCTTACTATTCAGAACATTCAAAGTTTGAGGACAGAAGTGGCATCCGGGAAATCAAAGATGATAAAGTATTCTTGTTCTTATTTCCTCCAAGGAGAACCTGCAAAGGTTCTTTCGGCCAAGAAGGATCTTCATCATCTCCTAAAGAAGTTAGGGGTCAAGGTGGAGAATAAGAGATATTCTGACGCAAAGGTCCGCAATAAGATAATCCGTGGAGACCTTGAAGGCATCTATCTAGACCCACCTTCAGTATCCAATCTCATCCCTATAATCCATGGCTATCTTCTTCACGAAACGGGCACGTTTTATGGGATTTGCGAAATTTCCAGAGCACCAATATTTATGGACAGATCTCTCCTTTCCTCGTCGCATCAACTTGTCCTAGGTATGACAGGGCTAGGAAAATCTTTTTTCGTAAAGGCAACCATGCTTCGGGAAAAAATTACTAGGAATGTGAGAATAAAGGTCATAGACCCTTTAGGCGAATATGGCAAATTTGCAAGTTCAATAGGGGCAAAGTCTTTTGATCTCCTCAACCAGGAAATGAACATGTTTGAGCGGGTTGAGTTTCTGAGTCTGAAGGAAAACGTAGATAGAACATTGGCCCTACTTTTGACGCTATTTGATCTGAACAACGAAGATAGTGGAATACTTGATACGGGCCTGACTCTGATGTATGAGAATAATGAAAACCTTGAATTCTTGAAGAATTTCATCTCTTCACGCACCTTGGAGACTTACAATAAAATTTCACCAATTTTTGAAGGCTCCCTCAAAAAATTCTGCAGTGGGAAGAATCCTGTCCTGGACGGAGATATTAGAATAAACCTTGGGAATGTGCCAAAAAAATTACTCTCATTCTATATGTTGCTCTCTCTGGACCTACTGATGAGGAGTAATGAAACCGTCCCAGTGAACTTGGTTATCGATGAAGCACATTACCTATTGCATGATAACGTGGTTGGTTCTGTCGAACGATATATTAGACATGCAAGACACAGCAACATTTCCATGATACTCATATCACAGTCCGCAAATGATTTTCTGAATAACAGACCTTCAATAACAATCTTAGAGAACTGTTCAATTCACGTACTGTTTAGGCATCAGGTCATAACGGAAGAGATGGCAAAATTTTATTCACTTGACGAATCACTTTCAAATTTCCTAAAAGTGGGGGCCGGTTTCAATGGAAAATCTTCCTCTGCATTATTCTATAGTCCTGGGTTCAGAACTATAATAAGATTTGAATCAAACAGAAAGGAGATGGAAATGATAAATGGGATTTCAGAAAGTTGAGAGCATCGTACCGTTCAAGGAAAATAATCCGTTCCTCCTTTCGTGGCTCAGTGGAGGCAAAGAAATAGAGATTCTGGTCCAGAAAAAGAAAGATCAACCTGCGGAAATTTACTTTAGTAAAAGTAACAAAGAATTGCTTGACAGATCAAACTGGAAACTCTCTGAAAGCACAGTTTTCAGAGAAAAGGGGAAGAAGATTTTCCTTAAAGGAGATTCTAGGCTTCTCAGATTCAGCAATGAAAACTACGCTGACAAGATGGTTGAGCTCCTAAATGAAGAAGAGTCCGGATTTCTCTCAATAACGCTGAAACCACACTATTTTAATTCAGACCGAAAGTCGAACAGGAAGGAGATGGAGATAAACAGCGATAGAAAACTGAAGGAGGTGAAAGGGTGGAAAATAGTCACAGAATTTAGAAATGAAAATTTGGGAAACTATCTGACCCACCTATTTTCTTCCCCTAGCCTAAGAGTCAGGAAAGGAAGAATTGGTTTCAATTATCCAGTGGTGGCTTGGTGGGAAGTTCATCAATTTATTCCAACAAAGACATATCTCTCAGACAGAAAGGGAATTAGAATTGGTTCTACCAATAACAGGGGAGACATCTTTTTGGACTTTCGTAAGAATCCACACACCTTGATTTCTGGAATGTCCGGAGCAGGTAAAAGTTCGATGGCAGTAGGATTGATGACCTATATACTAAAGAACAGAATAGGCAAGGTCATCGTGATCGATCCTCATGGAGATACTGCAAAAAAAATGAAAGAAAACGGTGCGAAGAAATTCATAATATCTCCGGACTCTCCGAACTCAATTAATGCAATCAGAGGGAGTGAAGGATGTGGTATAACTTACAGGATTGCAGAGGATTTTGTTTCAATTCTTAAATCATCAAGAGAAATGCAGTACTCAGACCCGATGGTTGGGCCAAGAATGGAGGATTTGATCTCGAGAGGCATCTCCCTCCTCACTGGAATCAAAGGGATGACATTAGTAGATTTCTATAACATCCTTAAGGACAAGGAGATGAGGGAGAAAATTTACAGTTCCTCCAATGACAGCGATCTAAGAAAATTTCTAGGAGAGATTGGATCGATGACGAGGGAAGAAAAGGTAGGAACAGAAAGGGCCATAGGGAGACTAGTGAATGACCCAATAATCAGGTCTCTTATATGCAATCCGGAGGATAATGGGATCCTAGAACAAGCAATTTCAGATGCGGACCTTATAATACTGGATCTCGAACGAAGTAGTATCGGATATGAGGATTCGAGGCTCCTATCAAATATTTTTGCACTTTACATATGGTTCGCAATATCCTCAGTAAGGAATGGTGACTACTTTCTCTTTCTGGAAGAGGGGCAAGACTATCAGAGTAATTTCATTGCAGACATGCTGAGTTCAGGAAGAAAGTTCGGTCTGCACGTGTTCTTCATCACCACCTCTTTCAAGGCGATTTCCGATAGGATAGAATCACTTTTATTTTCGAATGTCTCCAATTACATCTTCATGAAAATGACCGACCCTGATAAGATCAGCATAGGTCAATTCTTTGGAAGAGACCTGGATCTCCCAAAGGAGTCGTTAGATTTTCTCTTTGTAAATTCCTACCTTGTAGAACGGGGCAGAATTGAGCCTGTAGAATTTTCCCCTCAGACAAAGGAGTTCAAGATCAGAGACTTCAATTTTATCACCGAAAGGAGGGATAACGAGCTTTCGATGGAAATCGACAGCATACTTTCGGAGATGGAAAGATGCGGATCAGTCTTTTTCATTTTTGAAGAGTTTGTAAGGTTCTTTGGTGCATATGAAAAGTCAGAAGTCATATCTCTACTGAAGAAAAGAATAAATGGTAAATCGAACATTCATTATGCAGGCAGAATGACAATCAGTTCAGGAAACTTTAAAGGGAGGCATGAATGTTTCGAAATAGTAGGAAATGGCGTAGATGGATGCTCATTGCCGATCGAATTCAAAATAACAAGCGACCTCATTTCGAACGAACTTAGAAAGAAATGATATTTATCCATAAAGAGGTTGAAGAAGAGATGAAAGGAGAAGTAAACGAAAGCTACCTCAATGCGCTACTTAGGTTAGAAATTAAGAATGACTACTCATTGGAACCAGTTTCAATTCAGTTCTATAAGGAAGTTAGAAGTTACCTCGAAAGCCTGAAGGAAAAGATAGAGATAGAGACCGTGAAGAAGAATTCAAGGCAGATCGGAAGACTGACAAACGAATTAGAAAATTCCGAGAAATACCTTAAAAAAATAATAGAATTGAGAGTATCAAAACTTCTTAAGGCCAAGGCGAACAACGAAAAGGAAGAGCTTGAGGGAAAGATGACGCCGGAGGAGCAGATTTTCTTCGAGAACGTCTCAAAACTTGTAACCGACTTTTCAGAGCATGTCGAAAAGGGGGAGGTTGTTGCTCCCGTAAGTGAAGCGTTAGAGGAGAATGAAAGGGAAAAGACTGCCCCCACTCCCATGGAAGAAGCCGAGGAAAAGAACGTTGTTGTGTACATACTCGAGGAAATAAAGGGCATCTCGATAATGGGCAAACCTGTCAACCTGAGGAAAGAAGACATTGTGACTCTCCCCCCAAAGTATGCATCCATCATAGTTAAGCAGGGGCTGGGAAAGATCCTTGAAAAGAAGATGGCATGAGAGTAAATAAACCTGTTCAGTCACTAGGACCAACAATATTTTTTTTCCTAAATAGGTTGGATTCCAACTCATTCATAGAAAATTTTGAAAATTTTGGCTGATGCTTGGGACATAGGAAAATGGCTGGAAAAGAGCAATAAGAAATCTATATATACGGAGTGTTGCTATAGTTGTTTTGCTCATTATGCACCCGGTGATTGTATAGTCGCAGGGGAAGGACTGAAATCCTTTTTGGATTTATGAAGGTCAGCAAAGGGTTAGAAGAGATGGATTGTTACAGTACGCAGGCCACTTGATGGATGGCTCGGCTCGGGCGCCGAAGAAGACCGTGCCAAGCTGCGATATGCTTCGGGGAGGCGCAAGGAGCCTTAGATCCGAAGATCGTCGAATGGGAATTCCTGTCCCGCAAGGGACACTCCCGAAAGGGAGGGGGAACCCCGGGAATTGAAACATCTTAGTACCGGGTGGAAAAGAAACCAATAGGGATGCCGTTAGTAAGGGCGACCGAAAGCGGCAGAGGGCAAACCGAATAATCTCTCAAAAGAGAGAGAAGATGTGGAGTTTGGAGTCAGGCTAATGCCCTGGATGACAAGTCCAAGTTTCTGGAAAGAAACACCGAAGAGGGTGATAGTCCCGTGGACGCAATTATCCGAGTTACAAGCTTGAATTTCCAGAGTACCGTGCGTCGGTTTTCGCGCGGGAATACGGGTCTCACTAAGATCCAACCCTAAATACGTCCCGAGTCCGATAGTATACTAGTACCGCGAGGGAAAGCTGAAAAGTAGCCCGAAAGGGTGATGAAAAGGACCTGAAACCAAGTGGCTATTAACTGGCAATGCGTGAAAGAAATGAAGTTTTTTACTGATCAGCGTGTTGCTGTCCGTGTTGAAGAACGGGCCAGGGAGTTCTGATCAACGGCGAGGTTAATTCCTATATGGAAGGAGCCGGAGCGAAAGCAATAAGCCCGCACCGCAAGGGAGGGGCAACGTGGGCTCGCGTGAAGTCGTTGGTGGGAGACCCGAAACCGGTCGATCTAATCCTGGGCAGGTTGAAGCCTAGCGAAAGCCGGGTGGAGGACCGAGCAGGTTCTGATGTGCAAATCGTTCTGTTGACCTGGGATTAGGGGTTAAAGGCTAATCTAGGCCGGCAATAGCGGGTTCCCCTCGAGACTACCCGCAGGTAGACCTGAGTGGAGGCGTTTGGTGGCGTAGAGAAATGTATAGGGTAAGCTAATCCGAAAGGGTTGGCCCTCTTAACAAACTCCGAATCCGCCAAAGCCGTAGAAGCTTGGTGCTAGGGGATCGGGATAAGCTTGATCCCCGAGAGGAGAAGAATTCAGACGAAGGTTAAGGTCCCCAAGTTATGGTTAAGTGTAAACTAAAGGATGTTTGTGACCCAAGACAGCTGGGAGGTTGGCTTAGAAGCAGCCATCCTTCAAAGAGTGCGTAATAGCTCACCCGTCGAGGTTGCAGGCTCTGAAGATGGACGGGACTAAACCATACACCGATACCTTCGGACACCGAAAGGTGATTCGGTAGAGGGGCGTGCTGCCGGGGCAGAAGTGTCTTCGAGAGAAGGCATGGACCCGACAGTATCGTGGATCCTGGTGAAAGTAGCAGCATAGAGTCGTGAGAATCGACTCCGCCGAAAGGGCTAAGGGTTCCTCGGCAACGATCGTCAGCCGAGGGTTAGCCGGTCCTAAGGTAATCCCTAACGCGAGATTACCGAATGGGAAAACGGTCAATATTCCGTTGCCTCAACTGTTCCGTCTCAACAATGACGTTTAGGGATAGGTCGAGTAGTCCCGTCAGGCTATTTCGATCCATAAGTCAATGGAGTACCGTAATGGTGAGAAGTTGATCAAAGGATCCAAGCTGCCCTAGTGGTAGTTCGGCTCATTCCCTGAATCCGTGAAAAGTTGTTGAGAGCCAAGGTTGAGTCCGTACCAAGAACCGACACTGGTGCCCCTGGGTGAGAAGCCCAAGGCGTATTGGACAAATCTACGCGAGGGAACTCGGCAAACTAGCCTCGTATCTTCGGTAGAAGGGGTGCCTATTCCGCGAAAGAATAGGTTGCAATGGCTAGGGGACTCCGACTGTTTAACAAAAACACAGATCGCAGCGAGCCCGAAAGGGTGTGTATTGCGGTTGAAGCCTGCCCAGTGGCGGTACCTGAAAACCCGGTTCAACGGGGAGAAGGGCCGCT